>Ga0315554_1000775_pt1 | contig 18910 bp, 14 predicted proteins | sample SalMarSW160370MG_FD_202114 | JGI IMG/M metagenome (GOLD analysis project Ga0315554, IMG submission 202114) | Salt marsh sediment microbial communities from the Plum Island Ecosystem LTER, Massachusetts, United States - Salt Marsh Sediment SW1603-70 ... | reverse complement strand
CTACATACCTGCTACACTTACTTCTAAGTGCACAACTATGCCCAAAAATCCTCCAAGTGACTGAAGTAGGTATGTAATATTCAAAAATTTTAACAACCGACTTCAGATTTGAGTCGGTTTTTTTTTATAAAAACTAAAAGATACATAAAATGAAAATTCTGAAGTTTGGCGGTTCGTCGGTTGGCTCTTCTGAAAAAATAATTAATGTAATTAATATAATATCATCGGTTTTAAGGAAAGACAAAAAGATAGTCGTCATCCTTTCTGCATTTCAAGGTATTACAGATGAATTAATTAAAATTAGTGAATTAGCGTCAATAGGAAATAATAAATATCAAGAATTATTCAAGGACCTCGACCATCGTCACATTTTAGCAGCTAAAGATTTAATTTCAATAAAAAAGCAAAGTAATATTCTTGCCAATATTAAATTGAGTTTAAATGAATTAGAAGATGTTATTCACGGTGTTTACCTTGTTAAAGAACTTTCTCCAAGAACATTAGATTTTATATTAAGCTTCGGAGAACGTCTTTCAGCATATATAATTGCAAATGCATTAAGTGATAAAGGCATTCCAAGCGAATATCTCGATAGTCGCAAACTTGTAAGGACAGATAATAATTTTGGAAATGCAAAAGTAGACTTTGAAATAACTACAAAACAAATAAAGGATTATTTTAAAAGTCATAACCAGCTTCAGGTTATTACAGGTTTTATCGGCACAACTGTTAATAACGAAACTACAACTTTAGGACGCGGTGGCTCGGATTATACTGCAGCTATTTTTGGTGCGGCTTTAAATGCTTCCGAAATTCAAATTTGGACTGATGTTGATGGAGTAATGACCGCTGATCCGAGAAAAGTTAAAAATGCTTTTTCACTTCCGCATATAACTTATGAAGAGGCAATGGAATTATCTCACTTCGGAGCTAAGGTTATTCATCCCCCTACAATACAACCGGCTTTCAGTAAAAAAATTCCGATCGTAATTAAAAATACTTTCAACCCGGAATTCTCAGGAACAATTATAAATAATAAGCCTAACTCCAGTAAATTTACTATTAAAGGTTTATCATCAATCGATAATATCTCTCTTATTAGAGTTCAAGGAAGCGGAATGATTGGTGTTTCGGGAATTGCCAAAAGAATATTTTCTGCTTTAGCTGAAGTAAAAATTAATGTTATACTTATTTCACAGGCCTCATCGGAACATTCCTTATGTATTGCTGTCCTTCCTCAATATGCTCAACTGGCAAAAAAATCGATTGAAAAAGAATTTAAGTTTGAAATATTTGAAAATCTTGTTAACTATCCTATTGTTGAGAACAATGTTTCAATAGTTGCTGTTGTTGGTGAAAATATGCGAAACTATCCCGGTATTTCGGGTAAAGTTTTTCAGGCTCTTGGAAGAAACGGTATTAATGTTATGGCAATCGCCCAGGGTTCTTCAGAATTAAATATATCAACTGTAATATCCAAAGATCATGAAACAAAAGCATTGAATGCTCTGCATGATAGTCTTTTCCTTTCCAAAGAAAAATCAGTTAATATCTTTTTAGTTGGAACAGGTTTAATCGGCGGTACTTTATTAAACCAGATCGAAAACCAAATCGATTACCTTTCAAAAGAATTCAGTCTCGAATTTAAAATAATTGGCTTGGCAAATTCCAGGAAGATGCTAATTAATCCCGGTGGTATCGATGTTAAAACATGGAAAGATGAATTAAATTCCAAAGGCCTACACACAGATTTGGAAAAGTTTATTGAAAATATGAGAGCACTTAATTTATCTAATAGCGTTTTCATAGATTGCACAGCTAGCAAAGTGGTTGTAGAAAAATATCCTGAAATATTCAGTTCGAATATTTCAATCGTAACACCAAATAAAATAGCAAACTCTGCAAATTATGGTTTTTACCAAAATCTTAAACAATTGGCACTAAAACATAATGTAAAGTTTTTATACGAAACAAATGTCGGTGCCGGTCTTCCTATAATCGGAACTTTAAAAGATTTGGTTTCAAGCGGGGATGAAATTCAAAAGATTGAAGGGATATTATCCGGGACTCTTAGTTATATTTTTAATTCTTTCTCAAAAGAAAAACCTTTCAGCGAAGTAGTTAAACTGGCTAAAGAAAAAGGATATACTGAACCCGACCCGAGAGAAGATCTGAGTGGAATGGATGTGGCAAGAAAGCTATTAATTCTTGCAAGAGAAGCAGGCTTAACTTTGGAATTGAAAGATATAAAAATTGAAAAGATCCTTCCACCTGAAGTTGAAAAGGCAAAATCAGTAAATGAATTTTTTATTAAGTTGAAAAAATACGATAAAGATTTTGAATGTATGAGAGAAAAAGCTGCTGCTAAAGGAAATCTCTTCCGCTATATAGCCAGCCTGGAAAAAGGTAAAGCAAAAATTTCTATGCAGGAAGTTAATACTGATCATCCTTTCTACTTTTTATCGGGGATTGACAATGTAATTGCTTTTACAACTAAATATAACCAGGAACGACCTGTAGTAGTTAAAGGGCCAGGCGCTGGTGCAGAAGTAACTGCTTCGGGAGTTTTTGCAGATATTATTAGAGCTGCTCGTTATTTAAGTTAAAATATCTTAGAAGGGAAAATGTTAAATGGACATAACAAATAAAATTCCTGTCGGTGTATTAGGAGCAACAGGAAGTGTCGGTCAAAAATTTATTGAACTTTTATCTAACCATCCATGGTTCGAAGTTGCTGAAGTTGCTGCTTCTGAAAGATCCGCAGGTAATCTTTATAAAAACGCGGTAAACTGGATTTTATCATCTTCAATTCCGGAAAGAATATCAAACCTTACAGTAAAAAACTGCGTTCCGGATCTTGATTCTAAAATTGTATTTTCAGGATTAGATTCCAGTGTTGCAGGTGGTATTGAAGAAGATTTTGCAAAAAAAGGATATATAGTAGTTTCAAATTCTAAAAATCATAGAATGGATAAGGATGTTCCTCTTTTAGTGCCCGAAATAAATCCTACTCATCTTGAATTAATAAAAACACAAAACTATAACGGCGGTTGTATAGTAACTAACCCGAACTGCTCGACGATAGGTATGGTTTTAGCACTTAAACCTTTGTACGACAACTTCGGTTTGGAAAAAGTAAATGTTGTGACTATGCAGGCACTATCTGGTGCGGGGTATCCCGGCGTTTCCAGCCTTGATATTATCGATAATGTAATTCCTTACATCTCAGGTGAGGAAGCTAAGCTTGAAAGTGAACCACTGAAAATATTGGGTGATCTGAATTCTCATGAAGTTGTTAACACTAACATTAAAATTAGTGCCCAGTGCAATAGAGTTGCGGTGGCAGATGGCCATCTTGAATGTGTCCAGGTAAAATTAAAAAACAAAGCTTCCGAAAAAGAAATAATTGAAGCATGGAAAAACTTTTCGGGTGAACCTCAAAAATTAAATCTTCCCACTGCTCCTCTGCAGCCAATTTATTATTTTTCAGAAGATAAATATCCGCAGCCTAAAATACATCGCAATTTAGATAAGAGCATGGCTGTTTCGGTTGGAAGGCTGAGAAAAGACTCCTTGCTTGATTATAAATTTATTGTACTTTCTCATAATACCGTTAGAGGTGCGGCAGGCGGTGCAATTCTTTGCGCTGAATTAATGATTTCCAAGGGATATATAAAATAAATTTGATGAAAAAAGAAATTACAGTTTTTGCACCTGCTTCAGTTACAAATGTTAGCTGCGGATTTGATATCATGGGCTTCGCTATTGATGGTCCAGGTGATGAATTAAAATTAAAGATTTCAAATAAACCAGGTATTGTAATTTCTAAAATAACCGGGGATCACGGTAAACTCCCGCTCCAAATCGAAAAAAATACAGCAGGAACTTCAATATCTGCATTGGCAAAACATTTAACCTTTACAAAAGGTATCGATATTGAAATACATAAAAAAATGTCTTTGGCAAGCGGGTTGGGTTCGAGTGCTGCAAGTGCTGTTGCAGGTGTTTTTGCTTTAAATGAAATTCTGGGAAAACCTTTAAGTAAAGAAGAGTTACTCCCCTTTGCATTGGAAGGAGAAAAACTTACCTGTGGCGGTGCTCCGCATGCCGATAATATTTCTGCATCATTATATGGCGGGTTTATAATTGTAAGAAGCTTAAATCCTTTAGATGTAATTAATATTGATGTTCCTGAAAATCTTTACTGTACAATCGTACATCCTGATATTGAAATACATACCGGTGATACAAGGAAAATTTTAAAAAAGCAAATACTTCTTTCGGATGCTGTGCAGCAATGGGGAAATGTAGCAAGTTTAGTTGCAGGATTGTTAAAAAAAGATTACAAGCTCATAGGCAGATCACTTCAAGATGTGATTGTAGAACCGATTCGTTCTATTCTGATTCCTGGTTTTAATGATGTGAAACAAGCAGCTTTGGATGCGGGGGCCCTGGGCTGCAGCATTTCCGGTTCGGGACCTTCAATCTTCGCTTTCAGCAATTCAAAAAAAGTTGCTAAGAATATTGGAAAAAAAATGCAAGATGTTCTTTCCAAACTGGAGATCGAAAGCGATCTTTATTTATCAAAGATTAATAAAGAGGGTCCGAGAATAATTAAATAATGATCAATAGTTTATAAATCTTAAGCCTAATCTTAATCTTTCTCTTAATTGAAGAATACTTGATTGGATTCTGATTTATTTATGTTAAGCAAATAAATTTTTAATTAAGTATCCTGATTTAATTTAAAATAAATTGAAGTTTTATAGCACAAATAAAAAATCAAAAGAGGTATCCTTTAAAGAAGCTGTTATCAAAGGAATAGCTGATGATGGCGGATTGTTCATGCCTGCATCATTCCCGGTTCTGCCTAAAAAATTTTTTGATGAAATCGAAAATCTCTCTTTTCAAGAGATCTGTTTTGAAGTGGCAAATACTATTATTGGTGATGAAATACCTTCCAAAACTTTACAATCAATTATTAATAATGCAATTAATTTTAAAGCCCCTATTGTCAAGTTAAATAATAATATTGGAGTACTTGAACTTTTTCATGGCCCAACCTTAGCCTTTAAAGATTTTGGTGCGCGTTTTATGGCGGAAGCTCTCTCTTATTTTTCAAAAGAGAATAAAAAAAATATTACTATTTTAGTAGCAACCTCCGGAGATACGGGCAGTGCAGTTGCAAATGGTTTTTTGAATTCAAAGGGGATAAAAGTTTTTCTATTATACCCCGAAGGAAAAGTTAGTCATATACAGGAAATGCAGTTAACTACATTAGATGGAAATATTACTGCATTGGAAGTAAATGGAACTTTTGATGATTGTCAAAAACTTGTTAAACAGGCTTTTTTAGATAATGAATTGAAAAAGAATTTTTTCCTTTCCTCTGCGAATTCTATAAATATTGCACGACTTATTCCACAATCATTTTATTATTTTAATGCATACAAACAATTGGAGGACAAAAATAAACCGTTAATATTTTGCGTGCCGAGCGGGAACTTCGGAAATTTAACCGGCGGTTTAATTAGCAAAAAGATGGGATTGCCAGTTGAAAAATTTATAGCTGCAGTCAATTCTAATGATGTATTTCCAAACTATTTAAAGACAGGGAAATTTATTCCAAAACCGTCAATAAAAACTATTTCCAATGCAATGGATGTTGGTAACCCAAGTAACTTTTACAGAATTTTAGATATATTTAATAACGACTGGTATAAATTATCAACTGAAATTTCAAGCTCAAGTTTTTCAGATGAATTAACTAAATCTGCAATAAAAAGAATTCGAAAAGATTACAATTATTTAATTGATCCGCACGGTGCTGTTGGATATTTAGCGTTGGAAGAATATATAAAACAAAATAAGATTGAATCGTTCAACGGGATAATATTAGAGACTGCACATCCGGCAAAATTTATTGATATTATGGAAGATGTATTAAAAGAAAATATCGAAATACCTGAAAGATTGGAAAGCAGTCTTTATAAAGAAAAGAAATCAATTAAAATTTCAAATGAGTATACTGATTTTAAAAATTTTTTACTAAATCAAAATTAAAGGATTATTGCATGGATTCAGAAAAGAAGGTTGCGATTCTCGGGGGAGGAAATATTGGATTAGCAATTGCTGATGGGCTTATTAGTTCAAACCTGTTCCCCGCTAACAATATTTATATTACCCGTAAAAAAATAGAATTAATAAAAACCTATTCCGATAAAGGATATGTTGTAACCAAAGATAATATCCTCGCCGTAAAAAATTCGGAAGTAATTGTAGTTGCTGTACAACCCCAACAATTAAATGAATTGCTCCAGGAAATTGCCCCGGTACTTGATGAAGGGAAACATATATTAATTTCAGTAGTGTCCGGAGCAAGCATAAAAATAATGAAACAATTAATAGGTAAAGAAATTCCTGTTATTAGGGCAATGCCTAATACCGCAATTGCAATAAGAGAATCTATGACCTGTTTATCGGGAGAAAACAAAACCGATGATTCTCTTGATATTGCAAAAAAGATTTTTGATTCTGTAGGACAAACATTAATTATTGATGAAGAATTAATGATTCCTGCAACAGCTTTATGTGCATGCGGTATTGCATTTTTCTTAAGAGCTATAAGAGCTGCTTCACAAGGCGGGATTGAAATCGGTTTCCATTCTGAGGAAGCTTTATTAATGGCTGCACAAACAGCAAAGGGTGCTGCTTCATTGTTAGTAAATATGGAAAGCCATCCGGAAGGAGAAGTTGATAAAGTTACCACACCAAGGGGCTGCACTATTTCCGGCTTAAATCAAATGGAACATTATGGCTTTAGTTCGGCAATGATTAGGGGGATTGTAACATCAGCAGAAAAAGCTGCTAAACTATATAAAGTGGATTAAGTTTGAATTTTCTTTAAATTTATAAACCGAAACTAAAAATATTTTTAGTGCAGGTTCATTTATACTTTAAAAATATAATATAACGGAAAGGTGCAGGAGTGGTTTAACTGGCACGCCTGGAGAGCGTGTGTATCGCAAGGTACCGAGAGTTCGAATCTCTCCCTTTCCGCTAAATTATTCATATTCATAATAATCCACTTTTTCCAATCTTTTTCTTGGGGATATCTTGTTCTATATCTATGTTCTGTGGAGTTCTAAGCTGAAAAAGAGATATACTGGATCAACTAAATTTGTTGATAAAAGATTTAATCAACATAACAGTGGATATAGTAGATTTACTAAAAACGGTATTCCTTGGATACTGATTCATATTGAAGAATTTCCATCTAAAACTGAAGCCTTAAAACGGGAAAAGTTTTTAAAATCCGGTCAAGGAAGAACTTGGTTGGATAAGAAATTTCCTCAATACAAATAAAGGTGTAGGAGTGGTTTTCAGCCAAAGGCTGATCCGCCTCCGGCGGAAACTGGCACGCCTGGAAAGCGTGTGTATCGCAAGGTATCGAGAATTCGAATCTCTCCCTTTCCGCCACAACCTACGCTAAAGCTTCACTTGGGTTAGCAAAAATTTTATTCATTACTAATTTTAAATTTAATACCTGTTACAATCCATCTGCCCGGTAAAGGAACTCCGCTTACCTGTTCATATGATTTATTAAACAAATTTGTTGCTTTAATAAATAAATCAAATTTTCCAATTTCTCTTGATATTTGTGAATCAACAACAAAATGATCTTCAAAATTTATCCGATCTTCATATCTAAATAACCAGCTTTGGCGGATTCTAAACCACCAATAATTTTCAATGTTCAAAATTAATTGATTCCTTAGAAAATCAAGAAGATATTCAGATTCAAAGGATTCGTTTTTTTTGTCGGAATTTAAAAAGGTATAATCAACTCCAAACTTATATAACGGGAAATCTCTAATAAATAAATTCGGATTAATAGAAAGATTTATTTCAATACCATCAGTATTAATTTTTGAAATATTCCTTGCTGTCCAAGGTTCATCGGTATTATTTCTTACCCAATCTATTAAATTTTTTCCTTCTTTTCTAAATAAACTTATCCTAGCAGAGAATTTATTATTTATATAATTAATTCCCGTTTCAAAATTCAATGTTTCTTCCGGTTTTAAATTTGCATTCCCCTGACTTGCCGGCGATGAGTAATAAAGTTCTGTATAAGTTGGAATTCTAAAAGCTTTACCGATTGATCCATATATTCTAATATTGTTAGAGAAACTATATCCCAAATCCAAACCCGGCCAAAATTTCCAGCCCAAATCTGAATAATTATATAAGAATGCACCGGTAATTATAGTTAAGTTTTTAACAGAGGAAATTTTTTGTTCTGCATAAATACCCTTTTTGATCCGGGAATGATCTCCCAGGTTTGTACTTTTTATTTCGTCATTTACATATTCTCCGCCTAATGAAGTAGTTCCAAATTCCGAATTAATTGAAGATTGCAATTCTGCGCCATAGACATTTGTCTGATGTATATTTTGATAAAATTCAGGATGTATATAATCTAATAAATAATTATCATCATTTCTTCGCCAGTAAGCTTTTGGAGAAATTGAAAAGATTTCATTCCCAAAATCCGAACTTAAATTTAGAAATTTTGTTGTAGTATGCTCCCACTGGTTGGGATATTTAACTGAATAAAATCCATTTGCCCCGAACTTATTATCATCATATCCGAAGAACAAATTAACTCTTCCATCACCTGCTTTAATAGAGGAATTATACGAAAAATTTATCCTATCAAAATTAGTATTATGCCTGTAGCCATCTGTTTTTGATTTTGAGAACGATATATAATTATTTAAGAGACCTAAAGAATATGAACCGCCAATGTTTCCTTCAAAATAACTATGTTCACCCCCTAAAGTCTGGACAAAAAAAGAGTTATTGTTCCCTTTTTTAGTAATGAAATTAACAACTCCGCTAAAAGCATTGGGACCAAAAACCCGGGACCCCTGCCCTTTTAATATCTCTATTCTCTGAATATTTTCAAGTGAAAAAGGTAAATTCAAATTATGATGACCGGTTTGAGGATCACTAACTTTTATGCCGTCAATAAGGATTAATATTTCTTCAAAATTACCGCCGCGAATATTGACATCGGCCTGCACTCCACTAATACCTCTTTGTCTTAAGTCTACTCCCCCTGCATATTGCAGTAAATCCTGCACACTATTTACCGGAAATGATTTTATATCATCTTTATTTATTACTATAACATCTCTTGTTATATCGCTAATCGTTATCGGAGATTTACTTGCAGTAACAATTATTTCATTTAATTCATAATTTTTAGTTTGAGCATTAATCGAAATAATACCCAAATAGAAAATGATAATTAATAAAAAAATAGATCTCTTATCCGGCTTCGATAAGAAGATAAATAATAAAGACATAATTCAGTCTATTATAATTTCATTAATAATTTCTTAGAAAATAAAAACAAAGATAAAAATAGAAATAAGGTATGCAAAATTAGAACAGCTTTTTAAGAGATTCAATCATATTGTCATGAAAAATAGGCTTGGAAATAAAATCATCAAACCCGGTGGAAATAAATTTTTCCTTATCCCCCGGTAGTAAGTAAGCTGTAGCAGCTATTATTGGCGTGTTTTCAAAACCGGAGATTCTATGAATAAATTTTAAAGCATCAATTCCGTTGTAATCTCCTTGCAGGTTTATATCGAGCAAAATGAAATCGAAATTTTTAGTTTCCAAAATTGGAATTGCTTCCTCTAAGCTTGTTGCAAATTGTATCTCCTTCAATTCACTCATTTGAAAGTTAAAGAGTATTTGGGAATCTATTTGATCTTCAACATACAAACATCTCAATTTGGATAAATCAATTTTTTTTGCGGACATGTTTTTAGGAACTTCTTCAACTAAAATGTCCGATTCTTTTAACTCTTTTAGAGATTCAAAGTCAAAAGCTTCATGAAATTTCTCGCTTACATTTCCGCTAAGCTCTTTTTCAACCGGAAGATTCTCATCCAGCCATCTTTCGTCTACATGTTCCTCTTTTTCAATTTCAATTTTAGAATCCGTTGCAATTTTACCTTGCACTTTTAAATCCGTTGGGAAAATAAACCCGAATTCTTTCCTGTCATTTTCCTCAATTATTTTGACAGAACCATTAAGTAATCTTAAAAGTTTTTTTATTAAAAGGATAGTAAACTTTGAAATGCCAAGGTTTTTATTTTTTGAAGAACCTCCATAAATAAATGTATTTAATTTATTGATTAATTCTTCCGAGGTAAAAGAGTAATTATCTTTAATTATAATAATAAAATTTTCATCATCATATTGGTAAGCTGATAAATAAATTTTATCTTCCTTGCTTGTCTGTGAAGTTAACATAAATAACAGATAGATTAAATTTTGTAATTTTTGGCCATCGGATTTAAATACTAATGAAGATGAGATTTTCCCATAAGATAATTGGAAATTCTTTTTAGCGACAAGATTATTTATATCCTTTTGGATACCATCTATTATATCTGTTATCTTAATTTCTTCAATATTCAGATTAATATTTATATCGGAAAGATTAACAAAATCAATAATAGTATTCATAGTGTTAAGCAAATTAATTCTATTTTGATTTATTATATCGCTTGCTTCTTTCTGTTCCGGAGTTAAAACTTCAATACTTTCAGTCAAATCCTGCACAAAACCTAAAATAACATTAATAGGAGTTAATATTTCGTGAAACATACTTGAGAGAATTGCCGGATCATTCATTAAAGATTCTTCCGGAACTTGCCGCTCTGGTTTTTCTTCAGAAGTTTTAACTTCATTTAAAGGTTCTTGTTTCTCATATTTAGCTAAAATCACAAATGAATCAATTTCATTTTTATAATTAATAATTGGGACTGCGTTTACTTCAAAATTATTAAATTTACCTTTGCGGTTTTTTATATCTGCAGTTAATGAAACAATATTATATGACTGAGGTTTAAAGATTTCATTATTTACAAATGCCCTCTTATCATCATTAAATAAAGTGGCGAAGGAAGTATTTTCCAATTCTTGTTTAGAATAATCAAGGATATTAGTAACCTGATTATTTATGTAAGTTATAAAACCGGTCGGGTCTGTTACAAATAATAAAGTATCGGTATTATCAAAAACAGCTTTATATAGCTTGTTGTTTTTTTCAAGCTCCACTTTTTTTGTAACATCCTTAACGACATTAAGTCCTGCTGCTTTACTTTTATATAAAATTGAAATTTTACTCAATTCAATTAATATTTTTGAACCATCTTTTTTCTTGTGATTATAAGGACCGTTAAAAACTCCCTCTTTAATATTTTCAGTAGTAAGTTCAAGAAGTGTCTGCATATCTTCTTCGGTATATAAGTCGGTCATATCGAGGTTTAAAAATTCTTCTCTTGTATAACCATATAATTTTAAAGCAGCATCGTTAACGGCGAGGAATTTCAAGTTCTCTTTATTAAATATAAAAACAGGGAAAGGATTTTCATGCAAAAGTTTATCATTTATTTGCAGATTTGAGTCATCCATCTTTTCAATTACAGGAATCTTTTCTTCAAAACTCATTGAAGTTCCGCAGTATAAATTTTCAGAATAAACTTTTCTAAGCTTGATAAGTAGATTTTTTTCTTCTTCTTTAGTTTCCAACAAATCTTCGTCTAAAGATGATCTTATAAACCCGGAAATTTTTTCCGATATATTTAGCGGCAAAAATTTGAAATATTCTGTCTTTGTTAAATCAATAAACTTATTACCATAAAGTTTGCTAAACTCAGCATTAAAATATTTTATTCGATTCTTTTCATCTATAAATGCTATAGGGCAGGATATATGGTCAAGCACATCTTTAAAGGATACATCCATTTCCGGAATCTTATGTTTTTCTAATTTCCGCTGTCCAATTCCAACAATTGCAATTATTTTGTTTTCCGGATCAAATAAAGGAATTTCTATAGTTTCGAATTCATCCAGATTATTTATCGGACCGAAACGCAGACCATCAAGTATTATACAATTTGCCGATTCAATTATATATTGATTAATTGATTGCTGGAAATTTGTAAGATAAGGTGGAATAAAATTGCTTTCTTTTTTCCCTTCTATTTGATTGACATTTAATCCTAAGGAACCGGAGACTTTATCATTAACAAGAATATAATTCCCCTGTTCATTTTTAATCCAGAAAAATTCCTCAAGCTTATCGGCAGATTTTCTTGCTTTATTTTTACTAATAAATGTAAATGGATAATTGGATTTTATTTCCTCAATTACATCTAAAACTTCTTGATTATTAATTACCTTATCGATTTCTTTAATTTTTATTTTTAGAGATGTTTTGTTAATCGATGTCTTGTTTTCTAAAAGTTTTATTGTAAATAATATCAGGATTTCATCATTCTTAATAAATTGGTTCGCTATTAATTGAATATTGAACTTGCTGCCGTTATTTAAACCAAGTTCTAAAACTTCTTCAATCCTGATATTTATTTCAGGTAATTTATGAAATAGTTCGCTTATTTTTTCTGAAGTAGATCGATCAAGAAGATCATAAAAATTTCCCGGTTCCCCATGGAAAGAAAAGAAAATTGAAGCCTGATTATTGAAGGAAAGAATATTTCCTTGCCGATCCAAAAGTAAAAATGGATCTCTTATGTTTTCTTTAAAAATATCTATTAATTCTCTATTTGTATTTATTAAATTCTGCATTAAAAGGTGGATTTAGTTTGATTAAAAATAGAGTAAAAATTTTATAATTTCATTAAAATAGAACACACAAAATTTTATCAACAGATTTAGTACCAACATTTTTTCAAAATTTAAAACAAAATGTTTTTATTTATAAATAAAGTTATAAAAACCTTTAATATTTAATTTTTCTTACCTGATTTCAGTTATAAATCTAAAACTCTTATTAAAAAATTAAACAGGATTTTCAAATTATTAGTATATAATTAATACATTTTTAGAATCAATGTATTAATTTGATACTCAAAATTTTGTTAAAAAAATTCTTTTATACTCTTTTTATTAAATTTGTTTATCTTATTCAAATCTATCATTTTTTGTAGTAGGATGAGAAATTACAATGAATTTTAAGGGTTCATTAGTATTGTTAAATATTCTATGTTTTAAATTTGGTTTTATGTACAATGATTGATTGGTTAATACTTTATATTTCTTATTAGCAACCTCAAATTCAGCTAGCCCGGCAATAACATAAAACAACTGCTTTGCATTTTTATGAAAGTGAAGTTTTTCAGAAGTATGCGGAGGCATTTCTTCTTCAATAACTGTAAAATCATTTACATCGATTAATCTCCAACTCTGGCAATTTTCCCCCCAATAATAATGTTCGGAATTTTCTTTATCTTTTTCCATTATAGATCTATAGCTATTTATTACTCATAAACTCTTAACGCCATCCCAAAGTTCCTGGCTCTTTATCTCCTTTTGCCGGTTTATATCCGTCAGAAGTATATTTTAAAAATTTGAAGTCTATAGTTTTTTCTTCTTTCACAATATTTTTTTCTTTGTTATTAACCTCTTCCTCAATTTTCTTTGTATATAATTCTGAGGGATTAATCTTTTTTTCTTTTCTTTGTTGATACAGCATTATTTCATCCCCATCAATAATCGAGATGTGTGAATTTTTTGTTTTATCTCCCGCTACTTTTAATGATTCTTTAACGGGATTTGTTATGGGAACATTTTCACTGTTTTCATTTAACAATTTATTTTCTTTTATTCTTTCCTTTGATCTTCTTCCTAATTTGTAGAATATTATGGCAGCAACTAATACTAATAATACTGCCAATAAGGAAACAATAATGATGAATTGTAAACCAGGTATTATTTCCATTTTGCCCTCATTTGAAATAATATTTAACAGGAAAGAGAAATTTGCTTTTTAGTAAGTTAAATGTATTCTTTATTATTGCTCAACAATATTCTAATTAATATAAAATAAAAATGTCATTTAATTTTGCTGAGAATAGGAAATAGTTTAATTGTTTAAAATAAAAAAAGATAATTAAAAATTAAATAACTTTTAATATTTTAGTAAAAAAAGTTTAATTTACTTTTAAACTGTCCATAATACTCATATCAATAAATACTCACAGAAATCGGGAATACCTGATTACCCCTCCTTCTTCCACCCAAAGTTTTTTTAAAATATCGTCAGATGTATTAATAGTTTCATCAATTGTAACAAAATTAATTAAAATATTTTCAGACATTTTTTTTAAATCATCCGGTTCATTTACGGGCAGATTGCTTTTAACTCTTGCTAATATATTAAAATTCTCATTTTCATCTTTTAAAACTAAAACAATAATTTTATCGTTAAAGAGACTTATTTTATCTTTCCTATCAATAGAAAGTCTTATTACATTTTTTAACTGGTTCATACTCAATAAACCGCTTTTCTCAGCTTCTTTTTCCAGGAAAAATGACATTATCGAAAATTTCTGCTTCGTACTTTTATAAAAAGCGATTTGATTGTTAATGTATAAACTGAGTTCATCTATAGTATAAAAATTAAGACCGGAATAAACATCGGGGAGCTCTATTTCCGATAATTTCTTATAAGTTGCCTCCAAAGGTTGTTTAATAGTCTCGACATTTTTATCAACCCGTATATTCTCAGTTGAAATTCCTTTGTAAGGAATTAAATAATAATTTGCACTATATTTTCCTTCTATATGTCCTACATTAGGTATTATCGTCATTATCCCGCTTTTTATTTTTAATTCATTTTCAGCTTTTTCCAATATGATTGAGCCTGTAGATTCGGCAGTTAGCACATCGACTATACTTTTTGAATGACTGGTTGCAGGTTCACCTAAAATAAATAGACTGCTAATATTTGATTCTTCAATTATTTCAATTGTTTGCAAGAAAACATTTTTAAGAAGATTTAAATTCTGAAATTCTATAAACGGTGTTAGCTCATCAAATACTATCCTATTTGGATTATACTGTTTTACCAGTGCAGCTATATCCGACAGATACTCAACCAGATTTTCATCCGTATTAGTTTGAGAAGCTGGTGGAGATGATACCCGTATAACAATAATTAGATTTTGATCCATATATTTTTGAAAATCAAAATTAATTGATGCTGAATGAAACATTAAGTCTTTAGGACGCATTGTTGTAAAAAATAAACAAACTTCTCTCTGCTTAATGCATTCCATTAAATATTGAATTCCGAGAAGAGTTTTACCGGATTTGTGCTGCCCTATTAAAAAGTAAGTGCCACCACGATAGAATCCTCCCCAGGATTTGTCTACCAAGGAAATTCCGGAGGGTACAACCTGAATTTTCTTTTCCATAGCCCTCAATTAATGAAGTAATTTTTACTTCTACTCCATTTTTTATGCCGAGTTAACTTCTCCTCTTTTAGTGATTAATTTTGGACAGTTCAATATTTCTTAATAAAAAAGAGACAGAAGACGTATAGCTTGTATCAAAATGTTACAATATAGGGAGGTTATTTTTTTTCTTTGTTATAATCACACAAAATTGATGACTCAGAATAAGATATCCCTTAATTATATATCTTAATCATAAAAAGATTTTAATTTTATTATAATTCTTTTTGCACTTTTATTGTTTTATCTTCCGGGAAATTAGTACCAATAATATCATCCCACAATGGAGAACTAACACCAAATCCTTTTAACGGATCTTTATAATGATGCTTCATATGATGATTTTTAATAAACAGCCAAAATTTGTTATGCATATTATAATGATGGATAGCATAGTGTGTCATATCATAAAATATATATCCAATAATAAATCCGACAAAAAAAGGAGCAACTAAAATTTGTCCTAAAATTAATTTGAATAAAAAATAAAATAGAACTGCAAGAGGAACACTTACAGAAGGTGGCATAACCAATCTTTTTGAATCATTAGGATAATCATGATGGACACCATGAAAAATAAAATGCATTTTTTTACCCAACTCGCCCTTTGGCACAAAATGGAAAATAAACCTGTGTAACGTATATTCTGTAAAAGTCCAAACAAAAACACCTAGGATGAAAAGAGAAAAAATCGTTATAAACGAAAGCGAATAAACTCCAATTGAAAGATAAAGGAAATAAGCAACAACAGGTAAATAAATAAATAATGGAACAGAAAAATGAACTTTAGAAAAAGCTTCAAAAAAATCATTCTCAAACATTCTAACTGTTTCATCTTTATTAGATACAAATTGTTTTGGCATATATTAATCCTTTCAAAGTTATAAAACTAAGGTTAATTTAATAATTTTCTTTTCAATAATAAATTAAGAATTTCACAAAAATACTTTTTAGTGATTAATAAGAATAGAAATCCACAAAATTTAACTATTGTATATTTTTTCTACACCAATTCCCGGGGATGCAGCTGGAAATATTTTCCCATTTATTACTCCTGCTCCTTTAAAAATATCGTTTTTTATAAGGAGTGCGCCGTCAAGATCAACCCAATCCGCTAAAGGTGAAAGATGTGACGCTGCCGATATTCCGCAGGAAGTTTCTGTCATACATCCAAGCATTATTTTTAAATTTAATTCTTTCGCAAGATTGATCATTTTATAAGCTTCGTGCATTCCAGTACATTTCATCAGCTTAATATTAATTCCGGAAAAAGCATCTTTAATTTTTATTATATCTGAAAATCTTTGAACTGATTCGTCAGCAATTATGGGCAGCGGACTTTTTTCAGTTAACCAGGCCGTATCATCGATTTGTCCTTTTGGTAATGGCTGCTCTACTAGAAGGACTTTTTTCCCCTTTAACCAGTTAATCATTTCCAAGGCAAGTTCTTTATCTTTCCATCCCTGGTTTATATCAACAATTAAAGGAACATCCGTTATTTCCCGTATAGTTTGAATAATATCCTTGTCATTATCTCTTCCCAACTTTACTTTTAGAATTTTAAAATCCCCGGCTTCTTTAACTTTTTTTTCAATCATACTTTTATCATCAATTCCAATTGTAAAAGATGTATATGGAATATTTTTTAAATCAATCCCCCAGATCTTATACCATGGTTGGTTTAATATTTTACCAACAATATCATGCATGGCAATATCTATTGATGCTTTGGCAGCCGTATTTCCATTTTCTATTAAATCAATATCTTTTAAAATATTTTCGAGGTTAAAAACATCATCATATTTGCTTAAATCAACCTTAGATAAAAAATTAATTATTGACTCTTGTGTTTCACCAAGGTAAACAGGCATAGATGCTTCGCCATAACCAATTAACCCATCATATTCGATCTCTGTAAGAATTATCGGAGTTGTGGTTCTGCTAAAAACCGAAACTGTAAATGTATGTTTTAATTCCAAAGTAAAAGGTTTAAAACTTAATTTTAGTTTAGGCATACAAATACTCTAATAGAATGGATCAAATTATACATTAATAAATTAAAAAGGATTAGAGATTCGGCTAATTTTCAGTAATTAACTTTCCTTAAACAATTCAATGGTCTTTTGCATAATCTTTTTTCTTTTATCATTTTATTATCGAAAAATTTATTTAGTGCTTCATATATTCATCTTTTTAAGTGAAAATGATATAAAGACTTGATTATACTATTCTAAAGATTTCATCATTAAATCTACTTTATTTATTTGATAATGAGTTTGATTCCAATTAATGCTTTAGCAAATTCAATATCTTTTTTACTCTTATAAGTTATAGTAATCCCGCGTATTTTATTATATCTTTTCCCGTTTTTGAATTCCTCCTTTAATTTATCAGAGATGGAACTTTTGATAATAAGATCTTCTGCTTTATCAGTAAAATAGAAAGTTGTTCTGAATGTATTTTTAATTACGGAAAGCCAGAAAATAGTTTTAGATTTTTTAGTAACTTTTAAAAGCCAGCTTTTCCCATCATTGTAATATCTCCATTGTTCGGAAAAATCGGGATAATTACAATAAATATACTCAAAAATAGATTGCCACAATACCTTGTTTTTTCCTATGTGGGAAAAAATTATTTCCTCTGTGGGAAATTGATCTTTATCTTTTAGAATTAATTCCTCCATTTAGTTTCCCTCCATTAAAATATTAGGATATGCCTTAATATTACATTTACTCCTTAAATTTGTAAAAGAATATTAAAATATTATAATAAATAATTTAGAGATTGTAAATGTTTGATAAATATCTTATTGTTTAGAATATTTTAAAAACGGAATCACTCCTTAGGTAAAAAATATTTTTATAGTATGAATAAGAAATATCATATTTCCTGCTAAAATTAATTTAAAAAATAATAGTAAAATCCGATAATGAACTAATAAAACATTTTTTTATTATATAGGTATTTATGAAGAACTTATTCCTAATCTATATTCTAATTTTATTAATAATTCCAATGAATAATATTTTGCCTGACGGGAAGGATGACTTATATACCGGTTTATTTGGCCTTAAAATATATGCTGAGGTAAGCTATATTCCTCCGGCAAGTAAACAATTCTGTTCTCTTCATGGAACATCAACAAATAGAATTCTTATTCATGACCGAACCCTTGAAGGTTATTATGTTAACATAAATTCTTTTGACTTTGGCGGTAACCTTGCTAACACCTGTTCAGGCTTTATTGAATGCAAGATTCCTTTTATTTTGAATATTTGTGAAATGATCTTTTATATTTTTAATTGCCCTGCAAAGGATTAAAAGTAAACCCCTTTTCAGATGGCAATAGCCACTGATTAGGGGTTTTTAAATTTTCCGTCCTCAAAAAACTTATTTTCCTCCAGTTGAAATTTCCCTGTGTTTCATTGCGGTTATTCTGCAAAGATTAATTTTTCATTAATTTTTTTTAATGTTCTTTGTTATAATAGACTAATTTCATATGTTAAGAATATCGTCTGAGTGAGTGAGGGAAAAACAGAGTCTAGTAATTATATTCTCCCCCA
>Ga0315554_1000774_pt1 | contig 18911 bp, 21 predicted proteins | sample SalMarSW160370MG_FD_202114 | JGI IMG/M metagenome (GOLD analysis project Ga0315554, IMG submission 202114) | Salt marsh sediment microbial communities from the Plum Island Ecosystem LTER, Massachusetts, United States - Salt Marsh Sediment SW1603-70 ... | reverse complement strand
CATGAAGCGCATTCAGGTGGCCTTTGCGTCGGGCCAGCGGTTCAACCCTGGGAAGATATTCCCCACCGACGACGGTGAGGACGCTTCCTCCCAGCGAGCGGTCCGCCGCTCCCTTGGGCCCGACGCCTACGTCTAGGCTGCAAGAGGAAAACGTCTTGGTAGAGGAAAGTCTTCTCCACAGCCTGCTGGAGTCCGCCCTCGATAGTCAGCGCGTCTTCCCCCGCGAGGAGGCGACCAGCTACGCAGTGGATGGCATCATCCCCCAGGTCATGGCCATGCCGGTGACGGTGGAAGAGGTGGCGGAGGTGATGCGCCTGGCCAGCCGAGAAGGCGCGGCGGTCATCCCCTGGGGCGGCGGCGTGTCCATGAGCCTGGGCAACACCCCCCGCCGCTACGACATCGCCCTCTGTCTGTCCCGCCTGAACGAGGTGACGGAATACGAGCCCGCTGACCTCACGGTCACCGTCCAGGCTGGCAAGACCCTGGCCGATTTCCAGCGCCACCTCGCCGAGCACGACCAGTTTCTGGCCCTCGACCCGCCATCAGGGCAGGAGGCCACCATCGGCGGCATACTGGCCGTCAACGCCTCCGGCCCCTCGCGCCACGCTTACGGCACCGCCCGCGACCTGATCCTGGGGATGCGCGCCGTGCAGGCCGACGGCCGCATCATCAAGTTCGGCGGACGAGTAGTGAAGAACGTGGCCGGCTACGACCTCAGCCGCCTGTTCATCGGCTCCCTGGGCACCCTGGGCATCATCGTCGAGGCCTCCCTCAGGCTGGCCCCCCTGCCCAGGGCACAGAGGACAGCGGTCGTCTTCTTCCCCTCCGCTCAGGAGGCCTGGCAATTCGTCGCCCGGACGGTCAACCTCAGCCTGCGCGCCGTGGAGCTGCTCAACCCGGCGGCAGTCGGGCAAGCGGGCGCGACTACCAACGTGCGCGGAGATGGCTACGCCCTGGTGCTGGCGGCGGCCGGCCAGCCCGCGGCGGTGGAGCGTTCCCTGGAGGAGATCAGCGAACTCTCCCGACAGGCAGCGGCCACCTCCTTCGCGAAAGTGGATGAGGACGCCCAGGACCCGCTCTGGCAGGCCATCGCTGGCCTCACCCGCCCACCGACAGGCGCTACCGCTCTGGTCTGCAAGGCGGCCGTCCTGCCCTCCCAGGTGCCCGCTCTCAGCGAGCGGATAGCGACGATGCGTCGAGAGCTGGCCCTCGAGCCGCTGCTGGTCTCCCACCTGACGGCGGGCATCGTCTACAGCGCCTGGCCCTTCCCTCAAGACGAGGCCGTCCAACGGCCGCTCGCCGTGGTGACCACACTTCGCCAGGCCGCGGCTGGCCTCGGCGGCAGCCTGGTGGTCGAGGCCTGCCCACCCGCCCTCAAGGAGAAGACCGATGTCTGGGGCGAGCCGGCCGCCGACTTCCCCCTCATGCAGCGGATCAAGGAGCAGTTCGACCCCCAGGGCATACTCAGCCCTGGCCGCTTCCTGGGGAGGCTATGAGCAAGGCGAGCGAGCATAAGTCGACACCCGCTCAAGCGGGCTTCAGCGGCCCTGATGGCCCCTCCCTTCAGGACATCCTGCGCTGCGTCCACTGCGGCCTCTGCCTCAACCACTGCCCCACCTATGTCGAGCTAGGACTGGAGACCGAGTCGCCCCGCGGCAGGCTCTACCTCATACGGGCCGTGAGCCAGGGACGCATCCCCATCAGCGCAAACGTCGTCCGCCACCTCGACCTCTGCCTGCAGTGCCGTAACTGCCAGGCCGTTTGCCCTTCCGGCGTCCGCTTCGGCCAGATCATGGAAGAAGCCAGGGCCGACATCCTCCGCGATGGCCGCCATGCCCCGGCATCCTGGCTGGCCAGCCGCCTCGTCCTGCGAACCTTCTTCTCCAAGCCCCAGCGCATTCGCCACCTGATGACCGCCCTCGGTCTGTACCAGCGTTCCGGCCTGCAGGGCCTGCTGCGACGCTCCCCCCTCCTGAACCTTCTGCCCGGCCCCTGGCGGAACCTGGAGCAACTGGTGCCCCGAGTCTCGGCCCGCCCCTTCACCGCTCGAGGCGTCGTCGGCAGCCCCGCCGACAATCCGCCTCGGTTCAGGGTGGCCCTTCTCTCCGGCTGCCTGATGCCCTATGTATTCGCCCACGTGCACGAGGCCACCGTTCGCCTGCTGGTGCGCCACGGCTGTCAGGTCGTGGTGCCGCCGGAGCAGGTCTGCTGCGGCGCCCTCCACTTGCACAGCGGCGACCGTCAGGAAGCCAAACGGCTCGCCCGCCGTAACATCGACGTCTTCCTGGCCGAGGAGGTCGATGCCATCATCGCCAACGTCGCCGGCTGCGGCGCGGCCATGAAGGAATACGGCGAACTGCTAAGGGACGACCCTCAGTACGCCGAGAAAGCCAATCGCTTCAGCGCCCTGGTCAGGGACGTGAACGAATTCCTGGCAGACCTGCCTCTGGCCGACGGCCTGGGATCCCTGCACCAGGTGGTCACCTACCAGGACCCCTGCCACCTGGCCCACGCTCAGGGCATCAAATCCCAGCCCAGGGCCCTTCTCCAGGCCATTCCCGGCCTGGAGCTGGTGGAGATGAACCAGCCAGATCGATGTTGCGGTAGCGGCGGCATCTACAACATCATCCACCCTCGAATGGCCGACCGCCTGCTGCGATCGAAGATGCGGGATGTGATGGCCACCGGCGCCCAGGTCATCGCCACCGCCAATGCCGGCTGCGCTCTCCAGTTGGAGGCCGGCCTCAGGCGCTACGGCCTGTCTGGAAGAGTCGCCCACGTGGTGGAGCTTCTGGACGAGGCCTATCGAGCGGGCGAACAGTCCGCCTGACTCTAGCTGATTCCCCAGGCCAGAAGGGCCCCGCTACGTTTTCACCTTCTTTTAACCCTCCGAACCCCTCTGTTAACCATAAAATCGCGTCCTCATTCGTCTAACTTGCGAACAAAGAAAAAGCGAAGATTCATTCACCAAAGGCCGGTAAAAAAGTTATGGAAAGTTCTCTTAGACGCAATTCTTACGTAACGGGCAGACCTCTTGTCGCGTCTGAACAAATAGCAGCACTGATATTGGCGAGCGTGAGCTCCCAAATTGGCGAATCTGCTGCAGCCGCTGCCCTCCGGGAGAATCGGGAGGCAGCAGCTAAAGGGATGAATGCTCGCAAGGGCTGGCGGCCCTTCACCGCTGGGGAGCGGAAGGTATGAACCTACCTCTCATCGGGAGATCATCGGCCGTAGCCGCCAACAAGAAAGAGGGGCGGACAGAGCAAGCTGCCCCCACCCCCTCGCTGGCGGACTTCTCCACACGCTATCGCCAGTTCTACCCCAAGGTCTTTGCCTACGTCTACGGTCGTGTCCAGGACAAAGAAGTATCCCTGGACATCGTTTCCGAAGTGTTTGAGAGAGCCTTCTCCAAGGGTTCCTCCCTGCGCTCCGATGGGGCCTTCGAGGCCTGGCTATTCACCATCGCCCGCAACGCCGTGGCCAGCCACTGGCGCAAGGAGAAACCGGCAGCCAAGGCCCTGCACAGCGTCGCCTGGGAGTGGGAACTCACCCAGCATCATCGCGACCCTGAGCAAACCCTGCTGGAACGAGAGCAGATGGCCATCCTTATCTATCACGTGCACCAGCTCTCTCACCGCGAGCAAGAGATCATCTCCCTGAAATTTGACGCCGAACTGAGCAATCATCACATCGCCCAGGTCATGGGCACCAGCGAAGTCAACGTACGGGTCACTTTGTATCGAGCGCTGCATAAGCTGCGAGACCGAATGAAGAGTGTGCCAGAATGAACGAAGAGGAACGCGCCAAGAAGCTTTGCGATGCCATAGACGCTCTCCTCCGCGGCGAGGAGCCAGAGGCAGAGCTGGACGACCAGGAGCTCATCGAAATCCTGCGGGTCGCCCGCTTGCGCCACCAGGCCGGTAAGGCCCTAGCTGAAGCCGGCCTCACCTACCAGGAGCTATTGAGGCGTGTCCTCCAGGCCCGTATGGCATCCCCTGAGGTGAACAAGGGCGCCAAGGAGGTCGATGAACCACCCCCAGAAGCGCGTAGCGTTATGGACGAAGACCCAGAGGAGTTCCTTGACCCCTTGGACCCCGACTATGGCAAGCTTCTCAACTTCCTGGACTTCCAGCGCGGGATGATACCGGCTGCTGCCGCCGCCCAGACCAGCTCGAGAACGCAGACCGTCGTCCCTCGCTGGCTGCGCCGCAGTGAGCGGAAGCCGAGCAAGGAGGAAGCCCTTTCCACCGTCCTCGACCAGATGATTTCCAGCGAAAAGCGCATCGCGCCGGTAGACGACTCCGAGATCGACGAACTGGCGCAGATAGCCCAGCTCCGGCGGTTTGTCGGGCAGAGCCTGGCCGCCGTAGGCAGCCCCTACAAGAGAAGGCTCTGGACTGTTCTACGGATACGCCTGGCTGCCTCCCTGCGCCGCCAGTCCTACGCCCCATCGCGACCGTCTGTCATCGCTGCCGTTAGCCGCCTGTCGTGGCAGCGTGCAGCAGCGGCAGCCGCTGTCGTAGCCCTGCTCCTGGCTGCGCTGGGGCCACTGCCGGCCACCGGCTTCGCCGACCATCCCATAAACCACCTATTCCAGCTTGTGGGGCAGCACGTGGGCGTGGACGAGGTGGATGCGCCGCCTCACACCGAGATACCCGTAACGGCCTTTGAGGAGGTCATTGCGCCGGAGGAAGCGGCGGAGCGGCTCGGCTTCACCGTTCGGGAGCCTTCGTATCTGCCCGATGGCTTCCAACTGGCCCGCTCCAGCTACCACCCGCAAAGCATCACCTCTCCCGAGCAAGGAATGTCCGTCCTTACTTACACCATCGGCGCCGTTGACCCCGAGACCCTTGTCGGTACGAACCAGCCTCGCCTTGTCGTGTACCAGGAGATGGCCTCGGCGAGCGACGTTGTGTGGGTGCAGACCGGCCAAGCCGAGGATGTGCTTGTCGGCGATTCGGTACCGGGCACATACGCCCATCCGGTCTGGGCACCCACCGAACAAGGAACTCTGGAGAGCGCCGATCCCAGCATCGAAGGCCTGATCTTTGAGGACGACGGTGTTCGTGTCACCGTGATCTACATGAACGGCGACCAAGAGAAGGAAGAGCTCCTGCGCATCGCTGAGTCGATGCTCTAGGCTAGTAAGAAAACCGGACAAACGAAGGGGCGGCCAGACGATGGCCGCCCTTTTGGCTTTGTCTTGTGTCCTCTCAGCTTATCTGCTTAGTCCAGGTCCTCCCGCAGCCTTCTCTCCCTCATCATCTCGTACAGCAGATTCTCCACCACCATCAGCAGTAGAAGAACCGCCCGCTGTTGCCGCCGCGGTAGCCGAGCCAGGAACTGCAACAGGTCAGTATCTATCTTCTCGGCCAGAGCGAGACGATTCTCAGGGCCGTTGGCCATAATTCCTATCCCCGCTCGCTGGACAGCCTGGCATCCTGATCGGCCGTTCTCTCCCCTCCTCCTCCCCTCCGCGTCTCCTCCACCAAGTTCTCCATGCCCTCCAGCAAAAGGAGCAAACGTCGTTGCCGGTTGCGAGGCAGACGGCCCAGGAAGCGCAGAAGGTCGGGGTCCACGTTGGCCTCGTAGCCCTCGTAGACCCGCTTCAGAGTGCGCACTGTGGGGTAGCCGGCGGCCTCGAACAGCTCGTCGGCATCCACATGTACCGCCTGAGCGAGCCTGAGGATGACGGCGGCACTGGGATTCCGCACATCCCCGTTCTCCAACTGAGATAGGTATCCCTGGCTGACGCTAGCCTGACCGGCTAGCTCCCCCTGGGTGAAACCTATCTCCGAGCGCAGCTCCCGAATCCTTTTGCCGAGTTCCATATTCCCACCGCCTCTATGAGCGTGCTGCCATTCTGAACCTTTTTCTTAAATTTGTCAATACAACTCTTGACAGTACTTCGATATTGGTATACTAATAAAGTTGGTTTAGAAGCGCCATTCCGGAAAGTTTTAGGCCATATGTTCCATAGCCTCTCTGGAAGGAGGTGGTCGACAGAGTGAATCGCAAAGCTGAGGAGCTCTGCCGCGCCATCGACGATCTTCTCCACCCTCATCCTTGCAAGACCCTGGTGGTAGAGCCTGAGGCCCAGGAGTTGCTTCGGGTGGCCCATCTCCGTCATGAGGTTGGGCGCAGGATTGCTGCCATGGGCGCCTCTCGCCAGGAGGAAACATGGCAGCGCCTGGAGGCAACTCTGCGGGTCCGATAGCCCCGGCACTATCGGCCGCGAACGGCCAAGGGAGGTGATATCCCATGAAAATCTGGCGACTTCCGCTCCTGCTGTTGGTAGCAGTGGTCACTCTTCTGGCGATCGCCGGCGGAGCACTCCTGCTCCAGCCGTCGGCTGAAGCGAAAATCATCCCTGGCGACTCCCTGTCCTGCAACGCTTCAGGCGATGCGCTTGTCGTCGCTTCCGACTCGGCAGGTACATCTCTGGCAACCACCGGCACCGCTGCCCTCTCAGCCCAATGCTACTTCGCCGGCATTACCAGATTTCCCGGCGGCTGCGGTGGCGATGACCTCTACGTGCTGAGATACCTCTGCTATGAGCCCGGCAGAGGCTGGTTCTACGCAAACTACATGTACTGCTTGTAGCCTAGGCATCGGGCCAACCATCTGGGACGGCGGCGGGGCATCCTGCCGCCGTCCTATGTCTTTCCCCCTTGACATCCGTCCTCCATTGCCAGGCGGTCGCCCACAGCGGTATCGGAGCGCGCGGCTGTGCCCGCCGTCACCTCCAGGGCGTCACGGGCTCCCCCGCCACCGAAGGCCAGGCGAAACGGCCTAAGCGCCGGCGCCACCTTCACCACCTTGGCCTCTCTGTCCAAGAAGATCACATCGATGGGAAAGCGCATGAACAGGGTCTGTACCGACGAGCAGGGCGAGAGAAACAGGCCCTCCTCTTCCTCCAGACGGCGGCGACCCATGAGGCCGACCAGCCGCGCCCAGAAGCTTTTCGCTTCGCGCGCCCGTCCAGCTACGGTCGTTCCCTTGCTAACGTTCACAATCCTAGGCACGATGCAGATACGATATCACCGACTCGGCAGCGTGGTGTCCAACCGCTGCTCCATGCTCTCCAGCAGGAGGAGTATGTAACGCTGCTGATCCTGCGATAGGCCGGCCAAGAACTTCAGGAGGTCGGGATCAACCTTAGCCTCGTAGTTATTGCCGCCTCTGTTGCCGCCCCTGACCGGCGTATAGCCAGCTGCATCCAACAGCTCATGCGGGTCGACGTACAGGGAGCTCGCCAGGCGCAAGAGGATGGCAGCGCTGGGATTCTTCACTTCCTCCCTCTCCAACTGGCACAGGTAGCCCTGGCTTACATGGGCATGGCTTGCCAGTTGGGCCTGACTTAGGCCCATCTGCTCCCGTAGTTCGCGAATTCGGCCGCCCAGCTTCATCTCCCTATCCTTCTGGCCCCCTACTCGATCAGAGCTGCTCTGCCAGGCGCATAACGGCTGGTCCCAGGATGACCAGCATAAAGGCAGGAAAGATGAACATAACCAGCGGAAACATCATCTTGATCGGAGCCTCATGCGCCAACTGCTCCGCCCGTTGTCGTCGATGCGTGCGCATCTGGTCCGACTGTACCTTTAGCACATGGCCGATGCTCACCCCTAGCTGTTCGGCCTGGATGACAGCGTTGACGAAGGTGATAAGCTCTGCCACCCCTGTGCGCTCGCCCAGGTCGGTCAGGGCCTCCCGCCGCAATCGACCCATGCTCACCTCTCGCAGCATCTGCGCAATCTCCACGGTCAAGGGGCCCTTCATCTGCTCACTCACCTTGGCCAGAGCAGCGTCCAAGCCCAGCCCTGCCTCCACGCAGGTAGTGATTAGGTCCATAGCATCGGGCAGGCCCTTCACGATAAGCTTCTGCCTCGACCCCACCACTGACTTCAGCCACATCAAGGGCATGGCGAAGCCGATGCCACCCATCACCAACAGACCCAGAAATCCCTGAGCGCTGATGCCCCCTAAAGCAGCAAGGGCGATGACAGCCAGCGCGGCAAAGGAAGCGGTACAGACGGCCCAAAAGGTAACGAAGTTAGTGGCGGTCATGGAGCTGCCAGCCATGATCAGCGATTTCTGGATGTTGGCCAGGAAATTAGCTGGCAGCATGCTTGCCAGGCCTTTACCGAACCCCTTGATAGTCGGTCGCAGTACCCTATCGCTGAAAGGCAGCACCAACTCCGACACATCGCCAGCCGCCACCTGCTGTCGCAACGCCTCGATGCGTATCTCCGTCAGGCTCGTTTGCGGCCTCACAACGCCTACGGCCAGAACAGCCACGGTGGAGAAAACGAAGATAGCGATAATCAATGCAAACATTTGCTTCTACACCTCAAAGGCCATCATAGAACGAATCATCATCATACCCACGACTTCCATTCCCACTGCCATGAGGAGCAAGACCTTGCCGGCAGTTTCGGTGAATAGGGGGGTCATATAGTCAGGGTTGATGAGGAACAGGACCATGCCCACGAAGAGGGGCAGAGCCCCGATGACGATACCCGTCAGGCGCTGCTGAGCAGTGAGCGCCTTGATCTCTCCCCGAATGCGGTCCCGCTCCCTCATGGTGTAGGCCACCCCATCCAGGGTCTGCGCCAGATTGCCCCCTACCGATCTCTGAATAGCGATGGCGGTAACGACCATCTCCATGTCCGGACTGTTGATGCGTTCAGCCATAGACTGAATAGCGGCGTCAGCCTCAGCGCCCAGGCTCGCATCTCGCAGCATGCGCTTAAGCTCGGTGGCCAGTGGTCCCGATATCTGCTGGCTCGCGTATTCAAAGCTCTGCAGCAGTCCATAACCTGATTTCAGCGAGTTGGAGACCAGAGTGAGCATCTCCTCCAGACGGGAGTTGATCTTGGTCTGACGGCGCCGCCGCCGAGACTTTACCCACCAGGCAGGCAATGCATAGCCAACCGGGGCCATCGGCAAGGCAATAAGTAGATTGCCCATTACCATGAATGCCAGCAGAAAGAGAAGGAACGAAATGGCGAACCTGAGGGTCACGTACTCGCCTACACGCAGGGGGATGCCCGCACGCTCCAGCGCCAGGGCTGTGCTCTCCACCCCACGGCTGCCAGCCAAAAGGCTGGCGAAGGGGCCCAGCTTGTTGCCACGGTCGGCAGATCGCAACAGCGAGTCATTCCCGCGGCGGCTGCTGGGGACGGCTGTCTCGCCATCAGTTAGGTACGCCAGGCGACGACTAAGAAGCCGCTCCCCGGAACGCCGTATCCGCGCGACGCCAATGACAAGAAGGGTTACAGTGGCCATCACGGCCAAGGCTACTATAAGTGCTAGCGGTTCCATCGCCTTACCACTCCGCTACGGCTTGAAACAAGCCCTCCGGCAAAGCAATGCCCGCCTGGTCGAAGCCTTCGGCAAAGCTGGGCCGGATGCCGGTGGCCCGCAACTGCCCTATGACGCGGCCGTGCTCATCGATGCCCTTCTGCTCAAAACGGAAAGCGTCCTGAAGGGTCACGATGTCGCCTTCCATGCCCTTCACCTCGGTGATGTGCGTTACGCGACGGCTGCCGTCGCGAAAGCGGGAGACCTGAATCATTAAGTGAAGAGCCGACGCCATCTGCTCACGTATGGACCGCGCCGGCAGGTCCAGATTGGACATCAGCACCATGTTCTCCAGCCTGGCCAACGCATCGCGAGGCGAGTTGGCGTGGATAGTGCTCAGGGAGCCCTCGTGACCGGTGTTCATGGCATTGAGCATGTCGAAGGCCTCACCGCCACGCACCTCGCCGATGACGATACGGTCGGGTCGCATGCGCAGGGCGTTACGCAACAACTCCCGCTGAGTCACCTCTCCCCGTCCATCCACGTTGGGTGGCCGGGCCTCCAGGCTGATAACGTGCGGCTGCTGGAGCTGGAGCTCCAGAGGGTCCTCGATGGTGATGATCCGCTCCGACTCGGGGATGGAGGCAGACAGGGCATTAAGGAGAGTGGTCTTGCCCGTGCCTGTACCACCAGAGACCAGGGAATTCAATCTAATCTCCACGCAGGCCCCCAGGAATTGGCCTATTTCGCGGCTGAGGGCTCCCACCGACACCAGGTCATCCATGGTCAACTTGCTTGTAAGGAACTTCCGGATGGTCATAGTGGGGCTTCGGGGAGACAAGGGAGGGATGATAACGTTCACGCGGGAGCCATCGGCCAAGCGGGCATCCACCATAGGAGAGCTCTCGTCCACGCGCCGGCCCAGCGGAGCAATGATCCGCTCCACGATCTGCATGACGTGGCTCACATCGCGAAAGCGAACGTCGCTCTGATACATGATGCCCTCCCGCTCGAAGTAGATCTCGTCGGGAGAGTTAACCATTATTTCAGAGATAGTCGAGTCGTGGAGCAAGGGCTCAATGGGGCCCAGCCCCACCACCTCATCCACCACCCGGCTGGCCACAGCGTCCCGCACCAGGGCATTCAGAGACTCCCGCGCCAGCAGGGCCTTGACCGCATCTTGCACCGCCTGACGCCGTTTGTCAGGAGGCATAGTCTCCAGCTTCTCCGCCTCCAGCTCATCGATCAGTCTCTGGTGGAAGCGGTAGACCAGTTGCTCCAATTCCTCCCCCAAACGGGCCGCACGGCGGGCCGGCGCCGCCACCGACTGAGGACTGGGCTGCTCGGTCGATGGCTGGTTGCCATCGTTCTGTTCCGGGAGCTGATCAGGTCGCCAGCGCCATTGGGTCATCTTTCTCCTTCCCTATCTTGTCCACTCTTCCGACGCCGGCGTTACCGGTGCCTCCGACGCCGACTCGACAATCACCTCCGCAGCGGGCTCTGGATCGTCGTCTTGCTTTCCGATCGAAGAGATGCGGTCGCCCAAACGCTCCAGCATGCCCTTGGGCCGGCTGCGGATGCCGCCGATGGCGTAGGCCAGCTCAACAAAGCTCTGGGAGGATTTGGACTTCGGCTTGGCTGCCACTATGGGCGTACCAAGCTGAGTGGTCTGAGAGATGCTACGATCGTAGGGAATAGTCCAGAAGATGTCCTTGCCCAGCACCCGTCGAATGTCAACCCGTGTGTCCCCATGGGCATCGCTGGTGTGGTTGATTACTATCTTCACCTTCTCCGCCGGGAAAGACCACGAGCGGAGCATCTCCAGGGCCAGGATCGTGTCTTTCAGGCTGGCCAAGTCAGGAGTGGCTGTCAGCAGAAGGATGGTGCACATCTCCAGAGCACGGGACACGATGTCGTTAAAGGTGCCGGGCGTATCCAGGATCACGTAATCGTGGGTGGCGGCCAGGACGGATACCATCTTCTCAATGTGGCCGGGGTGGATGCTGTGCCACTCAGACGGCCGAATAGGCGCCGGCAGGATGGACACGCCGGTGCTGTGCGTGTACAGGCAGGACTGGACAGCCTCCCGATCGATCTCCTCCTCCGGTAGAGCCAGGTCAGAGATGCTGCGGTCAGTCGGCATGTCCATCAGGATGGCCACATCGCCAAAGCGGGTGTCCAGGTCCACCAGGGCCACTGATTGACCCGTCTTCTGCACCAGGGCGGTGGCCAGATTGGTGGCGATGGTTGTCTTCCCGATCCCGCCCTTGGCGCCGAAGACGGTAACCACCGTCCCGTAAGCCTGGGGCTCCACCTCGCCTGACAGCCGCTGCTGGCGTCTCTCTTCCTGAGCAAGAGCAGCGTGGATGGAGCGGCCTAGCTCCTCCTCTTCCAGAGGGGCGACCAGGTAGTCCTTAACCCCCACCTGCATTGCGCGGCGGATGTAACTGGGGTCGCCGATCGATGAGTAAGCAATGATGGGCACCTGAGGGATGACGTCCGCCACCGACTCCACGGTCTGCAAAGAGCGAGCCATGGGCTCCTCCAGCGACACCACAACCACCTCGGGCTGCGTCTCGCGGGCCAGGGTCATGGCCTCCATACCGTAGCCAGCAGCGCCCATCACAGCGAAGCCCGACAGCGCTAGCATTCGCTGGGTTTCCGCCCGGGCGGACGGATCCTGGTCGATTATGATTACCTTGGGGTTCCTAGCCACCTAAGGCCTCCTCATCTGTCACTGCCTGGGCCGTTACCGGCCCCCCGTTCAGGGTGCAACTGCCTATTGACTTGATTCCCCGCTCTCTCCCGGCGGGTCCCTCAGATTCTGGAGGCCAATGCCAAGCATCTGGCTGCACAGCGGCACCGACCCAGTCTCAGACCAGGTGGGGCGCACCTCCACGTTGTCGTGGTCGCCGAACGGCCGCAGCGCCAGAGCAAGACGCCCGCTGAAGTTCTCTGCGCACTCATCGGCCGTAGCCAGAACCTCGCTTTCCACTGGCGTCACGGCCAGGGTCACAGTGACAGCCTCAGGTTTGGTCTCGCTCCCAGTGGAGGCCACCCGCGTTTGCTCACTGCCGGCAGATTCGGGAGCCACATTCTCCATCTCCTGGTCGAGAGCCAGCACCTCCATATTCTGGAGGACGATCCTGCCTATCTGGTCTCCGTACTGAAGCTCGACCGTGAGAACGACATCGACATAATCACCAGGCCGCAGGAGACCACCGGCACCGATCAGATCGCTAATGCGCACCGACACCGCTCGCTTGCCCTCGGGCACGATGTAGGGTAGGGATAGCTCCTCCCCCTCAAGCAACCCCGTAGAGCCGGTGGCCACCCTGTCGCTCAGGACCTGCTCGCCAGCCGCGATAGGGTAGCGAGCCATGTTGCCCACCACCCCTTCAGTGGAGGAGAAGGAGTCGGGGTGGACGGCGTCCGCCGATATTTGCCTCATCTCAACCATGTCAGCGGTGATGCGGGTAGCAGCAGGGATGTCACTCTTGGCCACCAGCACCGCCTTGGTGTCGCCCGATGCTGCAGTCTTCTCTTCTCCCCCAGCCTGGCTGAGGTAGACGTAGACCAGCACCGCGCTGACAAGGCCCAAGAAAAGGGCCAACAATAGAATCGTTCTGTTGCCCCTTCCGCCGCCAATGCGATTTCGTATCATGGGTTTTCCCCCCTCTGCCCGCCGCTGTGCCGGCCAGGCAAGCTGCTAACGGGCGCGGGCTGTTCTAGACCGCCTGCGGCAGTCCTTCGTTCACTGCACCAGACGAGAACCCCCCGCCATCTGAGAACCGATGACTTGGAAGATAGGGCGCAGATCCTCCCCGCTCGGCTGGTTGAAGAAGTGGTCCGAGTCGGTGGCTATGTACTCCAAGAGCTCCTCCGCTGACCGGCCCGCCCAGACGCCGGTGTCCTTCAGGCAACGGTCGCCGCCGAGCGGGTCGGGCACATCCACGCCGTAGCCGATGGTGAAGACCTCGATCCCAGCGGCCTTGGCAGCGTCCCCCTGCTCGGCCGCGTAGTCGCAGGGGCCGCTGGTGGGTGGACCGTAGTACACCGTGACCGCTGCCCAATCCAGATAGAAGTCTCTGCTCGTGTTACTGGCGACATCGGTCACCCGCACGCGGAAGTTGGCATCGGACAGTTCAGAAGACGTCCAGGTGCGGCCCCAGGTGTCGCCGTTCCCGCCGAGGGTGTACGTACTCTGGCTGGTCCACAGGTTGGAGGTCTGCTGGGCGCTCGTCCAGGTGTTGCCGCCGTCCCAGGAGAGCTCCACGCACATGTGTGGCGAGCTCCAGCTGGAGCTGACCCAGGCGTCCAGACGCACCTCGATGCCCTTGATGCTGTTGCCACCCGGCACCGATATTCCGTAGTTGTAGAAGTCATGCCGGTCCTTGCCGGTGCTGCCGCAGGATGTACTGGTGTTCGTGCCGCTGTTGATATCCTCTGCCCGGCTGCCACTATTGGTGCAGGCCCCCATGGGGTTGGTCTCGAAGCCGTTGTTGTCGCCGCTGCCGCTGGTCACCGCCGCCTGCGCCGTGCAGTTGAGCAGGCCCGTATCATAGGCGGGCTCAACGTTGGCAGCGCCGTCGGTGAGCAGGATGATGCCCCACTTCTCGCCCGGACGGCCGTTGGTCACCAGCTCTTCGGTGGCCGCCTTTATGGGATCGCCCAGGTCAGTGTACCCGCTTGCGACCAAGCAGTCGATGGTGCTCACCAGACGACTGCTCGTGTTCAGCGTTCCGTCGGGGTTCTGGTAGTCGTCGCTCAGGTTCACCGGCAACCAGACGTCCGACGACGACGACCCCGGACAGGGATTGGCCCAGGAAGTGCTGGCCTCCAGCACCCCCAGCCCGACGTGTTGCAGGTCGGGATCGAAGTACTCCAGCAGCGCCCTGGCGCCATCCTTGGCGTTAGCCAGTTTGGTGCTGCCGTACCAGGTCATGCTCAACGTGCGGTCCAGGATCGTCACCACGTCCACCGGCTCGAAGGAAATAGCGGCACCGCAGAGACCGCGGCAACCACCCGCGCTGGCTGAGACGGTGATGTTGTCCAGACCCATGAGGGGGGCGAAGTTCAGGGGAACATTGCGCTCGACGCGAACGACGATGGTATCCCACTTACCCTCGGCCGCGTTACAAGCGATATCGTATTCACTGGTGCAGGTGAAGCTTATGTCCACGCTGTCTCCGTTGGATGTATCGACGCCGTTCTTCTCCAGCCACTCCAGAGCGTCCGCTTCGGCCTCCGACGAGGAGTCGGGCAGCTTCTGAGAGGCGGCTAGAGCAGCAGCGTCAACAGCCTTCCGGATCTCCTGCTTCTCATGGAGGAACATCCCCACGTCCAGCACCAGTGCGCAAAGGCTGAGAATGACTATCATGGTCAGAACGCCCAGCACCAGGCCCTGTCCGAGCTCCTGCCGCCACAAAGAGCGCAATAGTCCTACTAATCTCACGCCATTCACTCCAAACGGAAGTCAGCGGTAGAGCTTAGGTCAAAGGTGTCATCAATGCCGCCGCCACCGATTAGGTTCAGAACACCCGCCAGGGGCGTGATCAGGGTATAGGTGTAACTTACGTCAACCACCACCGACTCACCCGGATCGCCGTCGGCGTTGGTGATCTGGACCGTCACCTCGTCGCCTATCGAGCCTGCCGTGTCCCGTACCCGCTCCTCGATGCAGGAGGCGAGCGAGCCGTATCCGTCGCAGGGAGAGCCAGCCCCACTAAGCGAGGGGTGCACAGCGCCCAGACGGCCGCCCTCGCGCGCTGAGCTGGTGACGGCAATCCAGGCATGGAAAGCCATACCGAAATCGATAATTGCAAAGAGCACCAGGAGGAAGATGGGCAGCACAAGGGCGAACTCCAGCAGCGACTGCCCATCCTCCCCTTTGCTTGTGCGTCTAGTGATTCGCTTAAGAATAGTTAGCATTGGATTCCCGGTGCTTACCTGATCCTGAAGGAGCTCCGCGACTCAGCCCGATCGCCCAACAGCACACATCCCTCGAAAGCACCTGGGTGAGCCGCGGAGCGCCCCTCTACTGTCTTTCAGGCCATTCCTCACAGCTACGGCATTGCGCCCGTTATGGCGTCCAGCTGACCAGACAGTGCGATGCCCAGAGTTGTCAAGGCGGCAATCGCCACCACGGCGATGAGGGCCAGGATCAAGCCATACTCGGCCAGGGCCTGCCCTTCCTCTGAGCGCAAACGGGCCACCAGCCCAAGGACAAAGTCGCTGATCTTGCTTAGCATCGTTTTTTACACCTCCACTAGGCTCCTGCTTCAGCCGCGGGGGAACTTGCAGGATCTCCTAGGCTGTGATAAAAAATAAGCGACGTCGGGCCCCGCGCACTCCGGCGTCCGGGGTGGGGATCTGCGGTCCTGCCAGGCCAGCTCTCCTCACCCCGTCCGTGTTTACTCCTCTCATACGCTTTCGATAACCACCTCCTTTGTCCCGACGATGGCGACAAGCCCGGCTTATCGCCTATCTAGTCTGTCCGAGAGTTAGACGCCTGAACACAGAAGGTTGTTACACTTATGTCCACTTGTTATACGAATCGCGTTAGCCTTTCACTTCAATAGACGTACGAATCCTCCCTCCCGTTACCCCCTTACCCTCCTCTGTTCGCAGGTTGTCCCGCCATTGCCTCCGAAGGCCCAATGCGCTACCCTCCCTAGCAGTGGACAGGCCTACTCTGGCGAACCAACCCAGATCCTCGCCAGGGACTGAAGGGAATCGTTATGACAATTGCCGCCGCTTTTGTCGGCCTGGTAGTGGGCCATCTGCTGGAAGTGCTCCTGGACCGCTTCTATACCGACGCGCCCCTTGCGGGTCCTCTCGTGCGCTGCCCAACCTGTCGTTCCCCCCTCCGCCCCCTTCACCTCATCCCCCTGCTGGGCTACCTCTGGTACCGCGGCCGCTGTCCCGACTGCGACCAGTGGCTGCCCATTCGCGTCCTGCTGCTGCCGCCGGCCAGCGCCCTGGTGTTCGCCCTGGCAGCCCTGGCCAGCGACGAATGGGCGCCGACCATCCTGGGCGGCCTATTCTCCACCATCTTCCTGGCCCTGATGACCACCGACCTGGAGCGCCGCCTCATCCCCAACCGCATCGTCTACCCCGCCATCCTCCTGGCGATGGCTGTCTCCTGGGCCTGGCCCGATCGAGGCGTGGGCCAGATCTTCGCCGGCGGCGGCCTGGCCTTCGCCATCATGCTCATCGTCTACATTGTGTCCCTGGGCCATTTCGGGTCCGGCGATGTGAAGATGGCCACCCTCATGGGCTTCACGGCGGGCTTCCCCGCCCTGGTGGTGGGCCTCTTCTTCACGGCGATCAGCGCCGGCATAGTGGCGGCCGTCCTCCTGCTCACCCGGGTCATGCACCGAGGCCAGTACATCCCCTACGGGCCCTTCATCGCCCTGGGGGCTATCATTTCCCTCCTCTGGGGCTATTCCATCATCGACTGATACAGGGGCCAGCGCTCTCCTTGACAGGATGAGCGAACGGCGTAATATTCCAGACGCAGATCGGCACTGGGCATCGCCGCAGTCGATTCGCTTTCCCTTCTAGCGAAACGCCCAGACTGAAGACAAGGAGGAAGCCTTGCGCATACTGGCCGAAGGCCAAGGCGAATACCCGAAGCCCGACCCCGACGGCTATCGAGAGTGGGTGCGCGACCACAAGTCGCGGGCCCTAACGCCTAAGCTTATGGGCGAGAAGGAGGCCATCGACAAGTTCGTCCAGGACGGCGACTACCTGGTCTACGAGTGCACCTACCTCCAGCGTGGCCCCAGCTCCCTCATCCGGGAGATCATCCGCCAGCGCAAGAAGGACCTGTGGCTGTGCGCCAAGTTCACCTGGGTGACCGCCGCCATGCTGGTGGCCGCGGGCTGCGTGTCCAGGATGGACGTGGGCTTCTTCCTCTTCGGGCCCATTGTGGGCAACGCCGTCCGCGAGGGTCGGCTGAAGACCTACGAGTACAGCAACGTGGTCATGACCAACCGGATCATGGCCGGCAGCATGGGCATACCCTTCATCGCCCTCCGCTCCTTCGGCGGCACCGACGGCTTCAAGTACTCGGGCGCCAAGATCATCGAAGACCCCTACACGGGCCAGCCCACCCTCATAGTGCCCGCCCTCAACCCCGATGTGGCCCTCATCCACGCTCAGCAGGCCGACGTCTACGGCAACGCCCGCATCTTCGGCACCGGCGCCTCCGACCGAGAGTCGGCGCTGGCCTCCAGGAAGGTGATCCTCTCCGCCGAGGAGATCATCGACACGGATGAGATCCGCCGCGACCCCGGCCGCACCACCATCCCCTACTACGCCGTGGACGCCGTGGTGCACGCTCCCTTCGGCTCCCTGCCGGGGGCCGTCCAGGGATACTACGGCGCCGATGTCGTCCACCTCATGGAGATAGTGGCCTCCACCCTGCTTGGCCAGATGGATCCCTACCTGCAGAAATGGGTCTACGGCGTGGAATCCCATCAGGACATGCTGGATAAGCAGATGGGAGCGGCTAAGCTTCTGGAGCTACAGAAGCGGATGAAGATAAGCGAGGGGTACAGGCCATGACCAGGGCAACCCACTTCAACGAGCGGGAGCAACAGATCTGCCTTGTTGCCCGCATGATCGAGGACGGCAAGACCTACTGGGTGGGTGGCGCCGGCAGCCCCCTGGCAGCCATCCTGCTGGGCAAGAAGCGATACGCTCCCACCGCCGCCTACGTGACCGAGGACGGTGTGATCGCCCCTGAGCCAGCCCTCCCCTTCGATCCGCTGATGAGCATGGTCAGCGCCGAAGCCGGCTATCGCGCCCTTCAATGGGTGAGCATGAACCTGGTGGGCTTCCACGCCCAGACGGGCTTCATGGACTACGGGATCATCAACGCCCTCCAGGTCGACCGCTACGGCAACATCAACTCCACCGCCATCGGTGACTACGAGGGCGAGCATCGGCGCTTCGGCGGCCCCGGCGGCGGCGACTCCATCGCCGCCCTCTGCTGGCGCACCATCGTGATGACCGACCAGCAGAAGCGCAAGTTCGTGCCCCGAGTGGACTTCATCTCCTCGCCGGGCTTCCTCGACGGCTCGCCCAACGCCCGCGAGATGGCCGGGCTGCCTCGGGGCACCGGCCCCTGGCGGGTGGTCACCCCCTGGGCCGTGTTCGACTACGACGACGACCGCCACCTCCGCCTCACAGGCGTATCCCCCTTCGTGACCGTCGAGCAGGTGCTGGCGGAGATGGACTTCGAGCCGGTGATGGCCGACAAGATCGAGACGCTGGACACGCCCAGCGACGAGGACCTGGTGCTCCTGCGCAGCGAGCTCGACGTGCGCGGCCAGATCACCGACGTCAGCCGCTGGATCGAGCTGCGCGACGACAGGTTCGTCTTCGCCGATCAGACCTAAACAGCCCCCATCGATGCCACGCGCTGCGGCTCGATCTTGAAGATCATGCGATGCTCGCCGGGCTGCCGCCAGGGATACCTGTCCCGCCCAAGGTACTTCTTGGCCAGCTTGTCGATGTGCTCCTCCGCTCCCTCAGTGGTGATCTCCACCACCCGGCCGCGCACCGAAGCGAAAACATAGGGGTTCCCCACCCTGGTCACG
>Ga0315554_1000772_pt1 | contig 18970 bp, 20 predicted proteins | sample SalMarSW160370MG_FD_202114 | JGI IMG/M metagenome (GOLD analysis project Ga0315554, IMG submission 202114) | Salt marsh sediment microbial communities from the Plum Island Ecosystem LTER, Massachusetts, United States - Salt Marsh Sediment SW1603-70 ... | reverse complement strand
TACTGTGCCGTTGTCAATTGATACCGGCATGATGCCGGCACTCCGGAGAATTGCCAGCGCTGGCGTTCTTCTGATTTCCGGCGGCACTTCCGCAATCAGCTTTTTCCAGTCCTGCCGCAATCTGGCTGTCTCCTCGTCGGATGTCTGGGGGGAACCGGTGTAGGACATAGACGGGGGTGCCTCGGCTGGGGCGGGTTCGGGTGCCAAATGGGACTCCTCGGGCTGGGGAACGGGTGCTGGTGCTGTCTTCTTTTGAGGCTGGGGGGCCTCGTATTCGGGTTGCTGGGGGGGGGTCTCCTGCTCTGGCAGTGAGGTCAGGCTGCAGTCAACAATGGCCAGCTCTAACGGCAGGGTGGAGTGACTCTCAAGGTCAAGCTCAAGCTGCCCGAAGACCTTGACTGCCTTAAGTACCTGAGGCAAGGAGGCCCGGGATGCCAGTTCTTTTAGTTCGGCGAGGTCTTCAGCGGTGAGGTCAACCGATTCTTCAGCACCGGTCTTGACCAGCAGTAATCCCCGGAGGTACTCAACCAGTTCCCGGTTGAACTGCCGCAGGTTCAAGCCATCAGTGTTAACGCTGTTAATGGTGGCGACACCGGCGGCAACATCGTTATTAATGATATGCCTGGCGAGTTCTTTGGTTCGCCAGTCTCCGGTAATACCCAGCGTTTCCTGGACCTGATGAAGGCTAATCTCGGGGCCGTAGTAGGTGGTCAGCTGCTCGAGCAGGTTAAGGGCATCACGGAGACTACCTGTGGCGCTCCTGGCAACGAGCCGTAATGCCTCTGGCTCGATGGTGATACTCTCGGCGTCACAGATGTGGGCAAGATGACCTACAATGTCGTTCTGAGCAATGCGGCGGAAATCAAACCGCTGGCAACGTGACATGATGGTGGCGAGTATCTTGTGGGACTCGGTGGTTGCCAGGATGAAGATAACATGCTCAGGTGGTTCCTCGAGGGTTTTAAGCAGAGCATTGGAGGCACTGCTGCTGAGCATATGGACCTCGTCTATGATGTAGACCTTGTAGCGGGCCTGATTGGGTGCGTAGTTGACTCTCTCGCGGAGGCTTCGGATATCGTCAACGCCGGTATTGCTGGCGGCATCGATTTCGATAACGTCCAAGGCCCTGCCTTCGGTTATTGCCTGGCACATCTCGCAGGCGTTGCACGGTTCGCCGTGGCCGTTGGTCAGGCAGTTCACTGCTTTGGCCAGGCTACGTGCGGTGCTGGTTTTGCCGGTCCCCCGAGGCCCGCAAAACAGGTAGGCGTGAGAAATGCGGCCGCTACTAAGGGCATTCAGTAGTGTCTGTGTTACTGGTTCCTGACCGACTACTTCTGCGAGTGTTTGGGGTCTGAATTTACGATAAAAGACCTGTGAAGCCATTTTTGCCTATATTATACCCTATATCGGTCGGTTTCCAAAGGTTTTTTGGGGGAAAATTTGGCTTTTGTAGTGTCAGGCGCGCAGTCTTAAAAGGTGCGTGAAGAATGAGAAACGGCCCCCCTAAGGGGGGCCATCGTGATAACGTTACATAGTCAGCCTGAGCGACCCGAGTCTATTGCAGGAGAGACGGCACATCCTTGGAGATTTCATCAATCTCCCTGAGCTTGGTATCTATATCCCTCTGCCGCTCCTGGACGGCGCTGACGACCTGAGCGGCTTCAAGATAGTATCTCCTGACCTTCTCTACGTCCCTGAGTTCGGACAGGATGATAGAGACGTCCAGAGCGCCAGCGTTCCGGGGATAGTCACCATTTCTGATGATAGCTTCTGGGGCAAGGCTCTTGAGATATTCGCCTAGCTCCTTGATGACGGTGAGGTTCATCTCCTTGCTGGGGGCAGATACCAGGTATAGTGCCCGTGAAGCATCAGCAGGATTGCACTTAAACGACAGCTCACTGACGGCAGCATCCATTGCCTCGATTCCGCGGTGGATTTCCGTACTCTTGTCGCGGAAATTGCGCGATGACCGGAAGGGGAGCCGGAAGGGGGGCAACTGTGCCTGGCCGTAACCGATGACCGACCACCCGGCGATGCTCTGGATGATGTCTCCGGCGTCGAGCAGCCTGGCGCCGACAAACTTGGGCTTCTTCTCCTCGCCGGCGCAGAGCATGTTATAGAACGGCTCAACGATGAGGTGGTTTATTCCGGCGAGGTTAGTTCTCAGGGTGGCGTTTTTCCTGACATATCTCTGGTTGTCGACCAGAAAGATGGCATCAGCCACGGCGCTGGCTGATTTCAGGCAGGTTGCTGAGTTATAGATGGTCCTCTCCTCGGTGCGCTCTTCGTGCTCGAAGGGGAGGACGATGAGGTTATAAATTGGCTTGTCGATATAGCGTTCCTTAAGTATCTGGGTCATGATTGAGATGGACCCTGAACCAGTGCCTCCGGCAGCGCCGGCGCACAGCATGAAGGCGTCCGACTCAAAGAAGCGCGGTGTTGCCCTGATGGCGTCGATAACCTTGTCGGCGTCTTCCCTGGCGATTTCAGCGCCCAGTTCGTTTATCTTGCCGACGCCATGACCGCCTGACTTTCGTCCTCCGATGAGGATTCTGTGGCGGTAGTCGGACTTGATATGGGCCAGGCCGCTCAGGTCGGCAAGGTCAGTATTGACGGCGAAGACACCGGTGGCTATCTCAATCCTACGCCGAGCTTTAGCCCTGCTGTTTATTTGGGCAAAGCTATCAGCAATATTAGACCCACACTGTCCGAAGCCAATGACCAGTAATTTCACTTTTCCACCTCGACAAGAAGTTTGATGCTGCTATTGTAAACATACAGGCACAATATGTCAAATGTTTTAATTTAAAGTCCCTTTTCAGCGACATAGGCAGTAAGGTCGGCCAGGCGGCAACTATAACCCCACTCGTTGTCATACCAGGCGAGCACTTTGGCCATGTTATTTCCAATTACCATGGTGTTGGGTGCATCTACGATGGAGCTTGCCGGGTTTCCTTTAAAGTCGGTACTGACCAGTTCCTGCTCGCAGTACTCCAGTATCCCTGCCAGAGGTCCTTCAGCCGCTTTCTTGAAAGCCTCATTTACTTGTTCTTTAGTGACATCGGTATTAAGCTCAACGATAAGGTCGACCAGAGAGACGGTGGACACCGGTACCCGTAGGGCAATGCCGTTGAGGCGTCCATCAAGTTCGGGGAGAACTCTTCCAATAGCAGCAGCAGCGCCTGTACTGGTCGGGATGATGTTCTGAGCGGCAGCCCGGGCGCGGCGCAGGTCCTTGTGTACCACATCCATAATTTTCTGGTCATTGGTGTAGGCATGGATAGTAGTCATCAGTCCTTTGTTGATACCAAAATTGTCATGCAATACCTTGGCCGGCGGAGCAAGGCCGTTGGTAGTACAGGATGCATTGGATATGATGTTGTGTTTGGCCGGGTCATACCGGCCCTCGTTGACACCGAGGACGATGGTGATATCTTCATTCCTGGCTGGTGCTGAGATGAGCACCTTTTTGGCACCGCCTTTCATGTGGGCAGCGGCCAGCTTGGCGTCGGTAAACAGGCCGGTCGATTCGATGACGATATCGACGCCGTAGTCTTTCCAGGGAATATTGGCTGGTTCACGTTCGGATAGTGTCCTGATTTCCTTGCTATCAACGATTATCGATTTCCCATCTGCTCCCGGTTCACAGGGGAAATGGCCGTAGTTGGTATCCCACCTCAACAGGTGGGCGTTTGTCCTGGTGTCGGCGATATCGTTGACGGCGACCACCTCCAGACTGTTCTGATGGTACTGGTGAATGGTTCGTAGAGTCAGTCTGCCAATTCTTCCAAAGCCGTTGATGCCGATTCTCGTTGTCATATTTGCCTCCTAGGTGATTCTTGCCCATGTAATGATAGCAGAAGCGGGAACAGGATACTATCACCTCCGGGTTTTATTTTATGCTAATAATCAACGCTTTACGCGTTTGAATACCTCGATACCGGCGAACCTGACACGGTCGCCCAGTTCTTCCTCTATTCTGAGGAGGCGGTTGTACTTGGCGGTGCGCTCGGAGCGGCAGGGAGCGCCTGTCTTAATAAGGCCGGTGCCGAGTGCGACGACCAGGTCGGCAATGGTGGTGTCCTCGGTCTCACCGGAGCGGTGGCTGACCACCGATTTCCAGCCAGCTTCTGTAGCCATCCGGACGGCGGCGATGGTCTCGGTGAGTGTCCCAATCTGGTTGAGCTTGATGAGGATGGCGTTGGATGCCCCCAGCTGGATACCCCGGCGCAGGCGCTCGACATTGGTGACGTAGAGGTCATCACCAACCAGCAGGGTGGTCGCTCCCAGTTTGCCGTTTAGAAGCCGCCAGCCGTCCCAGTCGTCCTCAGCCATGCCGTCTTCAATACTGATAATGGGATAGTCGTTTGCCCAGCGGACATAGTAGTCCACCATCTGTGCACTGGTAAGTGTAGCGCCTTCACGTGTGAGAATGTAATGCTCGTTCTGGTAGAACTCACTGGAGGCCGGGTCGAGGGCAATGAAGCAGTCCTGGCCCGGCCGGTATCCGGCCTGCTCAATGGCCGCCAAGATTACCTCTACCGCCTCCTTATTAGACGGCAGACTGGGGGCAAAACCGCCCTCGTCGCCCACGTTTGTGTTCAGCCGTCGGTCTTTAAGTATCTTTTTCAGGGAATGATAGACTTCGGTGCCCATGCGCAGGGCTTCACGAAAGCTACTGGCCCCGGCGGGCACCACCATGAACTCCTGGAGGTCGGTCGAATCGGCGGCGTGTTTTCCTCCGTTGAGGATGTTCATCATGGGCACGGGTAGGGTGGTGGCGTTCGTGCTGCCAAGGTACTGATATAGTGGCACGCCGGCTGCACCGGCGGCAGCATGGGCGATAGCCAGTGATACACCCAGGATAGCATTGGCCCCGAGACGTGATTTGTCACTGGTACCGTCAAGCTCGATTAGCTTTCGGTCAACGGCTGCCTGGTCAGTGGCTGGCATCTCAGAAAGGGCAGGGGCAATTTCCCGATTGACATTGTCCACAGCCTTGAGGACGCCGAGACCGCCATATCGGGCCTTATCGCCGTCCCGGAGTTCAAGCGCCTCGTGGGTGCCGGTACTGGCCCCGGAGGGCACAGCCGCTTGACCCATCGAACCATCGGCAAGCCGTACCTCGACCTCCACGGTCGGGTTCCCTCTTGAGTCGAGGATTTCTCTAGCGCTGACGTTTCTTATGGTTGACATAAATCTCCTTTCGTTCAGAACTCAAAGCGATATCAACTGCCTTAATGGGGTCTTCAGCGACGATAATTGAGCCATCTGTCTGACCGTTTCGGGATATCGACCAGGTATTGAGGCCGATAACGGGGATATCACTCTGCAGGGCATAGGCAATCTCGGTCAGTGTGCCGTAGCTCCCGCCGACGGCGATAACTGCCCGGGCCGATTTCACGACGGCTATATTCCTGGCGTAACCGACCCCGCTGACTATCGGGATGCGGACGTAGGGATTGGCGTCATCCGGGTTGCTTCCGGGGAGGATGCCTATGGTCAGACCTCCTTCAGCGGCGGCACCGCGGCAGGCGGCTTCCATGACTCCAGTGAGGCCACCGCATATCAGAATGACACCTCGTCTGGCCAGTTCACGGCCGACCTCTTCGGCCAGCCTGGCTTCTTCTGGGGAAGGTTCACTTGCCCCGATGACGGCGATGAGTTTCTCACGTTTCTGTGGCGTCTCTACACCTGCGCCGTAATTATATCACTTGCTTCTGATTATCGACAATGAGAGAAGGTAGATTTCTGTTCAATATTAAGCGGATGGCTTAAGTCTCAAAGATTGTCGTTGGTGTGTTTTACACCAGCTTCCGCTCGCTGTTTGATACCCAGGAGCATCTTCCGCTGCATAACGGTACTGATTGGTTCTACAAGGCAAGGACCATAGAGCAGCTTATTTCTTATTCTCGGGTTGTAGTCACTTCGAAATCGGGAGATAAGCCGTGTTTTTTGTTCTTCGAGCTTATCAAGGAAGAATACCCAGGTGCTGACATAGTAGTCATCTGGCTTCGTGCCGCCAGGAACAGGTGTAGGTCCGGTACGCGTATCAGTGTGGAGCACAATAACACGGCCTGGCTCAACAATCGCCACGGGATAACCAGGCATTTCGGGGTGAAGCCGCACGCTGTCCCCAATCTCAAGGTGCTGAAATTCTTGGATAATCTGGTTGGTATTATGAATATCACAGCCAATCAGGTTTTCAAGCCATTCATAGCTGTAAAATCCACCTCGACCTTGTCCAATCTGCACCAACCATGGCCAGACGTTGGTGATATGAGCTTCAATGGTAATCGCATTAGTGTACTGCCATTTTGGATGTGGTATTAGGTCGTCGCCAGGTAAGGTTTGCTGAACTTCGGCATCGGTGGCACCCCACTTTACGCGCCGGGAGCGTAAAAAAGGTATTAGAAGAGCTATACCGACGGCAGCTGCTCCAGAAGACCCTTCCGCAATAGCCTTCCATTTGCTGGCCATCATTTCCCTCCAATTACGAATATTAGAAAGGAGTATCGAATTTAGTTATTTCCCTTCCTTCTGTTTAAACTGTTTAGACCATACCGAAATCCACCACATTAAACCACAACCCAGAAGAAAGATACCAAAACCGCCAAAAAACCCGGCAAAGAATATCCCTATCGAAGTTAATCCGTCCATATTTTCACCTCCAAAATGTCAGTTTTGTTAGTATATCATATCTCTACACTCGAACCCCAAAAGGGCGAAAGGAACAATTATTAGGTTTTTTCATTATGTTCCACGGTTATAACTACGTTTCCCTTCTTGTGTCCCGTTTCTGCATATCTATGAGCCTCGACAATTTGTTCCCCCAGAGGCTGCTATTCATTCCACTTCAACACATCTGATATCTTTACATCAGGATGGTGATATCTTTTTCTCTTTATTGTTACATTCTTGAATTGTATCGCCTGCTTTGGGCACCATTGAATACAAGCCAAGCACTTTTCGCAATGGTGTTGCCATGCAGGCCTATCATCAACTATTTTGATATTTCTAACAGGGCAGACTTTTAAGCAAATTCCACACCCGTTGCATTTACTGTCTGCCCAAAAGTTCTTATCAACATCCGGACTCAAGTCACCTCTCAAATATTGTTTATCAATATACCTTGAAAATAATAGTGTCATTACTGGATTAAACCTTTTCATCAGGCCGCTCTTACCGGTGTGAATGGTGTTAGCGATTTTATTAGCTTTCCTGTTCCAATTACGGAACATTCTTTTCTGGAGGAACAATGGAAGTGCATCTGCACTATCAATATAATTAGCAGGCATACGTACAATGAAACCAGCGGCAAGATTGCCACCACGTTTATTGATTGTTTCGGAAAGTCGATGAAGAACGCTTCCTGCAATTCCGCCAACCGTAACAATAGCGAAGATATATTTATCTTGTAGGTTCGTAAGTTTACCGATGAACCTTTCAACGATTCCTGGCATTCTCATATAGTATGCGGGGAAAACGATTCCAATCACATCGGCATCAATTTTTATGCTTTCATTATCCATCACGGAAGGAATGGATATCAGAGTCCCGTTAATTTTTCCAGCAATATCCCTTGCCACAACAAGTGAGTTCCCCGTTCCTGAAAAGTAATAGAGTTCTGTACTCACGGTAATGCCGTTCCTCCGGATCTATCAGGTTTTATCATTATGCGCTACAGTGATGACTACATTTCCTTACGATCCGTTTGGATTTATTAATGGGTGATTGGCGCAATTAGGGGTCTGGCGATTATAACATTCGAGTCTGGAGATTGCAAAAACCCGTAACAGGGAATGACAAAAGGGTATTGACTCAATAGAACATGTGTACTATTATGGAGGCTGCTCAGCACTTCTCATTGAGGTAAATAATGGAGTTGCGGTCGATTGATAATACTGAGCGGGACCTTCCCCCGGAATATTGCCACTATCAGGATGTGGGGTGTGAGTTTGCCGATTCCTGCCTCAACTGCCCATTGCCGCTCTGTGTCTATGATGAGCCTGGAGGGAAGAGGCGCCTGCTGAAGCGACAACGAGCCCAGGAGATGGCCAGGCTGTTTACCACCGAGGGTAAAGGACTGAAAGAACTGGCGGAAATCTTCAGCGTCAGCCAGCGCACCGTGCAGAGGGCGTTGAAGTCCGTGTTCAGGGGGACGACTACGGAGGTTACAAATAATGAGTGAAGGTTTTAGTCCCTCAGAACTGGCCCGTCGGGATGTCGAGCGGATTCGGGGCTACAAGGAACTGCTGGACTTCTATCATAATGTGCAGTGGGAAGGTCGGGCGAGGTGGGGTGAAAGACGCCTGACCTTTAACTATGCTAAGGTCGTAATCGACAAGGTCACCTCGTATCTGATGTCGGGCATGGACTTCGCAGTTGAGCCGGTAGAGGCGTCTGATGAGGCCAGAGATAAGGCCTACCGTGCGGAAGCAGCACTCTATCAGGTGCATCAGGATAATGGCATCGAGGAGTTAGACTTTGAGACCGAGATTGACTGTGCCATCCTCGGTGACGCCTGTTACAAGGTCATCTGGGACCAGGAAACAGGTAGTGTCCGTATCACATCGCCGGATGTGCAGGGTATCTATACCTGGCGGGCGGGCGACGACACTTCTCGGGTGTGGCGGCTGGCATCACGGTACACCCTGAGTGCTGAGGAGATTGAGCTTCTCCACGGAGTAAAACCCCAGAAGAAAGAGGGTACCATTACGGAACTGTGGACCGATGCTGAGTTTGAGCTGTGGCTCAATGATACCCAGCTGGAGAAGAAACCAAACCCCTACGGCTTCATTCCGTTCGTGATTTATCCCAACCTGAGGGAGCCTAAGAAGTTCTGGGGAATATCCGACCTTACCCAGATAATGGAGCCGCAGCGTGAGTTCAACCGGGCGATGTCGCAGCTTTCCAGGATACTGGAGCTGTCCGGCAATCCCATTGCCGTGCTGGAGAACGTGGAGGAGTCCGAGGACATCGCTGTCAGACCCGGGGCGGTGTGGAACATCCCCGAGGATGCCAAGGCCTACCTGCTTGACCTCCTCCAGGGTGGTGGTCTCAGGCTGCATATCGACTATATCAGTCTGCTCTATCGCACTTTGCACGACGTATCGGAGTCGCCACGGGCTGCTTTCGGAGGGACTGACCGAGACCTTTCCGGTGTTGCCCTGGAGATAGAGCTTCAGCCGTTGTTGCAGAAGGTCGGGCGTAAACGGATTATCCGGACGGCGGCTTACAACCGGAGGAGTCGGCTTATCCTCAAGCTGCTGGAGAAGTACCGGGGCGAAGACTTTGGAAACAACCGTGTCAACGTTGTCTGGGGGCCGTTGCTGCCGCGGGATGCCGCCAAGCTGGTAGCCAATGAGCAGGTCCTGGTCCAGGGTGGTATTCACTCCCGGCGTCGGGCGATGGGCGAGCTAGGGGTGAACGACCCGGAAGCGGAGTTTGCCCGGTGGCTTGAGGAGCGGGAGGCAATTCTAAAGATGAACAGGGAACTCACCGGTAAGTCTACCCGGGGCGGAGCGAGGGAGAGAAGTGAACCCGGGGTAGGGGTCAGTGAGGAATAAAATGGCAGGAGGTCGAATATTGGTTGATGAAGTAAACCAGAAAGAGGACACGCTGGAAGGCCAGTCCGGCGAAACAGACGGCATTGAAACAGAGGAAGTCCGAGTTGGTGCTGATAGTGCGGAAGCTTTACTGGCCCAGAAGGACGAAGAGCTGGCCAAGGCGAGTGCCCGCATTGCCGAGCTGGATGAGACTGTTCTGGGCAGGGATGGCGAAATAGCTTCTCTGAAGCAGTCTTTGACTGAGATGGAGGAGAAGCTGGCAGCCGCTAACGATTCCCTGACCGGGGCAGTGGCCAGCTATAAAAGCATGGTAATCCGGACGAATCCCGATGTCGTCGAGGAACTCATCAGTGGGGATACCATTGAGTCGGTCAATGAGTCCCTGGAGAAGGCCAGGAGCTTGATTGGCAGGGTGAGGCAGGGACTGGAAACCGAGATAACAAGTGGCAGGGTCCCGGCAGGGGCGCCAGAGCGACGCTCCCCCGACCTGTCGGCCCTGTCCCCGCGAGAGAAGATTCAATACGGAATTGGAGGTAAAAAATAATGGCATTAACACTAACCGAAGCAGGCAAGCTATCCAACGATATGCTACTCCAGGGAGTGGTGGAGACTATTGTCAAGGACTCACCGATACTGCAAAGGCTACCCTTTATTGAGATAGTCGGCAACGGTCTTACCTATAACCAGGAAAAGACCCTGCCCGCTATCGATTTCTACGATGTTGGCGATACCTGGGCGGAGTCGACGCCGACCTTTGAGCAGAAAACAGCCCTTCTGAAAATCATGGGAGGGGATGCCGACGTCGATAACTTTCTCAAGGCGACCCGCTCCAATGTCCAGGACCTTGAGGCGGCGGTGGTAGAGCTGAAGGCGAAGGCCCTCAAGGAAAAATTTGAGGAGACCTTTATCTACGGCGATATCACGGCCGAACCCAAGCAGTTTGATGGAATCAGGAAATTGGTTGATACCGGGACCGCCGGTGACCAGGTGGTGGCTGCCGGGGCTTCCGGGGCAACCCTGACCCTTTCTATGCTCGATGAGCTTATCGATGCCGTCAAGGGGGGCAAGCCTGACATACTACTGATGAGTCGCCGCTCCCGGCGAAAGATAAATGCCCTCGTCAGGGCGTCCGGCGGCATGATGGACACCGACCGCGATAGCTGGGGTAACTTTGTCCAGCTGTGGGACTCAATCCCGATTGGTGTCAATGACTGGATACTGGATACCCACGTCGTCAGTGGTGGGGTGGAGACGGATACCACCGGTGGTGATTGCTCGACCATCTATGCTCTGCAGTTCGGGGAGGGGGCTCTTTGCGGTCTGACCGCGCCCGGCCACCTGACGGTGGAGCCGATAGGTTCACTTGAGACCAAGGACGCTACCCGGAATCGGATAAAGTGGTATGTCTCCCTGGCGCTCTTCAGCACAATCAAGGCGGCGGCCCTGATTGGTGTTCAGGACTAGAACCGGGGCTGAACGGGAGGTCGGGAGCCTTCGCTCTCACCTCCTGTTCAGACAAAGAAGGATAAGCCAGGGGGTGAGTTAACCATGGACCTGTCGGAGATGAGGGCAATAGTCAGGCGGGACCTGCACGATGAGGATGTCGAGAACTATCGCTGGTCGGACGATGAACTCGACCGGCACATTACCCATGCCGTGCAGGACTTTTCCGAGGCTATTCCCTATGAGCAGAAGGTGACCAAGGCAACGACCTCGGGTTCGAGGGAGATTGATATATCGACTATCACCGACCGGGTCATGGTGCAGGCTGTGGAATACCCGGTCGGCAGGTTCCCGCCTGTGTACCAGCGTTTTGCCCTGTGGGCGGATACCGTAACCCTTCTTGGTACCGAGGTTCCGGACGGCTCCGATGCCTGTATCTACTACGGTAAGCTGCATACGCTGGATGCCAGTAGCTCCACTGTACCCGCTAAGCATGAAGGCCTGATTGCTGTCGGGGCCTGCGGTTATGCCGCCGTCGAGTGGGCGGTCTACGCCATCAATCGGGCTAATGTCGGTGGTACCGGTACTCCTGGTGAACTGCGCAAATGGGGATGGGAGAAGCTGGGACACTTCCGTAAGGAGCTGAGGAGACTGGGGAGGACGAACCGGGTGAGAGTACGCTCCCTATACCAGCCGTACTACCCGGCGGTGTCCAAGTCCACCGACTATGGCCCTTAGGCAGATGAGACCAGCCTGTCAATACTAATACATGCCGGGAGATAGAATGCGGGAGTTGTCGAGTACGCTGTTGACTGCCCAAAAGGCGGCCAGCCATACCCCTTATGTCAGTGTTGAGGCTAAAAATAGTATTGCCGGTGTTGTTCGTCTTACATGGGAGAGGCTGTACACTGGAGGTGAGGATGACTACTTCCATGCCATGGCGATGCCGGGTGATGGTTCCATGGTGAGGGCACGGATAGGGCCGCCGGCTGATGCCAGGAAGCTCTACTGGCAGAGGGTACCCGACCCGGGGCCACTATCGGATTTCAGTAACTGGACTTATGTTGGCCAGTACAATTGTACCTGCGTGGCAGCCGCCTCTCATGGGGCAGAGGTCTCCATTTTCTGGGTAAATACCAGTAATCAAGTCCGGCGTATCAAGAGCACGGACTATGGTGTTAACTGGGGCAGCCCTGAACTTATCGACTACTGTGCTACCAGTGGCAACAGCCTGGGAGTTGCCTACAAACCCAATGGCGACCTGGCCCTCTTCATTGCTGATGGCACGACTCTTTACATTAAGAAGTGCCTTGGGGGTAACTGGCAGTCAAAGGCGGCCTGGGACAAGACCACCGGTACACTTACCGGGGTGGGGGTTGTCTATGGTACCGACTGGGAGCTTCTGGTTACAGGCCAGGATTCGGGCGGCAACTATAAGCTGTGGTCGCTTATCTATGGCGATGGCGGCGAGGTTTCGGCCGGTAACTGGTCTTCTCTCAGGGAGTTTGCCTCGGCCCCATCGGGCGGTGATTTCGAGTATAGTTGTCCCTTTCTGGACAAGCCCGATGTCTACCGTGGTCTGTATGCGGAGAAATTCACAGGTACCCAGTCTTATGACCGTCCGTTCTGGTCTCATACCGCCCTTGATTCTGGTTTTATTGAGGGACTGTGGCACGAACCGGTGCCTCTGGACCTGGCGGGTAAGTACGGACTGGCAATAGCTCACCATGGCGATTACTGCTGGCTGACATGCCCGTCTGGTGTCTGGCGTGCCCCGTTGGCTGAGCAGGGTCTCGACCTGACCGATGATGTTCTCTCTGTCCGGCAGGAGACTAACCCTGATGGGAGAGGTTTGACTGTCGAGCTAAGAAATGATAGCGGGCAATATGCTTCACCGGGAGAAGGCCCTCTGTATGTGCTGGATATCGGCTGCCAGCTGGAGCTTGGTCTCGGCTATGTTACCTCCCAGGGAAATGAGGTGAGTCCGGGTCTAGTTTACTGGCTGGAGGCCTTCGAACACATCAGTTGGGGAGGTAAGTCCGTCCTGGTGCTGCATGCTCCTGATGGCTGGCGACTGGTCGAGGGCTGGCGGGCCAGGCACCAGTTCCGCTGGAACAAGGACTCGGACGAGATGTCGGTCAAAGAGATACTCGGCTTTGTCCTTGGTCGGGTCGGCCTGAAACTTGAGGTAAAGTCGCAGTCGCCCGTAATCACCGGCTATTATCCGGACTTCACCGTTCATCCCGGTAACCGGGGCAATGATATTGTTAGCAGGCTGCTCTCCTTCGTACCCGATGTCCTCTTTATCGAGGACAGCAGGGCCTTCATTGTTAACCCGCAATCATCGGATGGCTCGGTTTATTCCTACGGACAGGGGCATGCCGTCCTGGAAGGCAGATACCGGAACGGGGCCTGGGGGCTTAACCGGGTTCGCGTCGAAGGCTATGACCCGGTGGCTGATGAGGCGATAATTGTCGATTCCTTCTCATGGAACCAGATAAAAAAATTCCATGACCGCTTGGCACTTATCGATGACAGGAATATCGACACCGTAGCCCGGGCTGAAGAGAGGGGAGATGCCTACCTGCGGGGGTCGGAGATTGAGTCTGCCAGGAGTGTGGTTCGGGTGCCGGTGAACTGCGGGCAGCAGCTCTACGATGTAATTGACATAACTGATGCCTGTGCCGGACTGAGTGAGGAAAAGAAGAGGGTGGTGGCGATAACGCTGGGCTATCGTCCTGACCGCGGTGAATACGAGCAGTGGCTGTCACTGGGAGCAGTCTAAGCTTGATTAGCTGAGCATCAGAAAGAGGTTTGTACACTGAGATGGACTTGAGGAAAGCGGTGTTGAGGAGCTTCGACTCCGGGAGCTATACAGCCACGGTACAGCTGGCCGGTAGCCATAAGGTCTATCTGGAGGACATTACCGTAGCCCGTAACCTGCCAGCAGCTGAGATGACTGCGGGCCGGAAGGTGGCGGTTATTTTCTTTGATGCGCACAATGCTAAAGAGGCGGTCGTGGTTGCCGTCTATACCTAGCCGGCTCAGACGGCATATTTGCGGTATCTCTGGAGCCTGACCTGAACCCACCTTCCTTAACCCCCCTCTTTTCGAGGAGTTTCCGTTGCTTCTCGGCCAGGGTCTGCGGCCGGGCTGGCTGTCGATGGCTGTGGTAGCAGCCCGGGGGATGAATTTCCTTATCAATTGGTGGAGTGGGTTCATCTTTGCTGACAGTGACCGGTTCTGCCCTGGAAGATCTCTGTGTTATGTGCTCTGCCAGGTCTGCCAGGACACGGTTTTGCTCGGCGGCGCTCTGTCTTAGCTCCTGGGAGGCCTCACTGAGACCCTGAATAGCAGCAGTATGACTCTTCAGATGTATGGCGTACTCGGCTATGGCTGTAGCGAGTTCATCCAAAGCCTGTTCTGTTCGCGACATCCACTCTTCTGGTAGCGGGCCGGTGCGTTGCTTTCTTTCAATAATAAGAGCAAACTTCTCGGAGTGCCGGACAGGTGCTGCCAGTTGGCCTGCGGCATACTTGAGGAGCTTCAGTTCTCTCTCCCCGTAGGCCTTCGGGTGCTTGCTGGCAAAGATGAGACTGCCGAAGACCTCCCCCCCGGAGAAAAGCGGCATGTAGACGATTGCCCTTATCCCCTGTTTCAGCCAGCAGGCACCAGTCCAGAATCGACTCTCCTGTTTCAGGTCTGGCTCCACCAGGGCTTTGTTGTTACGAGCAAGCCAGGCGATGGGTGTGTTGTCCAGCGGTATGCTGTCCCCGAACTCCCAGTTTGAATCGAGCTTGGGGGATAGGGGAAATAGGTGGAGTAAGCTCGTTGATTCCTCAATCAGGCCAATGGCTGCCCAGCTAACAGGTATTAGCTCCTTAAGCTCAAAGGCGAATCCCTGTCCTATCTCGGTGATATCCGAGCTTGTAAGAACAATCTTGGAGAGTTCATTGGCCAGAGCGAGCTGTTCTTCTTTTTCCTTTTCCTTGCGCTTCATGGCCCTGTCCTGTTACCTGAGCCAGTGCCTGGTCTTTAGCCCGGTAGTCCATTCAGTTCTCTGCCTGTCTTTCCAGCGCGTCCAGAAGACGGCTCCAATTACACAGACAGCCATGATTCCGCCACCAATGCCCCATTCCATATGTGCCGGACGTGGCTGACCGACCGTGACCAGAATGATAGAGCTGTCATTCAGCAGAGGCTCCCCGGCACATGAGATGTCGATACTGACTGCCCACTTCTGCCCGACCAGGCTTTCGTCGTTGGGAATGGTAATCTCCACCGTCAACCATGCCTGCTCGCCGGGTGCAAGTAAGGTGTCTCCCGCAATGAGATTAATCCAGGTAAGGTCGGGGAAGCTATCATAACCTTCTGGTGGGTTGGAGAGCTGGGCCGACGAGAAACGGAAGCTATAGCTCCGTTCCAGGCCATTTTCCATCGAAAGTATAATACTGCTGGTGGTACCGGGTAATACTTCAAGCTCAGCGGTATGGGGAGAGATAATCAGACTCCCGGCAAGCACAGGCACTGGCATCGTGAAATAAAACAGCAGGGCTACTGCTACCGTAAAGCTGACATACTTGAGCATTTGCCTCACCATCTGCCTACCCACTTCTTGAGTTCCCTCCGGTTACTGAATATCACGGTGCCAGCGACCACCACCCCTCCGGCTATTGCCCCCACGAGAACCCAGTTAATTCCTCCAGCGTATGCCACAGTGATGGACAGGAGAAGTCGGCTATCAATCTTGACCTGTAGTATTCCCATTGTATTAAGGGTAGCGCGGAGCCAGCATTCATATCTCTTTCCTCCCCAGTCCCCGGAGGAGGGGACAGTAACCGTGATTTGGACCTCCTGTTCGGAATACTGTCCCAATTCAAACTGCTGCGGGGTAAGGCTTATCCAGTCCGTATCAGGTATTGGCTCATACCCGGGAGTCAGATTGTCCACGTACGGGATTTCGGCTGACATCAATACGACCGCCGGAAAGTCTTTATTATTTGATACGGTGATTGTACCGCTTCTGCTCTCACCGGGTCGGATACCGGTTACTGGAACCCTGCCTGGTGAAATAGCCCAGCCCTCGTTCTCCTGTGCCAGGGTGGGGGAGGGGGAAATAGCCATCATAGCCAGCAGGGCTACCATTGCCCACCTGAGCCAACCTCTTCCGGTCACGGTTCATCAACCCTGCACCGCATGTATTGTTACGATAGCCTGTACTGATTCACCCGCTCCGGGTAAATCACCGCTTGTTGGTGTCTTCACCGTCAGTGAAAAACGCTTGCTCTGGTTCTTGTTAAGGTCCTGTACGAAGTCAGCTGGAGTCGTGGTGACATTACCTGTTCCTCCGGCCCCCTCGATGTCGTATTCGATTTCATACTGATTATTACCGGGTGACGTGCCCAGTCGCCATCGGTAGCCACTCCCCTCGGCGTTAATGCCCATTATGGTGGTATCCACTTTAACACTACCACGGTTGACCAGAGTGAAGTCCTTGAGGTACGACGAGTTCAACTCTACCGCATCTATCTGCCATTCGGCGGGTGTGACCTCGATGTCTATAGCAACCGCCGGACCGCTCATGGTGATGGTTATCGTGGCGTCACTGCCAGCCAGCGCCACAATCGGGATTGACAGTGCTATCACGGCCACCAGCGCTGTGAGCAGCAAGCCCTTTGCTTTCACCTATCAATCCTCCTGCAAGGTTCAGGTAATTCTACCATACTTTCTCTGAAGGTAGAAAGCTCTCGCTAACAGGTTTTTCGGAGTTTCCTCCTGTGAGCAGCAGTTGTGGATATGTGAAGCAGTTGACAAGCGATGTTACCCGTTATAGTAAAAAGGCTGGTTACTGGAACCAGCCTTTTGAAAATGTTAATTTCCGTAATTCTTCCTAATCGGCCTTATCCATGGCGGACTTGAGGCGTTCCCTGATGCTGTCCTTGAAGGCGGAGAATTCTTCTCTGGTCACGTACTCTTCGGAAGGCTGACCAGCGAGGCGAGCGCGTAGGCTCATTGGCAGACCAGTTGGTACTGCTGCAATCACCTGACGGCTCTGTTCGTTGGCTACCAGCTTAGACAGAATAGTCTTGAAGGCGCGGTTGATACTCTCCTCGCTGATGCCGAGGGCCTGGTAAACCTGGTCTAGCGGGGCGCCATTAGCTGTGTGGTGCAGGATTTCAGTCTCTCCTGGTGTAAGTTGCGCCATGATGTTGCCCAACTGCTCTCCTATCGCCGTGTACTCTTCGAATTCATCCAGTACCCGGGAGGCAATTTCCGGCCTGAGCAGGGCATCACTGATTGGTTGCTTGCCTTGGGCGGCTGCCCTGATGCTGTCAATCAGGTCGACTGGGTCAACTTCCTTGGTCAGACAGGCACTGGCCCCACTTTTTATTGCCTGAAAGAGCTGCTCATCATTATCATTATCCATGATAAGGACCGTGGCTATTGACGGGAAGTTGCGTTTGAGGTAGCCGGTTACCCGGATGCCATCAAGCTTCTCATGGTTCGTGTTCAGGACAGCGACGTCCGGTGGGTTTGCTTCGATTGCCTTCAGGGCATCTTCGCTACTGGTTGTCTCGCCGATAACCTCGAAGTCCTCCTCCCCGGACAAGGTAAAATGGATACCCTCCCGGAACAGCACCTGCCAGTCTGACAGGAAAACGCCGACCCTATCCATGTTTTTCTCCTTCGTACATAATCTGGATACTCTCTATCGAGTCTAATTTAAGCATAAGGTCGTAAAGTGGGGAATAAAGTTCCTAAACATTATATAAAGATTTCATAAAGATTTCATAAAGATTCGGACCGGGTGACCCGAGGCTGTCTTGCCCAGCGGTGCATTCCGCGCAGTCCCGGGAGGGTTAAGTGTTATCCTGGCGGATAAACCTGTAGCCCATGCCATGCTCGGTAATGATAATTCTGGGTGAGTTGACGCTATCCCCCAGCTTCTGTCTGAGGTGCTGGATGTGTACCCGGAGCAGGTCCCGGGTATCCTGGTACCCTTCTCCCCAGACCTTGGTCAGCAGGTTCTCGTGTGTCAGCAGGCGTCCCTCATTCCTGATGAGGTGGTGCAGAAGTTTCATCTCGGTGGACGTTAGCTTCACCGGTTTCCCGCTCACCTTCACCTCATTGGTGGCGAAATTGACTGACAGATTGCCGCTGGTGTAGGGGCGGTCATCGCCGCTGGCCGGTATTCCACGTGAGCGGCGCAGCACTGCTTCCACTCTGGCGATGAGCTCAATATGGCTGAAGGGCTTTACCATGTAGTCGTCAGCCCCGAGTTCAAGCCCTCTGGCGATATCAACATCCTCTCCTTTTACAGTCAGCATGATAACCGGTATCTGCGAAAACCGTCGTATCTCGCGGATTACACTGAATCCGTCCATATCAGGAAGGTTGACGTCCAGAATGACAATATCAGGACTTTCAGCTTCGATGAGCTCCAGCCCCTTGGTCCCGTCGTGGGCTGGAAGTACCTCGGCGCCACTCCAGCGGAGCTGAAAACACAGGGAAACAACCTCTACGATGTCGGGTGCATCATCGACAACAACTACTTTCAAGCGGTCCTCCTGAAAAGCGGCAGCGAGACAGAGAAGCTGCAACCGCGACCCATCTGGCTCTCAACCCATATTTTACCACTGTGCAGCTCTACAAGGAACTTGGCGATGGTCAGGCCAAGTCCTCCTTCACCGTCACTCCGCCCAATCTGGTAGTGGGGTTTAAAGATTAGTTCCTGTTCCTCAACCGGGATACCGCCGCAGCTGTCACTTATTCGGATTATCAGGTTCTCCCTGTCTTGCTGCCAGGCGCTTATTCTGATGTTGCCTCCCTCACGGGAGAACTTGGTGGCGTTGGCGGTCAGTAAGAGCAGTATCTGTCCCAGGTGTTGTTTATCTGCCCTGACTAGAGGTAGAGAATCTGCTATCTCCAGTTCAAGGTTCTGTTTCCGTGCCTGAATC
>Ga0315554_1000771_pt1 | contig 18995 bp, 17 predicted proteins | sample SalMarSW160370MG_FD_202114 | JGI IMG/M metagenome (GOLD analysis project Ga0315554, IMG submission 202114) | Salt marsh sediment microbial communities from the Plum Island Ecosystem LTER, Massachusetts, United States - Salt Marsh Sediment SW1603-70 ... | reverse complement strand
ATAGCAGGGTCGGTTCCTGGCTGGCAATATTCTCGAACTTGGCCAGTCTCGGGACAAAGCGCAGGCTCAGTTCTCCGGTCGGGCCGTTACGGTGCTTGGCGATTATCACCTGGGCGATGCCCTCGGGGTATTCTTCTTCGGGATGCTGGATTCGCCACTCGTCCTCAGTATAGTAGTAATCGTCGCGGTAGATAAACGCCACGACATCAGCGTCCTGCTCGATACTGCCACTCTCCCGCAGGTCAGCAAGCTGAGGTCGATGCGAGGCCCGCCATTCCACTGCCCGGCTGAGCTGGGAGACGGCGACCACGGGCACGTTGAGCTCACGGGCCAGTGCCTTTAGCGAGCGGGAAATGTAGCTTATTTCCTGGACCCGGTTCTCTCCCCGGATGCCTTCTCCCTGCATCAATTGCAGGTAGTCGACGATAATAAGGTCGATGCCACGTTCGAAGTAAAGGCGTCTCGCCTTGCTGCGCATTTCGACAACACGGAGCATCGGCGAATCATCGATATATATCGGTGTCTCGGAGAGTATGCCGATGGCGTTCATCAGCTTTCTCTCGTCCGTCTCCGTCTGGTGCTCGAAGCGGAGCTTCCTCAGGTTAACGCCCGATTCACTGGATAACAGGCGCTGCACCAGTGATTCCCGTGACATCTCCAGGCTGAACAGGGCAACACAGGCACCCTGTTCCACGGCGGCATTTCGGACGATGTTGAGTGCCAGGCTGGTTTTACCCATACTGGGACGACCTGCAATAATAATCAGGTCGGAGCGTTGAAAGCCATCTAGGAACTCGTCCAGACCAGTAAAGCCGGACATCACCTGGGTGATGGGCCCTTGGCCTTCAATGGCTGCTTCTGGAGGTGTTTCGAAATACCTGTCCAGCACATGCTTGATGTGGACAAAGTCAATCGAGCCGCGGGCACTCCGAAGCTGGTAAAGGGCTTCCTCTGCCCGGCTCAGGGCGGCATTAACATCGGGGTCAGCCTGATAACCAATATCTGAGATTCTCTCAGCGGCGGCGATAAGCTGGCGCATTATCGACAGTCGATAGACAATCTGGGCATAGTGCTCGATATCGAGTGATGTCGGGACAATGGATATCAGGTGGGAGAGGTAGGCAACCCCGCCACACGTTTCCAGGATTCCCTGCCTTTCCAGTTCCTGGGCAACGGTTATCTGATTGATTGCCTCGTCACGCTCGTAGAGGGCACGGCAGGCGCGGTATATTCCACGGTTCGGTTCGCTGTAGAAGTCCTCGGGCCGAAGCATGGTGGCTATCTCGTAGATGGCCTTGCCATCTATCAGCAGCGAGCCGCTGACCGCCTCCTCGGCATTGATATCGTGTGGGGGCAGCTGTTGGCTGTTTACCACGACTTGCTCCTTCGTCAGGACTCTTCTTCGCTTACTGTTACCGTTATACTGGGTACTATGTCCCTGGTCAGCCTGATGGGCACTTCATGGCTTCCCAGTTCACGTATCGGGTCTTCCAGTTCAATCTTCCGCTTGTCAACGATTATCCCGAAAGCCTTTTCCAGCTCGGCAACGATGTCACCCGGTGTGATTGAACCGTAAAGGCGGTCGTTTGCCCCGACCCGTGCCGTGATAATAATCTCTTTACCGTCCAGCTGGTCGGCCAGCTCCGTCATCTCGGCTTCGGTCTGGGCAGACTGACGAGCCCTGGCCCTGACCTGTGCCTCAATGGCACTCATCATTTTGGGGTCGGCCTGGGCCGCCAACTTCTTTGGTATTAAGAAGTTCCTGGCGTAGCCGTCGGCCACCTCTTTCATCTCCCCGGCCCGGGCTACATTGGACACATCCTGCAAGAATACAACCTTCATAAACCTGCCCTCTTCTGTTCAGCTTTAATCTTCTTTATCCGCCAGTATCGCTTCTATTTCTTGCTCTACTGATGGTGACTTAGCTTTAGGGGTTTTGGATTTCTTGGCACGCTGCTTCTTCGCTGGTAGAGATATTTTGATTTTATCCATCTCGGATAGTGCAGCTTCATTCAGTAAATGACGGAAAGACCCAACAATATCTTCTGGAGACACGGTCACTTCAGTAGCTTTTCTGATACCACGCTGGAATAACCTTATTGATTCTTCTGATAGGATAACCTTCAACATATTCTGGGAAGTTAGCACATTTCGCTTTTCCCATAACTTTTCTAAACCATGCCTTTTCAGGTTCTTATAGCTGACTATTTCGAACTTCTTGTGTAGAATTGCAAGGTCGTCATTAAGTAAGTTCCAAGTCTCTATCAATTTGGTCTGTGGAGGTTGTGTAAATGCAATATGATAAAGTTTCCAGTCTTTACTATTGGTTAATAATACCCATTCGCAGCCGTAATTAATGGCATAAGATGCGGCTTGCCCGATATGCTTCTGAGTAAGGTTAATATTTACCCTCTTGCATTCAACAAACATATTGGGTTTTGATTCCTCTTCATGGTCGATCTGAATTGCTATATCACAATGCACGGTATCCCCGGCTCCGTGAATTTCATACTCTGATGTAAGATGTTTGAAAGTATCATATCCTAAGAGACTTTCTAGAATATGGTCTATGCGCTTACGTGTCTCAGCCTCATTACTATCGGCTTTGGCGATTGCTTCTACCAAACTGCGAGCTTCTAAGATTTTTTTCTTTGTGGCTTTGTCTAATTTGGGCTTAGGCATGGCTTACCTCCTTCCTATTAAGTGCTGGTGCCATTATACACCCACTGTAATAGGGGTCAAGTGAGTTATCTAAAGACTTATCAAAAATCAGGTCAGGTATTTGTCGGCGTAGATGGCGGCGGTAGCCCCGTCCCCGGCAGCGGTTATTGCCTGCCGGCCTGAGTTGCGGCGGATGTCTCCGGCGGCGAAAACGCCGGCTACCTCGGTCTCCATCTTCTCATTGGTAATGATTTGACCAATCTCGTCCAGTGGCAGGAGGCCCTTAAGGTAGTCCGTGTCAGGTCGAAAGCCGATAGATACGAATACCCCGGCTACCTCTAAGTCCGAAGTCTGACCGGTTTTGACATTGCGCAGCCTGAGTCCCTGAACAAAGTCCTTGCCCTCGATTCTCTCAGCGACGCTATCCCAGGCGAATTCAATCTTCGGTTCAGCAAAGGCTTTCTCCTGTAAAATTTTGGTGGCGCGGAGCTGGTCCCGGCGATGGACTACCGTCACTTTCGAGGAGCCCTTGGCAAGGTGCAGGGCCTCGGTGATGGCGGCATCGCCACCGCCGACCACGGCTACCGGCTGGTCCTGAAAGAAGGCGGCATCACAGGTGGCGCAGTATGATACCCCCTTGCCGGTGAACTCTTCCTCTCCGGGAATGCCCAGTTTCTGGCGGCTCGAACCACCTGCCAGAATCACGGCCCTCGCGATAAAATCACCCTCGGTTGTCTTCACCACCCTCCGGTCGTCCTGAAGCTCAAGTCCGGTAACCTCGGCGAAGATGGTCTCCAGCCCGAACCTGGTTGCCTGGTCGTGCAGCCGCTGGCCGAGGTCAATACCTGAAATGCCTTCAGGAAAACCGGGGAAGTTCTCCACCCACTCGGCGTTGGCTATCTGGCCACCAATCAGCCCTCTCTCGATGAGCAGGCTGGAGAGCCTGGCCCGAGAGGTATAGATTCCCGCCGTCAGCCCGGCTGGTCCACCACCGACAATAATGACATCGCGACTGAGGTTGTCTCTTGGCATTAAGTCACCATCTCTATTTCCGCTTCAACGGCGTCTATTATCTGGCGGGTATCAAACTGCCCGGCCACCCTGAGTTGTCCATTAATCAGCAGTAGCGGTACGGAAAGGCTTCTATCCCTGATTGTCTGTTGCCACTGTGCTATCCGGTGGTCGGGGATAGCTCGGGACAGGTCAACGTAATCCAGTTGCGTTCTCTCGCCGAACCGGCTCCTGATTTGCTGGCTTGCCAGCTTGATTGCTTCCGGTGAAGACCAGTCTGTCCCGCAGGCAGCATCGCAGTCCTGGCGGCTGGTGTCATCAATGATTTTGATATCAATAGCAGCTTCGGTCAAGACTTACCCTGCCTCCCCTCCGGCTTCGGCAGAATCCATCCTTTGGAAGGAGCTAGTCGCGGTGTGTTCCCTTATCATCTGGCAGACGTCGTGGTCAACACTCTGCTTGGCGAGACCGATGGCGTTTCTGATTGCTTTCGCCTGACTCCGCCCGTGGGCAATGATGACATCACCGTTGACACCAAGGAGACATGCCCCGCCTGATTCCCGGTAGTCTATCCGCTTGATTAAAGAGCCGAGGCCGGTTTCGAAGACCTGGTGGCTTGATTCCATGCGATGGCTACCAGCAAACACATGGCCGATGTTACGCAACTTGAGGAATGTATCGCCCAGTGCCTCGAGTGTCTTGAGCACGATGTTACCGGTAAAGCCATCGGTGACGATGACATCGGCGATTCCCCGGACGATTCCGTGCCCCTCGACATTACCGACAAAGTTGAGATCTGTTCTCTTAAGGAGACCATGGGTCTCTCGTGTCAGGCGATTACCCTTGGTCTCCTCCTCGCCGTTGCTGAGCAGAGCAACCCTGGGGGAAGCAATGCCCATTACCTCTCTGGTATAGATGGCCCCTAGGTGCGCGAACTGGACCAGGTGGCCCGGCCGGCAGTTGGCATTGGCCCCGGAGTCAATCAGCAGCACTGGCGCTGCAGCGTTGACACTGATGATGCTGCCTATAGCCGGACGCTCAATCCCTTCGATTCTTCCCAGGTTTGCTAGTGCTGAGTAGAGTACCGCACCGGTATTGCCCGCCGAGACGAAGGCGTCTGCCTCTCCTGCCCTGACAAGGTTAATACCTACCGCGATTGATGAGTCCGGTTTGCTCTGTACCGCTTCGATTGGTGACTCGTCATCCTCAATTATCTGGCTGGCGTCAACGATGTGCATGTCCAGCTTCTTCAGGTATCGGCTCGCCTGTACATAGAGGATATCCTTCCGGCCTACCAGCGTAATATTGACCTGGAAGTCCTGGGCTGCCTTTACGGCTCCCTTTACTATTTCGTGGGGGGCATATTCCCCACCAGCAGCATCAATAGCAATATTCACTTGCTTTCCTCGCTGGATTGTAAATGGGTGCTCGGGACCCTTTCCCACATATCACAGCGGCCTCCCCAGCGGGCGAGTATCTGACCATCCTGGGAAATCTCGGCTACCTCGCAGTGATTGGGGCAGGCCTTACATTCAAATGAGGAAGCGCGATATTTGGCCTCGCTCTGGTCGAATCCCTTGAACTGGCTGATTGTATTGCTGGCCGCCATCTCTTCATGTACCATCAGAGCGGCCCCGATGGCACCCATGACCTCGTGGTGGTGTGGAACAATGACCTCGGTCGCAAGTTCTTCGTGGAACGCCCGGATGATTGCCTGATTGAAGGCCACCCCACCCTGAAAGATAATCGGGGGTTTAAGCTCCTTGCCCAGCCCGACATTACCCAGGTAGTTACGGACCAGCGCCTGACAGAGGCCATAGAGTATGTCTTCGACGCGGTATCCCATCTGCTGCTTGTGGACCATGTCCGATTCAGCAAAGACGGTGCAGCGTCCGGCAATACGCACCGGCATCCGGCTAGTAAGTGCCCGCTGGCTCAACTCCTGGATGCTCATGTCGAGTCGTAATGCCTGGTGGTCAAGGAAGCTGCCTGTGCCGGCGGCACAGACGGTATTCATGGCGAAGTCAATTACAATGCCATCGCGAACGATGGTTACCTTGCTGTCCTGTCCGCCGATTTCAATAATGGTCTGTACATCTGGGTAGTAATGCAGGGCAGCCACGGCGTGAGTGGTAATCTCATTCTTGACGAGGTCGGCACCCACGATGACACCTGCCAGATAACGGGCACTGCCGGTAGTTGCCACGCCGCTGACATCAACGTCTTGCGGTAGCTGCTCCCTGATTGCCCGTAGTCCCTGCTGCACAGCGTCAATCGGTCTGCCCTGCGTCAGCAGGTAGACGTGGCTGACAAGCTCATCACTTTCATCGAGCAGGGCCAGCTTGGTGGTCACAGAACCGACATCAACGCCGAGATAGGCTTTCATCATCTCTCTAAACACTCACTCTTTGTAGGTCATGACGCATCCGGCGTTTTCTCTCCAGCAGGTCGACGAAGGCTTCCAACCTGGTGAGTACGCCGGCTTTGGCTATCTGTTCGTCACAGAGTATCGTCAGCACCGGTATTTGCTCCTTCGTTGAAGGCATTATATTCTCAGCGATTATCTCTGGCATACAGGTAAAAGGTGCCAGGTGGATTAGTCCGTCATACTCTTTGGCGTGGAGTACTTTCTCCCCGACGGACTCCCAGCCGTCGCCGCCGATATCCCGCTTCAGGTAGGGACGGGCCGCCCTATGAATCCGGCTCTTTTCATTTATGCCAAAGGGGTTAAGGAATAAGCTGAACTTGGTCCATCCCGAAATAAAGGTTGCCCGTCTGACCTCCACCCCGAGTTTGCCCAGTTCACGCTCGATATCAAAGCTGGAGAATGGCTCCAGCACAACGTAAAACTCCCCGGTAATCCCGACGATGAGAGGCCGGGCATGGTCGTTCCTGGCTACATGGTTTAATTGTCCGAGGTAATCTGTCCTGACCCCTTTCAGGGTATCATAATCATCGGCATTGTCAACAGCATGTACTGCTCTGGTATATAGCTGATTGGCTGTGCCCTGTACCAGTTCCACAGGGCGGACCTTCTGTACAGTCCGCTCTATCTGGTCGATGGTGTTGAGTTTAGCCAGACCGAAACGGAAGGCAGACAGAATGCGGTGCCAGGGGGCATTGTTGGATATGCGCCTAATAATGTCCAGCATGCCGAAGAACTTGCGTTCTGAGACTCCCATCTGTATAACTTCGATATCATATCCAAGGTTGTGGAGTACCTGCTCCTGGACGCGTGTATAGTACCCGAGGCGGCAGATTCCGTAACCGCCGGGTACAATTAGTGTGTTGGCCCCCATTTCTGCGGCCTCAATCATGTTACCGAGGGTCATCTTGAAGGGGATGCACAGCCCTTCTGGCGAATACCGGGAGCCCAGGGAGAGCGTGCGCTGGCTGTTGGCCGGCGGCACGATATAATCGATTCCTAGTCGCTGACATACGGCCCTGAAAGGGAGGTATACGTTGCCCATGTGTGGTATGCTCAGACGCATAGTGCCTCACCTCTCTGCTTCCGGCGGTTAATCATGTCCATGAATGCCTCCAGCCGGGTAATGACACCTGTCTCGGAGGTATGCTCCTCCAGGGTAAGGCACATGAAGGGGGTGGTCTTTAACCTGGTAGCCTGCCGGTGAATCATGTCCATCATCAACGAGTCCGGTCCGCAGCCAAATGCCATGATACCAATAATACCATCAGCGCCGCTTTCCAGGAAGTACCCGCCAGCGCCGACAACCTCTTCCTCGTATGTCCAGTATGCTCTGCCCGCCAGTTTGTTTACGGATGCTTCGATGGCATACCCGGGGAGCATTTCGGGGGTCACTACCGTGGCGTCGTACTGCTGCAGGCGGTGAATAAGCTGGTAGTTAATGTGCTCATCGTAGAGCAGATACGTGTGCCCGATGAGCCCAATGGTGGTCCGGGGTACTCTCAGGGTGTCTGGAGTCATAGCCAGCCCTGTCTGAAGCTCACCCGTAATCTCTTCCATCGCCTGCGGTGGTGTCAGCTGGTGGCGATACATCAGTTCGCGATACTCACGGTAGGTCTGCCAGGCAGCCATAGCCGCTTCTCTGACCCTTAGCGGGTTCCAGGTAAAGTGGCGTCCCAGCCTGTATATGTCCTCGTAAAGCCGCCGTTTCCCCCGGTTGATATCAATCTCTATTTCCAGTATTGGCGGTGCTTCGGGAACGACCGCTCTGGTCATATCCGGCAGGCCGAGAAACTTGGAGCAGTTGTAGGTCTTACTCTTAAGGCTGCGGATTACCGGTATAAATATGCAGTCGCAGTTACCGACTAAGGAGACGGTATGTCCCACGAAGACCTTGGCTGGAAGGCAGGTATCCGCAACAACACGGGCAGCACCTTCGGCCAACGTTTTTCGGGTGGTCGGTGACGAAACGACTACCTTCGCTCCCAGATGTTCGAAGAAGGTCTTCCACATCGGGTAGTACTGGTAGTAGAGTAATGCCCGGGGAATGCCCACCGTGGTCATTTTTCTCCTTTGAACTCTTCCTTCACTTCAGCCAGTATCTCCGGACTGGCCAGCAGGTCGACAACTATCATCGCCAGCGTCTTGGCGGCGTCACAGAGACCGTCAATAGCTGCTTCAGAGGTAACGGCAGCGGCAAATTCGGGAGAGTGCAGCAGTGTCCCTCTCGGTGCGACAGCTACGGTGGCATGGATGGCGGGTACTATCTGGCTGACATTACCCATATCGGTGCTGCCAAAGCCGCCGCTGTCAGGCAGGTTTACGGAACGGCCGAGCGATTTCATGTTGTCGACGAATAACCGGGCGAGTGTCATGTTGTTCCGCATTGGGGCGTAGCGTGCCTCGTCCCATTTGTACTTCAACCTGGCGCCGGTGGCGGTGGCTGCTCCCTTGAAACAGTTGAGGACCTTTTTCTTGAGTTCCTCCAGATAATTGTCCTCTTCGGCGCGGACAATAAACGCGCCGGCGCTGTGCTCTGGAACGACATTGGATGCCTGTCCGCCATCGGTGATTATGCCATGAATACGGGCGCTGCTCTTGATATGCTGGCGTAGCGAGTTGATAGCGTTGAAGGACTGTATCATGGCTTCGAGGGCGTTAATACCTCTCTCGGGTCGGGCAGCGGCATGAGCCGCCTGGCCAAAGAACTCGATATACAGGTTCTGACAGGCAAGGGCACGGGTGGTGGCGGTATCACTGGTCCCGGAGTGCACCATCATGGCGACGTCCAGGTCGCTGAAAGCCCCTTTTTTTGCCATGATTGCCTTACCCCCATAGAGCTCCTCGGCTGGTGTACCAATGACGGTAACGCAGCCCGGAAGCTGGTCGCAGACCAGCTTGGCGGCCACAGCCGCACCGACGGAGATGTTACCACTGATGTTGTGACCGCAGGCATGACCGACACCGGGCAGGGCATCATATTCGGCAATAAGTGCTATTATGGGCTTGCCTTTGCCATAGCTTGCCCTGAAAGCGGTCGGTAGTCGGCAGATGCCCCGCTTTACTGAGAAGCCATTTTCCTCAAGGAACTGGGTTAGCCAGGCAGCTGCCTTGATTTCCTGGAAACCAAGCTCAGGGTTATCGTGGATACTCCGGGCCAGCTCACTCAGCCTCTGGCGATTGGCATCTACCTGCTCAGTTACGGCGGTCTTTAACTTCGCTGCGTCCAAACTCCCCCTCACCTGATGAATAATAACTCCAGCCCGGGTTAAATTGACATAATAATAGCTAATGGGAATAGATAGTGCCGGCCCTGGCTATCCACTTCCTAATTATAGCATTATAGCCTAGTGCTGCTGTGATTTCTAGGCTCAGGTGCGAGCATGTGCCGTTGGTAATGTGAACGAGCACACCAATTTGCATATTGGGCCTGGTTGTGATATACTCTGGGCGTAACAAGTGGGTCTCGTCCCACTTGTTTTTCTTGGTAGAAGAAATAAAGTGGAGGCTTAGCTGAAAATGAAGAGCGAGTTCCTACTCGCTATTACACAGCTCTCGGCTGAGAAAAGGCTTCCTAAGGAAGTGGTCCTTTCTGCGGTAGAATCAGCGCTGGTTTCAGCCTACCGGAAGGATAATTTTGCCCCCAACCAGAACATTGAGGTAAAGATTAACCCCAATACGGGTGCAGTTGAGGTGTGGGCTGAGAAGATTGTTGTTGAGCAGCCGACTGATAAGCGTTGCGAGATTTCGCTGGAGGAGGCTCGACGTATCAAGCCAGATGTGCAACTTGACGAGCCGGTAATGGTGGAGTCTACCCCGCCCAACGCCGGGCGTATCGCCGCTCAAACGGCCAAGCAGGTTATTCTGCAGCGTCTTCACGAGGCTGAACACAGTGCCATCTTCGAAGAGTACGCAGGCAAAGAAGGCGATATTGTTAACGGTGTAGTGCAGCGGGTCGAACCGAGGCAGGTCCTGATTGATTTGGGCAGGGTGGAGACGATACTCCCCTCTGCTGAACAGATGCCTAATGAGCGTTATCGGGTTGGTCAGCGGCTGAAAGTCCTGCTCCTTGAGGTGGTCCGCACGAACAAGGGACCGCGGGTTATCGTGTCCCGTTCGCACCCTGACCTGGTTCGCCGTCTCTTTGAGATGGAGGTCCCCGAGGTATTCAACGGTGCCGTGGAGATTAAGTCGGTCGCCAGGGAAGCAGGATACCGGAGCAAGGTGGCCGTCGCTGCCCGGCAGGAAGGCATCGACCCGGTCGGTTGCTGCGTAGGATTACGTGGTATCAGGATACAGAACATCGTCAATGAGCTTAGTGGTGAGAAGATAGATGTCGTCCTGTGGAATCCCAATGTCGCCACTTTTATTGCTAATGCCCTCAGTCCTGCCCAGATAATCCGGGTGGAGCTGAATGAGGAAGAGGGTGTGGCGACGGTGGTTGTTCCGGACAGGCAGCTTTCTCTGGCCATTGGGAAAGAGGGGCAGAACGCCAGACTCTCGGCGAAGCTAGCCGGCTGGCGGATTGATATTAAGGCCGCCTCTGTATTTGAGGAGGAACAGGCGGCACTTAAGACAGCGAGAGTGGAACAGGAAGAGGAAGAGGAGGTAGCAGAAGCAGAGGAAGTGCCTGAGCCTCTGCCGGAGACTAAGGCCCAGCCTCAAGTTGAGGCTGCCGCCCAGCTCAAACCCGAAGAGGAAGAGGTGACCATTACTGAGGTGCCTCCTGTCGAAATGCCGGTTGAGCTTGAGGCTGTTGCTGAGGCTGAGGAGGAACCGTCTGCTGAGGAGGTTGAAGAGATTGTCCAGCCGGTGTCTTTTGAGATGCCGGCTTTTCCCGAGACATCCGAGCTGCGGTTCGCCGAGGATATTGTTGGGTTTGGCCCCAAGTCGTCTAAGAAAAAGAGGAAAAAGAAGGGTAGCCAGGGTAAAGACCTGGATGATGAAGGTCTCCGGCTGAGGAGGGCGCGTCGGCAGGAGGTGTCGGTGGATGACGAAGACGAATACTGAACACCGTCATCTTCGAGTTAAGCGTTTGCCACAGCGGACATGCTTGGCCTGTCGTCAGGTGAAGGCTAAACAGGAGTTGGTACGTTTGGTGCGGCTGACTGATGGTAGTGTGGAGGTTGACCCTAGTGGTAAGAAGTCTGGCCGTGGTGCTTACCTGTGTGGAGTGCCTGAATGCTGGGAGACTGGCCTGAAGGGTGACCGACTGGAGCGTGTTTTGCGAACTGTGCTCACGCCGGCTAACCGGGGGCGACTTGTCAACTACGGTAAAGGTATCCTGCGAGGAGTCAGCTAGTGGTAAGTTCGGGCAAACAAAGTGACCTCAAGCCTGTGAGCGGGCGGAGTGGTGATAATGCGTCACCATCCAAGGCGCACGTAGTCGATATTCCTCCTGCTCTGAGTGTCAAGCAGTTAGCTGAGCTATTACAGGCCAGCCCGGTGGATACTATCAAACACCTGATGAGACGGGGCGTAATGGCTAATGTCAATCAGGTGATTGACTACGAAGTGGCTGCCGTTATCGCGGTGGATTATGGTTACCAGCCTCGGCTGAAACCCGGGACAGGTAGAAAAACAAGCCGCATCACCGAAGCCAGGAAGAGGCGGCAGCTTCAGCAGGCCGCGGGACAGGACGGTCTGCAGCCGCGTCCGCCGGTAGTTACCATCATGGGGCATGTCAACCACGGTAAGACCAGGTTGCTTGATGCCATCAGACAGACTAATGTGATGGACCAGGAAGCCGGTGGAATTACCCAGCATATCGGTGCCTATCAGGTGGTACTCAACGGCGAAAAGATTACGTTTCTGGATACTCCGGGGCACGAGGCCTTTACGGCGATGCGGGCCCGTGGTGCTCAGGTGACTGATATCACGATACTGGTAGTCGCTGCCGATGATGGTGTCATGCCTCAGACTCTGGAGGCGATTGACCACGCGCGGGCGGCTGGGGTACCGATTATGGTTGCCATCAACAAGATTGATAAGCCAGATGCTAACCCCGAGCTGGTGAAACAGCAACTGGCAGATGCTGGTCTCCTTATTGAGGAATGGGGAGGAGACACCGTCTGTGTGGAAATCTCGGCGAGAGAGAAACTGGGTATTGATGAGCTTCTGGAAAATCTCATGGTTGTTGCCGAGATGGAAGAACTGAAGGCAGACCCTTCACGACCTGCGGAGGGAGTGGCTATTGAGGCGGAGATGGACAAGACGCAGGGACCATTGTGTACCGTGCTTGTTCATTCCGGTACCCTTAAGTTGGGTGATGTGGTCGTCGTCGGTGAGACCATGGGTCGGCTGAAGGCCATGTTTAATGATGCCGGTAAAAGGGTGAAGCGCGCTGGTCCATCTGACCCGGTAGTGCTGCTTGGCCTGAACAGTGTACCTCAGGTAGGTGACCTGATGACAGCGGTCGCCGACGAACGTGAGGGGCAGGCTATGATTGCCAGGCGCAAGGAAGAGGCGGAGAAAGAAAGGACCGCTACCAGGGGAGTGAGCCTGAGCAATGTCTTTGACCAGGTTAGTTCCGGTCGGGTGAAAGAGCTCAATATTATCCTCAAGGCCGATGTCCAGGGGAGTATCGAGCCGATAAAGACCTCTTTGGAACAGATACCGGAAGAGGGGGTCAAGGTCAGGGTTATACATAGCGGTACCGGTAACGTCACCGAGAGTGATGTGATGCTGGCCATTGCTTCCAAGGCGGTAATTGTCGGTTTCAATACAACTTCGGAAACAGGAGCGCGGCGGCTGGCCGAACTCGAAGGCATCAGTGTCCGCTACTACGATGTAATCTATACCCTGATAGATGATGTCACCAAGGCACTCAAGGGTATGCTGGAACCAACTCTGGTCGAGGTCATCGAGGGCCGGGCCGAGGTACGGCAGGTGTTTCCGGCAGGCAAGCGCGTTAAAGTGGCTGGTGCCTATGTAACCGAAGGTCAGGTGAGCCGGGGAAGTTCCGTCCGGGTACTGCGCCAGGGAGAGGTGATACACGAGTCTGTTATCAGTAGTCTGCGGCGTTTCAAAGATGACGTCAGGGAAGTGGCTGCTGGTTTCGAATGCGGTATCGCTGTTCAGGGCTTTAATGATTTTGAGGTTGGTGATATCCTGGAGTCCTTCCGGAGTGAGGAAGCTGCCTAGGGGGGAGCCATGGCATATCATATCGAGCGGGTAAACAGCCTTATCCGCCACGAGATAAGCGAGCTGTTACGGTGCCAGGTCAAGGACCCGCGACTTGACACTTTCATTACCGTGACGGCAGTCGATACCTCTTCCGACATGAGGCATGCCAAAGTATTCGTCAGTCGGCTGGGAGGGCAGGAGGAGAAGAAGGAAACGCTGGGTGTGCTTGCTTCGGCTGCCGGGTTCTTCCGCAGGGAGCTGGCGGCACGTCTCAAGCTGAGACGTGTCCCCGAGTTGAATTTTCAATGGGACGATTCTCTTGAGCGCGGAGACCGCCTCCTTCGACTGATTGACCGGGTTAATCCGAAGCAGGAACCGTAGCTGTTATATCAGCTATACTAGAAGACCGTTCAGGTAGTGTAAAACGCATGAAATTTTCACCATTATTGGACAGGATTCCGGTTTATCCTTTCCGGAAAGTGGGTAAGATTTCCCAGGAAGTCGAACAGAGGGACGGTATCAACGTCATCAATGCCAGAATCGGGATTCCTGATAGAGAGGCACCGAGGGCTGTCAAGGAAGCCATGTCCAGGTTCGTCCTCGCTGATAATTCGACCCTAGGCTATCCCTGCGATACCCACCCGGAAAGAGGAATACCGGAACTGATTGAAGCCGTCATAGAAGACTACCGCCGCAAATATGCCGTCAAACTGCGGCCGGAAAATATTGCCGTCACTGGCTGGGATAAAGAAGTCTTGTACAATATGGTGCGTCTTTTTGAACAGGGAACGGTATACATACCGGACCCCGTATACCCGGTTTACGAACCTGCGTCTGTGTTGACCAATCACAGCGTGAAAAGGGTCAGGACTTCAGCGGCAACCAGATGGCTTCCTGAGTTCAGGTTTAACAGGGGTTCTTCGGGTCAGGCTGAAAAACCCGTGGCATTTTATTTCTGCGACCCCAATAACCCGACCGGCAGCATAGCCGACCGCGACTTTTACCTGTCCTTACTGGAGGAAATGCAATCTACGGACATTACCGGTATTTTTGATAAGGCATATAAAGACTATGTGTTCGATGATATCACCAGGCCGGTATCTATAACTCAGATTCCGGGATTGATTGACCGGGGTTTTGAAATAGTGTCTTTTTCCAAGCATTTTAATTTTGTGGGAATAGGGCTGGGTTGGATCGTCAGTAGCGAGGGAAACATCAACCGGTGGCTTAAGCTCTTCAGTCAGTACAGCCAGGGCGTGGAGTGGTATAAACAGAAAGCAGGCGTCGAAGCGCTGACAAATCCGGCCGTCAAGGCGGAGATGCAGGAATACTTTGAAGAGCTTAAAGAGAGGAGAGATATTTTCGCCGGAGGTCTACTTAATCTGGGATTAAGGGTCGAGGTTCCCAGAGCTACGCCTTATCTTTGGATTCAGGTTCCCGAAGGCTACAACGATGAGGATTTCGCGCTGAATATATTGATAGATAAGGCACATGTTGCCTTCATGCCTGGTTCCTATTTCGGTGAAAATGGGCGGGGTTATATGAGAGCTACCCTGTTTCTTTCGAAGGCTGAAATTGCGGAAGCCCTCGACCGTATACAGAAAGTAAAATCCTGGTGACGTTAAAGCATATATAACAGGCAAACGGATTCGGCTTTGGATGGCATACTGAATATCAACAAGCCCCGGCGCAGGACTTCCTTTAGTATTGTTGCCGTGGTGCGCAGACTGAGTGGGGAAAGGCGTGTCGGGCATGCCGGTACACTTGACCCTGAGGCTACCGGTGTCCTGCCGGTATGTCTCGGTAAAGCAACACGGGTTATAGAGTTCCTCATGGATACCACCAAGAGCTACCGTGCCGAAATCGAGTTGGGTGTGGATACGGATACTTACGATGCCACCGGTAGGGTTGTTCAACGAGGAGATGCATCCGGAATCGGTCGGGAACAGGTGGAGACAGCTCTGAGTGCTTTCCGGGGCCGGATACTGCAGACCCCGCCAATGTATAGTGCTATCAAGCATCATGGACGGCCACTCTACGAGATGGCACGGGCCGGTAAAACGGTTGAGCGGAGAAGGCGGTCAGTTGAGATTCTGAGTCTGGAGCTGACAGCCTGGCAGCCGCCGCTGGTAACCGTAGAGGTGGTCTGCGGCAAGGGTACTTACATTCGCTCGCTGGCACATGACCTCGGGCAGTCGCTCGGCTGTGGGGCCACGTTGCAGAACCTGGTCCGCCTGAGGTGTGGTCTCTTCAACATTGAAAATGCGGTCTCTTTGTCCGAGCTTGAGGAAGCCTTTCGATATGGGCACTGGCAGAAGTACCTTTACTCCATCGACAGCGTACTTTCACACTTGAAGGCCGTAACGGTCAGTGACGAAACGGCATGGGCAATAAAAAACGGGCAGTCAGTGGGGATTGGAAGTGGCGCCGATACCGGCGAGGAGTCGTTATCGGCATTATCTGCTGACAGTCATTGTCGGGCCTATACCGGCGATGGCTGTCTGCTGGCCTTATTGCGTTTCGAGCCGGCACTGGGGCGGTGGCAGCCGGCTAAGGTCTTCCAGTAGTTTATCCCTGGTTTCTGGTCTTAGCGAGAACAGGGCTTGACAGTGTGGCTACTATGTGATAGTTATATAGGGTTGCTGTCTCCCGGAAAGAGGTCTCCCACCACAAACAGCCGGTAACCATTTCCGTTTTAAGGTTCGAGATAAGCAGGGTGGCGTCACCAGCGTGGCGCCATGAACTTCCAGGGTTCTTTGTCAGCATGGTAAAGCCGGAGGGGGTTGTAAAGATTGAGCAAGATAAATGTGGCCATCATCGGTGTAGGTAACTGCGCATCGTCGCTCATTCAGGGCGTGCAATTCTATCAGGAGGCAAAAGAGAACGAATTCGTACCAGGCCTGATGCATGTCAACCTGGGTGGCTATCACATCAGCGATATCAACTTCGTAGCTGCTTTTGATATTGACAAGAACAAGGTAGGTAAGGACCTGGCTGAAGTCATCTTTACCAAGCCTAATAATACCTACAGGTTCTGCGACGTGCCGGAGACTGGAGTGACGGTACAGCGAGGTATGACCCATGACGGCCTGGGGGTGTATCTCTCCAAGATAATCCAGAAGGCGCCGGGCTCCACGGTTGATATCGTCCAGGTCCTCCAGGAAACCAATACAGATGTGGTTATCAACTATCTGCCTGTGGGCAGCGAAGAGGCGACTAGGTGGTATGTGGAGCAGGTACTGGAGGCAGGTTGTGGCTTAGTTAACTGCATTCCAGTGTTCATTGCCCGCGAGAAGTACTGGCGGCATCGGTTTGAGAAAAAAGGATTGCCTATCATCGGTGATGACGTTAAGTCACAGCTGGGGGCAACCATCGTCCACCGGGTTCTGACTAGGTTATTCCGTGAGCGTGGTGTTAGATTGGAGCGGACCTATCAATTGAACTTCGGCGGTAATACCGACTTTTATAATATGCTGGAGCGGGAGCGCCTCGAGTCCAAGAAGATATCCAAGACCAATGCGGTTACCTCGCAGCTGGACTATAATATGGGCGCCGAGAATATCCATGTTGGCCCCAGCGACTATGTTCCCTGGCTCGACGACCGCAAATTCTGCCACATCAGGATGGAAGGTAGGACATTTGGTGATGTCCCGCTCAACGTAGAGATGAAACTTGAGGTCTGGGATAGCCCGAACTCAGCAGGAGTTGTTATTGACGCCATTCGGTGCTGTAAGCTTGCCCTGGACAGGGGCTTGAAGGGGGCTCTGGAAGGGCCAGCGGCCTATTTTATGAAATCACCGCCGGTTCAGTATTCCGATGATGAAGCACGCCGGATGGTGGAAGAGTTTATCGCTACCAACAGGCAAGACGAGTAACCGAACCGTCACGGAGGCGCCCTGGTGGCACCGGATACGGAGACGGGGTTCGGGGTAATTGCTGATGAAGATAGCGTTGGTTGCTCCTTATGATTTCGCTCATCCGGGCGGGGTGACCAATCACATTTCCGCTCTAGACCACGAGTATACCCGAATGGGCCACGATGTCAGAATTATCGCTCCCGCATCCAGGACCATCACGGATTTCGGTGACCGGTTTATCCCCATCGGCAGACCTTATCCTATCCCCAGTAGTGAGTCAATAATTCGCGTCCCTATCTCGCTGCACCTTGCCCCAGCTATCAAGAAGGTGATGGCTAAAGAGAAGTTTGAACTTGTCCATCTTCATGAGCCGTTTATGCCGATGCTGTGCAGCGCGGTGCTTCGATTTTCTGATGCTGTCAACGTTGGGACCTTTCATGCGGCCGAGGGCAAGCCCGGCTATAACTGGGGAAAGCCCATCAGTACCTGGATGATACGCCAGCGGTTGCATAAGCTCCACGGCAAGATTGTCGTATCACAGGCGGCCCTGGCTTACCATAGCCGGTATATCCCGGGGCCATTTGAGGTTATCCCTAATGGCGTTGATCTGGAACGCTTCTCTGATGATGTCGCCCCTTTTGAGCAGTATCTCGACGGCAAAAAGAACATTCTTTTCCTCAGTCGTCTTGAGTTCCGCAAGGGTTTGAACTACCTGCTCAATGCTTTCCTGCTGGTGAAGCAGGAGATGCCTGATGTGAGGTTGATTGTCGCCGGCTCCGGTACCAGGCTGCGACGGAGGTATGAGCGGTGGGTTAGAAAGACCGGCCTGGAGAAGGACGTTATCTTTGTCGGTTTTGTGTCCGAGGAGAACAAACCCCGCTACTACAGGACGGCTGATATTTTCTCTGTGCCGGCGACAGGTCGTGAAAGTCAAGGGCTCATTCTGCTTGAGGCAATGGCCATGGGTAAACCGGTTGTGGCCACCAGTATTCCCGGTTACGCCAGCGTGATAACTCATGGTGAGGACGGTCTGCTGGTGCCGCCGCGAAACTATCAGGAGCTGTCGCAGGCTTTACTGATGTTATTGAATGATGAAAAACTCCGGCAGCAGATGGGGGCCAACGGAAAGGCCAAGTCGAAGGACTATGACTGGAAGGTTGTTAGCCGTAAGTTGCTGGATTTCTATCAGAGGACAATCGACCGGGTTCGGGGGAGTCGTAACCAATGACAACCTTAGCCAGTGTCCGTAAGAACCTGGCATTCTATCTTACCCAGCCGGTGGTGCGTCTGCTGGCTGGGACTGGAATAACACCAAATACAATAACCTGGTTTGGATTACTCATCGCCATCGGTGCCGGGGTGCTGATTGCTACTGAACACCCGTTCGCTGCCGGGTTTGTCGTGCTGGTGGGTGGTTTCTTTGATATCATCGATGGAGCACTGGCACGCGGTACCGGCCGCACCACTCGCTTCGGTGCCATTCTTGACTCCACCCTCGACCGCGCTGGTGAGGCGGTGGTATTGCTTGGTCTTCTTATCTATTATACGCGTGAGCAGTCTACCGCCGGGGTCGTGGTGGTTGGTTTTGTCTGGCTGACGTCGCTGCTGGTAAGCTATATCCGGGCCAGGGCCGAGGCAGCAGACCTTGACTGTGAGGTAGGACTGTTCACGCGTGCCGAGAGGGTCGTTCTTCTGGCATTGGGCCTGCTGCTAAGCCAGGTAGGCGAAGCCCTGTTGATTATTCTGTCGGTCATTGCAGCACTTAGTTTTATTACTGTCATTCAACGGCTGCGCCATGTCTGGCGTCAAACTAAAATGGGATGAAGGGAGGCAGATAATGCCGGTTGTTGCTGTTGTCGGAGGCCAATGGGGTGATGAGGGAAAGGGTAAAATTGTTGATATGCTGGCCGAGAAGT
>Ga0315554_1000769_pt1 | contig 19003 bp, 18 predicted proteins | sample SalMarSW160370MG_FD_202114 | JGI IMG/M metagenome (GOLD analysis project Ga0315554, IMG submission 202114) | Salt marsh sediment microbial communities from the Plum Island Ecosystem LTER, Massachusetts, United States - Salt Marsh Sediment SW1603-70 ... | reverse complement strand
CCTTCACGCATGTCCGATTCAACGGGTCCCCCTCGCGACCCTACGGTTACCTGCTCCCGTTTGACACGTACAAGTGTGAGATAGGGACAACCGACGACACGGCCATGGCGCTTTCAATCTGGGACAGCACCACCAATTATTACTACGCTCGCGGCGGCGTGGATCCTTCGCAGACCGACGAGATCACGTATGATACCGGCCTGTCGGTAGCTAACAACGATCCGGACACTAAACAGTGCCGTCTGTCATGTCTTTGCATAGGCAACGATGAGGACCGACTATGCGCGCTGGAAGGAGTGATCCTGAATACCGGAGCGCGGCTCGACCTCACAACCGCCGGGGGCGCGACTTTCAGCCTCCGGGATTACTCCGCCGGTCAGACTATCGATTTCGAGTTTTGGGCGGTCGGCCCGAGCGGGAGCAAATGGGTCAAGACCGAAACAGTCAGTCTTCCGGCTGGAGCCTTAGGTACAGTGGTCCCGGAGTGGGACGAGACTAATCTGGGTCAGATCAAATGGCTGCTCGACAACGACGGCGATGGCATATACGATGATTCTACGATTCTAAACATTGTGACCGGTGTTGACGACGATCCCCAGGGTTCCCTCCTGCCGTACCGCTTCAATCTTGCCCAAAACTATCCTAACCCGTTCAATCCCGTCACGACGATCGAGTACAGCCTTCCGGAACGGAGCCGCGTAACCATCGATGTATTCAACGTCCTGGGCCAGAGGGTGCGGACGCTTGTTGACAGTGAGGAGCCCGCGGGAACTTATACTGTTACCTGGGACGGCACAAGTGCTTCCGGCCAGTCTGTGGCCACGGGTGTCTATCTCTATCGATTCCAGGCAGGAGATCATGTAGAGACTAAGAAGATGCTGTTGCTGAAGTAGTTTGATAAACACAGCGCCAAGAAAGGGCAGGTCATCCGGACCTGCCCTTCTTCTTCCGAAGCCAAACGAGAGTTCTCTCCATCAGTTAGACCCTTCGCAAGTTACCATCTTCCAACAAGTACCGCTAGTTTTCGCATAGTGCAATCGGACGCAGAACCTGAAACTCACCGAAGTCTGGGGAGAGTGAGGTTGGGGCCGCCATAGACTTTGAAAGCCCGATGAGATCGGGCTTTTTCTTTGCGCGAAGTCATTGTGGATAGTATGCTTTATTATCGGATGGCCCAACTGGGAGGCGGGTCGACCGGAATGAGGTTTATAAGGTTATGTCGCTGGATACTGTTGGATGGATATTCGTGGCCGGCGTTTTGGTGCACAACACAGAAGAGGCAGTGCTGCTGCCGTCCTGGTCCAAAACTGCAGGACGGTGGCACAGGCAGGTAAGTGCCACAGAGTTTCGATTCGCAGTGCTGGTTCTTTCTATCGTGCTCATCATCTTTTCCGTTGCGGCTTCTCTATCTGAACCGCGGAGTTTTGCGGCCTATCTTATGGCCGGCTACGTTCTTGCTATGACAGTTAATGTTTTCATGCCCCATATTCTGGCAACCCTGTTCACGCGCAGTTACATGCCAGGTACAGCCACCGCCGTGCTGCTGAACCTTCCACTGGGTACCTTTTATATGTACCGATCACTTTCCACCCGGCAAATCGAACCCGTCACGTTTGCCTGGTCAGGACCAGTAATGGTTATGGTTATTCTGACTTCTATCCCGTGCTTGTTTTTTCTTGGTCGCAAGACTATTACGTCACAGGGTTGATGAAGCCAAGTCACATGCAGGTTAACCCTGTTTTATCGGAGGAAGACCATGGTCAATGAAATATCGCCGTCGACGCGGTCAGTCGGGTTCTGGTCCGCGGTTCTCGCTACCATTCTCAGTCTGTCTTATGTTATCGCCCAAATCGCGGAGTGGCTCGGATGGCTCGGCTCGGCGGGGGGACCGGAGAGTTCAAGTACTCCACTGGGACTCGTGATGCTACTCACACCATCGCTATTTCTGGGACCATCTTTTCTCCTACTTGTTTTGAGCATCAATGAGTTAACTTCGCGCGACCGCAAGATTTGGAGCCATGCGGCTATCGCTTTTGCCACTGTTTACACAGTCTTAATAAGCATCAACTATTACGTGCAGTTGACATGGGTAGCGCCACGTCTGGCTGAGGGACGTGTTGCGGGCATGGAGCAGTTTCTCTTTGTGCCCTTTGATTCATTCCTCTACTCGGTTGATATTCTCGGTTACAGTTTCATGAGTGTGGCCACGCTGTTTGCCGCGATGGTGTTCACCGGCAAGGGTATTGAACGAGTGACACGGTGGTTCCTGATAGCTAATGGATTGATACTACCATTCATAGCTCTGCAAATGTTCTGGAACTGGATGATATGGATTGCGGCTCTGTGGGCGCTGACATTTCCAGGTTCAACGTGGTCACTGGCGCTTCTCTTTCGACGTAGCGCAACCACCGGTTCGGCAAGGGCGCAACAGGCAAATTAGCCGTAAGGCCCCGTCAACATAATCAAGATACCCGTTTCTTTATCGCTACGCTCATTAGAAACCGGAATTACAAGAGCATATTAGTAACTGCCAACATGAGAGGATTTCATCACCATCAGTGGGTTACCGGGTAGTGTGGTTTCAGTGCTGGTTTTTCAGATGCGAAGGTGTACTCTAAGAGTTCTGGTTGTCGGAAAGTCAATCCCGAAATTTGATGTTGATATTAAGAAGCGATTATGACCACCCCTATTTGATTATCTTCCAACGCGTTCCGCCACTCATAGAATATTCCATTCTCACCGTAAACTCGAATTTCACAAAAGTCTGGACTGAGTGCCCTTGGGGCCGCCGTATTTACGTCAGTTTGAAGGACAGACAAAAAGTTCTGTCTATTGTGACGTCAACCCCGCTTGACGAGACTCGAACCGATCGGCCCCACCGTAATCCAATCTCTTCTACCTTAACGGTTTTCAGGGTTGTGTGAGCACTCAACCTATCCGAGAATGCACAGTCTTTGTGCAAAAAAAGGCGACATTTAGCGGAATGGCGACTTTCCCGACGTCCCAATTCCCCGTAGCGAATCGAACCCCGGTTTCAGACGAGGGCACTCCGCATTCCCCCAAGCCAGACAAGTTCGGGTCGGGTACGCAGTCTAGGATGCGTCGATCCTGACTTCAAATACCTGCTGAAAGTTCTCCGCTTCAGCGAATAGCGACCTCCGCCTTGAACCTTCGCGAGAGTCGATTCAAGCAAGAAATCAATCTCCAAATTCGATCTTGTTCACCGCATCCGCCAAGTGGTCTGGTGCCAGGTGCGAGTAGATCATCGTTGTCTGGATATCAGAATGGCCGAGGAGTTTCTGGACAGTGGGCAGATCGACGCCTTTCATGATGAGTTGACTGGCGAAAGTGTGGCGGAGGGCATGGAGGGTCGTCAGGTTCTTGATACCGGCTTCTTTAGCAATGCGTATGAGCATCCGGCGAAGCTTGGTTTTCAGCTTGCTGCCGTCGGTGTGCGGGAAAACGAAATTGCTTTTGACACCCTTGTCGTTTGCTTTCTTGAGCTGGGTCAGCAGGTTAAACAGCGGCTGGTTGATCGGGATCTCCCTCTCCCCTGACTTCGGCTTCCAGAACGGCTTGCGGCGAATCTTCATGCGGCGACGGTCGAAATCAATATCAGCCCATTCGAGATTCTCCAACTCGGCCTTGCGCATGCCGGTGTTGAGGAAGGTGAAATAGACCGGGCGCAAGGTTTCCGGACAATGATCGAGGAAACGCTGACACTCTTCTTTGGTGAGGAAACGTGGCGGTTTGGAATCGCTGACCTTGAGTCGGGTAACCTTCTGGGTTGGGTTCTCCTTGAGATAATCCCATTTGATCGCCAGATTGAAAATGGTCCGGAGCGTGTCGATCTCGAAATTGATCGTCTTGGCCCTGGCCCCCTTGCGAGTGAACTCTGTCGCTTTTTCTTCGGACTTCACCGGCTTGCCATTCGGATTAACCAGGGCATCCTTTCGGTAGACCTTGTACAGGTCGATATGCTCCGGTTTGATCTGGGAGAGGAAAGTCACATCGGGGTGATCCTCAAGGAACCTGGAGAAATTATCGACAACGGCTCTATAGCGCTGCGTCGTGGCCTTGGAATGATTTGCGCGGGAATACTCGAGGAATTTCTCAAAGAACGCATCTACGGCAATATCCTTCTGATCGAAACCATATTCTCCCCGAGCGGCTTTGACTTCCGCATCCTGAAGGGCGAGCTGAGCGATTTTCTTAGAGGAGCCGACTCTCTTACGGACGCGGCGTCCCTTTACCGAGTAATCGATATACCAAGTCCCGCCCCGTTTATAGACTCTGCCCATAATAAAATCCTCCATAAATTGGCACATATTTGGCACATGTATGATTCATTTTCAATATAGGGAAACGTAAATGATTGTCAATGAAAAACTTGTGAAGCGAGCCATTTTTCTGGCGGAGAGGCTGGGATTCGAACCCAGGAGAGGCTTTTGACCCCTACACACTTTCCAGGCGTGCTCCTTCGACCAACTCGGACACCTCTCCGCGTCATTTTATCAAGCCGCTAAAATTCAGTCAAATTTGAAAGAACACCCGGCCCTGTGCCGGAATCGCCACCCATTATATGCAATTCACCGCCAAACGCAACCTATTTCTGGTCAATCCGCCGATGGCTCAATTCGCCTAGCTTGGCCATTATATCTTCAGCTGCTGGGCGGGCGTGAACATGCGCCGGATGCTAAGATGCGCGGCGGTAAGACCGGTGACGGTGACGGCGGCGGTGAGCATATAGCCGACGATGATTTGAATGAAGACAGCCTTGAGCGGCGAGGCCCCGGCCAGTATCATGCCGGTCATGGCACCGGGGAGCTGGACGATGCCGACTACCTTAAAGAAATTCAGCATCTGCATCATGCCTGCCTTGACAGCCTTGGTAAAGAAGGTATGAACCGATTCCCGCCAGCTTTTGCCAAGAGACAAAGCCGTCTCGACCGCCAGGCGGTTGCAGGTGATATCGGAATGCAGGCGTTCCATGACCAGCGCCGAGCAATTCATGGAATTGCCGACGGTCATGCCTCCCAGGGGAATGAGATATTGCGCTTTGGCCGATATGATGCCGACCGCCAACATTAGTCCCAGAGTCGCAACCGATCCGGCAAGGATGGCGACGAACGAGATTATCCAGACGCCGGGGATCTTCGGCGCGCGCCGGGCGGCCGTATACGACCCCACGACGACCATAATCATCAGGGTGCCGAGGATGGCGAAGATATTCTCGAGGTTGAATATGAAATCAAGCGCATAGCCGACGGCAATCAATTGGACAAACGACCGGACCGTGCCGATGGCCATTTCCTTTTCCGTGCCGACTCGCTGCCAGCGGGCCAGGATGATGGCGAGGACCATCAGGGAGACGGCGATCGCAACCTGGGGAAACCCGGTGTCGATCATCGCAACTCCCCATTCACGAATCGCCGGGTGATTTCGTTCGCGGGACGTTCAAAGATATCTTTGGATATTCCGGATTCGATTAGACGCCCATTGATGACGACTAATGAGGCGCCTTCGAGACGCAGCGCCTGCCGAAAATTATGCGTGACCATAATGATGGTTAGCTGGAGTTCCTGGTTCAGTTTTGTGATGAGTTCTTCGATGGTGCGCGCCGCGCCGGGATCGAGAGCCGAGGTTGGTTCATCCAGGAGGAGGATTTCCGGCTCCTGCACAAGGATACGCGCCAGCGCGACTCGTTGCTTTTGTCCCACGGATAATTTCTCCGGAGATCGTTCGGCCAGAGCTGGATCGAGGCCGACCAGTCCCAGATAATGAGCTGTAAATTGGGGATCGGCTTTTTTTCTGTCTTTGCAGCAATAGATCAGGTTGTCGGCGACTGTGCCAGCGAACAGGTAGGGTTCCTGGAAGAGCAGCGCGATCCGGCGGCGGAGTTCCGTCACGGGATAGGACTCGGCCGGCTGTCCCCGAAAGCGCACCTCTCCCCCGGTTTTTTCGTCAAGGCGGTTGAACAGGCGCAAAAGACTGGACTTTCCTGCCCCGGACGGTCCGACAATCGTGTAGATGTTGCCCGAGTTGAATTCGTATGAGAAATCATCGATGATAGTATGTGACCGATCGTCCGTCCGGACAGCCCTTGTTAGATTTCGGGCCTGCAGAACCGGCCCGGCATTGATTGGGTTCTCATCGGACATAGGGTCGAAATATACATTGGGAAGTCGGGCAGGGTCAATTCTTTTTGTGAATAGCTGCTGAAGTGTGTTTGAAGCGGGAATTCAGCCGGTCTTAGAGTTCAACGATTCGCAGGCGCCATTTCGTCAGATCCGACGACGGGAACAACGCCTTTTCTATAATAAATCGATATTTGCGGGCAGATGCATCCCATAAAGACGGCGCCGGCGATTCGATCGTCCCTGCAAAGCCGGGCACATATATCCCCGTCAGTTCGTCACAGCGATAATCGTAACAGCTAACCTCCGCTTCTGTGAATTTTATGCCGAATGGTTCACCATGATATACTTTCCCCGGCGCATGCTGAGAAAACAAGCGGCTGACATATGAAGTCGAGTCATCCGCGCCGTCTGAAATCAGCAGAATTCCTGGCCGTGCAGAATCCGATGCGGAGATTTCAAATCGAAAAGCATCATCGGTTTGCCAGATGCTCACCTGTATCTTGCCGCCGCTATCCGATATTGTGGCAAGAGGAGCCGGCGCCGGCGTATCTGTTAGAGGGCTGATTCCACATGTCCCCATACTCTCTGCGCCCCGGCGGCAATCATCGGCGATTTCATCCCACGTCACTCCGCAATATTTGGCTACAATTGCCATCACTTCTTCTTTTGTGAAGGCGCGAACGTCTTCAAGAGAGCCTGAGAATAATCGATAGAGATCAAGGAACCGCTTAGGTCCCAGCTTTCCCAGCAGACAATTAACAAAAATCCCGCTCAACGGATAGCTGATATCGGGTGTACCGACCTTGGTATGAAAATCGTCGTATGTCAGAACATCCCCGATATCGTTGATTTGGTTGCCGATAATCGCGGCTCCCGTATACAAAATGGTTCGCGGCGACCGGCCCCACCGCCCTCCGAAATATGCGGCCGTTCCTTCCTGAAGAAATGGCAAAGTATACAACGGAATATGCCTCTCCGCGAAATTTACCAGAAGATGTGTCAGCTCGTGCCGATGTGGCAATTGTCGGCTGACCACGGCATCGAGCGGCAGATCAGCCATGCCCTGCGTGTCGTATCCTGTGATTTTCTTGATTTGGGATTCGTTGCATAGACAATAGTAGATCTTCCTCTTGCTGAGCAGATCCAGATCGTCGTCGCTGAGCCCGAGTCTCCTCCCTGTTTCCACAATGAATCGATCGAGTTCGGCTCAGGCATGATCATTCACGATGGCGTTATTCGAATAAAATAGAGTAACGAATTTCGTCTCACGGATATTCCACCCCCCGGTCAGGGCCTGAAGGGGCGATATCAGCTGCCACCCGCTGTCCGATTGAACGGCGAAGTAGCGGCATTCGGCAGTATCCGATGCCGAATATAGACTCGCCATAATTTCCGAATAGTCGGCTTCGTCGATGACCGTATCGATGGAGAAGATAATCCGCCCATCGCCCATGTCCGGCAGCAGACTTACCAGCGGCGAAGCGCAGTCGTATTTGGCAGCAACATCATCATAGGAGATGCCGAGGCGCTTCGAGGCGTCAATCGTCGACGCCGTCCAGCAGCTTTCGGCATCGGCATAGCGGCCATCCGTGAGCGCCTTCTGGTAATGCTCGAATGCCTCCCGCGCAGTCGGAGCCGACGATCCCAGCGCCGTCGCGGTTAGCAGGAGCGCGGCAATGAACAATGAATTCGCTGCTTTCATAGTTTTTTCCCTGTCCCTGAATCTGACAATTTTACGCTTCTGCGCGCTTGTCGTTCCGGTAAATTCCGGTGTGCCGAACTGCCGACATCAATATCTACATTGTCGTTATTAATCTCTGCACTCTTCACGTATAGTATGTGATTTGGACGCAAATAGGAACACAATAACAAGGAGATGATATTATGCCGATACGGACCGCAAAAGCCACCTGGGAAGGCGAAATCGCCAAAGGCAAAGGCACGATGGCGCTGGGAAGCGGCGCGTTCGAGGGCAAATTTTCGGTCGGATCACGTTTTGAATCCGAGCCGGGGACGAACCCGGAAGAACTGATCGGCGCGGCCCATGCGGGATGTTTTTCGATGGCGTTTTCGTCGATCCTCACCAAGGCCGGCTTCAAGCCAAAAAGCATCACAACCGACGCCACGGTGCACATCCACAAGGTTGGGGAAGGCTGGAAAATCACGAAAATAGAATTGAGCACGTCCGCCGATATTCCTGACCTCAATGAGAGCGATTTTCAAAAATACGCCAAGCAGGCGAAGGAAGGATGCCCGGTATCGCAGGCGCTGGCAGTTCCGGAAATCACACTGACGGCCAAATTGATGCAGACAGCAAGCCAGTAGAATCGATCAATTTCCAAAAAGGGCTGTCTCATAAGCGGCATTTAGATTCTGCGAGGATATCAATCTTGAATGATGATTGCCTCGACACGTGGCCTGCCATTCAATTATATCCCACCCGTGCAAGACGCGGGTGGGATACCGAAGCCATATTGTGTGAAGTCGATCCTTACCGAGAAACAGCCTCTAGCATTCACCCTTATCTTAGTATCAACGCCAATTCAAAAGACGATCCGTGTACTTTTGGAATGCCTCCCGAGGAGTATATTTCCTCGCAGCCGCGGATTTCAGGACAAGCGAGATATCCAGATCAAGCGATACTTCCGGGCCGTCATTCCAGCCGTAGATAAAACCATAACCATCGCCAGTTACATTTCCCGCATCACCGACATAAAGAGGACCCGATACCGCCGAGATATCCATTTGCGCATCGTAGGAAATATATCCGGCGAGGGTATTGGAGTCGGGAAAGAACACATCAGCCGGCTGTTTGAATGTAGTGTCGGTTACGACGGTATCCATTTCGAACGTCAGGCCGTGATTGCTGCCGCTGGTATCGACATAGGCGACGAAAACACGAAGCATAACGAAATACCCATCGGCGCCGGCAGCGGGCGACCAATCCAGCCGAACGGAATCGGCCGGGCCAACCTTCAGCGAATCGCCGGTGACGGCAAAATCTCCGGGGACGGTGACACTCCCTTGCGCCAGCGCACCGGTTTGATCCGTCTTGGCATAACTGACGCGGACCGTGGCGTTGCTTCCCCCGGATACCGGCAGATCGCCGCTGTGATAGTTCAATTTGCCATCGGGATACTGCAGGTTGAGATCGATCGGAAGGGAATTGACGGTTACACTTGGCAAGCTGGGCGCTTTCACGACATAGACATCGGCCGATCCGTACACCTCATCCCAGTTGACCGTATGCCGTGGCGCCGAGATTGTCCCGGTGATATACGGTACGGTCTCCCCCGGATCACCCTGCGGTCCGATGGCGCCGGTTGGCCCCTGAGGCCCCTCCGGCCCCTGATCGCCCGCGCACCCGGATACTATCCCCATTCCAAAAATCATAACAGCGGCAATGACAATCTGAAACACACGCCGTCCCATGACTCCTCCTCGTGGCTTTGATGATTCATACTTATTAATACGCAATCAAGCGGAACAGCTCAACTAAATATCTATCGGATTGATTTTATGATGCATTCGGAATCTATCAGGAAGGGAATTGGTAGCGGGAATGATTGAAAGTGGGGCGCGATGATTTGCGCGCCCCGCGGGATGACCGTCATATCCTATTGCGATTTGGTCTCACCGAACTTGGGATCGGGAATGACCGGTAGGAGGATATGCGAGGGATGATCCGGGTCGTGATAAATTCTCTGATCGGCGACCATGTAATCGGTTTCGGTTTCATTGTGCCCCCCCGTATTCAGGTTGCGCGAAAACATCGGGAAAGACGCCGAAGCAACCTCTACACGAACCTTCGCACCAACCGGAATGGTGATGCCCGTTTGCCACATATCGAGATGGAACTCGTAGATTTTTTCCGGTTCCAGAAGTTCCGGATCGGAAAACGAGTTGCGGTATCGCGCCCGGATAACACCGTGCGTCAACGGGAAGATATCGCCGCTTTCCTTAACCATCGACAACCGCATATGCCAGTCGGTGTCTTTGGCCGACGATGAAGCATACAGCACGGCCGAGATCGGGCCGGCAAAGGTCAGGGGTTTATCCATCGGCGGCGTCTCGTACACCAGAATATCCCGGCGTTCCTTGTCAACGCGCCCATAAAACGCCCGATGCCTGGCCCGGATTTCCTCGACTGATTCTACCTGGTTGGAATCTTCTTTGACGTCATCCGTCTTATCAAGATCGTAATACATCGTCGGAACCGGTGTGGGATCGCCGGGATCGTACGCGTAGGCATCATAGGCGACTAATTGCGCTCCCGGGGGATCGGTGGCAAGAACGCCATCGCCATCGGAAGTATTAGCGTGGCCGCCGCCTGTCAGGTAAAACTTGGTGAATTCGGTTTCCGGCAGAGGGTATTCGTCACCGTACAGCCATTGGTTCGATCCCATGACGAAGACCGACACCAGCGGTTCCTTGTCGATGCCGTTATCGACGCCCAGCAACCAGTGATCCAGCCAGCGGGTATAACTCGTTTCCAGGTCAATGATGGCATTGGGGCCGAAATCGGTGTCGAGCGGTCCCCATCTCGTGGCGGTGGCAGAATGCCCCCATGGCCCGAGCACCAGCTTCTGGTTGTCGTGGCCATTCGCCTTCATCGCCAGGTAATTCAATTTGCTGCCAATGCCGTCGCCGTCGAACCATCCCGATTGATGATACACGGGGATGTCGAGGTCGCTGAGATGGCGCAGGAAGCTGACCTTGTCCCAATGGTCGTCGTTGTTCGGGTGAGCGATCCAGTCGCGCCAGTATTGATTTTCTTTTCCGAGAATGATCTTGTCGAGTTCGATGACAGGCAGGTGTTTCAGGAGATCATGATATTCCTTTTTGCCGATATCCATCATGGCCTTACCGGAGAGGTCGGCGGTCGCCTCCTGCTCCAGGACATCGGCCCACCAGATGGCACCCAAGAGGAAGAACGATCCGTACTCGTAGGGGATGTTGAAATATGGATCGGGCGGCGACACGTTAGGAATGATGGTCGTCAGATGCGGTGGGCGATTACGGGCCGCCCACCATTGCACCCAGCCCAGGTAACTGCCGCCGATCATACCCACTTTGCCATTCGACCAAGGCTGGACGGCCAGCCATTCGACGGCATCGTACCCATCATTCGGTTCGTTGAAAAACGGCACCCAGGTTCCCGGCGAGGCGAACCTCCCCCGGCAATCCTGCACGGCGTAGACATACCCGCGACGCGCATAATATTTGGCCTGCAACTCGTCCATTTCCTTTTTATACGGTGTCCGCACCAGAATAACCGGATAGGCACCATCGGCGTCCGGGCGATAAATATCCGTGGCCAGTGCCATGCCGTCGCGCATGGGAACGCCGACGTTGCTATCGATGACAATATCGTATGTCGGCTGCGATACGAGAGTATCCGACGTTTCCTTCTGCATCAAGATTTCGTAGCCGTCGCGCACATATGCCCCATGCTGTGAGGGAACATCACCGTAACAGACCCGGTCTTGCGGATCAACCCAGAGGGTAATGTCGACACCCGGCAGGCCGTAGCGATAGGTCGTGAAGGTTTGCATGGTCCCGGCGACGGTGCGCGTGACCGTATCGAGCCGTTCAAGCGTGCCGTCCATGACAACCGCGGGGATAATGAAAATGGGGAATGTCTGTTTCCCGCCGAGTTCCTGATCGTAGGCAAGTACCGCCTGACTCATCAATGCCGGACTGAAATTCTCGAACAGAATCGTGTTTGGCTTGAGATTCAACGTATGGGTTTCGCCCTTGGCGGAAATTGTAGCAATGCTGTCCTCGCGGGTGATGGTCACTTCTCCCGTGGGCGCTTTCATTGTGATTACCGTCCACAAGCCACTCGTATCGACATCGATGTTCATTTGGGTCGTGACGGACTGCCCGGCCATGGTCATCGTGTATCGGGAAGAAAATGCGCCGCCATCCCGCCAGTCACATTGGCTGACAACCAGGACTTCTTCATTCAGATAGAACGTGAATCCGGCGCTGTCCTGCATGACATTCAGAGGATACCCATACGGCCAAGTATGAGCCGTTTTGTCGGCCTGGGCCGGCGCGCAAAACCAACCGAGCAAGAAAATTATCAAGATGACGAACGCACCGAGAATCGGACGTAAATCGGTGCGTCGACTGTGTGCGGCAACCATGATTTTCCTCCTTACCGAAAAAGGGCGCTGTCCCGGCGGGCCGAGACTCGTGCGATATTATCGCCCAATATACACGGACGGTCGCATAAAATTCAACATGATTCGGCAAATGGTGTAAGACCGGAAAGAGCCGCCGATTGATTTATTCCGGAGGCGCCATGAATTCAGGACCGACAGGATCGTCTATTATACCATCAACGATCCGTCTGATCTCTTTACGCTCGTCCTCGGAAATGGTCCACCCCTTGATCTCATGGAGCGGTTCGATCTGCTCCGGACGGCGCGCCCCCCATAAGGCGACATCGACGTCCTGATCGAGTATCCAGCGCAGCGCCAGATGGATCACCCGGCGATGATACCTTTCACGGGCAAACTCATCCAGGCGGTCAACAGCCTTGAGGTATTTGGCATAGCGCTGCGCCTGGAATTTGGGATCGATGTTGCGCAGATCGTCGCCGTGAAATTCCCGTTTTTCGGTCATTTTACCCGAAAGCAGCCCCCGACAGAGCGCACCATACGCCAGGACGGCGATTTCATTATTCTTGCAGTACGGTAGAACGTCCTTGTCCATGTCGGTTTCGAAGACGTTGTAGGGCGGTTGGGCGGTCTGGATGGGCGCCACTTGACGGAACTCATCCATCTGCAGAGGTGAATAATTGCTGACACCGATGCCGCGGATCTTCTCCTGTCTATATAGTTCTCCCATGGCGTCGGCCGTTTCCGACAACAGTGTTTTGGGGTCCGGCCAGTGTATCTGGTAGATATCGATATAATCGATCTGCAGCCGCCGCAGGGAATCGTCGATTTCCTTGAAGATGTGTTCGCGGCTGCTGTTGCGATGGATACCGTTATCGTCCCATTCAAGTCCGACTTTCGTCGCCACGATAATCCCATCGCGCCGGCCATACTCGGCCAGCGCCCGCCCGACGATTTCCTCGGATTTCCCGAACCCGTATACGGGAGCGGTGTCGACGACGTTGATGCCCGCATCGAAGGCGGCGTGGATAGTCCGCATCGCTTTCTTCTCATCCGTCCCGCCCCACATCCAGCCCCCTATCGCCCATGTGCCCAGGCCGATCCGCGATACCACCCGATTTATGCTCTCCAGAGCTCTGGTTTCCACATCGACCTCCGTACGTAATTCAAGCCTTCAGTAGATGATCATCGGAGTATCATCGTGCATGCATTTCACGCCTTCTTCTGATACTTACTTCGGCGCAGGGCATTCCTTAACGATCCGCTCCCTCCTCATCCGCCATCCGCACCCCCGGTTTGTCGACCAGGTGTACCGAACTCGCCTGCGGCCCCTGGTTGCCCATTTCCTCCTCGTAGTTGACGCCGTCGCCGACTTTGAGCCGTTTGAAGGCGTCGTGCAGGACACTGCGTTCGTGAAAATACACGCGCCGTCCGTCGATCGTTTCGAGAAATCCATACCCTTCGGCCTGGTTGAGTTCGGCCACAATCGCCGAGGCCTGCTGGCGGGGATGCACCTTCACTTCACGCTGTTGACGATCCACGTACTTCTTCAATTGACGCGCCGTGACGTCGAAGGCATCGCGCACGATCATATCCAACGGGTCGTGGATATTGTAATCCTTGGGATCCCGCGTGACGACGATCTCATGTCCCGGGGGAATGCGCGTCGTAATGCGCACCCGGTAGGGGCTGCCCGACTGCTGGCTTTTCTGCGGCCGTTCGATACTGATGCGGCAACTTATAATATGATCGTGCAGTTTTTGCAGTTTTGCGAGTTTTTCGTGAATCAATTCTTCGATGGCTCCGGACTTATCCACGTTCCGATAGGCTATTTGCAGCTCCACTTGCATGGACGTGTCTCCTCAAATCAACGGGTTCTAATCATCAGCCCATTCCGCACAGGCTGTGGCCTGCTATTTGTGTTCTTCAAGATCTATCTTCATGGACAGAAATTCAAACAAGTCCTTCATAGTGATAATCCCCGCCAGCCGGCCGTGATCCATGACGAGAAACCGGCTGTTGCCGGTGCGCCGCATGGCCGACAGGGCTTTGACGGCATCGCTGTGAATTTCAAGCGTGTTGTCATGCGAACACTCCCGGGCGATATCCCGGACCCGCGTCGTGGCCCACTTTTCCCGGGGAATTTCCTTGACCAGATCGATGCTGATACAGCCAACCTTCCGTGAACCGTTGACAACGGGAAACATTTTGTAATGATATTTATAGAAATAATCCTCGACGAGCTCTTGCACCGTCACATCGCCGTTCACGGTTACGGGATCGGTGCGCATGAAGCGATCGATGTTTTCCCCTTCGAGAGCTTTGCGCAGTAAGAGCTGCTGATATGAGCCCCGCGATACGTTGTGCAGAAAGAGACCGATTAAAAACAGCCAGACGCCGCCGATGAAATTGCCGCCGATAAAATCGAGGGCGCCGAGAATGATCAGCACGATCCCGAAACCCGATCCGATCCGCGCCGAAATGTGCGTGGCCCAGCGAATGTTGTCCTTCCATGACCAGAGTATGGCCCGCAACACCCGGCCGCCGTCAAGCGGGAACGCCGGAATCAGGTTGAATGCAGCCAAAAGCAGATTGATGAAGGCCAGGTACACCAGTACACCGGTCACCTCTACCGGCCACACACCGCCATGGGTAAGCAGATAGACGACATAGAATATTCCGGCCAGGACAACGCTCGAAACCGGCCCGGCCAAGGCCATAAGCAGTTCCGATTTGGCGTTGTGCGGCTCATCGTTCATCTCGGCGACGCCGCCGAAAATGAACAAGGTGATACCCTGCATGGGGATACCAAAGCTGCGCGCGACCAGAGAATGCGAAAACTCGTGAAACACAATGGAAATAAACAGGCCGACCGCGCCACCGACGCCCATCCACCAGTACGTCGCCGTGGGCAAACCCCGGAAATACATCGGGAACACGCCTTTGGCCAGCGACCAGGTTATGAGCAGAGCCAGGATGAACCAGCTCAGGTCTATTTTGACTTCAAACCCAAAAAGTTTGAAGAGTTTTATTGTCTTTCCGAACATAATTTTCTGCGCCTCTCTCGTTTTCGGGATTCGCGTGAGCGATTCTTTTACAAAATCTTTACCTCTTCAATTCCGTGCATCTTTCGCACCTTATGTACAACAATAATCGTGCCAAGAAATTCCCAGGCGGCTACCGGGCGTCGTTTCCGGGCCCAAGCGCGCCCTGGAAATATGCGGGATCATATGCGCGGCGACGCGGCGGTTGTATGCGATGAGATATCCCTTCGTGATGCCACCGTCGGGAAAGAGAACGTTTTTCTCATTGGTCGCCTCAAAGACATAGCGACCAAATTGCAGTTTCGCCATCGTTAGACTTCCTGTCGTTCACCGCCGGTGATCAACTATGATTGTCACTCCGGCAACCGCATCCATTTCATAATAACTACGCAGCCTGCCGGCCAGTCCGCAGTCGCATCCGGTCGACTTCATCCCCGCTTACCTCCAGTTTTGGTTTATATATTGCGCCGAACCTCTTGTTGTTATTAATAATAACTATCATTTACGGTAAGCGGCAATTTCGGCATAAATGTTGTTGCGTTCGTAGCATGAAATGCCGCATGATGTGACTGAGAACGCATTGGATAAGAAAGGTGTGCCGTATATGGAATTCGACGACATTCGGGCGCTGGTGAAGAAAAACGACAGCAAGATCGTTCTTATGGTAATTGACGGCCTCGGCGGGTTGCCACAATCCCCCGGCGGCAAAACCGAACTTGAGACGGCGAAGACCCCCGGTCTCAATCAGCTCGCCAAAGAGGGAATCTGCGGGCTTCACGAACCGGTGCGGCCCGGGATCACACCCGGCAGCGGACCGGCGCATCTGGGCGTTTTCGGTTACGATCCGATCAAGTTCCGGGTCGGGCGCGGCGTCCTGGCCGCTCTCGGGATCGGATTTGACCTGAAACATGCCGACGTGGCGGCGCGGGGCAATTTCTGCACGGTCGATCAAGACGGCCGCGTGACCGATCGCCGGGCCGGCCGCATCCCGACCGAGACAAACGAAAAGCTGTGCAAAATCCTTTCGGATATCAAGCCGTCCGATGGCGAAATTTTCGTGCGTCCGGTTAAAGAATATCGATTCCTGGTAGTCATACGCGGCGAAAATCTCTCCGGCGATATCGCCGATACCGACCCTCAGGCAACCGGAGTCGAACCGCTCGCCGTCACGCCATTATCCGAGAAAGCCGGCAAGACGGCGCGGCTGGTAACCGAGTTTACCGATCAGGCGCGCCAACGATTGGCAGGTCATGCCCCTGCCAATATGGCCCTCATGCGCGGATTTTCGCAGCGGCCGGATTGGCCGGCGTTTCCGGATATTTTCGGCGTCCGGGCGGCCGCCATTGCGGCGTATCCCATGTATCGGGGAGTGGCGAGTCTGGTCGGTATGGATGTGCTGAAAACGGGCGATCACGTCGAAGATGAATTCGCCACGCTCGAACAGCACTGGCGTGACTATGATTTCTTTTATCTTCACGTCAAAAAAACCGACAGCGCGGGCGAAGACGGCGATTTTAACCGCAAGGTAAAACTGATCGAGGAGGCCGATGCGTTGATCCCGCGCCTCCGGAATCTGAATCCCGACGTGGTTGTCGTCACCGGTGACCATTCGACTCCGTCGATGATGAAAAGCCATAGCTGGCATCCCGTTCCGGCCCTGCTATGGTCGAAAAACTGCCGCACCGACGCCGTCGCGCAATTCGGCGAGCAGGCCTGTCTATCGGGCGCCCTGGGAGCGCGCTTTCCGGCGATCGATCTTATGCCGCTGGCCATGGCGAACGCTCATCGTCTCGAAAAATTCGGCGCATAGGCGATGCTAGCCCATTAGTAATGTTTTTTGCGGTAAGCATGCAAATTATCCCGGATCGTTGATATCCCGTAACGACTCGGAAGGGTGAAATGTATCATTATGCCACACCGAATGGCCCATGTTCTGGGTCAATATTCCACGAACCGGCCTAAGTTGCCTCCGCTCCCCCGGGCGGTCCCGGCAACCCTCCCCTCTTTTGCGTCGGCACAGTTGTTGCTCAATAAATTCACTGAAATAAGACGCCTAAATGCTGGAATGACCGGAACCTGGATGAAAAATGGAGGTGAGCCATGGCCAATATCGTCAGAAAAACCGGATGGATGAATCCTTTCTTCGAGGATTTCTTCGCGGTACCGTCGATTTTCGATACCGACGGCGATTCATTCGCGCCTCGTGTCGACGTGCACGAAACCGACAAGCAGCTGATCATGGATTTCGAACTGCCCGGAACGAAGAAAGAGAATATCAAAGTTTCGGTGAAGGACAACGTCCTTACGGTGACCGGACATCGCGTGACGCGGACGGAAGAGAAGGATCGTCATTATATCCGCAGGGAAATCAGGACGGGTTCATTCGATCGCCGGTTTGCCCTGCCCACGGGAATCAGCGCGGATTCCATCAAGGCCGATTATAAGGACGGCATGCTGGAAATCCGTCTCGACAAGAAAGAGGAAACCAAGCCGCGGGAGGTCGAGGTTAGCGTCAAATAGGCCCGGCCCGTAGATTGTCATAGCTTCGGGGGCGACAGTATATCGCCCCCGAATTCATTGCAGCTCCCGACCCGTCATTCAAACGTCGGGACGTTCGCGACGCGAATGATCTGCCAAATGAAAGGATTGTTCGCGTATAGTTTATGAGCACGGAATCGAGGAAGGAGCCGGGAATATGAGATTGCATGTGAAACCGTTCGCCGCCGCATTCGGAATCTTCTGGGGATTTACCCTTTCGTTCATTTCGTTATGGATATGGCTTCTCGACGGAAAGAAGAACAAACCGATTTTCCTCAGCAGCGTTTACCGCGGTTACAAAACAGGACCGTTCGGCAGCCTGATCGGATTGGCGTGGGGATTGATCGACGGGACAATCGGCGGCGCGATGTTTGCGTGGCTCTACAATCTGCTGTCATCGAAAAGCAAACAGAAGATTGAAATCGAAGTGTAGGTAGGGCGGGGACAGCGCCGAACGTCGGAATGGGATCGGGACGGATCCATATCGGCACCTCCGGATGGAGCTACCCGCATTGGCGGGGGGTGTTTTATCCGGGGGATTTGCCGCAGAAGGACTGGCTGGATTACTACGCGAGGCATATGGACACTGTTGAAATCAACAACAGTTTCTATCATCTGCCGGAATTATCGACGATCAAGGACTGGCACGCAACGGTGCCCCGACAATTCACTTTTGCCGTCAAGGCCAGCCGGTATATCACCCACATGAAGAAGCTGAAGGATGTCCGCCGCCCGATGTACGGCATGATGCGGCGCATCGGCGCCCTGGGTGACAAACTCGGCCCCGTCCTGGTGCAGCTGCCGCCCCGATGGAAATACAACGAGGAGCGCCTTGAAACCTTTCTGAAATATCTCCATGAAGAGCGCCGCTTCGCCATCGAATTCCGGGATGACAGTTGGTGGAACGATCATGTGTACGATCTTCTGGAAAGATATGGCGCGGCTTTCTGCATATTCGAGCTGGCCGACTTGCGGACGCCGGACATCGTGACCGCCGATTTTGTCTATATCCGTCTGCACGGTCCCGGTGATGCCTATCAGGGCTGCTATAGCGGCGAGATATTATCGTCATGGTCGGAGGCCGTCCGGTCGTGGACGCAGGAGGGAAAGGACGTATACTGTTATTTCGACAATGACGACAGCGGCTATGCGG
>Ga0315554_1000766_pt1 | contig 19031 bp, 20 predicted proteins | sample SalMarSW160370MG_FD_202114 | JGI IMG/M metagenome (GOLD analysis project Ga0315554, IMG submission 202114) | Salt marsh sediment microbial communities from the Plum Island Ecosystem LTER, Massachusetts, United States - Salt Marsh Sediment SW1603-70 ... | reverse complement strand
TCAATGGGACCTTCATATTCATGAATTCCGGTCATCAAATTTTTAAATCACCCATCATTTAATGAATCCCCTTTCCGAATTGGGAATAATACGCATAAGCAACGAGACTTTTGACGATATTTGACGATATTTGACAATATTTATGAAATATTTAAGGAAAACTATTGACATTCGAGTGACGATAGCTTATGCTTTTATAAAAAGGGAGGTGAACAGATGCAAGCATACTGCATGAAGTGCCGCGCCAAAAGAGAAATGAAGAATCCCAGAAGCATAATCATGAAGAACCGCAGGCCGGCCACTCAAGGCGTATGTCCCGTATGCGGGACCAAGATGTTCAGGATAGGGAAATAGGGAGGAGCTAAAGCTAATATCGTAGATAGCAGAACCATTGGGAAGGCTGGGTATCTGTATACAAAGATACCCAGCCTTTCATTATCGACCATATATAAGGTTATGGTTATGCTCACTCACAGTAAAAATCGTTTCTACATTGCTTGTTGGGATTTAATTTAGCTACCCCTGAAAAACTTCGTTTTCATTGGGTGCTGATTGCCCCCAAAGTTATTAAAAGCACTATGACACCAGCCACAATTACACCCAGCCCAACGGCGGGGAAAGCTTTCTTCCAATCCATGCCCAGTAGCCAGGCCAAAATAGTCCCAGTATATGCTCCGGTAATAGGCAGAGGGATAGCCACAAACAAAAATAATCCCCAGAAGCCATATTTTTCTACTTTCGGCTTACCGCGTTTTCTTAAATTATCCAGATACTTGTCGAACAACGGGATTCTGTACAGAAGCTTATCGTAAAAGAAGCGCAAGGCAAAAAAGACTGGGAAAAATATCAGGATGTTAGCAATGACCGCTATACAGAATGTGAATAAAGGATCCAACCCAAATTCTAATATCCCTAGCGGTATGCCACCCCTTAATTCACTAATAGGCGAAACGCTGGCTAGCAGAGTAAGAGCTATTTCCCTTGTCATGATATGCTTCCAAAACAGTGCTGCTTACAATCGGGAAGCATAGTTTAACATATGTTATTACACTGTGTGGTTGTTGCCAATCACTTAATTCCGTGCTATCTTCTACTTAACCTAGCTTAAGACAGGCAATGCACACAAGAAAACTATTTGGGACCAGTGGTATTCGGGGCGTAGTCAACCAAGATTTATCGCCTGATTTCTGTCGCCAGGTTGCCTTGGCCATAGGCACTACCCTGCCTCCGGCCTCCATAGTCTGTATCGCCACCGACACCAGAATAAGCAGGGATATAATTAAGGAGGCGGTTACTGCGGGCTTGCTTTCTTGTAGTATAAACGTAGTTGATTTAGGTATTTTGCCTACCCCGGCGCTGGCATTGCTCACCCGAGAATCGGGCTTCGCCGCTGGAATTATGGTCACGGCTTCCCATAATCCACCCGAGTTCAATGGAATCAAGCTCTTCACCGGGAATTCGCTGGGATATAGCCAGACTCAAGAAGCGGAGATAGAGAAAGTCTATTTTGAGCAGAAATTCCGCCAGGGGAAGAGAGGGACTTTGGAGCAAGCGCAGGATATGAAACAAAGATACCTTTCCTTTATTAAAGGCAAGCTTTCCCTGCCAGGATTTAATCACCAGCTAAAAATAGTCGTTGATCCTGGCAATGGCGCTGCCTCCAAGTTTGCCAGCGATATCTTTGTCCAGATGGGCCTTGACGTAATACCTGTAAATGACGAGCCAGATGGCCTTTTCCCAGGGAGAAGTCCCGAGCCGAAAGCGGATACTCTCCATGGCACGGTTAATTTCCTGAGGCAACATAATGCCGACTTGGCTATTTGCTTTGATGGCGATGCCGACCGCGTTGTTTTCTGCGATAAAGATGGTTTCCTCGGTTTCAACGAGCCCATCGCCTTCATCTCGAGACTGGCTGTCAAGCGAACGGGAAGGAAAAGGATTGCTACAACAGTAGAAACCGGAACTCTTCTTGACCTGGCAGTGAAGGATCTTGGGGCGGAAGTGGTCAGAGGCAGAGTCGGTGATGTCCCCGTGGCTCACTTAGTCCAGGAGCTCGATGCCGCCCTAGGAGTGGAGCAGGTAGGTGTCTATATCATCCCCGAGGTGGGCTATTACCCCGATAGCATTTTTGCTTCCCTTATACTTTTAAGCCAGCTAAGCGATGCTGGCGAAATCAGACAATTCTTTCAAGGTATTCCCAGACTATATTTTGAAAAAGCTAGGATTCCTTGTCTTAATGAACTCAAAGAGCCAGTCATGGCTCAGGTAAGGGAAAAGGCTCACCTTTTTGCCCCGAATGAGATAAATACTCTTGACGGCCTGAGGCTGGAATTTCCTGATTCTTGGATGCTTATCAGAGCTAGCGGCACCGAGCCTATCATCCGAGTAGTCTCCGAGTCAACATCGCAAGCGCAGACCGATGAGCTTATAAGCAAAGGCAAAGACCTTGTCCAAGGTCTGGTGGAGGCTAGCAGATGAAAGCCGTATTTCTCTGCGGCGGCCGCGGCAAGAGGATGTTCCCAATTGCTGAGGACAAGTTCCTCCTTGATTTCCTCGGAAAGCCACTGCTCGAACATCAAATAAAAACAGCCTGTGAGGCAGGTTTGAGTCATTTTGTAATCATTGGGAATCCCGAAAACATAGCGAAGATAGAGCAAATAACCAAAAAAATTCCTGAGATAAAAGTCGAACTTGCTCTGCAAAAGGAGTCCACAGGCATCGCTGATGCTCTGAAAAGCGCCGAGCCCTTCCTGCATGGGCAGCTCATAGTAATAAATCCCAATGATGTCTTTTCAAGATCAGCATACACCAAAATCATTACCGAAGCTGAAAAGGCCGCTGCCTCCTCCTATATTCTGGGTTATCAAGTCCAGCAATACTTCCCGGGAGGCTACCTCCAGATAAACTCTCAAAATGAGTTACTGCACATCGTGGAAAAGCCCAATCCCGGTGAGGAACCCAGCAACTTAGTAAATATCTTGATTCATTACCATAATAACTCAGAAGAGCTTTTACGCTATATTGAACCCGTACGGACTACCAGGGACGATGTCTATGAATGCGCCCTGGACAACATGGTGAAGAAAGGACACAAGGTCAAGGTAGTTCCCTACGACGATTTCTGGGCGCCAATAAAATATCCCTGGCATATCTTCAAAGTGATGGAGTATTTCCTTGATAATGCGCAACCTTATATTGCCTCTTCAGCCCGCATCTCCGAGAAAGCGAACATCGAAGGAAAAGTTATCCTGAGCGATAATGTCAAGGTATTGGAAAATGCTGTAATTCGAGGTCCTGTGTATATCGGGGCAAACTCCATCATTGGCAATAATGCCCTGGTGCGAGACTACAGCCACATTGGTTCTAACTCCGTTATTGGCTATTCCACTGAGGTAAAGCACTCCTACATCGGCGATAATTGCTGGTTTCACTCCAATTATATTGGTGACTCCATAGTGGACGACAATTGCTCTTTGGGCGCCGGCACCGTGCTGGCTAACTTCCGACTCGACGAAGGGAATATCCAGATAAAAGTCGGTGATAGTTTGGTAGATACCGGCTGTGATAAGCTAGGGGCAATTGTGGGTCGAGGTTGCCGCATCGGAGTAAATGCCAGCTTCATGCCCGGGGTTCGAGTAGGCCCTGATTCTTTCGTGGGAGCCCAGATATGTTTGCGACAAGACCTGGGGGCGAATAAGATAGCTTTGCTTGAGTCCCAATACCAGATAGAGGACAACGAAACAAGACTCGACGAAGGCAAAAGGCAAGAATTATTACGAAGGTTAACGGATTAAGATGTGCGGTATCATTGGCTATTGTGGTCAGAAGCCGGCAGTTCCCATTGTCCTCGAGGCTTTAAAGTGTCTGGAATATCGGGGCTATGATTCAGCGGGCATAGCTTCCTTATACGATGGTAAGCTATTGATAAGGAAAGACGCCGGTAAAATTGACGAAGTCATCCAGAAACATAACCTGGCAAGCCTTCCCGGCATCGTTGCCATCGGGCATACTCGCTGGGCAACCCATGGTGCTGTCACGCAATTCAATGCTCACCCTCACTCCGATTGTGGGGGCAGAGTGGCTGTAGTTCACAATGGCATCATTGAGAATAATCAACAGCTTCATCAGGAACTCACCAAAATAGGACACAAGTTTACTTCAGAAACCGATACCGAAGTCATCCCTCACCTCCTCGAAGATGAGCTCAAAAACGGATGTTCCCTGGAACAGGCTGTGTTGAATATAGCTCCAAGGCTTGAGGGCTCCTATGCCTTTCTGGTCATATCCCTTGATGACCCTGGCAAAATCATAGGCACAAGGAAGAACATTCCCCTGATTGTGGGCATTGACGCCCCTGATTACTATGTTAGTAGCGACGCCCTAGCTTTCTCGCAATATACCAATCAGGTGATGAATTTGGAGGATAACGAGGTGGTGATGCTGACACAAAAAGGAATCGAATTCTTCGATGCCCAGGGGAAAAAGCTGGTTAAGCAAGCCAGGAAACTCGACCATAGTTGGGCTGAGAGCCATAAAGGAAGCTACCAGTATTTCATGCTCAAAGAGATAATGGAGCAAGCTCATGTGCTTAGCCAAATAGTCCATCAGGACAGGAAGAGATTCACCGAGATTGCCCTGGATATCCTGAGGGCAAGACAGGTGATTATAACTGCCTGTGGCAGCTCCCGCCATGCTGCTCTGGTCGGCAGATACCTCTTTTCCAGAGTGGGCAAGAAGTTTTGCGATGTAGTCATGGCTTCTGAGTTCGGTTACTTCGCCGACTCCGTGGACAAAAACACCGTTGTTATCGCCGTTTCCCAGAGTGGCGAGACTGCTGATGTAGTCGAGGGAGTAAAGGCTGCCAGAGATGCTGGAGCTCAAGTTATCTCCGTAGTCAACCGGCCTAACTCTATACTGGCTGACCTGAGCCACCAAGTCATCCACTTGAATTGTGGTGCTGAAATAGCCGTAGCTGCTACCAAATCCTTCCTGTCTCAACTAGCCATATTCTACCTGCTGTCCTTCTCCATGGTTAACTCCTTTGATGAAGCGGCAGCCAGGCTTACCGACCTGAGCGGCGATATAACCAGGGTTCTGGACTGGAACAAAAGCGAGCTTATCGAGCTCAGCCAGAAGCTGAAAGATAAGAACGATTTCTACTACATAGCCAGGGGAATTAACTTTGCCATCGCCTCTGAAGGCGCCTTGAAGCTTAAGGAGATTTCCTATATCCATGCGGAAGGTATGCCCGCCGGGGAACTCAAGCATGGTACCTTAGCCCTCATCGAGCCTGGTACACCGGTAGTGGTGATTTGCCCCGCCGACTATACCTTTCTCGAAACCCTGAGCAATGCCATGGAGACTAAATCACGCGGCGCCTATATTATCGGTGTCTCCGACAAGGAAAGCGATATTTATGATTCCTGGGTCAAGATTCCCGAAGTTGATGAGTTACTCTATCCTATGGTCGCCGTAGTTCCTCTTCAACTCCTGGCTTATTATCTCGCTGTCAACCGGGGATGCGACCCTGACAAACCCCGCAATCTGGCAAAATCGGTAACTGTGAAGTAAATAAAGGCAAGAACACGGCTGACCACCTCCTCTTCCCACTTATCTCTCAGATAGGCTTCGATAATAATTGACTGTCTCCGCTAACCCCTCTCTAAGCAAGAATTGAGGTTGCCAGCCGATTGCTTTTTGGGCTTTCGAATAATCGAGGCAACTCCTGTAGATTTCCCCCTTCCGCACCGGTGCGTAATGAGGATTACTCTGATACCCTGTTAACTCCGCTAGGAGATTGAACATTTCCAGATCTGACGTCTCCACCCCAGTGCCAATATTATAGATACTATTCTCGCCTTTTCCCATGGCCAGAAGATTGGCTGTCACTACGTCAGCTACATAGACGTAGTCGCGGGTCTTATCGCCCTTGCCGAATATAGTAGGACGCTCTCCCTGCAACATTTGACGAGTGAAAATAGCTACCACTCCAGCTTCACCTTTAGGACTCTGCCTCGGACCATATATATTGGAGTACCTGAGCACTACATAGCGCAGCGTGTACTCCAGGCAGAAAACGTGAAGATAATGCTCTATCGTGTGTTTTGAGATCCCATAATAGGACACTGGATTTACTGGATGACTTTCATCTACCGGGCGATATTTTGGCTCGCCATATACTGCCCCCCCAGAGGATGCATATACAATCTTCTTGACCCCAAACCGCAGACATTGCATAATGAGGTTTAAGCCACCCAAGATGTTTTGCTTCGCATCAAACGCAGGATCCTCCATCGATTTCTGAATCACTGTTTGAGCCGCTTGATGATTAACTAGCTCTGGCTTTTCCTCCTCGAATATCCTCTCCAGTTCAGGTCCGCAGATATCCGCCTGATAAAATGTTGCTGCTGGGTTAATATTTTCCAGGCGGCCCGTGGATAGGTTATCTACCACAACCACCTGATAACCCTGCCGTATCAAGGCATCAACCACGTGTGAGCCAATAAAGCCAGCGCCACCGGTGACCAAAACTTTCATAACTTTATTCTCCAGAAAGGCCAACCCAGTATAGCTCAACAAACTCAGGGCTTGCAATAAATGGGGCTACGGCTTATCATTCTAGGTATTATGCAAGGTAAAGGGCTACTTGCTATAAGTATGGGCGCACGGCAAAGTGGTACAGTTTACTACCTGCTATCAATCGAGGATATAACCTTGACAAACCTCACAACCCGGCAAAATCGATAACCGTAAAGTAGACATAGATGAAAAACCCTGAGCTTCAGACTGCAGACACAAAACAAAAGATTAGAGTCCTGGCTGGCATAGCCGCCTATAATGAAGCGCGCTATGTCGGAAGCATAGTTCTACAGGCAAGGCAATATGTGGATGAGGTTATCGTGGTTGATGATGGAAGCACGGACAACACCGCCAGGATTGCCGAGCTTGCTGGTGCCACCGTAATCCGACACAATCAAAACAGAGGCTATGGAGCAACCGTTCGGAGCATACTGGCCGAGGCCAAAAAGAGAAATCCTGATGTCCTAGTTCTCCTCGACGCCGATTCCCAGCACAATCCTAACGAGATTCCCACTCTCATCAAAGCTGTCTCGGAGGGTTCTGACCTTGCCATCGGCTCCAGAGAGGCCCAGAAAGATAAGACGCCCAGATACCGCCGCATCGGGCAAAAAGTCGTTTCGCGCTCAACTCGGCTCGCTTCAAAAGCCAATATCTCCGATTCCGAATGCGGCTTCAGGGCCTTTTCTCAAAGAGCTATATCTGAACTAGAGCTAAAGGCAAGTGGAATGGCTGTGTCGGCCGAAACGATAGTTCGCGCTGCGGAGAAGAACCTCAAGATAACCGAGGTGCCCATCTCAAACATATATACCAAAGACGGCTCGACCCTCAACCCGATAAGACATGGCATAGATGTTCTCAGCCGGATAATAGTCATGATTTCACAGAGGAGACCCCTGTTCTTCTTCGGATTGGCAGGTGGTATCTTGGTGGTAATTGGTCTCATCTTCGGCATCAGGGTGATTGATATAGCTGCCACAACAGGCGCCCTGGCTCTGGGCAGCGCCATACTGACTACTCTGTTCATTATCGCTGGTATATTAAGCATCTTCACCGGCATAATCCTGAACGCCTTAAGCAGGCGAAAATAACCAGAGCATAAATCAGCCCATCAAGACCCAATATGCGAGGGATTAACAACATCCAGTTGTCATTCTGAGCGAAGCGAAGAATCTCAACCAATGCTCTTGTCATTGCGAGTCCCGATTTATCGGGACGAAGCAATCTAGCCATCTCAACAAACCCAATAAACTCAACAAACTCGGTGTCTTGACTAATCCAACTCCCGACTCTAGGGAGGAGGCCCGGAAAGCAAAGCCGGATTATTTCCTTGTCCTGCCCTGGCATTTCTAGCGTGAGTTTATCGAAAGGGAGAAAGCTTTTCTCTTGGGAGGAGGAAGATTTATATTTCGGTTGCCTGAGATTGAAATGATCTAGCTACTGAGGATTTTATGGTAAAATGGAAAAAGATGGGGCAAATAAACAGAAAATTAAGAGAGGAGTTGTAGTAAATTGGAAAGAATAGAAAAACCTTGGGGCTATGAAATTCTGTTTGCCGTTACCGAGAAATACATAGGCAAGATTCTGTTTATAAAAAAGGACCATCGTCTAAGCCTGCAATATCACAAACAAAAAGACGAGACCTTCTATTGCTTGAATGGGAGAGCTAGTTTGATAATCAAGAATGGCAATATGAACAGTATTCTCCATTTGGTGCCAGACTGTAGTTACCACGTAGAACCGATGACTATTCATCGGCTAGAGGCGATAGAAGATACGACTCTTGTTGAAGTTTCCACTCCCGAAGCGGAAGACGTGGTGCGAGTCGAGGATGATTATGGGAGAGCTTCTGAAAGTCCATGATTATACTGCATCCGAATAAACGCATCAAATTTTTTGAAGCCTTGAAGGAAAAGGGGAAGGTGATAGCCGTATCTGGATATTTCGATCCACCAACACCAACTCATCTTGTTTATTTTCAAGCGGCAAGAAAGCTGGGAGACTTACTCATGGTACTGCTAAATAATGATGCCCAGCTTCTAATGAAAAGAAAGGGGACCAAACTTGAAGGGCGGATAAGATACCCACTTATGGACAGGGCACTAATACTGAGCGAATTACGTACAGTAGACGTTGTCGTTGTATCGATAGATACCGGTAGGGGAATATCGGAAACGCTGAAGATAGTCAAACCGCACATCTTCGCCAAAGGCGGAGACAGAAATTTAACTAACTTGCCGGAAGAGGAAATTGAAGTATGTAAAGAAATTGGTTGCGAAATAGTGTATGGCGTCGGCGGCGGTAGGAATGAGAAATCGCATTCAAGTTCTTGGTACGACTGGGAAAGCTAGTATGATACCTAACGATCCACACGGAGGGTTTTCTGGTCGTATGGGAAAAATTCAGCCCACACCCTTCTCATTTTATTTTCCTTCTCTTTTGTATTCGTAGTTTATCACAGGGAGGCTGAACGGAGAATGGAGCGGCTGCCCGTTAGAATTTTGCGTGACAAGGTATCCTTAATACCGATTTCCTTTAATAACGCCATAAATCATGACCGTGGAGCCTCCTGGGACTTTTGAGCAATTCCTATCTATCTTCGCGAGCCGTCTTCCCTTTCCGTCATTTCGCAATGACGGTTAGGAACTGCCTAAATACTCTCTAACCTTCTTCTTGACTAATTTAACTCCCCACTCTAGACTATTGACTAACGGCCGCTGGAGATAAAAGTTAATGAAATTAGAGACAAGTATTCAGTATACAAATGTGTGGAGATAGGCAACCCTCTTCACGACTAGTCCAGATGTTTCTAAAACACGCCTTTTATAGGTAACAACCTTTAGGTAAGGGAATGAATGAGCCTAGAATCTCGGTTATAATACCTAGCTATAATGTGGTCGAATTCATCGAGGAAACGATTCAGAGCATACTTGGCCAGAATTATTCGAACCTTGAATGTATGGTGATAGATGGTGGGTCAAATGATGGAACGCTTGACATACTTAGGACATATGAAGGACAAATCATGTGGATGTCTGAAAGGGATAAGGGGCAATCAGACGCAATTAACAAGGGCCTTAAACTAGCTAATGGAGATATCATTTCTTATATTTGTGCCGACGATGTTTATGAGGGAGATTGCTTTCGAAAGGTTGCAGATTTTTTTGACAAAAACCCCAACGTTATGTGGGCATGTGGGAAATGTAAGATTGTAGACGAGAATGGTTTAGAAATACGCAGACCAATAACTTGGTACAAGAATTTTTGGCAAACAAGATACAGCTATAATAAACTCTTGATCATGGATTTTATTCCTCAACCGGCGGTCTTCTGGCGCAAAGACTTAGTCAATGAAATAGGGTTCTTTGATGTTAATGAACACTTAGCAATGGACTATGAATACTGGCTAAGAGCTGCAGCCAAGCATAACCCTGGATTCATTGATGATTACCTAGCAAGATTTCGTGTGCGCCCTCATTCAAAGAGTTCGGTGAATTTTGCGAGGCAAGCTAGAGAAGCCTTAAGCATTGCCAGGAAATATGCCAAATCAGAGGGGCGAAATTTCCTTGTTCCATTACAATACTTGAATTATCTCTCGGTCATCATCGGCTATTATGTCTTAAGCCTCGTTTCTCACCTAAGAGCTAAAGGAGGGAAACTTACGCTATAATATAAATACTGTCATTATCAGCTTATTGAGAGGCATTGCCTCCATTTGTGAGGTGTATAATTATGGCTAAGGCAAAGTCTGGAATGAAGAAGGCATTCATTACCGGTATCACAGGTCAAGATGGCTCTTATCTGGCGGATCTGCTTCTGGCCAAAGGATATGAAGTACATGGGCTTATTCGAAGGGCAAGTACCTTTAGTACTTCTCGAATAGACCATTTATATGTCGACCCTCACGAGCCAGGAGCAAAGCTGTTTCTCTACTACGGAGACCTCTCAGATGGTTCCCAATTGACCAATCTCATTTATAATATTCAGCCAGATGAAATCTACAATTTAGGAGCTCAGAGTCATGTAAGGGTTAGCTTTGACATGCCAGAGTATACTGGGAGTATCACGGCCCTTGGCACTACCAGAATTCTGGAGGCTATAAGGAAAGGCGGACTAAAGGCCAAATTCTATCAAGCATCAAGCAGTGAGATGTTTGGAAGTGCTCCTCCCCCTCAAAATGAGAATACCCTTTTTCACCCCAGGAGTCCCTACGCGGCAGCTAAAGTATATGCTTACTGGATGACAGTAAATTATCGTGAAGGCTACAACTTATTTACCTGTAATGGCATCCTGTTCAACCATGAATCGCCTAGGCGAGGGCAAACATTCGTAACCAGAAAAATAACCAGAGCCATCGCCGAAATTTTGGCGGGCAGACAGCGCTACCTCTATCTTGGCAACCTAGAAGCCAAAAGAGATTGGGGATACGCCCCAGAATATGTGGAGACGATGTGGCTAATACTGCAACAGGATAAACCTGATGATTTCGTGATGGGAACTGGAGAGTGTCATTCGGTAAAAGAGTTCCTCGAAGAGGCTTTCAAGTATGCTGGGCTAGATTGGGAAGAATATGTCAGGATCGACCCCCGCTACTTTAGACCTACCGAAACTGAGCTATTGCTTGCCGACTCTGCCAAAGCAAGGGAAGTATTTGGATGGAAGCCGAAGGTCAGCTTCAAAGAATTGGTGAGAATTATGGTGGATGCAGATATGGAGGCTATAGGACTAAAGGCTCCTGGCGAAGGAAAGATAATCCTGACCAGATGTGGACTAAACACTGCAGATAGGGCTCTACTCAGTAATACCCTAGGGAGTGAATGATAAGCTGGCTGTCTAACAAGAGGATCACTGTAACTGGTGGTGCCGGCTTCTTAGGGACACATGTTGTAAAGAAGCTCAGAGAAAGGGGCTGTCAAAACGTGTTTGTTCCCAGAAGCAGGGATTATGATCTGGTTGATAATGAGGCGGTGAAAAGGCTTTATCAGGATTCCAAGCCTGATGTCATTATCCATCTTGCCGCTGTAGTCGGTGGTATCGGAGCTAATAAAGAAAATCCAGGCAGATTCTTTTACGACAACCTAATGATGGGCATGCAAATGATGGAACAGGGGAGAGTCTCTGGCTTGGAGAAATTCGTCGCCATCGGGACCATCTGTGCCTATCCCAAATTTAGCCCGGTTCCTTTTAAGGAAGAGGACCTCTGGAACGGTTACCCTGAAGAAACTAATGCTCCTTATGGATTGGCGAAGAAGATGCTGTTAGTTCAATCTCAGGCTTATAAGCAGCAATACGATTTCAATTCCATATACCTTCTACCAGCCAATCTCTATGGACCCGGAGATAACTTCGATCCCGAATCCTCACATGTAATTCCGGCTTTGATAAAAAAGGTGTTCACCGCTAAAGATAAGAGGGAGAAACATATTACAGTCTGGGGCACTGGCAAAGCCACCCGAGAATTCCTGTATGTGGAAGATGCTGCTGAGGGCATTGTGCTGGCAACAGAGCAGTATAACAAACTTGACCCTGTTAATCTTGGAACCGGTTTTGAGATATCAATCAAAAGTCTTGTAGGGCTAATATGTGAACTCATTGGATTTAATGGTGAGATAAAGTGGGATACTTCCAAACCAGATGGCCAACCCAGACGGTATCTGGATACAAGCAAGGCAAAACAAGAGTTCGGGTTTGAGGCGAAGACCGACTTTAGAGACGGCCTCAGGCGAACAATCGAGTGGTATAGTACCAACAGACCTTAAGCACATGAGAGGAAATTATCAAGGCAGGCTCTCCAACATATTACCGAAGATATCTGTTCTTGTTTTAAATTACAATGGCCTTAGGTTTTTAGATAAATGCTTTGAGTCCCTTGGGAAGCTTCATTACCCTGATTATGAAGTCATTCTTGTGGACAATGCCTCTAATGATGACTCAGTTGCGTATGTAAGGCAAAAGTTCCCTTGGGTAAAGCTCGTAATTCATGAAGAAAACTACGGGTTCTGTGAAGGGTACAATCGCAGTATAGCTTTTGCTGATGGGGAATACTTGGCATTTTTGAACAATGATACTCGCGTTGACCCAAATTGGCTGGCTGAACTAGCTAGCGCTGTGCAAGAGCACCAGGCGGACATCTGCAGCAGCAAGATGCTATCCTTGGATAATCCAGAGATAATAAGCAGCCGAGGCGGCAAGATTACTCCGATTGGCTCCGGCTACGATATAGACTTTAACTCGAGGGATAGCAAGGGTGAAGACAACAAACTTACCTTTGTAGGGGCAGTTGGTTCAGGAGCAATGTTAATAAGGAAGGCAACTTTCCTGGAAATCGGGGGGTTTGACCCAGACTACTTCGCTGGTGTCGAAGATTTAGACTTGTGTTGGAGAGCTTGGCTAAAAGGCTACAAAGTTATCTATGTAGCGAATTCAATAGTTTATCACAAGGTCGGTGGTTCTTGGGACAGCAGGCATTCCAGTCCGCGAATCTTTCTCGGGCAGAAAAACAGGCTAGCTAATATAATAAAAAACTTTGAATTTACAAATGTTATAAAGGGTCTAGCTCTGTCCTTGGCCTATGATTTAGTAAGGGTAGTCATGTTCCTCGCAAGGGGAGAATTTAGAAATATACTGGCTCTTGCCAATGGAACCCTTTGCTTCATTAAAGAGCTCCCAAAAACTTTAAGGAAAAGAAAAACTATACAGAGAGATAGGCGAATATCTGATAAGGAACTGTACCGCCTCGGACTAATTTCGCCGCTGAACGACTGCATTAATGAGTTCATGCGACTGGAAAAGATCACAGACCAGGTTAATCCCGGAGCTAAAGGTGGCTAAACAGGCAGTAGCTGAACTAAAGAATCCCAATATTGGCATAATCGTTTTCCCCTAAGCAAGGCTGGTGAAAGCCCTTTATCAAACCTCATTGATAGTGTCTTTCGGTATATCACGTGTTGATTATCTTAGCTTTACTCTGGAGTTACTGTTCTTCCAAGCCTGCCCTTAAAGCCATCCTTGAGTCCCAAAATTATGTACCTTATTCTCTTTACCTTATCCTTCTCATTAAATAGCAACATCCCCATAATCATCCTCATCACACCCAACGTGAAGAAGAACAAAGCTTTATAGTTTCGGAATTCATGCCAGAAGGTATATAGCTGGTTGCGAACTATGTAATATTGCCTCCATGGTGCCTCGACTACCAGCGGACCCTTGGTGGCAAAGCGTGCTATGGCCCTGATAATTTGAGACCTGATCACCGGTGATTTCCCTATTTCATGGTAAATAGTACTAGCGGGGACAGATATGATTTCGTATCCGTCTCTTCGCACTCGGAGATTATATTCATGGTCAACAAAGTCCATAAAGAAATCGACACGAGGTAGACCTACGTCTTTTATCACTCTGCGACTCAAAAGACAACCTGAAGAAATCACTGAGTCAACTGGAAACGGTTCTTGGCACCCAGCAAGCCCCTTTGGAAGCGCCACAAATCGACTTCGCCACAGAAAGCCATCATACCGCTCATTTGTTAAGGGGCTCACGGGGCATGAGGCTAAAATTCCTATCTTGGGATGTACAGGTTTTAAACCAGGGAACGCTTTTGCCAGTTCTTCCAAAGCTGAAGCCTGAGGGAGACTATCCCCGTCTAATAGCCATATCCATTCATATCCCTTCTGGTATGCATATTGCAGCCCTTGGGCGTAGCCTCCTCCCACTCCCATGTTACATGCATTCGCCACTAGGGTTACTTGCGGAAACTTCTGCTTGACTATTTCGGGGGTAGTGTCTGAAGAAGCGTTATCTACAACAACGATCTCTTCTAGCTGCTTTGACTGACTGAAAAGGGTTTCCAGGAGTCTCCCAATGTTATCGCCATTGTTGTAGGCAACTATAACGCATGCTATTTTCAGAATTTCATCTTCAAGGTTCTTACTCATTCGTCCTGTTTGAACTGCCAACTCTCAAAAGTCACAGATGATTAGTCTCGCGATTCTCACGGCCACCCTCAAGCCCGTTCCAGTTGAGGATTATAATGGACACCTTAGATTTACTTATAGACATTTTCCACCACCATTCATTCTCGTTATACCATCTTATCGTCTCTTTTGTTGCAACTTTAAGTTTATATTTTGGCACCCATCCCAGACTTTTTCCTCTCTCTTCTCCAAATCCTTTTCCGCTCAATCTCCATCATTTATTACTTAGGCATTTATAGCCTGCGTTTCAAGTCCTAATAAAGACCTCAAAGCTATGTATTCACAGCAGCAAATCCCTGGCCATACTCTTCCAGCCAGAGGAAAAACGATGATATCGCAAAGCTAAAAACTCCCTAGAAACGGCAAAAAAACGTGCATAGTGTGGATGCTTATGAATGGATTGCCGAACTCGAAAATGTTGGATTTTAGCATCGAAAAGTTGTCGCACATCCTTCTCCAACTGACCTGTAAGAGTTAGGCGGTCTAAAGCCTTACTACATTTGACCTCCTCCCGATGCAGCAGAGATTCAAAATATTGACCTTTAGTAAGCGAAGCTCGTTTGGCCTGTTCAACGAAACTGAGCCTCAGACCACCTATTAATTGCTGAGGGTGTTGGCGGTATTGGATTAGAGGCTCCTCAATCAATACTCCATACATCCCCAGGGAACTCGCTAGTAAGGCAATCCATTCGTCGTGGATGCTCTCATCCGGGATTGGCAAGACAATGCTTTTCAGCCCAGCCCGAAAGGCCATAGTTGCACCAGTAACCACGTTACCCTTCAGTAACACGGCTGGTTGTTTGCCTTGCTCGAACTGCCGGCGTTGCTCCGGTGTGAATTTAATCGACTGCCACATTGTGTACCCCATGGGACGCAAGACTTCGTCAACAATTAAGGCGTCAGAAAAAACGTAGCCAGCACCTGGATTATTCGTTAGAGCTTGCTGCAGTTTGTTCACCTTCTCTGGCATCCACACATCGTCTTGATCACTCAAGAAAATAAAGTCTCCACTGCAAAGCGATAGAGCCTTCTCGGAATTCTTTGTTGAGCCAAGCCTTTGTCGGTTCCGGTAGACTCTGACAGGAAATGGCGCCTCCTTGCTGAACTGATCCAGGACCTGAAGTGTATTATCGGTAGACCCATCGTCACAGGCAACAAGCTCATCGGGCTGCTGCGTTTGTTTCTCAATGCTAACAAGTTGGTCGCTAAGATACGCCTCCCCGTTGTAAGTGCACATCGCAATCGATATTAGAGGCCTAGTATTATCTGTAGTTCCATTTCCAGAACCTGGTTTCCCCCCTCTTCCAGCGCAAACACTCATGTCCGTATCATTCTTTACTTTAGCTATCTTCTCTTAATATTGTCAAGCCGATTCCAGTTGAGGATTATGATAGAGAGTTTGGGTTCAGTATATGTGATGATTGCCCTTCTCAGTTGTCTACGCACACTCCCTAGGTACTTAGAGATTTGTCAAATTCTTCTCCTCAATTATCTCTTTCACTCTCCACTTTTCACCCCTTGCATATATTTGGGACAGCCTGCCAATAAATACCGAGACCACACCGGGCGACCTTAAAAGGTCGCAGCCACATTGACGGCTAAACGGGCGAGGTGCCGGGGGTGACACAAAGCCTCTGAGCAGCTATAATATAAACCATAAAATGTGGCAGCATCGAGAGTTAATCTGGAACCTGACCGTAGTCGACCTCAAGAACCGCTACCAGAATACCGCCCTTGGCTTTTTCTGGTCTCTGCTCAGCCCGCTTCTCCAGGCACTGGTCCTCTACTTTATCTTCAGGCATCTCTGGGGTCGCGAGCAGGATTTCGCCATAAATTTGCTGGTGGGTATTATGTGCTGGCAGTTCTTCGCCACCGGCACCTCCTCTGCTCTCCACACTATAGTCGGCAAGTCCAACCTGGTGACCAGAGTCTATATACCCCGCCAGATACTGGTACTGAGCAATGTTCTGGCCACTCTCATAAACTCCTTGCTCACGTTCATAGTCCTGTTGCTTATAATAGTTGTCCTGCTGGGACACCTGCCCGTCACCGTGCTCCTGTTCCCTCTAATTCACTTCATCTACTTCTGGTTTATTTTCGGTGCCGGGCTGCTCCTGTCCTCCCTCTTCGTTTACTTCCGTGACCTCAACCAGATATGGCAGGTCCTGACCCAGGTCCTCTTCTTCTGCTCACCCATTTTCTATCCCTTGAGCATAATTCCGGCTTATCTCATGCCCTACTACCAACTCAACCCGGTAACTCAGTTTATAATCATATACCGCGCTGTAATGGTCACCGGCAATTTACCTTCGTTGTTCAGCACTGCAGTTGTCATCGGTTTCGCCATCGCTGCCTATCTCGTGGGCAGCTTCACCTTCAGTAAATTGGAGCGCCGCTTCGCCGAGGAGCTATGATGAGTGCCATAGTTGTCGACAACATCTCCAAGAAATTCCGCATACCCCACGAAAAAAAGAATACAGTCTTCCAGAACATAGTCGGCCTGATTAAAAGGCAATTCTCCTACGAAGAGTTCTGGGCGCTGAAAGATGTCAGCTTCGAGGTCAACAAAGGCGAAGCCTTCGGCATAATCGGCAGGAACGGTTCGGGAAAGAGCACACTGCTAAAAATATTGGCCAGTGTCTTATACGCCGATAGCGGCTCGGTTGCCATGAACGGCAAAGTGGCCTCTTTTCTCCAGTTGGGCGTCGGCTTCCAGCCCGAGCTGACTGCCAGTGAGAACGTTTACATCTACTCCTCCATCCTGGGTCTGAGCCGCAAACAGGTGAACAAGGTATACGATGAAATCTTCGACTTCGCCGAACTCAAGAAGTTTGAAAACATGAAGCTGAAAAGTTACTCCTCCGGCATGAACGTGCGGTTGGCTTTTTCCACCGCCATCTACGCCGTCCCCGATACTCTGCTCATAGACGAAGTCCTCGCCGTGGGCGATGAAGCCTTCAGGAAAAAATGCCGGGACAAGATGAACCAGTTCAAAACTGAGGGCAAGACCATAGTTTTCGTCTCCCATGCCCTGGATGCCGTAAAGGAGCTGTGCCAGCGGACGATGCTGTTGAACGAGGGCCGGATTGTCACCATGGGTGACACCGAAAAGGTAATAAACGACTATCGGGCGATGCTACAGAAGGGAACCACAAAGGCCAGTTCTACAGGGATGCCTTGACATGAACCTGAGGGGGTTGCAGCATTCCACCTTAGTCGATTCCCCTGAGATGACCAAACCAAGTACTTCACGGCCATGTCATCATAGCCCGTTTGAGGGAGGGTTTTTAGGATGAACGTCCTGGTCACCGGCGGAGCCGGATACATCGGAAGTGTCGTCACCGAGCGTTTACTGAAACAGGGACACAATGTAATCGTCCTCGATAACCTTCAGCAGGGGCATAAGGAAGCTGTCTTATCACCGGCTGAATTCATCTTGGGCGATATATGCGATGGCAAGAAGCTAGAGTGGATTTTCGGGCGCTCCAGGATTGACGCTGTCGTGCATATGGCAGCAGACACGCTGGTGGGACATTCTATGACCGACCCCAAAAGATATTTCCACAACAACCTGGTCGGAGGGATAGGCCTACTTAATGCTATGCTAGAGCATGGTGTAAATAGGATTATCTTTTCTTCTACCGCCGCTGTTTATGGCGAACCCCGCAGCATTCCAATAGAGGAAGACCATCCCAAAGACCCGATCAACAGCTACGGACAGTCCAAGCTAATGTTTGAGACCGTTCTGGAGTGGTATCGCAGAGCCTACAAGATAGAGTGTATATCTTTCAGGTATTTCTGTGCTGCTGGAGCGACAGAGCTTCTGGGCGAAGATCATCGTCCCGAGACCCACCTCATTCCGAACGTTCTTAAGGCAGCTCTGAATAAAGATACAGTTTCTGTGTTTGGTACAGACTACCCGACGAAGGATGGAAGTTGTATCCGTGACTTCATACATGTAGCGGACGTTGCCAAGGCTCATCTTTTGGCGCTGGAGAAGACAGCCAGCCTGAGCGGGAACGTTTATAACTTAGGGAATGGAGAAGGATATTCCGTGCTTGAGGTCATAAAAGTTGCGGAGAAAATCGTTGGTAGGAACATACCTGTCAAATTTAGCCCTCGCCGTCCCGGGGACCCCCTAACTCTGATAGCCAGTTCGAAGCGGGCCGCAAAAGAACTGGGTTGGAAGCCCGAATTTCCCGAACTTGGCAGCATCATGGAAAGTGCCTGGCGGTGGCTGAAAGACCATCCCCACGGATATAAGCAGTAGCTATCCTGTTGCCAGCCGTCAGTAAGCCACCCCTGAGTTGACAATGGCTCAGAATTGCTTTACTCTAAGCTGGAAATCGTGAACAGATTCAAATATCACGCCGTAAAGGCGGTTGCGCCGTGGGCGCCATTGTGGCTGAAGAAGGCGTATCGGAGGCTGGTGCTGCGCCAGGGTGCTTCTGCGCCGTCAGTCATAGAGCTGGCCGGGCATCC
>Ga0315554_1000765_pt1 | contig 19034 bp, 17 predicted proteins | sample SalMarSW160370MG_FD_202114 | JGI IMG/M metagenome (GOLD analysis project Ga0315554, IMG submission 202114) | Salt marsh sediment microbial communities from the Plum Island Ecosystem LTER, Massachusetts, United States - Salt Marsh Sediment SW1603-70 ... | reverse complement strand
TTCATCAGGTCGATTTCGAGGTCCTGCCCACCGGACAGGTCGTAGTAGAACGCGTAATGGAACTGCCCCACCGCCGCAAGGCCCACCGCGACGACGATCGCTCCGACGAGTACCAATGTCTTCATTTCTCCCTCCCGACTACCGAGTCTGGGCAGAGCGTAGCCGATCGTGCCGGCCGTGAGAAGGGCGAGACGCCGCATGCTTGAAGGTGCGCCGCGGCAGGACGGGGTAGCGACGGAGCTTGTCTCCGATCTTCTGCCCTCATTCGTGGGGCAACGAAGGGTGAGCTCCCCGTTCGCATCGCCCTCCGATCGGCCTATAATCTGCGCCGGGAGGTCATCGTGACGGGTCTTGTCATTCGCGACATGCAGCCCGAAGACGAATACTTCGTCTCGACCTGCTCCCACGTCGGCGAATCCGAGGAGATCGATGCATGCGCGGCGGAACGCCGCGACCTGTTCCGCGATCTCGCCGCGCGAGGCGGGCTGTTCAAGGTCGCCCTGCTCGATGACAAGCTCGTCGGCTTCGCCTACGGCCTTCCGATCGACCACGCGTCTTGGGGGCCGTTGGGCCGAGATCTGATGGTCATCCCGTGTCTCTGCGTGCTGGGGGAGAGCGGCGGGCGCGGAGCCGGCCGGGCGCTGATCGAGTCAATCGAGCGCGACGCGACGGAGACCGGCCTCGCCGGCACGACCGTCACCGCCTACCGCGACATCCCCGGAGCGGAGTGGTTCATGCCGGCCGCCTTCTTCGAGCGGCTCGATTATCGGTCCGTCGACGAGCGTGGAACGGAGGTCCTGCTCTGGAAGCCGTTCCGAGACGGCGCGGCCCCGCCGCGCTTCCTCGAACCGCGCTACGTGTTCGAGCCGGTCGCAGGAAAGGTCACCGTCGACCTGTTCTGGAACGGGTTCTGCCAGACGAGCGCGATCGAGGCGGAGCGCGTCCGGGACGTCTGCGCCGAGTTCGGGGACCGCGTCCTTCTCCGCGAGTACAACGCCGAGAATCGGGAGACCCTGCTGAGATACCAGATCCCGCGCGCGATCTACGTCAACGGCCGCGAGATCTTTTGGGGGTACGAAGCGCCGAAGGACGGGATCCGCGCGGCGATCGAGGAGGCGCTCGAGAACTCGCCCTGAAGCGATCGGCGGGCTTCTACACCGGCGGCAACGGCTCGGCCGTCGGCGCCCGCCCCGTCGGCTTCTCCCCGACCGGCATGTACGGATCGTCCATCGAGCCGGTCCCGAACGTCCTCTTCTCCCGCTTGCTCCCGCTTGCGGTGCGGCACGTCGAGGAGGAGGACGTCCCGATCGAAGGGCCCGATCCCTTCACCCTCGAAACGAGCGTCTTCGCTCGGATCTCCTCGATCGTCCCGCCGTCCCAGCGGAAAGGCTCTCGCACGGCGGCGCGCCGCGACCGGCCGGGTTCGTGTACAATGTCGACTCCGGGGACGCAGATGGAGGGACGACCGCGGACGAGATCGGAGGAACGATCGAGTGACGAACCGACGCATCCTGTTCGGCGGCATGTCCATCCTTGGCATCCTGCTCCTCGCAGCGGCTTCGGCGTGGGCCAACACGCCGCCGATCGCTGACTTCGAGGTCCGCGCCGGCAAGGACGGCGCCCCGAATTCCGTCGTCTTCGACGCGACGGACTCCTACGACGCCGACGGGACAATCACGGCGTTCCAATGGCTGTTCGGGGACGGGACGACCGGCTCGGGAGCGACGAAGGCGCACACGTATCCGAGCGTCTCCAAGTACACCGTCACCCTGGTCGTCACCGACGATGAAGGGGCGAGCCGTTTTGCGAGCCGCACGATCGACTTGAGCCAACCGCTCGCCAAGCCTGCGACCGCGGGCGACGAAAGCCCCGAGGCGGCGAACGTCCCCATCGGAACCTACGTCGGCGCTCGGGCACCCGAGTTCGCACTGCCCGATCTCGAGGACTCGATCGTCCGGCTGTCCGACTTCCTCGGCCGAGTCGTCCTCCTCGAGTTTTGGTCGAGCGGCTGCCCGGCCTGCGTTTCGGCCCTCCCCCATCTCGAGTCCGCCCGACAGACCTACGAGGACCGAGGTCTCGTCGTCGTCGACGTCGTCACGGACTACAACTACCGCGAAGCGGGGACCCTCCTCGCGCGGGGCGGCTACACCGGCTTCGTGACCCTCCGCGAGATCGACACGACGTCGAGGCCAACGATGGCCCTCTACAAGGTCGTTCGCATCCCGCACGCGTTTCTGATCGATCGGACCGGGGTCATCCGCTTCAACGGCCACTTGAACCTCCTCCAAGAAGACACGATCGAGGCGTGGCTCTGACACTCCGGGACGCCGAGCGTCACACAGGATCTCCATCACCCGCCCATCACTGTTTGACAGGCGCTTCCTAGAGTCGCTCCGTGCGGTTCGGATCCGCAACTCCCCGGTGCCCGCGGACATCGAACGGGCGATCGGCCAAGAGGTGGTGTCATGCGCGGGCAGTCGATTCTCGTATCTCTTCTTCTCCTCTCGGTCCCGCTCGTCGTCCTCGGACAAAGCGCATCGATCGAACAGCAGTACACGTGGCAGTACGGCGGTCGCACGTGGAGTCTCACCCATCGATTCTCCACGGAGCACTACCAGTTCTATCGGACGCTCCCCCGGATCTTCGACTACAGGGATTACGCCGACTACATCAACGACACGCGCGACGACGAGGATCTCCAGTCGCTGATCGACCAACTCGAGCGGCTCGCCGCCGACCGCGGGCTGCGCCCCTGGGAGACGCTCAACCTGGTCATCGCGTTCGTGCAGTCGATCCCCTACGCCAGCGAGGCGTGCGAGTACCCTCGCTATCCGCTCGAGATGCTGGTCGAGCGAAAGGGCGACTGCGAGGATGCCGCGATCCTCGCCGCCGCGCTCCTACGGCAGATGCGCTTCGACGTCGTCCTCCTCGCGTTCCTCGAGGAGAAGCACATGGCCCTCGGGATCCGCGTCGTCCCCCCTGCGCCGGTCGAGGATCCGCCTTACGTGTGGAATGGCGGCAGCTACTACTACCTCGAGCCGACGAGCATCGGCTGGGAGATCGGCGAGGTTCCCGAGCGGTACCGATCGCAGCCGTCGGTCGTCCCTCTACAACCGGTGCTGGCCTCGAGCGGGCGCTGACCGACGACTTGTCGTCGGGTTCGAAGCGTCTAGACTCCGTGCATGAACGGAATGAGCGCTGTTTGCCTTCGCCGGCGGATCTTCGTCGTCGCCTTCCTCGTTGCCGTCGCATTCGGCCTGAGCGGCTGTCTGGTCTCCACGCACGTGCTCACCGATGACGACAACGGGAAGATCGAGGCGGTCGACCTCGGGGACGGCATTTTGATCCGGCTCTCCGGCAACGCATCGACCGGATTCCAATGGGAGCGCACCTCGCCGACGGACCTCGAAGGAAGCCCTCTCGAACCGATCGAGGAAGGAAGCTACGGGAGCCTGGGAAGCGCGGTGGGCAGTCCGGGGCTCTTCTCCTTCCGGTACAACGCGATCGGCCCCGGGACCGTCACGCTGACGTTCGCCTACCGCCAGCCGGGGGAGGACGAGCCGCCGGTCGCGACGTACACCGTCGTCATCTGGGTACGCTAGGCCGGTACGAATCCCCGCTTCGGGAGCCCCGGGACAAGGATTCCCCGCGACTTCGGATCGGCCGGCACCCTTCCGAGTTCGGCGTTCTCACGTCCCTCTTGCGGATCCCTCGCTTCGCCATCCTTCCGTACATCGAAGGCCTGGCGCGACGTAGAGCGACTCCTTATAGTTGGCTCATCATGGGACCGTTCGCCGTAGAGAAGCCGCTGATCGGGATGATCCACCTCCTCCCGCTCGCCGGGAGCGTCGCGTACGTCAAGGGGAGTTCGAGCGCAACCCTCGGCGCGGCACTGCGCGACCTGTACGCCCTGGAAAGCGGCGGCGCCGACGCCGCGATCGTCGAGAACCTTGGCGACGCACCGTACGCCGTGAACGCGCCGCGGGAGACGATCGCGATGATGTCCATCATTGTCCACCAAGTCGTGGAGAAGGCGCACATCCCGATCGGGGTCAATGTTCTCCGCAACGACGGCCTCGCCGCGATAGCGATCGCCGCCGCGACCGGAGCGACCTTCGTGCGGGTGAACGTCTTCTGCGGCGTCGCGTTCGCCGACCAAGGGATGATCGAGGGGCAGGCGCGCGACCTGCACTGGCTCCGCCGGGACCTGGGGACGGAGACGAAGATCCTCGCCGACGTCCACGTCAAGCACGCCGCCCATCCGACGAGCATCGAGGAAGCGGCGATCGACACCGGCCGGAACGGTGCGGACGCGCTGATCGTCTCCGGGATCGCGACCGGCCGCCGGACCTCTCCGGGGGATCTCCAGGCGGTGAAGTCGGTCGCATCGCTTCCCGTCCTCGTCGGGAGCGGCGTCCGAATCGACAACGTATCGACCTACCGCGACGCCGACGGGTTCATCGTGGGGACCGTCCTCAAAGAGAACGGCGTGATCGGTGCTCCCGTCGACGTCGAACGCGTCCGAGCGCTCGCCGACGCCGTCGCAAGCCTCCGGCCGGGCGGATGATCCGCATCGTCGTTCTCGGCGATCTCAACCTCGACGTCCACGCTCGTGCGCCGTCGGCCCTCGCCGCCGGCGAGGAGGCGCGCGACCTCGTGAGAGCGACCGCCGGAGGCGCGGCCGGGACCTTCGCCCGGATTGCGGCCGCGCACGGAGTGTCCGTCGCGTTCCTCGGATGCGTCGGCACGGACCCCGTCGGCGATCTGCTCATTCGCTCCCTCGAGGACGCCGGAGTCGAGGCGTTCGTCCAACGGGCCGATCGCCCATCCGGCGCCATCCTGACGCTCCAGCAAGGGGCCGAGCGGACGATGGTCTGCTCGCGCGGCGCGAACGACGGGATCGATGCCGATCGGATCGACGGCTCCGTCCTCGGTCGCGCCGATCACCTCCACGTCTCCGGGTACGCCTTCCTCTCGTCGGCGCAGCGTCCGGCCGTCGAACGCGTCGTCGGACTGGCCGGCGGACGGAACCTGTCCATCTCGGTCGATCCGCCGCCGGCGAACCTGATCCGCGACCAGGGCGTCGCGGCGTTTCTCGATCTCCTCCCGGTCGGAGCGTGGCTCTTCCCGAATCGGACCGAGGGCGTGATCCTCACCGGGGTCTCGGAGCCCGACGCGATCGTCGATCGGTTGGCGACCCGATTCGAGGTCGGCGCGCTCACGTTGGGAGCCGACGGCTCGCTCGCCTGGGCGGAGGAGGCGCGACATGCGCAGACCGTCGATCCACTCCATTCGGTCGACACCACCGGGGCCGGCGACGCGTTCGCCGGGGCCTTCGTCGCCGTCTTCCTCGGGACGCGAGACCTGGCGCGGGCGAACGCGGCAGCCTGCCGTGCAGCGCGTGGCCGTCTCCGAACCGGTGCCCGACCGATCCCTTGATTCCTCCCCGCCCCCGCCCATACTCTCAGACGGACCGACGGAGGAAGGGAGAAATCGATGGACGAATCGGCATCCATCCTGATCGCTGTCGTGGTCGGCGTCTTGCTCATCGCCACTCTGTTGTTCTTCTTCATCCCGGAGCCTCCGAACTCCGCCTTCGTCGCGGACACGCGGTTCGACGTGGCGGTCCTGGAGTTCCGCAACAGCTCGACCTGGTCCGGAATCGAGGAGACGGTCCGGTCGCGGACCGAGGCGAAACTCGTCAACACCCCCGCGATCGACGTCTTCTCCCGCGCGCAGCTCGATGCCCTTCTGATTGAACGCGCGCTCGACGCCAGCGGGCCGATCGACGCGGCGACCGCCATCGAGATCGGGGCGCTCACCGGAGTGAACAAGCTGATCACCGGCTCGGTCTACGCGGTCGACACACGATCGGACGAGACGAGCGTCTGTATCGACTGGACCGGCAGTCAGTGCGTAACACGCGTGCCGGGGGTCGAGTACTCCGTTCACGTCCTGACCCAGATCGAGGTCATCGACGTCGAGACCGGGCTGATCGAGCGGGCCTTCGACTTGGACGGCTCGGACAGCGTCTCCCTTCCGGTGGAGAGCACGTTCGGCGGCTTCGACTCGCTCCTCGCCAACGCGGCCTCCGAGATCGCCGACGGGATCGCCCGCACGCTGACGAGCTACTACTTCCGCGAACTCCGATACGGGCTCTACACGGAGGTCGAGGAGAAGCGTGGTGGGTACGTCGGGCGTGGCGAGACGGACCGCTTCTCCGCTTCCGACGGGACGGCCTATCTGATCGTCCACTTCATCCAGATGGGAAACCGCGAGCCGTTCGACATCGAGTGGCTCACCTCGAGCGGCGAAACGCTCCAGCGGGACGAGGACCTCGTCGGGGAAGGGGACTGGCGCGTGTACTCGCTCGATCTGACCGGGCTCGCGCCGGGGCGCTACTCCGTCCGCACGGCCCTCAGCGGGACCCTCGCGTTCCAACAGCCGTTCACCGTGGCCCCATAGCCGAACGACAGAGGAGGACAGATGTCGAGCCTGCGACTGTTGCTCTGGCTGGCCGTCGGTGTCGCCGTGGTCGCTGCCGGATGGCTCCTGATCGCGCCTCGCGGTGTTCTCCCCGCTGCGTGGCAGATCGCCGCCGGATTGCCCCTCGTCATCGGGGACTCGTCCGACCCGTTCGCCTACGCCGGCGGTGACACGGTCCGCCCGGTCTCCGGATCGGCAACCGTCCGACTCGTCGGGACCGGCACAGGTGGGACGATCCGCCTCTCGATCGGATCGCCGGAGCCCGCGCCTCCCCTTTCCCTCCTTGACGGGTCGGCCGTCGGTCGAAGCTGGGACCTCGTCTCGATCGTCGACGGGAGCGCGGAGGTTTGGATCGACACCGCCATCGACGGGGACACCGGCCTCGGCGAGCGGCGCCTCCCGGAGACGACGGCACGGATCGCCGGCTGGAGCCGCTTCGACCTGACCGCCGACGGGAATCGGCAAACGAACGGGCTGAGCGGGCTCTGGTCGATCGCCGACGCGCTCCGCCAGGACGACGGATCGATCCGCCAAGAGGGCCTCGTCTTCAGCCCGCTCCTCCGGGACAAGACGGGCTTCTCCGACCCAGGACGGTTGGAGCTGACCCTCCTCCTCTACGGGGACGGACCGGGGAGCAACGTGCTCGCCCAGCTCGTCTTCACCGACGTGGTCGTCGAACGATCGCCCGCGGCGTCCCAGACGGACTAGCCCTACGTCTCGGGGACGTGGACGTCGCGGATCTCGTCCTCCGGGTTCTCGGCCTCCGACTCGCTTTCGACCGCCGCCTCGAGCCGCGCGTGCGCCTCTTCGTCGTCCGCACCGCGGCCTCTCCGGCGGAAGAGCAGCGACGCGAGCCCCTGCCTCTGGCCGAGCAGATCGGCCGCACGGGTGACACCGTCGATCGTCCCGATGAGAAGGGCCTGATCGCCCGGCAGGAGGCGATCCCGGCCCATCGGGAAGAGGAGCCGTCCCTCCCCGGCACGGAGCAGGCCGGAGAAGACGCAGCCTCGCGGGAACCGGCGGTCGGCACGGAGGTCGTCGAGCGCTCGCCCGCTCGCGGCCGAGCCGTCGGCGACGGTGATCCAGACGATCACTCCTTGTCCGTCGGCGATCGTCGCCACCTGGTGGACCGGCGGCCGCTCGATCTCGAGGACGAGTCGATCGAGGAACAGACCGGTGGCGTCGAGGATGCTCGTGACACCGGCCCGTTCATAGGCCGCCCGATAGCGTGGGTTCGGCATCCGCGCGATGATCCGTTCGACGCCGGCGCCGTGAGCCAAGAGCGAGAAGGCCAGGTTGTCGGCGCTCAGCCCCATCAGTGCCACCGCGATGGCGGCCCGCCCGATCTCCGCCTCCTCGAGGGTTGCGATGTCCGTCGCGTTGCCGCAGATCGCGACGACTCCGTATTCGGCGCTGACCGCGTCGCACAGCTCCCGATTCAGGTCGATGATCGCGACGCCGTGCCGGCCGCTCGCCAGCCGCGCCGCGAGTCGGCGCCCGACCACGCCAGCCCCTGCGATCACGATTCTCATGCGAACACCTACCTCCACACCCGGCGCGAGAAGATCAGCAGAAACGGCAGAATCTCCAGCCGCCCCGCGACCATCGCAAGAATATAACAGACCTTGACCCCGGGACCGAGCTTCATGAACGCCGCCGTCCCGACCGCGCTCGGCCCGACGTTTCCGAGCGCCGACGCGGAGGCCGACAGCGACTCCCACGCCCCGAGGTCCGACAGCAGGAGCGTGACGATCCAGATCACCGCCGTCGACACCGCCCACACCGCGGCGATCGCGACCGTCCGCTCGACCTCCATCGGGCCGAGGATGCGGCCGTCGAACGTGAGCGGGTTCGCCTCTCTCGGTGACCGACTCGCCGCTCGGAACTGACGCCGGAACAGCCGGCCGAGAACAGCGATCCGCTGGACTTTCAATCCCCCGGCGGTCGATGCGACACACCCCCCGATGATCATCAGCAAGAAGAAGACCTGCGCCGCCAACGGCGAGAACCAGGGGGAGGAGAGCTCCCGTATCGTGTATCCGGTCGTGGTCGCGATCGAGACGACATGGAACAGGGATTGACGGACGTATTCGTGAAGGCCGGCCTCGGCGATCCGCCCCCGATCCCCGACGATGACCAAGGCCGAGGCGGCGAGCAGAAGGATCAGCCAGAGGCGCAGCTCGGTGTTCCTCCAGACCGCCCGCCACCGGCGGCGGATCACCCCCCAATGGACGAGGAAGCTCGTCCCCCCGAGAAGCATGAACACGAGGATCGTGTACTCGATCGCGACGGCGTGGCCGATCCCGGCGGCGGCGAAGTGGGCGATGTTGTCGTCGTAGGTCGAGAACCCGCCGGTCGACAGCGAGGTGAACGCGTGGACCACGGCATCGAAGAGGGTCATCCCCTCGCCCCACAGGATGAGCGCACAGGCGACCGTCAGGCCGCCGTAGACCGTCCAAAGAATCCGAAGGGACGTGAACACTCCGGGGGAGAACCGCTCCGACCTCGCCTTGTGCGCCTCCGCGGCGAGGAGGACATGCCGTCGTCCCCCCTCTCGGACCACGAACAGGAACAGCGTAAAGATCCCCAAGCCCCCGATCCACTGGGTCATCCCGCGCCAGAGGAGGAGGCTCTTTGGCAGGAGTTGGAGCCCGGTCAGGATCGTCGCTCCGGTCGTAGTGAATCCGCTGACCGTTTCGAAGAACGCGTCGAGATACGTGATGTCGAGCGCCAACCAGAACGGAATCGCACCGACCAGAGAGAGGACGAACCACCCGAGCGCTCCGATCGCCATCGCCGCTCCGGCCGATAGGACGCGAGGACGGAAGAGGACCACCAGCACGACACCGAGCCCGACGGCGATCGCCGCCGGAATGGCGTAGATCCGCACCGGAAACCGAACCGTCTCGTCGTAGATCGCGCTGACGACCAGGGGGGCAGCCTGCAGCACGGAGAACGCGACCAGGATCACGCCGAGGTAGTGCAGAGCAGTGTTGCGCGTTCTCAACGGACGGCCCTCCAGACTCCCATTCTAGCGCCCACTCCGGCACGAGCGAATGGATAAAGGGTGTGAGCCCCCTCAGACATCCGTCGTGAAGCCCCGGGTGTGACCCCGATGCCGGGCCTAGGCGAAGAGGCGGCGAGAGCGGTAGAAGTAGTCGACCCCGGAGACGATGGACATCGCGAGCGCGAGTCCGAGGCAGACGCCCTTGGCCACGTCTCCTCCGTGGCCCAGGGCGAACGAGCGATCGACGAGGAGGACCAGCACGAGGGCGACGTGCGAGATCGTCTTCGCCTTTCCGAGGAAGCTCGCCCCGATCGCTTGGCCCTCGGAGATCGCGAGGATCCGCACGCCGGTGACGAGAAACTCGCGCGCGATGATCACCATCACCGCCCACGCGCCCAGCTCGCCGAGCTGCAGGAAGGCAATCAGCGCCCCGGCGATCAGGAGCTTGTCGGCGATCGGATCGGCGAACTTCCCGAAGAGCGACGTCTGGTTGAGACTGCGCGCGATGTATCCGTCAGCCGCGTCGGAGACGGCCGCGAGGAAGAACAGGATCATGGCGAGGATCCGCGTAACGTCGGACTCGAACAGAATGAGGAACATCAACAGCGGGACGAACGCGATCCGGGAGAGCGTGATCTGGTTCGGGATCGTCCGGAAGATGTTCATCGCCGCTCCGTGCGCCCCGCCGCGCCGACGATCGCGGCGAACGCCGCCGGATCGAGGGACGCCCCGCCGACCAGCGCGCCGTCGATGTCCGGTTCGGCGAGAAGCTCGGCGGCGTTCTCCGGCTTGACGCTCCCCCCATACAGGATGCGGGCCCTCTCGGCCGTCGGCCCGTCGAATCGGGCCGAGAGCCAGTGGCGGATCCCCGCGATCGTCTCCTGCGCCTGTCCGGGCGTCGCCGTCTCGCCGGTGCCGATCGCCCAGACCGGCTCGTAGGCGATGACGATCCGTTCCATCCCTCCGGGTTCGATCCCATCGAGCCCCGCGGAGAGCTGCCGCGTCAGGACCGCCTCGGTCTCGCTCCGTCGACGCTCCTCGAGCGTCTCGCCGACGCAGAGGATCGGAAGCAGGTCTCCGTCGAGCGCCGCGCCGAGCTTCCGCCGGACCCCTCCGTCATCGTCGCCGAAGACGCGCCGCCGCTCGGAGTGACCGACCAGCACGTATCGGCATCCGCACGCGACGAGCATCGGCGCGGAGATCGCGCCGGTGTACGCCCCGGACGGTTCGTGGAACAAGTCCTGGGCCCCGAGCTCGATCGAGGAGCCGGCGAGCCGGCGGCCGGCCGATTCGAGGCTCGTGTACGGCGGGATCAGGAGGACCTCCACGTCCGGCAGATCCGGAAGCCTCGGCAGAAACGCCTCGATGAACGTCCCGGTCTCCGCGGGCGTCTTGTGCATCTTCCAGTTCCCGGCGATCAGGCAGCGACGCGCCATGCTCACCCATTCCCTTCCGCGGATCTCGCCCAGAGTATATCGAACCGGCTGCGCGCGGCGAACGATTGACACCAACCGGAACCCCACCTACCATCCGATAGGATCGAACCGCGATCCAATCAAGGAGGCGAGAGCCAATGTATACTGCGGTTGGAGCGATCGTCGTTCTCGTGTTGTTGTTTCTCGTCAATGCCGTCAAGATCGTCCGGGAGTACGAGCGAGGGGTGATCTTCCGCCTCGGCCGGCTGGTCGGGGCCAAGGGACCCGGGATCTTCCTCATCATCCCGATCGTCGACAAGATGGTGAAGATCAGTCTGCGGACGGTGACACTCGACGTCCCGCCCCAGGAAGTGATCACCAAGGACAACGTCTCGACCCAGGTCAACGCGGTGCTCTTCTTCCGCGTCATCGATCCGAGCGCCGCCGTCGTCGAGGTGCAGAACTACCTCGAGGCGACGCGACAGATCGCGATGACGACGCTGCGCAGCATCCTCGGCGGGTTCGAACTCGACCAGGTCCTCAGCGAGCGCGACAAGATCAACATGAAGCTGCAGCAGATCGTCGACGAGCAGACCGATCCTTGGGGCATCAAGGTCAAGAACATGGAGATCAAGGACGTCAAGCTTCCGAGCGACATGCAGCGGGCCATCGCGCGGCAGGCCGAGGCGGAGCGCGACCGGCGCGCCAAGGTGATCAACGCCGAGGGTGAGCAACAGGCCGCGACAAAGCTCAGTGAAGCGGCCGCGATCATGCAGCAAAACCCGTCGGCGCTGCAGCTCCGCTATCTCCAGACCCTGAACGACATCTCGGCCGAGAACGCCACGACAATCGTCTTCCCCGTCCCGATCGAGCTGTTCAACTGGCTGAAGGGGAAGAGCCAAGGCTAGGAGAACGCGTACCGGATACCTTACGGGAATGAGAACCTACGACGTGATCGTCGTCGGGGCCGGTCACGCCGGCTGCGAGGCGGCGTTGGCCGCCGCTCGGCTCGGCGCTTCGACGGCCCTGACCACGATCAACCTCAACGAGATCGGCAAGATGCCCTGCAATCCGGCGATCGGGGGGCCGGGCAAGTCGCAGCTCGTCCGCGAGATCGACGCCCTCGGCGGCGCGATGGCGCAGGTCACCGACGAGGCGATGATCCACGTCCGGATGCTCAACACGAGCAAGGGAGCGGCGATGCAGGTCCGACGCGCCCAGGCCGACCGCGTAGCGTACAAGCGGAGATGGAAGCGAATCCTCGAGGGGCAAGACGGCCTCGACCTGATCGAAGGGATGGCTGAGGAGCTCTTCGTCCGGGGAGGCCGGATCGCGGGCGTCCGCCTCCGCGAGGGGCTCGAACTCAGCGCCGATGCGGTGATCGTCGCCACCGGGACCTTCCTCCGCGGCCGCGTCCTGATGGGTGACATCGGCTACGACGCCGGACGCGCCGGGGAGCCGCCGGCGAGAGGCCTCGCCGCATCTCTCGAACGACTCGGGTTCACCCTGGAGCGACTGAAGACCGGGACGCCGCCGCGCGTCGATCGGCGGACCGCCGACGTCGACCGCCTCGAGCGGCAGCCGACGAGCGCCGCACCTCTCGCCTTCTCGTTCTGGAACGAACCGCGGACGCTGCCGGACGAGTACCCGGTCTTCGTCACGCACACGAACGCCGAGACCCATCGGATCATCCGGGAGAACCTGGCGAAGAGCGCCATCTACGCCGGGCTGATGAGCGGAGAGGGGCCCCGCCATTGCCCTTCGTTGGAGACGAAGATCGTCAAGTTCCCCGATCGAGCGAGCCACAAGGTCTTCCTCGAGCCGGAGGGGCGGGAGAGCGCCGAGATCTACCTTCAGGGGGTCTACACGGCGATGGCGCCGGAGGTCCAGGAAGCCATCGTGCACAGCATCGAGGGGCTCGAGGGCGCCCACATCGAGCGGTACGGCTACAACATCGAGTACGACTTCATCGACCCGACGCACCTCCGCGACTCGCTCGAGACCGACCGGATCGGCGGGCTCTACTTCGCCGGCCAGATCAACGGGACGACCGGCTACGAGGAGGCGGCGGCCCAGGGGCTGCTCGCGGGGATCAACGCGGCGAGGGCGGTCCGGGGAGACGAACCGGTCGTCCTGTCGCGTGGCGAGGCGTTCATCGGCGTGCTGATCGACGACCTGGTCACCAAGGGGATCACCGAGCCGTACCGGATGCTCCCGTCGCGCGCCGAGTATCGGATCTCGCTCCGCGAGGGGAACGCCGACCTGCGGCTCTCGGAGCTCGGCCACGCCATCGGACTCCTGCCGGACGGCTGCTACGAGCGGACCGTCGAGAAGAGGACCGAGATCGAGCGGATCCTTTCGGAGCTGAAGACGACCCGGATCGGACCGTCGCATCCGCTCAACGAGCGGCTCGCCGCGCGCGGGACGACGCCCCTGCAGCATAACGGGGCGAGCCTGTTCGAACTCCTCCGCCGGCCGCACGTCCGGCTCGCCGACCTGCTGCCGAAGGACGGACGCCCCTCGGACGCGCTCGACGAAGCGGAGATCGTCGGCAAGTACGCCGGCTACCTGGCGCAGCACGAGCGGGAGATCGACCGGCTGAAGCGGCTCGATCGCCTCGTCATTCCGAGCGATCTTCTCTACGAAGAGCTGTCCAACCTCTCGATCGAGGGACGCGACCTGCTGGCCCGCGTTCGACCTCGGTCGTTCGGGCAGGCCTGCCGCGTCCCCGGCGTGTCTCAGGCCGACCTATCGATGCTGGCGATCCACCTACGACGCGAGCCGATCAGTACGCAGGAGTCGGGACCAGCTGCTCCCGATGCACCACGCGCGACGCCGTCTCCCGGAAGATCTGCCCGGCCGTGTAGCCGCCCCACACCGGGGTCGTCTTCACCTCGTCGAGGACGACGAGGATGACGTATTCCGGGTTCGCGGCCGTCAGCAGCCCGCCGAAGAGCGACGTGTACTTCCCGTCGACGTAGCCTCGACCGGGGACCGCTTTCTGGGCCGTCCCGGTCTTCCCGGCGATCGAGAACCCGTCGACCGCGGCCGGGGTCCCGGTTCCGCTCTCGACCACCTTGACCATCAGGTTGCGCATCGTCGCGCAGGCGCCGCTCGACGCGACGGCCTCGACCGCGTCGGCCCCGTTCCGGTCGCCGCTCGAAACAACGATGTGCGGCGCGACGAGCGTCCCGCCGTTGGCGACCGCGGCCATCGCGCGGGCGAGCTGGATTCCGGTCACCGCAACCGACTGTCCGATCGACGTCGACGCCAGATCCAGCCTGGACCAATCCTCGGCATCGCGGAGGATCCCGTTCACCTCGCCGGGGAGCTCGATCCCGGTCCGACGGCCGAACCCGAGATCGACGAGCATGGCATGGAGCGGCTCTTCGCCGAGCCGGAGGGCGACGCGGATCATCCCGGTGTTGATCGAGTCCTCGATGATCTGGGCGAAGGTCACGGTCCCGTAGGACTCGTACTCCGAGTTGTGCATCACGTGGCCGGAGACCTCGATCCCGTCGTCCCCGTTGAACGTGTCCCCGACCGACACCACGCCCGCGTCGAGCGCCGCCAGCCCGGTGAACACCTTGAAGATCGATCCCGGCTCAAACTGGTACGTGACGGCCAGGTTCCGCCGCGCATCGACCGTCGAGGTCCAGAATCGATTCAGGTCGTAGGTCTTGTCCTGCGCCATCGCGAGGACATCCCCGGTTCGCGGATCGAGGATGACGACCATCCCCCCGTCCGCGCGGAACTTCGAGACGCCCGATTCGATCTCCTCCTCGCAGATGAACTGAAGCTCTGTATCGAGCGTCAACACCAGATCGTTCCCCGGTCGTCCCGCTTCGAGGACCTCGACCTCGTAGGCACGGCCGTCGGCCCCCTGGAGGATGTGGAGCCTTCGGGGCTCGCCGCGAAGGTGCTCGTCGAACGCCAGCTCGATCCCCTCGAGCCCCGCGCCGTCGGTCCCGACGAACCCGATCACGTTCGACGCCAGCGAGCCCTGCGGATAGCAGCGCTTCCAGGTGTCGATGAAGACTAGGCCGTGCGCCTCCGCCTCGTCCGCGCGGCGCTCGATCCGCTGGGCCGTCTCGATGTCGACCCGGCGGTCGACCCAGGTGAAGTAACTTGCGCGATGGACGAGGTCGCGCGCCTCTTCGATCGCGAGGCCCAGCTCTTCGCTAAGAATCGCGGCCAGCGCCTCCGGTTCGGTCGCGTTGATCCCGTCGACGGCGATCGCCATCGCCTTTACGTCGAACGCGAGGAGCTCGCCGTCGCGGTCGAAGATCGATCCACGCCGGGGCGGCAGCTCGACCGTCCGCTCCTGGATCGCCGCCGCGGCGGCGGACCAAGACCCGTGCTCGACGATCTGAAGCTGGAAGAGCCGCCCGACGATCACCGCGAGGCAGACGATCAGGAAGGCTGCGGCGATCCGCCCCCTCCGCCTTGTCGTTCGATCACTCGGATTCGTCCGCGGCGACGGGAACATAGTGAACGACGGTCGGTTCGGTCATGCCCAGTTGCTCGCGAGCGATCCGAGCGATCCGCTCCAGCGAGAACGCCTGCTCGATCTGAAACTCGAGGACTCGATTCACCCCTTCGATGTCGGCGAGCTGGTCGGCGGCGCTCTGCCTGGACGCGGTCAGCTCGTTGATCCGCGTCGTCTGCCACAGGTGCAAGAAGCAGAGCCCGGCGACGAATCCGGCGACAAAGAGGAAGGCGGCCGTACCGATCGACACCGCCTGGGCTCGCGACGGGCGCCGCGAACGACGCGACGAACGGACAAGCGATCTCGACCGATACGGCATCACGAACCTGAGGATAGAGCGAACCGGCCCCCACCGTGCGGACACGTGTCGTTTCCGGGACCGAACTAGACGACTTTCCGCGCCGCGCGGAGCTTCGCGCTCCGGGCGCGCGGATTCTCCTCGATCTCGGAAGCGGTCGGCGTCACCGGCCGCCTCGTCAGAATCTCCGCCTCGACCTGTTTGCCGCAGACGCACTCCGGCAGCCCGGGCGGGCAGACGCAGTCGGCCGCCTCGCGTCGGAGGAATTCCTTGACGATCCGATCCTCGAGCGAATGGAAGCTGATCACGGCCAGGACGCCGCCGCGCGCGAGGCGGTCGAACCCGGCGCGGAGGCCCTCCTCGAGCGCGTCCAGTTCACCGTTGACCCGAATCCGGATCGCTTGGAAGGTCCTCGTCGCAGGGTCGATCCGCTGCCTCCGGTAGGTTGCAGGCACCGCGGCGCGGACGATCTCCGCCAGCGCCCCGGTCGTCTCGACCGGCCCGCGGCGTCGCGCCTCGTCGATCGCCCGGGCGATCCGCGCCGCGTAGCGCTCCTCGCCGTAGGTCGCCAGGACTTCGGCGATCTCGGCCTGCGGCGCCGAGGCGAGCCAGTCGGCCGCCGACGGCCCGGCCGTCGGGTCCATCCGCATGTCGAGCGGCCCGTCGCGTCGGAAGCTGAAGCCCCGGCTCGCGTCATCGAGCTGGAGCGAGGAGATCCCCAGGTCCAGAATCAGCCCGTCGATCCGGTCGATCCCGATCCGATCCAGCAGGCGGTCCAGATCCTTGTAGCTGCCGTGGATCAACGCCACCCGTGACCCGAACCGGGCGAGGCGCGAGCGAGCGCGACCGAGCGCCTCGGCGTCGCGGTCGATCCCGATCAGGCGGATCGCCGGCCCTCCGCGAAGGAGCGCCTCGGCGTGGCCGCCGAGCCCGACGGTCCCGTCGACGACCACGCCGCCGGGGCGCGGGGCGACGAGCCGGACGACCTCGTCACGGAGGACCGGGGAGTGCCGGATCGCCGGATGATCGGGCATCGGTCTCTCCCCGTTCAATCGAGCCGGCTCCGCAGGTCCGCCAGGATCCGAAGGGCTTCGAGCGGGGTGATCCGCTCCGGATCGAGCTTCCGCAGCTCCTTGACGACCGGATGCTCCTCCGATCCGAACAGCTGGAGCCGCTCCTCGGCGATCGCGCGACCGCCGAGCTGGGAGAGCGGCGCCTCGGCGAGGAGCTCGGCGAGGATCCGGTCGGCCACCTCGGTGACGCGGTCGGGCAGCCCGGCGAGCCGGGCGACGTGGACCCCGTAGCTCCCGGCCGCGGTCCCCGGCTCCACGCGATGGAGGAAGACCACCTCCCTGCCGACCTCCTTCACCGCGACGTGGAGGTTGACCGCGTTCGGGATCTCGTCGACGAGGCGCGTCAACTCCTGGTAGTGCGTCGCGAAGAGCGTCTTCGCCCGGACGCGCGAGGCGAGCTCCTTCGCCACCGCCCAGGCGATCGAGACCCCATCGAACGTGCTCGTCCCGCGCCCCATCTCGTCGAGGATGATCAGGCTCCGCGCCGTCGCCCGCCGAAGGATCGCCGCGACCTCGAGCATCTCCATCATGAACGTGCTGATCCCGGCCGAGAGCATATCGCTCGCCCCGACGCGCGCGAAGACGCGATCGACGATCGGCAGGCGAGCCTCGCTCGCCGGGACGAAGGACCCGATCTGCGCCATCAGGCCGATCAGCGCCGTTTGCCGAAGGTAGACCGACTTGCCGGCCATGTTCGGGCCGGTGAGGACGACGAGATCCCGCCCCTCTCCCAGCTCGAGATCGTTCGGGACGAACTCCTCGATCCGCTCGACGACCGGATGGCGTCCCCCCCGGATGAGGATCTCGTGCCGGTCGGTGAACGTCGGCCGGACGTAGCCGTATCGGTGAGCGCTCTCGGCCAGCGCCAGGAGCACGTCGAGTTCGGCGAGCGCGTCGGCGAGCCGCTGGAGGCGAGGGATCGCTTGGCTCAACCGCTCGAGCGCTCGCTCGAACAGCTCGAGTTCGAGCGCCCTCGCCCGCTCCTCGCCGCTGGCGATCCTCTCCTCGAACGCCTTCAGCTCCTCGGTGACGAACCGCTCGGCGTTCGCCAGGGTCTGGCGGCGATGATAGGTCTCCGGCACCTTGTCCAGGTGCGTCCGCGTCACCTCCAGGTAGTAGCCGAAGACGCGATTGAACCCGACCTTCAGCGAGGGGATCCCCGTCTTCTCGCGCTCGTCCTGCTCCATCTTCGCGAGGCGCTCGCGGATCGACTTCGTCTCTCCTCGGAGCGCGTCGAGTTCGCCGCTGTAGCCAGCCCGGATGATCCCTCCGTCGTGGGCCTCCGGCGGCGGCTGGTCGACGAGCATCCCGGAGAATTCGCTCGCCAGCGCATCGAGTTCCGGATCGCTCAGCCCTTCGCCGATCGCCGCCAGCAGGGGGACCGACCGATCCGGGTCCAGATCGCCGATCAGACCGGCGATCTCCCCGATCGGCTCGAACGACTTCAGCAGGAGGAGAAGATCGACCGGGCGCATCCGGCCGGCGCCCAGCTTCCCGATCAGGCGCTCGATGTCGTGAACCGCGGCGATCCGCTCGCGGAGCTCCTGCCGGCCCCGTGAGGCGTCGACGGCCTTCTCGACGGCGTCGAGCCGTTCGTCGATCGCCGCGCGATCGGTGAGCGGCGCGAGGATCATCCGGCGTAGCCGCCGCCGCCCCATGCTCGTGCCGGTCCGATCGAGCACGTGCAGCAAGGTCCCGCGTTCCTGACCCTCGCGAAGCGGCCTCACCAGCTCGAGGCTGGTGACGGTGAACGGATCGAGATCCATGTGATCGGACAGGTTGTAGGAGCGGAGCGGACGAATATGCTTCAGGATCCCCTTCTGCGTCCGTTTCACGTAAGCGAGGATCGCCCCGGCGGCCCGGAGCGCGCTCTCCTCGACCCCGCTCAACGCTTGGTCCTGCGAGGCGGCGGCGGTGAACGTCGGCGCGGGGGCGCGGGTGATCGACAGCTCGTCGATCGCATCGACCACTTCGGGGCTCGCGTCCTCCGGAACGAGAATCTCGCTCGGCCCCTTGCGCGCGATCTCGTCGCGGAGCTGCTCGGTCCCTTCGGCGACCGTCGCCACGAACTCACCGGTCGACAGATCGAGGAAAGCGACACCGAGTCGCGCGGCTTCCTCGCGCCCGTCGACCGCGCACAGGTAGTTGTTGATCCCGTCTTCGAGGACGCCCTCCTCGATCGCCGTCCCCGGCGTCACCACGCGGACGACGTCGCGCTTCACAAGCCCCTTGGCTTTCTTCGGGTCCTCAACCTGTTGGCAGACGG
>Ga0315554_1000763_pt1 | contig 19043 bp, 17 predicted proteins | sample SalMarSW160370MG_FD_202114 | JGI IMG/M metagenome (GOLD analysis project Ga0315554, IMG submission 202114) | Salt marsh sediment microbial communities from the Plum Island Ecosystem LTER, Massachusetts, United States - Salt Marsh Sediment SW1603-70 ... | reverse complement strand
CCGATCAGGTCGCGCGCATCGCGGGCCGAGCCGGCCCCCGCTCGGCCGAGCGGGCGATAGACCGGTTGCGGCCGGTCGATCCCCTTGAGCGACACGGGCGGGAGCGCGTCGAACGCCCACCGGCCCTTCGCAGACTCGTGGATCGATTCGCCGCAGCGGATCTCCCCGACCGGCGCCGCCTCCATCAGCCGGGCGGCCAGGTTGACGGCGTCTCCGAGTGCGCCGTACGTCCGCCGCGCCCGGCCTCCGTAGGCCCCGACCCGGGCGCGTCCGTGGCTCACGCCGATCTGGATCCCCACGATGAAGCCAAGCTCCGAGGGGGGGTCTTTCAGCTCCAGGGCCGTCGCCACCGCCCGTTCGCGGTCGTCCTCGTGCGCCTCGAGCGCCCCGAAGACGACGTAGAGGTGGCTCCCCTTGTCGGCGGTCGTCAGCAGCAGAACGTACCCGCCGTAGCGACCGGCCACCCCCTGGGTCCACGTCGCGAACGCGTCGAGCTTCTCCCCCGCCGCGGCGTCGCCGTCGTAGTCGATTCCGGCGAACCGAAGGAAAAGGACGGAGACGGGCCGAAGCTCGGCGAGGAACTCCCCCTGTCCGCGCTCGACCCGATCGAAGACGGGGGGAAGAAGGTACGGTCGGAGTCGTTCCGGCAGCGGACCGGGCGGCGAGGGGTCCGGCCACGGAGTCGGGTCGACGGTCTCCCTCAACCCCTCCACCACGCCGAATCGCCCGCGCCAGGCCTCCATCATCAAGTGGGCGCCGACCTTCCTCGCCACCACCGGCGCGGCGATCACCTCCCCCCGTTCCGCGAGGTGCTCCGCCACCGTCAGCCGATCGATGGTCGCTCCGGCGAGCACGTCCATCAGCTGGATCCCCGGATCCCCGATTACGAAGCGCCGCACCGGGCCGGCGGCGACCGCGGCCTTCATCGACAGGGAGACGCGCCCCCCCTGCGGCGCGGCGATCGCCTGGAACTGTTTCATCGTCCGCTGCATCTGCAGCCCGCAGGCGAGGCCGCGGAGGCCCGAGTCGTCCGGGAAGAGGCTGATGAACGCGTCGCCGATGAAGCAGACGACGCTCCCCCCGAAGTGATGGACCCGGGAGACCAAGCCGGTGTAGACGGCGTTCAGGAGCCTCGTCAGTTCCTCGGCGCCGCGGCGGGGGCCGAGGCTCGCGACCAACCCTTCCGTCAGGGACGTGAAGCCGGAGATGTCGGCAAGAAGGACCGACCCCGCGGTATCGACCGGGAGATCGACTCCGCTCGCGAGGGCCCGCCGGCGATCCATCGGCAAGTACGTACCCAGCAGCTCGATCGTCATTCGGTCTCCCGTGGTCGGGCAAGGGCGCGACGCGCCCCGATGTCGCCCCTCATCGATCCCCGGTCCAGGTACTCTTGTGAGACGTCAAGCCACAACCCGACCTCCCCGAAGAGAGGGCCTTACGGGAGGAATTCGCGGTACCGCATGCAGGGCGTCCAGGAGCCGAGAGGACGCTCGCACCCTTTGCAGGAGTTCTTCCCCTGACGCCGCTTGCAGTACGTGTTGACGACGTAGTCGAAGATCGTGGCGTTCCGGACCGCGAACGCGATCTCGTCGGCGACCGAGACGAGGATCAGCCGTTCGTCCGCCGTGAAGGATCCGCCGTCGAGGCGGTTCAGCACCTCGAGGACCCCGATCCGCTCGTCGCCGGCGACGAGCGGCACGGCGATCAGATTCCGCGTGCGGTAGCCGGTCTTCAGGTCGATCTGCCCGTAGAAACGCGGATCGGCCTCCACGTCGTCGACGATCTCCGCCTCCAGCGTCTCGAGGACCCGCCCGGCAATCCCCTCCGCCGCCGGGAACGTCGAGCCGCCGAGGAGCGGCTTCGCCGCCCCCTCGACCCGGTAGAATTGGAAGTTCTCCTCCGCCTCGTCGAGGAGAAGGATCGAGGCCGCTTCGGCCGAGGCGGCTTCCATGCTGCAGTAGAGCGCGATCTCGAGGAGCTCGGCGAGGTCGACCGACTTGGCGAGCGTCGTGCTGACCGTCAGGTAGGTGTTGAGGTGGAGGAGCTTCCGCTCGGAGCTGACCCGCGCGGCGAGCCGATCCGCGATCCGGCCGAGCGCCGACAGCAACCGGGGCCAGACGCTTTCCACCACGAGTCGGTCGTCCCCCTCCGCCGGCACACCGACGATCCCGATCGCGCGGCCGTCGACGGGGAGCGGGTGGAGGGCGTACGTCGCTTCGGCGTCGCCGATCCGGGCCGTCACCCTCTTCGCTTCGAGGTCGTCGCCCAGCTCGGCGAACCAGTCCGGACAGGAACGCTCGAGGGCGGACGATCCTTCCGACGAGAGGCCGTGGGCGGCGTAGTGGGGCGAGGAAAGGCGCGGGTCCGAGACGTAGAGGAAGGTCTCCGCCGTTCGAGCCAGCTCCGCCAGAAACGGCAGGGTCCCGCCGGAGAACGCCTCGAATCCCTCCGCGCCGACGGCCGCCTCGATCAGCTCCACGGCCCGATGCGCCGCGTCGGCCTTTTCCATCTCGATTCCTCCCTTCGTCTGCGACTCTGAATGGCTCCCGCCCGACCCTTCGCCCGGCGGACGCCTGTGAGGACCGGCCTTCGCTTCCGGTACGAGGACTCTATGTCGGACGCGCCGGGCCGTCAACCGGGGGCGGGCCCCTCCGGCGGTTCGAGCTGCAATCCGGCCACCGCCTCGCGCGCCCAGCGATCGACCCCGAGAAGCCGCGGGAGCTCGGGGCTTCGGTCGTCGGGCTCGGCCTTCTTCTCGGTCCGCCAGCGATCGAGGACCGCCGCGAGGCCCGCCGCGATTCCGGTGAACCGGATCTCTCCGTTCAGGAACCGATCGACGAGGACCTCGTCGGCGGCGTTCACCGCCGCGAGGGCACTCCCGCCCTCCCGGGCCGCCGCGACGACCACCGAGTAGGCCGGGAATCGGGCCTCCTCGAACGGCAGGAAGCCGATCTGCAGCGGCTCATCGAGCCGAAGCCGGGGGAGGCCGGTCTCCACGCGATGCGGATCGATCAGGAGATTCTGAATCGGGATCCGCATGTCGCGCGGTCCGAGTTCGGCCACGATCGACCCCTCGCGGAACTCGACGAGGGAGTGGACGTACGAATCCGGCTGGACGACGACGTCGATTCGATCGTAGCCGACACCGTACATGTGGTGCGCGACGACGACCTCGAACGCCTTGTTCACCATCGTCGCCGAGTCGACGGTGATCCGGCGCCCCATCGTCCACGTCGGGTGTCGGAGCGCGTCCTCCGGCGTGACTGTCGCCAGATCCTCGGGATCGGTGTGAAGAAACGGGCCGCCGGACGCGGTGAGAATCAGGCGACGTACGTCGGTCGGGGCGTGGCCGTGGAGGCATTGGTGAAGCGCGTGGTGCTCGCTGTCGATCGACAGGAGCGTTCCCCCGTGCTCGGTGAGAAGGCTTCGGATCAGGTCGCCGCCAATGACGATGCTCTCCTTATTGGCCAACGCAACCGTCTTCCCGAGCGCGAGCGCGGCCAGGGTCGGCGGGAGACCGGCCGCACCGTAGACCGCGTTGACGAGGACGTCGACGTCCTCCCGCTCCGCGAGACGGAGCAGCCCGCCCGCTCCGTGGAGGACTTCGAGACCCTCGGGCAGGCGGCGACGGAGCGCATCGACCGCGCTCTCCGCCGCGATCGAGACGGCGCGCGGTCGATACCGCTCGGCCTGCTCGATCAGCAAGCCGGTGCTCGACCTCGCGGCCAGTCCGACGACTTCGAACTCCCACCCGGCCCTCCCCAGACGGTCGATGACATCGAGGGTCTGCGTGCCGATCGATCCGGTCGAGCCGAGGATCGCAATCCGCCTCTTCGGGTGACCCATCCGCCCTCCTTCGAGCAGACGATAATATCCCGCGGATCGTTCGACTCAAACCGGCGGTCCCGACGGCACCGCGCTTGTGCCAATTCCGCCGGCCCGCTACGATCCACGGCGAAGGGATCGGAGCGGGTGGCACGAGATGTACGACATCACCGATTTCGACGAGTTGAGGCGGGGGATCACCCGAACGATCCGCGTCCGCAGGATCACCCTCGGCGTCTTCTCGGCCGTCGCCCTCGTCGTCCTGTTCGCGAGCCGAATCAGCTACCTCAACCCGGTCTTCTACTCGCCGCTCGTCTGGTTCCTGCTGACCTTCCCGTTCAAGTACCTCATCGACAGGCAGCGCACGCTCCGCGCCCTCCATTGGGCTCACACCGGCTTCTTCCTCACTGAGGTCCTCCTGATCACGTTTCTCGTCCACTTCATGGGCGGGAGCGAATGGATCGGCGTCACCTTCTACATGTTTACCGTCATCTACGCCAACATCTTCCTCACGCGGTTCCAGGGCTCCCTCGTCACGTTCCTGGTCGTCCTCTCGTATTCCGGACTCGTCCTGCTCGAGTACGTCGGGGTGATCCCTCACCGATCCCTCTTCTCCGCCGTCGGGGAGCCGCACCGAAGCCTCGGGTACGCGCTAACGACGATCCTGGCCGGCGCCGTCGGCATGTACGCCGTCGTCGCGCTCACCGTCCGCTCGTTCGCCGACGTCTTCGCGCACAAGAACCGCGTCCTCGCCCGGCGGGAGCGGGAGCTCTCCCGCTTGTCGAGGCGGCTGCTGACGGCCCAGGACGAGGAGCGCCGACGGATCGCCCGCACCCTTCACGACGATCTGATCCAGACGCTCGCGGCGATCAAGCTCCGTCTGACGCCGCACAAGGAGCGCCTCGGGCCCGGGGCGTACGGGGAGGTCTGCGAGATCATCGATCGCTCGATTGAGCAGACCCGATCGCTCGCCTACTCCGTCAGGCCTCCGCTCCTCGACGACCTCGGATTGGTCCCTTCGCTCGAGCGCCTCGGGGAGTCCGTCGCGGCGGAGAGCGGGCTCGCGGTCGAGGTCGAGGCGCACCTGTCCGAGCGGCCGCATGTCGGCGTCGAGAGCCTCCTCTTCTTCGTCGCGCAGGAGGCGATGCAGAACGTGATCCGACACGCGGAGGCCGACCGCGTGAGCCTCGCTCTCCACGCCGAAGGAAAGACGCTCCGTCTAACGGTCCGGGACGACGGCGTCGGCTTCCGCCCGGACGGTCCGCCGGGGCTCGGCCTCCCCGGCATCCGGGAGCGCGTCGAGGTCAGCGGAGGAACGGTCTCGATCGGGCAAGCGCCGGGCGGGGGTACAATCGTCACCGTGGAGGTTCCGTTCGATGCCGATCCGAGTCGTGATCGTCGATGACCACAGGCTGATCCGCGACGCGCTCTCCGACCTGATCTCGGCCGAGCGGGGGATCGACGTCGTCGCCTCTGTCGGAGACGCCTCCGCCGCGGTCCGAGCCGTCGGGGAAGCGCGGCCCGACGTCCTCCTTCTCGACATCGCCCTCCCGGATGCCAACGGCCTCGACCTGATCGACCGGATCCGCAAAAGGAACCCGGAAACCCACGTCCTCGTCCTCTCGATGCACTCGGAGCCGGAGTACGCGGCGGAGGCCCGCGAGCGCGGCGCGTGCGGACTGATCGCCAAGTCGGCCCCGGTGGAGGAGTTGATCGAGGCGATCCGCTCCGTCGCGGCCGGCGAGTCGATCCCGGTCGAGGGCGGATTGACGGAGCGGGAGCGCGCGATCCTGTCGCGGATCGCGCAGGGTTCCACGGACGACGAGATCGCCTCCACCCTGGACCTGCAGCCCAAGACGATCGAGGCGTACGTCCAGCAACTGATGGCCAAACTCGATGTCCGCACCCGCGCCGGCCTGATCGGACGCGCGCGGCGGATCGGTCTCTAGTGAAATCCAATTAGCACGCTCCCCCATTTCCTTCCTCTTGCGGGGTCCGTAGAATGTCCCCACGATGGCCATCCGGGTGGTGTTGGCGGACGATCACGACCTCGTGCGTACATGCATTCGCGCGTTGCTCGCGTCCCACGGGATCGACGTCGTCGCGGAGGCCGGGGACGGACGCTCGCTCCTCCAAGGGGTCCGGAAACACCGGCCGGACGTCGCGCTCGTCGACGTCTCGATGCCGCTTCTCGACGGAATCGAGGCGACGCGGCGGATCGCCAGACTCTCCTCGGAGACGCGCGTCGTGATCCTGACGATGCACCCCGACGAGCATCTCGCTCGCCGGGCGCGAAGCGCCGGGGCGCGAGGATACGTCGTGAAAGACGAGACGCCGGATCGGCTCATCGAGGTGATCGAGCGGGTCATGGCCGGAGAGGAGTGCGTCCCGCCGGGCGATCCGGAGGATGAGGTCCTGACGACCAAGGAGCGCGAGGTCCTCCAGCTAATCGCCGAGGGGAAGCGGAATCGAGAGATCGCCTCGATCATGAGTCGGAGCATTCACACCGTCCGTAGCCACCGCGCCCGGTTGATGCGGAAGCTGGACGCCCGAACCGCGACGGAACTGGTCAAGGTCGCCGAGGAGCGAGGCCTCCTCCGGTGGCCGGTCTGACGACAGGCAATCCGGCGGGAAAGGAGAGCGTATGGCGCAAGGAATCCTTCAGGCGTACCGAGAGGAGATCGAGGGCGGTCTCTCGCGCGCGCTGGAGGGCGACGCGCCCCTCCGCTCGCTCCTTCGGTATCACATCGGGCTGGAGGACGAACACGGGACGCCCACGAGACCGGCCGGCAAGTTCCTCCGGCCGAGCCTCGTCCTGTTCGTGGCGGAGCAGCTCGCGGGGAGCCTTGAGACGGCCCTCCCCAGCGCCGTAGGCCTCGAGCTGATCCACGGCTTCTCGCTCATCCACGACGACATTCAGGACCGCGACCGCGTCCGCCGCGGCCGGCCCGCGGTTTGGACGATCTGCGGGATCGAGCAGGCGATCAACGCCGGGGATCTGATGCACGCCCTCGCGATTTCGACCGCGCTCGGGTCGTCCCCTTCCGCCGCCGACTGCCTGATTCGGGCAACCCAGGAGATGATCGAAGGCCAGTGTCGCGACCTCGAGTTCGAACGTCGGGACATCACCGCCGAGGACTATGTGGCGATGATCGACCGGAAGACCGGGGCGCTCCTCCGCTGTGCCTTCGAACTCGGCGGGATCGCCTCCGGGGTCAACGGCCGCGTCCGTTCGACGCTCGCCGGGCTGGGGGGGTCGGTCGGACGGGCGTTTCAGATCCAGGACGATCTCCTCGGCATCTGGGGGGAGGACGACGTGCTCGGGAAGGCGACGGGGTCGGACATCCGTCGGCGGAAGAAGACGCTCCCGATCGTCCTCCTGTTCGAGCGCGCCGTGGGGGAGGATGAGGCTGCGCTGAAGAGGCTCTACGGCGGTGAAGAGGCCGCCGAAGGCGGGATCGCCGATGACGACGTCGCCTGGGTCGTCGGACGGCTGGACGCCCTCGACGTGCGGGCGGCGTGCGACACCCTGGTCCGGGGCTACCTGAACGAAGCGATCGACCGACTCCGTCGGCTTCCCTTCTCGGACGACGGGCGCTCTCGGATGGAGGAGCTGATCGGTTTTCTCGCGAGGAGGGAGAGATGAGCCGACCGCTGCGACTCGATCTCTCCGTCGCCCGGCACCTGATCGGACACACCGCGCGGCGCGCCGGCCGCTTCCCCCTCGTCACGATGCTCGAACCGCTCGAGGCCTGCAATTTGAAGTGCACCGGCTGCGGACGCGTCCGCGAGTACCGCGACGTCATCGACCGGCGGCTGACGGTCGACGAGTCCCTCGCGGCCGTCCGAGCCTCTGGCGCGCCGATCGTGTCGATCTCCGGCGGAGAACCGCTCCTCCACGCGCAGATCGGCGAGATCGTCCGCGCGATCATCGAGGATCGCCGCTTCATCTACCTGTGCACGAACGGCCTGCTGCTGCAGGAGAGGCTCGACCTGTTCGAGCCGTCGACGCGTTTGGCCTTCGTCGTCCACCTCGATGGGACTGAGTCGGCCCACGATCGGCTGACCGAGCATCCGGGAACGTACGCGACCGCCGTCGCGGCGATCCGCGACGCCGTCGCGCGCGGGCACCGCGTCTGCACCAACACGACGCTCTTCCACGGCTCGGACGTCGAGGACCTGCACCGGCTCTTCGCCGCGTTGGTCGACCTGGGCGTCGAGGGGCTGATGGTCTCGCCCGGGTACTCGTACGAGGACGTGCCCGACCGGGATCTCTTCCTGCAGCGACAGGAGTCGATCTCCGTCTTCCGGGACGTCCTCGACCCGTCGAAGGGCTTCCCGTTCTACAACAACCCGCTCTATCTCGACTTCCTGCGTGGCGAGCGCGAATACGACTGCGCCGCCTGGACGACCGTGACGTACACGGTCCTCGGATGGCGCCTCCCCTGCTACGCGATCGCCGACCGGCACGTCGACGATGTCGACGAGCTGTTCGCCGATGATGTGTGGGAGCGATACGGGCCGGGGCGCGATCCGCGATGCGCCCATTGCATGATGCATTCGGCGTTCGAGGGAGCGAGCATCCTCGACGCACTCCACAAGCCGAAGGCGCTCGCTCGATTGGCCCGAGGGGCGTGGGGGCGATGATTCTCGTCACGGCCTGCTTCGCGATCGAGTCGAGGTGGATCGCCCGGGGCCCCGGGGTTCGGGTCGTCCGGACAGCAATCGGAGAGCGTTCCCGCGAGACGATGGAGGGGCTCGGCCCCGAGTCGGCCGATGCGTCGCACCTCATCGCGACCGGATTCTGCGGCGGGATCGACCCGCGGATCGAAAGAGGGGACCTGTTCCTCGCGCGGACCATCCGCCACCGACACGAGGAGATCCGCGTCGACCCGGCGCTTCTGGAACGGGCACGCCGCGCGCTGAACGGTGGATCGGAAGGGCTTCGCATCGGCGTCTGCGAGTCCGCCGATCGTGTCCTCGAAGCGGACGAGAAGCGCGCGCTGGCGGAGGGCGGCGTGACGGCGGTCGACATGGAGAGCGGCCCGCTCGCTCGATGGGCGGCGGATCGGGGGATCGCGTTCATCGCGCTTCGCGCCGTCCTCGATCCGGTCCGGGCGGACCTGCCGTTCTCCGCCGACCGTCCGTTCTGGACCGCGGCCTTCCGGCACCCCGTCGAGAGCGCGCGCGCAGCGCGCGCGGCGATCGCCGCCGGTCGTGCGCTCGGAACGGCCGTCGGCGCTCTCGTCGACGCGCTCTCCGGGAGGGCGGATGCGTAGGCCGACGACCGCCCGACGCCCCTCCCCGACCCTTGACATCGACCGAACGATCGACGCGGCGATCGGGCATCTTCTGTCGCTGCAGTCCGACGCGGGCTACTGGTGGGCGGAGCTCGAGTCGAACGTCACGATCACCGCCGAGCACGTCTTCCTCCGCCACGTCCTCGGAGAGACCGATCCCCGGGAGTCCCGCGACGCCGCGAGCTACATCCTGTCGCAGCAGCGCGAGGACGGAACCTGGGCCAATTGGCACGACGGTCCGCCCGAGCTGTCGACGACGGTCGAGGCCTACCTCGCCCTCAAGATGGCCGGGATCCCGCCCAGCGGACCCGAGATGGAGAAGGCGAGAATGTTCATCCTCTCCCGCGGCGGCGTGGAGAACGTTCGCGTGTTCACCAAGATCTGGCTCGCGATGATGGGCGAGTGGGACTGGCAGGGCGTCCCGGTCCTCCCGCCCGAGTTCGTCCTCCTGCCGAGCTGGTCCCCGATCAGCATCTACTCGTTCGCCTGCTGGGCCCGGCAGACGATCGTGCCGATGGCGATCTTGATGGACGCCAAGCCGGTCGTCCCGCTCCCGCAGGGCGCCCGGGTCGACGAGCTGTTCCTCCACGGCCGGGAGAACGCCGATCTCTCGATCCGACCGGCGAAGACGACATGGCGCGCGCGCGGCTTCCTCCTCCTCGATCGCGTCCTCCGCCTGCACGAGCGACTCCCCTGGAAGCCGCTGCGCCGCCGCGCCCTCGCCCGGGCCGAGGCGTGGATCCTCGAACGCCAGGAGGCGGACGGCTCGTGGGGCGGAATCCAGCCTCCGTGGGTCTACTCGCTGATCGCGCTTAAGCTGCGCGGACACGCCCTCGACGGCGACGGCCCGCTCGCGAAGGGGTTCGCCGGCATCTACGGGGAGACGGGGTTCGCGATCCGAGAGGAGGGTTCGTTCCGCCTCCAGTCCTGCCTCTCCCCGGTCTGGGACTCGGGGCTCACTCTGATCGCGCTCCGGGACGCCGGCCTTCCGGCCGACCACCCGGCGATCGCCCGCGTCGCACGCTGGCTCCTCGACGAGCAGGTTCTCACCGGCGGCGATTGGCAGGTCCGCTGCGACGCGGAACCCGGCGGCTGGGCGTTCGAGTTCGCCAACGACGTCTATCCGGACACCGACGACACAGCGGTCGTGATGATGGGCCTCCTCGAGGCCGGCGGGAGCGGGACGCGTCGCGTGCGGGACGCGTTGTCGCGGGGGGAAGAGTGGCTCGTCGGCATGCAGAGCCGAAACGGCGGGTGGGGCGCGTTCGACCGGAACAACACGCGGACGTGGACGCGGCAGATCCCGTTCTGCGACTTCGGCGAGGTGATCGATCCACCGTCGGCCGACGTGACGGGACACGTCGTCGAATGCCTCGGCCGACGCGGCCGGCGGATCGGGAATCGAACCATCGACCGGGCCGTCGCCTACCTCAAGCGGGAGCAGGACCCCGACGGCGCCTGGTACGGGCGATGGGGCGTCAACCTGACGTACGGGATCGGGAGCGTCCTCCCCGGGCTCGAGGCGGTCGGGGAGAACATGGGGTCCCCGTACGTGCGGCGGGCCGTCGATTGGCTGATCGCGCACCAGAACGCCAGCGGCGGGTGGGGCGAGCGGATCGAAGGGTACGGCGATCCGGCCTGGCGGGGACGAGGACCGTCGACGGCGTCGCAGACGGCGTGGGCCCTCCTCGGGCTTCTGGCGGCCGGGGAGGTCGACCACCCGGCGACGCAGAGGGGGATCGAGTACCTCACGGCGACGCAGAACGAATCGGGTGGGTGGGACGAACCGCAGTTCACCGGCGCCGGGTTCCCGACGGACTTCATGATCCGCTATCACCTCTATCGGGACGTCTTCCCGCTGATGGCGCTCGGACGCTATCGGGCCGCGCCGAGGGAGGCGGAATGAGCATCGTCAGGGCGAAGGTCCTCGGGTTCTGCGGCGGGGTCTGCCGCGCCGTGCAGATGATCGAGACCGAGCTCGCGGAGCACGGGCCGCTCCATACGCTCGGGGCGATCGTCCACAACGCCCACGTCGTCGACGCCCTCGCCGCGAAGGGGGCGAAGATGGCGACCGATCTCGACGAGGTCCCCGAGAATGGGACGGTCGCGATCACCGCCCACGGCGCCGGCGAGGAGGTCTTCGCCGAGATCGAGCGGCGTGGGCTGCGGCTCGTCGACACGACGTGCCCGATCGTCCGTCGGGCTCAGGAGACGGCGGCGAAGCTGGTGGAGGAGGGGTTCACCGTCGTCCTCTACGGGGAGTCCGAGCATCCCGAAGTCCGCGGGATTCTCTCGTGGACGCGGGGGCAGGGGATGGCAACGCAGTCGCCGGACGTGGAGATCCCGATCGGCGAGCGGGGGATCGCGCTGATCGCGCAGACGACGAAGAACCCGACGCGGTTCGCCGAGTTCGCCCAGACGATCGTTCGGCGGCTGACCGGGGCCGCGCCGGAGATCCGGATTATCGACACCACGTGTCCGGAGACGGGGCGCCGCTACCAGGCGGCGAAGGAGCTCGCCGACTCGGTCGACGCGCTGATCGTCGTCGGGAGCCGGACGTCGGCCAACACACGGAAGCTGGCGGAGACCTGTCGCGAGACGGGGATCCGCACGTACCACATCGAATCGGCCGACGAGATCGACGACAGCTGGCTCGAGAGGACGAGTCGGTTCGGCGTCACGGCCGGGGCTTCGACCCCGGACGACGTGATCAACGCCGTCGTCCGGCGCCTGCGGGACGCCGGCCCCGCGGAAGAAGGGACGGCGAGGGCGACGAAGCAGAAGACCGGGGGTAGGAGAGGAACATGAGAACATCGATGGAAGAGCAGGTCGGAATGAAGCTGCACCGACGCGTGATCCAGCGGGAGGCGTCCGGTGCGCCGGAGTTCATCGACATCACCGATGAGGTCACCGGGGCCGTCGAGGCGTCGGGGATCCGGGAGGGGACGGTGACGATCTTCTCGCGGCACACGACCGCCGCGGTGAAGATCAACGAGAACGAGCCGCTTCTCTTGGAAGACATGGCTCGATTCCTCGAGCGGACCGCGCCGCGCGAGGCCAATTACCGGCACAACGACTTCGTCATCCGCACGGTCAACATGACCGAGGACGAGTGCCCGAACGGCCACGCCCACTGCCAGCACCTCCTGCTGTCCGCCAGCGAGACGATCCCGATCTGCGACGGTGAGGCGCTCCTCGGTCGGTGGCAACGGGTCTTCCTCATCGAGCTCGACCGGCCGCGACTTCGCGAGGTCGTCATCCAGGTCCACGGATGGTAGCGGCGCACGTCCGCGCGCTCCTCGATCCTCCGGCGGTCCCGGCCTCGATCGAGGAGGCGAGCCGGTTCTGCGTGTCGCTGGCCCGCGCGCATTACGAGAACTTCACCGTGCTGTCGCGCCTCGCCCCGCGAGGGATGCGCCGGCATCTGGCCATCCTCTACGCCTACTGCCGGACGGTCGACGACCTCGGCGATGAGGCCCCCGGCGATCGTCTCGCCCTCCTCGATCGGTTCGAGGACGAGCTCGACGCGGCGTTCGAATCGCGGGCGCGGCACCCTGTCCTCGTCGCGCTGCAGGGGACGATCGCCCGATTCGACCTCCCGCGGGAGCCGCTCGCCCGGCTGATCGAGGCGAACCGGATCGACCAGCGCCGGGGCTCGTTCGCCACATTCGACGAGCTCCGCCGCTACTGCGAGCACTCGGCGAACCCCGTCGGGCGTCTCGTGCTGATGCTCTACGGATACCGAGACGAAAGGCGCTTCGCCCTCTCCGATGCCACGTGCACCGCGCTTCAGCTCGCCAACTTCTGGCAGGACGTCGAGCGCGACGCCGCCCTGGGCCGCGTCTACCTTCCCGAGGACGAGATGGGCGAATACGGGGTCGCGAGGTCCGACCTCCGCGCTGATCGCGCGTCGGCCAACCTGAGGGACCTGATGCGCCTCCAGGTCGACCGGACCCGCTCGTACTTCCGCGCCGGACTCCCCCTGATCGACCGCGTCCGAGGGCATCTCCGCATCGACCTCGCCCTCTTCTCCCTCGGCGGGCTGGCGATCCTTCGGAAGATCGAGCGCCAGGACTACGACACCCTCTCCCGCCGCCCGACGCTCTCCGGCCCGGAGAAGGTCGGTCTCGCGCTCTCCGCGATCTTCTCCAAGCGATGGCGCCGGATCTAGCGGGCGCGTATCGGGCGTGCGCGCGCACGACGCGGCGCGAGGCGCGGAACTTCTACTTCGCGTTCCTCAGCCTCCCCCGGACGGAGCGCCGTGCCGTCTACGCCCTGTACGCGTTCTGCCGGGAGGCCGACTGCGTCGCAGATGCTGCCTTTCTGCCAGCATCTGCGCCGGGAGAGAACGGCTCCGCCATTCTCTCAGTGGGTGAGCCAAAGAGCGCTCGATTGTCCAAGGAGGTGGACCGGCGGCCCACGCCGGATGTCGCCAACCCCGTCCTCGACGATCCGGAAGCGCGGCGGGCGGGGCTGAAGGCGATGCGCGACCGGCTCGCGGCCGCGGCGGACGGGACACCGAGGATCGAGCGCGACCTCGCGCTCGCCGACGCGATCTCCCGATTCGGGGTCTCGGAGGGGGACCTGCGCGACGTCCTCACCGGGGTCGAGATGGACCTGATCACGACGCGGATCGGGACCGACGAGGAGCTGCGGACCTACTGCTACCACGTCGCCTCGGCCGTCGGTCTGGCGACCCTGCCGATCCTCACCGGCGGGGCTCCGCCGACGGCCGAGATGCGCGAGGCGGCGATCGACCTCGGCCTCGGGATGCAATACGTCAACATCCTCCGCGACGTCGACGAGGATCTCGCCCTCGGCCGGATCTACCTCCCCTCCGAGGAGCTCGCCGCGCACGGCGTCGACGAGACCGAGCTCGGGGCGCGAACGATGACCGCCGGGCTTCGCGCGCTCCTCACGGCGTACGCGGTCCGGGCGAGGACCCACCTCGATCGTGGCCGCCTCCTCCTCGCCCACCTTCCGCGGTGGAGCCGCGCCTGCCCCTGGCTCCTCTCGGAGATCTATGGCCGGATCCTCTCGCGGATCGTCGCGGCGGAGTACGAGGTCTTCGGAAGCCGAACGTCCCTCCCGGCGGCCGAGAAGGTGTGGCTCTTCCTCTCCTCGTCGTGGAGGCACCTGTGACCGGCGCCCTCGTCGTCGGAGGCGGGTTCGCGGGGACGGCGGCGGCCTGCCGCCTCGCCGGAGACGGACACCGTCCGCTCTTGTTGGAGCGTGCACCGCGCCTCGGCGGGCGCGCCGCCTCGATCCACCTCAAGGATCGGGACGAGACGATCGACACCGGGCATCACGTCCTGATGCGCTGCTGTACCGCCAGCACCGGGTTCCTGCTTCGGATCGGGATGTCGGGCACGGCGCGATTCCAGCCGACGCTCTCGATCCCGATCGTCTCCCCGACGGCGAGGACCGTCCTCCGCTCGTCGCCGCTGCCCGGGATCCTCCACCTCGCTCCGGCGCTGCTGAGGTATCACCCCCTCCCCTTCCGGGACCGAATTCGCGCGATGCGGGCCGGCCTGTCGATCGCCCTTGGCGGGGCGAGGGCGGACGTGCCGTTCGCGAAGTGGCTGACGGACCGCGGGCAGTCCGACCGCGCGATCCGGTCGTTGTGGGACCCGATCTGCGTCGCGACGCTGAACGCGCCGTCGGTCGACGTCAGCGCGCCCGCCGCCCGGAAGGTCTTCCGCGACGCGTTCTCCCGGCCTGGCGCCGCGGATCTGGGGTTCTTCACCGTCCCCCTCTCCGAGATCTTCGACGCGGCCCGCCGATACATCGAGGGGCGAAACGGCGTCGTCCGGCAGTCGGCGGCCGTGAGCGGGCTCCTGATCGAAGGGGATCGCGTCCGCGGCGTCCAGCTCGAGACCGGCGAGACGGTCGAAAGCCGCGTCGTGGTCTGCGCCGTTCCGCCGGCGGACCTCGCCCGGCTCGTGGGGGACGGGGGACCGCTCGCTGGCCCGATCGAGGCGGCGCTGCAACTCCGCTGGGCGCCGATCGTCGCTCTTCACGCGTGGTTCGATCGCCCGGTCCTCGACGGGGAGTTCGCCGTCGCCGTCGACTCTCCGGTCCAGGCCGCCTTCGACGTCACGCGGCTGCACGGAAGGGCACAGAACGAGGGGGCAACGCATCTTGTCCTCTCCCAGAGCGCCGCCGAAGAATGGATCGATCGCCCGGTCGACGAGGTATCCAGGGATCTCCTCTGCGCGCTCGGTGGGCTGCTCCCCCGCGTCCGCGAAGCCGCGTGCCTGCGGACCCTCGTCGTCCGACATCGACGGGCGACGTTCGTCCCCGAGCCGGGAGCCGACCGACTCCGTCCACGGGCCGTGACGCCGATCCGCGGCCTCTACCTGGCCGGCGATTGGACGTCGACCGGCTGGCCGTCGACGATCGAAGGGGCGATCCGATCGGGGATCGTCGCCGCGGCGCATGCCGAAGGGCGGTCGGCCACGGGGGGCGGGCTCGCGAGCTGAGACGTCGAGTCATCCACCCGGGGCCGCCCCCTCCGCGCGCCTCTCCTTCCACTCGGCCCGGAGCATCAGCGCCAACAGCGTCGAGGTGCAGACGATCGCCCGGACGGCGTAGACCGTCGCGAGCGTCCCCTCGCTCGACAGGAGGGAGAAGATCGGCGCGAGGAGGAGGCCGACCCACATGAAGAACGATTCGGTGTTTCGGTTCGACGTCCACATCCTCTTGACGACCGGGAGATAGGCGATCACGAGGATCGCCTGAATCGCCGAGTGCGCCACCACGTTCCGATGGGTGGCGGCCCAGACCGCGACGATGACCATCACGGCGGCGAGGCAGCCGAGGTCGAACCGGCTGAACCGCGTGCTCCGGTCCCCGAAGAGGGCGATCCAGATCGAGACGAACCCGACCAGGGCGATGTCGGCCGTGTTCAGGATGTTGTCGAGCAGGCCGTAGTCGCCCTCCGCCAAGTACGTCAGGAGGCTCCCGACGGTGGCGATCGTGAAGAAGACCCACATCGCGAGCGCCGGGCTGATTCGTCCCTTCGAGATCAGCCAGCAATAGCGGATCCCGATCAGCAGGTTCGTCGTCACGACCGCCGCGATGGAGAACTCCCTCAACGCGCCCCTCCCTGCTCGGCGGCGAGCGCCGCGCGCACGCGCCGCGAGACAGCGCCGCGAAGCTTCGCCGGCGAGGCCCGCTCCACCTGGACGGAACCGCAGTCGTTGAAGCCGGCGAACCGGACCAACGACACGGCCAGCCGCTCGAGGAAACCGTCGGTCGCCTCGAACCAGGGCTCGAGCCAGAGCTTCCGGATGAGGAACGTCCCCGCCTTCCGATCGGCCTTCGGGTCGAGCCGCCCGACCAGCCGATCGCCGAACAGGATCGGGAGCACGAAGTAGCCGTACCTCCGCTTCGCCTCCGGGAGATAGCACTCGAGCGCGTACTCGAAGTCGAACAGCCACTCGGTCCGGTCCCGTTGGATGATCAGACCGTCGAACGGCGACAGGATGCGGACTCGGGGTTCGGCCGGGTCGTCGAGCGTGGCGTCCAACCGCTCGACGAGCGCGTAGCACGCCCGGCCGACCGCCCCCTCGAGCTCGACCGGCACGACGTCGCCGGCCTCGATCAGATCGGCCAGCGCCCTCCGGAGGACCGGACCGTCGACCGCTTTGACGAACCCGCGGATCTCGCGATCGCGGGCGATCCCGAGCGCCTGGAGCGCCCGTCGCACCTGGAACCGGCCGCACTCCTCGTCGGACGGAGGCGTCGCGTCGACGCCCGGCGGCAGGACCCGCTCGGTCAGATCGTAGACCTTCTCGAAGTTCCGCCGCTCGGCGATCATCAGGTCGCCCTGCCAGAAGAGGAGCTCGAGCCCCCGCTTGGCCGGTTTCCAATCCCACCACGTGCCGCGCTTCGTCCCGGGAGGCGGCTCGAAGTCCTTCGACGTCAGGGGACCCTCGGCCCGGATCCGCTCGAGGACCGCGTCGATCACGTCAGCATGCTTCTTCCGCCAGTCGCGCATCCAGGGCGGCCCTTGCTCGCGGATCCGGTTCATCTGCGGGACGAAGTAGCGGTAATCGGAGATCGGCAGATAGGCCATGGCGTGGGCCCAGTATTCGAAAACGCGCCGATCGACCGCCTGCAGGTCGTGGAGCATCCCCGGATCGTAGTCGGGGCACCGCGTCCAGAGGCTGTGATGGTGCGCTCGATTGACGACGGCGATCGTGTCGATCTGGACGTAGCCAAGACGCTCGATCGCCTCGGCGACGCCCTCCTTGCCGGTCGGCAGGACAGTCTGCCCGTCGAGGAGCTGACAACGCAGGGCGAGCCTTCGGGCATCGGCGAGGGAGACCTTCGCTGCGGGCATGGTGCGCTCCATTCTGCCGGAAAACGCGATCCGTTCAAGGAGCCTTGCAGGGCCCCTCCGGGCCCCCTACGATCTGGACAACGATTCAGCGCGCACGGGAGGGAGAGATGGTCGGAGAGCTCGAAGTCACCCCTTACACGATCGATCCGGCGACGCACGGCCGGTTCGACGAGCGCCGGACGGTCTTCATGCGTCGACACTGGGACCGCGGCGCCTCCTTCTTCGAGACGGAGTACCGGAGCGGCGCGGCGGCGCGGATCGCGGCGGCCGAGCCCGGCTACTCGCGGATCGACTTCGCGCGCCTCCTCGCGTCCTGGACGGTGCACGATCGATTCGCCGGCGCCTTCTCGTGGCAGCGACTCGGCCGGGCCGACACCGCGATGATGCGGCTCGGGCGCCAGCCGGTCGACGATCCGGCCGAGATGAGCGCAGAGATCAAGAGGACGGCGCGCATGTTCGGCGCTGACCTCGTCGGGATCTGCCGCGTCGACGAACGGTGGGTCTACTCGCACGATCGGAGCGGCGATCCGGTCGTTATCCCCGCCGCGTACCGGAACGCGATCGTCATCGGGATCGCGATGGACCGGGACGCGGTGATGACGTCGCCCGCGTACGAGTCGGCGGCGGCGACCGGAGTCGGCTATTCGCGGATGGCGTTCGCGATCGCGTCCGTCGCCGAGTTCCTACGGAACCTCCGCTACGGAGCGATCCCGATGGGGAATGACACCGCGCTCTCCATCCCGCTCGCCGTCAACGCGGGGCTCGGCCGGCTCGGCCGAAACGGCCTTCTGATCACGCCGGAATACGGGCCGTGCGTCCGGCTGTGCAAGGTGTTCACCGATCTCCCCCTGGCGCCGGACGGGCCGATCGACTTCGGGCTAACGGAGATCTGCGTCGACTGCAGGCGGTGCGCCGACGCGTGCGAAGGAGGCGCGATCAGCACCGCCCGCGAGCCGTCGTTCGAGGTCGCCTGCCCGTCGAACAACCCGGGGATCCTCCGCTGGGCGGTCGACGCCGACCGGTGCTACGACTTCTGGATCCGGAACACGGCGGCCTGCTCGAACTGCATCGCCGCCTGTCCGTTCACGTCCGGAGCCGTGAGCGGCTGAATCGAGCCGCCGCGGACGGCCGCCAACCTGGATCCCGGACCGGCGGCGCTGTGCCCGCACCGGCCGGCTACGGCTAGATCAGCTGCACGTCCCAGTCCCAGCCGGCGAACGGCGCGCCGATCACGAACCAGCGCCCCTGGATCCGCCGCTCCGCCGCGTCGAGCGTCCCCTCCAGCCGGATTCCGAGGTCGAACAGCTCGAACCGGACCGTCTTGGCGACCGGATCGAACGAGATGCCCGAGCATTGCAGCTGCGCATTCAGCATGGTGCAGGTCCCCTGGATGCTCGTCGACGAATGGCTGAACCGCAGCGTCATGTCGTTGAGGAACCCGGTGTTGTCCTCGATGTACCCGCTCCACGTCCCGTTGAGGCTCGGCGACACGAGGACGGTCTTGGAGATCGTGGTCGACGCGCCGCCGTCGTCGGTCACCGTCAGCCGGACGGTGTACGACCCGCTCTTGT
>Ga0315554_1000762_pt1 | contig 19045 bp, 23 predicted proteins | sample SalMarSW160370MG_FD_202114 | JGI IMG/M metagenome (GOLD analysis project Ga0315554, IMG submission 202114) | Salt marsh sediment microbial communities from the Plum Island Ecosystem LTER, Massachusetts, United States - Salt Marsh Sediment SW1603-70 ... | reverse complement strand
TCAGAAAGAAATTAGGACTTTAGCCCATAAGAGCACGAAATGTATGAACTGATTGTCATTGATGCCGGCCGGGCTGATATGACAGCAGCAGCTTATAAGGCTTCGTGAGTAAATATGTTGTAAAGGAGAATTGGAATGGCTGTTAAAAAAGTTGGTGAAAAATACCGCTGCAATGTCTGTGGCAATGAGGTGACGGTGACCAAGGTTGGCGGCGGCACTCTAGTCTGTTGTGGCGAGGACATGGAATTAATCAGCTCGTAAGATTTCAAGAGGAGTGAACAAATGGAAAATGAACAGGCCAGGACCATAAAGGTGCTTCAGCTCGCTGTTCAAATGGAAGCGGATGGCAAAGAGTTTTACCAGAAGGCAAGCCGGAAAAGCAACAATAAACTAGCTAAGGAACTATTTCGACAGCTAGCAAATGAAGAAGATGTTCACCGTAAGAAATTTGAGGAAATATATAAAGCCCTCAAGAGAGGGCAAAATTGGCCCGATGTGGCACCAGCATCCGAGAATGGGAAGAAAATCAAGTCTCTGTTCGCCGAAGCCACTAAAGCGCTGGGTAGCAAATTTGAAGTAGCCGAGTCTGAACTGGAAGCGATCAAGGCAGCTATGGATATGGAGATCAGGTCGTACAATCTATATCACTCTCGCAGCAAGGAAACCACCCTACCTGTGGAGAAGCATTTCTATGAGACTCTGGCAGGCGAGGAGCGGGGACATCATCTGGCTCTTGTCGGTTCCTATGAGTATCTCAGTGATCCTGCCGGGTGGTTTACTCAAAAAGAACACTGGTCATTGGATGGAGTCTAAATGAACGAGGCCGTTCAAAGATGTGGTGCGAGGCTTTAGCCTCGTGCTGCACGACCCTGAAGGGTCGCACTACAAAATTTGGAGGCGAAAAGGCTTCAACAATGCCGAGGGATGAACGCGAAATCAAATTGAACAGCCTCTAAACGAAAAGGAGCGTATAACAATGGGAGATGTTGTCCTAAAGATTGAACAGCTAGCTGTCGAGGTGGAGGGACGGGAGATTTTGCATAACATAAATCTAGAGATGAAGCCCGGCGAGACGCATGTCCTTTTCGGTCCCAACGGCAGCGGGAAAACTACTCTGCTCATGGCAATCATGGGTTTTCCCAAGTATCGAGTCACCAGGGGCAAGATTGTTTTCAAAGGCCAGGATATAACCAAGTTGTCGCTGGACGAGAGAGCCCGCCTGGGGATTGGTATGTCCTTCCAGCGGCCGCCGGTGGTCCGTGGTGTAAAAACGCGTGACATGGTGGCGGCCTGCCTCAAGGGTGAAGAACGTGAAGAGCGCATCGAGCAACTCGCAGAGAAAACCAACCTGGCCGCTTTTCTGGATAGGGAGATAAACTACGGGTTTTCCGGAGGGGAGATAAAGCGCTCGGAGTTGATGCAACTACTGGCGCAGAAGCCCGAATTGACCTTGATAGATGAGCCTGAATCGGGCGTTGACCTGGTAAATATTGTCCTTATAGGTGAATTGATAAATGAATTGCTGGAAAAGGACTGTCCCCTACTTGAGCGAAAATGCATGGGGCTCATTATTACCCACACCGGTCATATTCTGGACTATGTTAACGCCCGCACAGGCTATGTCATGTGTGGTGGTGTAATCGGATGCTCAGGAGACCCTCGTGAGATTTTAGCTACTATTAGAGAGAAAGGCTACCAGGAATGTATCGCCTGCTTTCTGAGGAGGAAGGCCTCAAGTGGTTGAGATAGCATCGTCTAAGACACATAAAAATAAAGCCAGAGCAGCCGCCGTCAAAAAAGCGACTTTCGGTGAGGATATCGATTTGGGCACCTATGTTAGCTCAGCTGAAGAGCAGCCTTACCAGAGTGATCCCTCGAAGCTCCCGGCCAAGGCCAAAAAGCGGATGCTGGAGGCAGGACTCATTTTGGATGACCCGGGCCAAAGGACAGGGACCTTCATCCAGATGGATAACGCTCCTGTTCATAGTTCGGTGAGACAAGAGGGCGTGGAAGTGATGGCAGTCAGCCAGGCACTAGAAAAATATGACTGGCTGTCAGATTACTGGTGGCAGGCAGTGGCCGTGGATACCGATAAATACACTGCCAGTGTGGAACTGAACCAGTATAATGGCTACTTCATCAGGGCACTGCCCGGCTTTAAGACCATTTATCCTGTTCAGGCCTGTCTCTATCTGGCAAAAGCGCGGCTGGCTCAGAATGTGCACAATATTATCATTGCCGAAGAGAATTCAGAGCTGCATATCATTACCGGTTGCACCACCGCTTCTAACGAAGAAGCCGGCCTGCATCTGGGCGTCTCTGAGTTCTACATCAAGAAAGGGGCTAAGGTCACCTTCACTATGATACATAACTGGAACCCAGAGGTAGCTGTTCGCCCCCGCTCGGCGGCCATTATTGAAGAGAATGGTTTGTTTCTTAGCAATTATGTGCTTATGAAGCCAGTCCGTTCGCTGCAGATGTATCCTACAGCCAGGTGCGTGGGGGAAAATGCAGTCGTCAGGTTCAACAGTATTCTGGTAGCAGGCGAGGGGTCGTCGCTGGACATCGGCTCCCGGGTCATCCTCAATGCTAACGGAGCAAAGACAGAAATCATATCACGAGCAATAACTACCGGAGGGACCATCGTTGCCCGGGGTTATATAGAAGGCAATGCCCCTGATGTCAAAGGTCATCTGGAATGCCGCGGGCTAATCCTGGCGGGAGGCGGCATAATCCATGCCATACCCGAGCTTAAAGGTACTTTAGCGGGCATCGACCTATCCCATGAAGCGGCAGTGGGCAAGATAGCTGAGGAAGAAGTAGAGTATCTCATGGCACGGGGGCTGACTCGAAGCGAGGCTACAGCCACAATAGTCAGAGGATTCCTAAGGGTGGATATAGAGGGATTGCCCCCCTTACTCGGTGCCGAATTACAGCGGGCAATCGAAGCCAGTGAAAAGGACCTTATGTAAATAAGGACGCGAGGAGATTGATTATGAATCTCAAGGCTCTGTATAATCTCAGCTACGGTTTATATGTTGTAAGTTCCAGAAAAGGAGACAGATTCAACGCACAAATCGCCAACACGGTTATTCAAGTCACCTCTGAGCCGCCAACCGTTGCCGTGTGTATCAACAAGCAGAACCTGACACACGAATTCATCAGCGAGAGCAAAGTCTTTACTGCTTCCATGTTATCCCAAGATACGCCACTCTCTTTCATCGGTCATTTTGGCTTCAAATCGGGGCGAGAAATAGACAAATTCAAAGATATCAATTACAAACTGGGTGAAACCAAGGCCCCCGTAGTGCTCGATCACAGCTTAGCTTATCTCGAAGCCAGGGTGATTAATCAGGTAGATGTGGGAACTCACACTATCTTCATCGGGGAGCTCGTAGGAGCTGATGTGCTCAAAGAAGGTGACCCCATGACTTATGCCTACTACCATGAGGTTAAGAGGGGCACGACTCCCAAGACGGCCCCCACTTATATCGAAGACAGAAAGGAGATGGTATCCAAAATGGCGAAATACAAATGCACTGTTTGCGGGTATATCTATGACCCCGAGCTGGGCGACCCCGACGGCGGCATTAAGCCGGGAACGCCTTTCGAGCAAATTCCAGATACCTGGGTGTGCCCTGTCTGCGGAGCAAGCAAGGACCAGTTTGAGAAAATAGAGGAATAAGTAAGGAAGTGCCATGATAGAAAACCTGAGCCAGGAGCAATTAGCGGGAATATTAGAAACCATACCGATAGAAGTTTCTTTCGTCAACGAAGATGATTTAGTCAGATTCTGGAATAAGCACGAGACGAGAATTTTCAAACGGCCGGTTGCTGTGATTGGGAAATCAGTTCAGAATTGCCATCCGAAGCAGAGTGTGGACAAGGTAAACAAGATATTGTCCGATTTTAAGGCTGGCAAGAGAGATTCAGCCGAATTTTGGATAGATCTGAAAGGGAGGAAGATATATATAAGATACCTGGCCGTGCGCAATAAGACTGGCAGGTATCTGGGCACATTGGAAGCCACACAAGACATCACAGAGATAAAGAAGATTGAAGGAGAAAAAAGACTTCTTGATTATTGAAAGGGGAGGTAAATGAAAGCAAGGCAAATAAAACCAAATATCAACTGGGTAGGCGCCATTGACTGGGACAGGCGTCTCTTCGATGCTCTGATACCCCTTCCTGATGGCACAAGCTATAACGCTTACCTGGTGCAGGGCAGCCAGAAAGTTGCTTTGATAGATACCGTGGACCCTACCATGACTGGTGTCCTCATGGCTTATCTTGAGAATGTTCCTGTTATTGACTATGTCATTGCCAACCATGCCGAGCAAGACCACTCCGGCAGCCTTCCCCAGGTTTTGGCGAAGTACCCCGACGCTAAGGTGGTTACCACGCCAAAATGCCGGGACTTGCTCATGGCTCTGTTGCTTGTGCCGGAGGACAGATTCATCACCGTGAACGATGGTGAGACTTTATCCTTGGGGGATAAAACCCTGGAATTCATCTATGCGCCCTGGGTACACTGGCCCGAGACCATGCTCACATATTTACGGGAAGATAGGATTCTCTTCTCCTGCGACCTTTTTGGCTCCCATCTAGCTACCACAGACTTATATGTATCTAATGAAAGGCAAGTCTATGAATCGGCCAAAAGATACTTCGCGGAAATCATGATGCCTTTCCACACCATCATTGAGAAACATTTGGAGAAGCTAAACAGCTATAAGATTGATGTCATCGGTCCCAGCCACGGCCCCATGTATGATAAACCCTCGTTCATCATGGAAGCATATCGAAGCTGGGTGCTCGGCCCACTAAAAAACATAGTGATTCTGCCTTACATCTCCATGCATGGCAGCACTCAAAAAATGGTGGAATATTTTGTGGGCGCCCTGGCCGACAGAGGCGTCACAGTCAAGCAGTTCAACCTGGCAGACACTGACATTGGGAAACTGGCCATGGAATTGGTGGATGCTGCCACTATGGTCATCGGCACGCCTACGGTTCTGGTTGGTCCACATCCCAACGTCGTCCAGGCAGCATTTCTAGCCAACGCCTTGCGACCCAGACTCCAATTTATCTCCATCATTGGCTCCTATGGCTGGGGCAGCAAGGCTGTGGAACAGCTCACGGGAATGATTCCCAACCTCAAGGCAGAGGTGCTGGCTCCTGTGATAAGCAAGGGGTTCCCCGTAGAAGAAGATTTCAGAGCCCTGGACAACTTAGCTAGCACCATCGCCAAAAAGCATAAAGAGCGCGGCTTTGCCTGATAATGTTTCATTCAAACGGCATTGGGAAGGGCTAGGGCAATAACAATTTATGCCACCAGGACTGGTGGTGCAGAGCCAATAGCGAAGGCAATCGAAGAAGGGAGGGAAGAAACTGGAGTTGAGGTTGTATCGAGGGGCACTGCAAATGCAAAGGGGCTGGTGCCAAAGATATTGATGACCAATTAACAGCCTGAAAGGACTTCCCCGCTAGACATCTCCATAGTGCGTTGGTCATCCCTGAAATGTCATAAATTTGTAACTTTTTTTACCACCGTTTTATGACTTCTCCACTAGTTCTGGTTTAAAATTTCAGGGTAATAGTATAGCTAGATTGTGCTAATGACACGATCACCAGCTATCCTTTGGTTGGACAGTAGAATGTGTCCAGATGCTGAGAAAATAAGAACCGAAAAATAAGAGCGTACCATGAGATAGTAAGCATGTTGATAACAGTATGAGGTTTCTATTATAGAGAAATCAAATTGAAGAAAGGAGAGTCATGGCTTTATCCGGTAAATATGGCAAGGTAAATATTCTTGGAATCGGTGCCGATGAGCCTGTGTTTATCCTGCGAGCCCAGGACAAGCTGGCCGAGGCAACGATAGAGATGTATCGTTTGCTTGCTGGCTCTCACGGGCTGCCGCTGGCCGGCGCCTTACAGAAAGAAATTGAAAGCTTCCGGCAATGGAAAGGCCAGAAGAAAATGCCTGACTAAGGTGCGCTGCGCGACATAATCGTAGAAAGGTCAAAACAGGCAAACGTAACCCTTTTATATGGAGCAAGAAACCAAAGATTCAACAATGCTGCGGCACTGGAAGAATAATATAGACGAGAGACTCTAGAATGGCTCTGGAAAGGAGGAGGAAATGAACCACTGGATGTGCGATGAATGTAACTATGTATTTGAGGCTGAGACGCCGCCAGAAACGTGTCCCGGTTGTCATGCTAAATGTAGCTTCATGAATGTCAGTTGCTATATTCCTGATTGCGGTGGACCGGGTCATTACGACCCAAAATTGGTGGCTCAGCGTGCCAGGGAGTCAAAAAAGAGACCCAAATAACGTTGACCAAGGAGGTAACTAATGGCAAATTTGGGAGAGCGTATTCAGACAGGAGATTGGAAACAAGAGAAGCATGTGGCGGCAATTGAGTGCCCTGCCCAAGTAAAATCGGGTGAGCTATTCGAGGTTAAAGTCAGTCTGGGTAAAGGGGTAGCGCATCCCAATACCACAGAGCACCACATTCGCTGGATAAGCGTCTTCTTTCACCCCGAAGGAGAAAAATTTACCTATCAGGTGGGTCACTTTGACTTCACAGCCCACGGCGAATCAGTTGAAGGGCCTAACAAAGGGCCAGTCTATACTAATCATGAAGCATCATTTTCTATGAAGATTGCCAAGCCCGGTACTATACATGCTTTATCTCTGTGCAATATTCATGGTCTCTGGGAGAGTACAAAGGAAGTAAAGGTAGCAGTATAATTATTCAAAGGAGGTGTCAAACATGGAAGAAGTAAAGGAACAAACAAGTCACATGCCCACGATAGGAGAGATGGCCCCAGCTTTTGAGTCAGTAACCACTCATGGGATGCTCAAGCTGGAAGACTTTAAGGGGAGCTGGCTGATTCTCTTTTCTCACCCGGCGGATTTCACCCCGGTGTGCACTACTGAGTTCATCGCTTTTACCGAGATTTATCCCGAACTACAAAAGCGAGGGGTGGAGCTCCTGGGCCTTAGTGTAGATAGTGTCTCTTCGCATATTGCCTGGGCGCGCAATGTGGAGGAGAAAACCAAGGTAAAGATACCATTCCCCATTATCGCTGACCTCAATAAGGAAGTTTCTCTGGCCTATGGTATGATTCACCCCGGTCAGAGCAAGACCGAGACTGTCAGATGTGTGTTCATAATCGACCCTAACCAGAAAATCAGGACGATACTCTACTACCCGCTGACAACCGGCAGGAACATGGATGAGATACTGAGAATAATAGATGCACTACAAACAACGGACAAACACGGTGTAGCCACTCCAGCTAACTGGAGGCCCGGTGATAAGGTAGTGGTGCCGCCACCGAACACGCAGGAAATGGCTGAAGAGAGACTCAAGCAAGGGTACGAGTGTACCGATTGGTATCTATGTAAGAAAAAACTCTAGGCATATCGTTATAGGAGGAGAATATGGCATGTGTTAGCCCTGATGGTAAACCTACCGAGTCAGGTTCCAAGATGCTCCGCGCCTTACAGGCAGGATCGAAGTCTCCCGAAGAAATCGCCACGAATACCGGGCTGCCGCTATTCAGGGTAAGAAGCGGCCTCCGCGAGCTTGTTCAGGCTGGCTTAGCTGCCCAAAAAGAAGATAGCTACAAGCTTAGTGAAGAGGGAGCCAAGCTGATAAAGTAATATTCCAGGCGATATTGAATGTATATATGGGATGTCCTACCCTCACAAGCCCAACAACTTGTTGGTGAGGAGGGCTAAGTGTATATTGCGATGAAATAGACACAAAGTGGGCAACACAGGAGGGACAAATGGACAAAAACAAAATTATTGCTTTACTAAATCAAGACCTTGAGGGGGAACAAGCAGCTATAATTCAATATCTGGTCCACGCCTATGCTATGGGCGAGGGTGAGATGGCTTGTGAGATCGAGGCTATCGCCCGGGAGGAAATGCGTCATTTTGATTGGCTGGCTGAGACCATAGTCGGCCTGGGTGGCACTCCCACCATTAAGAGGGGAGACATGCGCACAGGCGGAAAATCTGTTTCCGCTTGGATGCAAAACGATGTGCTTCAAGAGAAAGACGCTATCGTCATGTACGAAGAGCATATCAAAACCATCGCCAATCCCAAGATAAAACGCCTGCTGAAGCGAATTCTTTCTGATGAAAAATCACATCGAGGCGACTTCGAACACTTTGTAACCAAGGCCCGAAAAGAAAGCTTGACGGACTTAAGGGGCTCTCAGCAGGACAAGATTGTCCAGACTCTCAACTGGGGCATTGAACATGAATATACCGTTATCCTCCAGTACCTCATCCACTCCTATATGACGCCCAACGAAGATGTCAAGAAAGAAATGGAAGACCAAGCTATAAACGAGATGCAACATCTGGGATGGCTGGCTGAAGAGCTGGTTGGCAAAAAGGGCACTCCCAGGATTGAGCACAAAAAGGTGGATAAATCCACCAAGACCGCTGATATGCTTCGGGCAGATATTACGATTGAGAAAAAGGTGGCAGCTAAATATGACCGCGCTGCCAAAGAAATTAAAGAGGCTGACCTGAAAGAGCTTCTCACGCGGATAAGGGACCACGAATTGTACCACGCTGACATATTCAGCGATTTATTGAAGGGAGAAGAAGGGCGGGGTAGAAAGAAATAGTGGGCTACAAAACTAATTCCAAAAAGCCTGACAAGGCTTCAATCCACATAACCGGGATGACGTGCACCACTTGTGCCCGTACCGTCGAGAAGGGTCTTTCCCAGACTCCTGGCGTAGAGCAAGCTGATGTTAACTTCGCTTCCGAGAAGGCTTCGATAAAATACGATCCTACGAAGGTGAACCTCGCCAAGATCAAGGATACTGTCTCGGAATTGGGGTATGGCATTGCCGTCAAGAAGTCCATACTTCCGGTGGGTGGAATGACCTGTGCTTCCTGTGTTAGTCGGGTGGAGGGGGCTCTATCCAGTGTACCGGGGGTGATTTCAGTTATGGTGAATCTGGCCTCAGAGAAGGCTACCGTAGAGTACCTGGAAGGAACGGGGCTGGCTGACATGAGGCGGGCGGTGAAAGACGCTGGGTATGAACTTGGGCCCGAGGCACAAGCTCTGGAGGATGTGACCACTGCTGCCCAGCGTGAGATTCGAGCCCTGAGGAACAGATTTGTCATCGCTGTTATCCTTGCCGCAACAATAATGATTCTGGGTTTCAGTCCTCCCTTTGTTGGCCGACCCTATCTACTGTGGGCTCTGGCTACGCCAGTGCAGTTCTGGGCGGGTCTGCGATTCTATCGAGGCGCATGGGGCGCGCTAAAACACAAAACCTCCGATATGAATACCCTGATTGCGCTAGGCACCTCGGTGGCCTATTTCTACAGCATGATAGCCGTTGTTGCCCCGGGCCTTTTTGTCACTGGCGTACTTGAACCCCACTTATACTTCGATACCTCAGCGGCGATCATAGCCTTGATTCTTCTTGGCCGTCTTCTGGAAGCTAGAGCCAGAGGACAGACCTCGGAAGCAATAAAGAAGCTTATCGGTATGCAGCCAAAGACTGCTCTGGTTATCCGTGAGGGTGAGCAGAAGGAGACCCCAGTTGAAGATGTCCGGGCTGGTGACCTTATCGTGGTACGTCCCGGCGAGAGGGTGCCCGTAGACGGCATAGTGCATCAGGGCTACTCCAGTGTTGATGAGTCCATGATTACTGGAGAGAGCATCCCCGTGGAGAAAAAGGTAGGTGATGAGGTCATCGGGGCCACCATTAACAAGACCGGCAGCTTTCAATTTGAAGCCACCAAGGTGGGAAAAGACACAACGCTGGCTCATATCGTCAGAATGGTGGAGGAGGCACAGGGAAGTAAAGCGCCTGTTCAGCGTCTGGCTGATGTTATCGCCAGTTACTTTGTGCCTACGGTGATTGGCATTGCTATCATAACCTTCATAGTCTGGTATTTCGTGGGGCCAGCTCCAGCCCTTACTTTTGCACTCCTGAACTTCGTTGCTGTGCTTGTTATCGCCTGTCCCTGCGCCCTGGGGCTGGCTACTCCCACCGCAATTATGGTCGGCACAGGAAAAGGAGCCGAGCATGGGATTCTCATCAGGAACGGCACAGCCCTGGAGAGAGCTCATCAGATAAACACTGTTCTCCTCGACAAGACGGGCACACTTACCCGTGGTGAGCCCGTCGTGACTGATGTGGTCGCTGCCCCATTTTCATCCACAGAGGAAGTCCTCCGGCTAGCTGCCTCCGCTGAGTACAGCTCTGAACATCTGCTTGGTGGAGCTGTGGTCAAGGCTGCTCTGGAGAAGAAGCTAGAATTGTCTCCATCCTCAGATTTTAATGCCATCCCGGGGCAGGGTGTAGAGGCTTTGGTGGAAGGCAAGAAGCTCTTCCTGGGCAACCTCAAGTTAATGGAAGAGCGAGGCCTTTCCCTAAATGGGGTGGAGAAGAAAGCCGCTGAACTCCTTGAAGGGGGTAAGACGGCAATGTTCCTGGGGTGGGATAGCCGAGTAGCAGGGATTATTGCCTTAGCTGATACCCCAAAACCAGGTGCCAAGGAAGCGGTCCAAACGTTGCGCAAGATGGGTACTGAAACAGCTATGCTCACGGGGGACAACCGCCGCACAGCAGAAGCTATAGCTCGAGAAATAGGCATTGACCGGGTCCTGGCTGAGGTGCTCCCTGAGCATAAGGCTGAAGAGGTCAAGAAACTGCAGGAAGAAGGAAGGGTGGTGGCAATGGTGGGCGACGGTATTAACGACGCTCCAGCATTAGCCCAGGCAGATATCGGCATCGCTATTGGCACGGGTACTGATGTTGCCATGGAGACTGGCGATATTACCCTGATTAGTGGTGACTTGATGGGAGTAGTAACGGCCATATCTTTGAGCAAGCGGACCATGAGAACCATCAAACAGAACCTCTTCTGGGCCTTTGCTTACAATACCGCCCTCATTCCCATAGCAGCCGGTGTATTGTATCTTGTCTTCGGGAAGACTGGTGTCCCCTCTGGGCTTCATTTCATTCTAGGTGACTACGGGTTTTTGAATCCTATCCTGGCTGCAGCAGCCATGGCGGCCAGTTCCATCACTGTTGTATCCAACTCATTGCGTCTAAAAAGGTTCAAGCCAGCTAAGCCTGGCAATTAGGGAAAGGAGGTGCGCAATGGCAATAGACCCGGTCTGCAAGATGGAGGTACAGGAAACTAAGGCAGCAGCTACTTCCGAATACAAAGGAAAGAAATACTATTTCTGTGCTGCTGGCTGCAAGAAGGCTTTCGACCGGGACCCTGAGAAGTACCTCGCTAAGGCAAAGGACTAAGTCTAGAATGGGTAGACAATATGTGGAAGTGTACTAATTGTCATCACGTAGAATTTAGCGCCGACAAACCTCAACGCTGCCCGGTCTGTGGTGCTGAGGCAGAGAAGTTCGTCGCACATGAGGTGTCAGGAGTCAAAGGGACCAAGACCCTGAAAAACCTCAAAACTGGTTTCGTGGCCGAGTCTCAGGCACATCTGAGGAACCTCGCTTTTGCCATGAAGGCTGAGCAAGAGAATTATCCTCAGGTAGCGAGGCTGTTTCGTGCTATCGCCGAGGCTGAGTCAGTCCACGCCTTCAACCACTTGCGCCTTTTGGGCGCTGTGTCTGGCACCCAGGATAACCTTGAGAGTGCCTTTGAGAGGGAGAATCTGGCCGCCAGCACTTATCCTCAATTTATCAGGGAAGCCAACGAGGAGGGCAACGCGAGTGTGGCGACGGTCTTGGGTTATTCCCGCGACGTAGAGAAGGGGCATGCCCAGCTCTACAAGAAAGCGCTGGCGCATATGATGGCCGAAAAGGAGACCGAGTACTACGTCTGTCAAGTGTGCGGCTATGTCTCCGACGGCGTTCTCCCTGATGAATGTCCTATTTGCGGCGCTCCCAAGGAGAAGTTCCGGAAGGTGGTCTAGCCGGGTAGGCAATAGTCCGATTGATGGCTAGGATTTGTGAGTGGAGATGTTCTATGAGTAACTTTACAGAGGTAGCCAAAATAGATGAACTGAAAAGTGGAGCGATGAAAGCAGCAAATGTAGCAGGGCGTCAAATTCTTTTGGCCAGAGTTGGGGATAAGTATTATGCTGTTGACAATCTCTGCACTCATATGAAGGGAAATTTATCGCAGGGAAAATTGGAAGGAACTGTGGTCACTTGTCCTGTGCATGGCTCTCAATTTGATATCGCTAATGGTCGAGTAGTGCGTTGGTTAGAAGGAGGGCAAACTTCGAAGGAGGGTAAATCAGTCAAGCCTGCCAAAGACCTTACGGCGTACAATGTGAAGGTTGAAGACAACAGAGTCCTGGTAGAGGTTTAGGGCCAGCCTGGCAAAGTAGGCTTAAGGAAGGATACTATTGTGATGAAGTTAGCTTGTGCGGCAGATGAAATAAAATCGCTAGCACCCGGTGAGGTTAAAGCAGTGTTAGACAAGGATAAGAAGGGTGAGTTTCTCCTTCTAGATGTCAGACAGCCTGAGGAGTACGAAGATGGGCATATTCCCGGTGCCATACTTATCCCACTAGGAGAGTTGGAAGCCAGGCAGGAAGAGTTGGAGCGAGATAAGAAAATCGTCGCTTATTGTCGCTCGGGGCATAGGAGCATGGCAGCAGCCATAGCCCTGTGTGGACTGGGATTCAAAGATGTTCACCACCTGGAAGGTGGTATTCTCAACTGGCGTTACGAGACTATAGGTGGACTGCCGGAAGCGAGGCCTGAGTTAGTAACTGAGATAACTGGTGTTAGGGACATTCTAATACTGGCTATCAAATTGGAGAAGGGCTCTTGGGATTTTTACCTAGCGGCTAAGGAAAAGGCTGAATCGCCTCAGGCGAAAGAGAAATTCCAGATGCTAGCCAATGCTGAAAACGGACATATGAAGAGGCTGTGGGAGAGGGCAATTGGCCTGCTTGGGGAAGGGGCACTTCCGCCTTTAGAGCAGCTCAAGCAAGAACTTAAGGTGAAACACATGGAGGGCGGTATTGAGATAAGTTCTGCTCTAGCCAAAATGGATGAGAAATTCTCTGATGAGATGGAGGCATTGGAACTAGCGCTCGAAAAGGAGTATGTGTCATACGACTTTTATAAGCGGACTGCGGTATTGGTGGGGGACCCAAGTGCCAAAACGCTACTTCACGAATTAGGCCTGGAAGAACGGAATCATGCTGACATTCTACTTGAACGGTTGTCTGAAATCGTTCGACAACGGTGATTGAGAGAGGATGATGCAGATGATTTTTGAGCGCATAGAATCAGAAACTATAGTGCGGTGAGGAACTTCAGGATGCAAGTAGAGGGTCCGGGCAAGGACAATCGGAGGGACCTGAGTTATGGCTGAATTATCGTTACCATTTGAATCTAGATATTTTCCTGTGAGAAAATTCCTCGATATGTACCAGAGGTCCCTGGAGGAGCCAGAGGAGTTCTGGGCTGAACAGGCACGCCAGCTAGACTGGTTTAGGACCTGGGATAAAGTGCTGGAATGGAAGCCGCCCTTTGCTAGATGGTTTGTAGGGGGAAAATTAAACGCATCACATATATGCGTTGATCGTCATGCCAAGACATGGCGCAGAAGCAAAGTAGCTATATACTGGGAAGGAGAGCCGGGAGATAGCAGGGTCTTAAGCTATTCCACTCTATATCGCGAAGTCAACAGATTTGCGTCAGTCCTCAAGAACTGCGGCGTCGGTGACGGGGACAAGGTTGCCTTATATCTGCCGATGATACCTGAGCTGCCCATTTTCATGCTGGCATGTGCCAGGATTGGCGCCATTCATACAGTGATTTTTTCCGGTTTCAGCGCTCAAGCATTGGCTGATAGAGTCAATGATATACAAGCCAAGCTACTGGTAACTGCTGACGGAGGATTCCGGAGGGGGAAGGTAATCCCGCTAAAGAGTATAACCGACGAGGCTTTAACGAAATGCCCATCGGTGGAGAAGGTTATTGTGGTTAAGAGAACTGATTCTCAGGTCACCGTAAGGACGCCAAGAGAGTCTTGGCTGAATGACCTTCTTGACAGTACGGCCCAGTTTGTGGAACCAGAGTCGGTAGAGTCAAATCACCCGCTGTACATACTCTACACCTCGGGTACCACGGGCAAGCCTAAAGGCGTTGTCCACAGTACCGGTGGCTATCTAGTCCAGAACTATTCTGCATATAAATGGGTCTTCGATCTCCGTGAGGAGTCGGTCTACTGGTGCACTGCCGACGTCGGTTGGGTCACCGGCCATAGCTCAATAGTATATGCCCCGCTGGCACATGGAGCAGCTATGGTACTTTATGAAGGAGCTCCCGACTATCCTACGATTGAAAGGTGGTGGGATATTATCGAGAAATATGGAGTTAGCGTGTTTTACACCTCGCCCACAGCCATCAGGATGTTCATGCGATATGGGGAGGAAATGCTCAACAAACATGACCTCAGCAGTCTACAGCTTCTGGGGAGCGTGGGAGAGCCCATTAATCCCGAGGCTTGGCTCTGGTTTTACCGCTATGTCGGTGGTGAAAGATGTCCCATCGTTGATACCTGGTGGCAGACTGAGACTGGCGGTATCATGATTTCACCTTGCCCGGGAATTGAGTGTGTGCCTCTGAAGCCCGGCTCAGCAACCTTACCATTGCCTGGGGTAGAGGCTGATGTAGTTGATGAGGATGGCAAGTCAATGCCGCCGGAAAAGAGGGGTTTGTTGGTAATAAAGAGACCCTGGCCCGGGATGCTTCTCGGTGTACATGGAGCCCCGGAACGTTACAAGAAAGCTTATTGGGAGCGGTTTCCCGGAGTTTACTATACCGGCGACTACGCAGTAAAGGACAAAGATGGATATTTCTGGGTCTTGGGAAGGGCTGATGAGGTACTCAAAGTGGCCGGGCATAGAATAGGTACTGCTGAACTAGAGGACGCTGCTGTCTCACATCCTCAAGTAGCTGAGGCAGCCGTTGTGGGCAAAGACGACCCGGTGAAAGGTGAGAGTATCGTCATCTTTGTCAGGCTTAAAGAGGGTGTTGACCCTTCTCCAGACCTGAAAAAAGACATTGCTGGTCACATGCGAAGAATGGTAGGGCCGATAGCAGTTCCTGATGAAATTCATTTTGCTGCAGAGCTACCCAAGACACGAAGTGGCAAAGTCATGCGGCGTGTCTTGAAGGCAGTGGCCAACAATACTAGCATAGGAGACCTCACAACCCTGGAAGACAAAAGTTCCGTGGAGGAAATAATCAAGGCCTATCAAGAATTTAAAGAAGAGAAGGTAAAGCAAGGGAAGGCAAAGAAGAAGTGACATGTCGCCAGATATTGGTCTCCTGTTGAGCAAGAACAAAATTGTGAACTGCGTGGTCATAAGCCAGGAGGTACAAAATGGACGAGAACCTTAGGGCAGAGCTTGAGGTCGACAATGTATCTGTTGCACTGAATGCCTTCGCCGAACAATTCTTTGCTCGCACTGTAGTCGGCGCAGTCTCTTCCTTGAAAGGAACTGAAGACATACGGGAGCTGGAACTCTATCTGGCGCAGGGCAATGTCAGGCTCGTCGTCAATGGGGATGAACTCCCCCTTACCCCCTTTCCCATGGAAATTCTCACCAACACAATAATTGGCTCGGTCTCTTCACTGAAGGGGGTGGGAAAAATAGACAGCTTGAAGATTAGCATTAAGGCACAGTAATCAAATGATTGATACAAAAGTCACATACAACGAGGGCGGCGGTTTTTAGAATTGAACAATATCTAGGGTAATTCCCTGGCACGATAAACTATACAGGTTTAGAAAGGAGGCCAAGATGACAGAGCAACTATGTCCGGTTTGCGGTTGCACCATCGTGGGAGAAGCCTACGAAAAAGATGGTGTTAAGTACTGTTGTGAGTCCTGTGCCACCGATAGTGGGCCTTGTGACTGTGGATGTTGCCACGTTGTGGAAGAAGAAGAGCGTTAGATCAAGAATATAGAATATAGTTTCGTCGTTGAGGAGTGGGGGTTTTATGCCCAACCATTTAAGAAACGAGAGTTCCCCTTATCTGCGTCAACATGCTCATAATCCGGTGGACTGGTACCCATGGGGTCCAGAAGCGTTCGAGAGAGCTCAAAGGGAAGATAAACCCGTCTTCTTATCTATAGGGTATTCAACATGCCACTGGTGCCACGTGATGGCACATGAGTCTTTTGAGCATCCTGAAGTAGCCAGGCTTATGAATGAAGCTTTCGTGTCCATTAAGGTGGATCGTGAGGAGCGTCCTGATATAGACAGCGTTTATATGAGCGCCTGTCAGGTGATGACAGGCAGTGGGGGGTGGCCTCTTAGCATCATTATGACGCCTGATAAAAGACCTTTCTTTGCTGCCACTTACATCCCCAGGGAAAGTCGATTTGGACTGATTGGAATGCTGGAGCTAATCCCAAGCATTAGGGAGCTTTGGGCATCGAGGCGAGGCGAAGCGCTAAGTTTGTCCAGTAAAATCGCCGCCATACTCCAACAGACCCCGCAGGACACCGCCGGCGAAGAATTAGATGAAACGATGCTGGAGCTCACATATGAACAGCTTGCCAAACGCTTTGATGGACAGCACGCTGGCTTCAGCAACGCTCCGAAGTTTCCCACCCCGCACAATCTTCTCTTCTTGCTTCGTTACTGGAAACGTAGCGGCAAGAGGGCAGCGTTGGATATGGTAGAGAAGACTCTGCAAGCAATGCGCCGTGGGGGTATATATGACCAAATTGGATTTGGTTTCCACCGCTACTCCACAGATTCCCAATGGCTTGTTCCCCACTTTGAGAAGATGCTTTATGATCAAGCTATGTTACCTATGGCCTACACCGAGGCTTATCAGGCAACTGGCAAAGAAGATTATGGAAAAACATCACGGGAGATCTTCACCTATGTTCTGCGGGATATGACAGCACCGGAAGGCGGGTTCTGCTCGGCTGAAGATGCGGATAGCGAGGGAGAGGAAGGGAAGTTCTATCTTTGGACGCATGAGGAAGTGCAACAGGCACTTGGCAATGAGGCGGCAGATTTCGTCGCCAAGCTATTCAACATTGAAAAAGACGGCAATTTCGCGGACCAGACGACTGGAAGGAAGAGTGGCGTCAATATCTTGTATTTAAGAAAGCCGCTTGGAGACGTCGCCTCCGACTTGAATCGGTCTCAACAGGACCTTCAGGCGCGTCTGGAAGTGATTCGGCAGAGACTATTTGCTTACCGCGAAAAACGTGTCCATCCCATGAAAGACGACAAGATTCTAACTGATTGGAATGGTCTCATGATTGCTGCACTGGCAAAAGGAGCTCAAGCTTTTGATGAGTCTCAGTATGCGGAAGCAGCCTGCCGTGCTGCAGATTTCATACTTGGGAATATGCGCAAACCAGATGGCCGGCTTTGGCACCGCTATCGAGATGGCCGGGCTGGCGTAGATGCAAATCTGGATGATTATGCTTTTCTAGTTTGGGGTCTGATAGAACTATATGAGGCCACTTTCGATACAAGTCATCTTGAATTTGCTCTCGAACTGACCAATGACATGGTGAAGCATTTCTGGGACGAAGATGGTGGTGGGTTTTATCTCATGCCTGACGATGGTGAAAGCCTGTTGGTCAGAAAGAGGGAGATTTACGATGGTGCTATTCCATCGGGAAATTCCGTGGCAATGCTGAACTTGCTTCGTCTGGGGCGCATGACTGCCAATTCGGATTTTGAGGAAAAGGCAGCAAAAATCGGACGTGCTTTTTCTGGAAACGTCAAACAATCACCATCGGCACATACTCAACTCATGGTTGCCTTGGACTTCGGGATCGGGCCTTGTTATGAAGTAGTCATCGCCGGCCAGGCACAGACGGAAGATACCAAAGCTATGGTAAGAGCGTTAAGAACACGTTTCTTACCGAATATGGTGGTGCTTCTCACCCCCAGTGACCGAGAATCACCTGAAATAGCTAAGCTTGCCGAATTTACCAGAAGTCAATCGAGCATCGGAGGCGAGGCCACAGCTTACGTCTGCCTCAATTATCGCTGCAAGCTGCCAACCACGGATATAAATAAAATGCTGGAATTGCTCAATGCTAGATAGCCATTTTAGAAATGAGGTAGCCCGGGTGGGTGTGGTCGAACACAAACCGACAAAACATCAGGTAACAATGGGCTGGGGGTGATTTATATGTGAATCTTTGACTGTGCTGCCAGAACCCAAAAGTACTAAGAAAAAGGAGGAAAGAATTGGAAACATTTCGTGGTAGTGGTCATTTGCCGGGAGCCCCGAAGGTGTGGGATGTGGACCTGGATGCCGACTGGGAAAAGAAAGAATTTACAGTACGGATACCGGCAGCCAGGGCAAACTTGACCGAATGGCCAGGGCTAATGGTACAAACTATCGACGACAAAGAAGCAGTGTTCAGAACACGTGGCATCCCACCACTGCAAATTCACTGGTGGCATGTGGTGAAGAATTCCACCGGTGGTCTCTGGGCAATGGTCCTTGTACCTCCTAATGAAGAAGGAATATGGCTTAACTGCGGTCTTCGTCTAGAAAAGAAGGGTGGATGATCTTCGGTGTTGCCTTTGGTTAGTCTATATGAAGGAATACCTGAACGACTGCGGTTTTGACAGGTTCGCTGGTCAATGCTATCATACCTTTACAAGGTGTGGATTACAGCCGAAGTTGATGATAACAAGATGGTCAATTTGGTTAGGGAGGGGATTCAGGGGGTGGTAATAGTTGGATGCCGCCGATAGTTGGCTTATATTAGCCTTCTTAGTCTGCCTAGCCCATTTAGCCTTCTCTTCCAGTGCTGAGGCAGCTTCTATTTCCCTGTCTAAAGCTAGTAGTAAGCGGATTGCACATATCGGTCACTCAGGGGAGCATTAGGGGTGAACATTAACGGCCTCTTTGTGATATTGTTTTTCCTCTGTCTTGGGTGTGCCGCTTTTTTCTGCAGTGCTGAGACTGCTTTCATTGGCATGCAGAAGCTGCGTCTACAGTATCTCATCCAGAGCGGGCACCCTTCGGCCCGAAGGGTGGCCAAGATTGT
>Ga0315554_1000761_pt1 | contig 19057 bp, 17 predicted proteins | sample SalMarSW160370MG_FD_202114 | JGI IMG/M metagenome (GOLD analysis project Ga0315554, IMG submission 202114) | Salt marsh sediment microbial communities from the Plum Island Ecosystem LTER, Massachusetts, United States - Salt Marsh Sediment SW1603-70 ... | reverse complement strand
GCAGCAAGATTCATCTGATCGCCATGTTGGACACGCAAGATTATCTGCTGCGGAGCGGCCGCGTGAATTGGGCGACCGCGAATCTGGGGAAGATGCTCCGTATTCGTTTACTTGTCGGAGTCGAGAATGGCGAGGTCGTACGCAAAGCGCTCGTCCGCACGCGAAACAAAGCCGTCGAAGAATTATCGGCTCTGGCAAGATCGTGGAACTCTCTCCAACGCCTGGCCATCCTGCATACTGCGGCCGAAAAAGAAGCCGGGACGCTGGCCGAATCGCTGGCGGAAATATCCGCGACGCCGCCCATGATCGTCGACGCGACGACCTTGTTGGGTGTCTACGTCGGTCCTGCTGCCCTGGGCATCGCCGGACTTTGTATTTAGTCTCTGGCAAATTTCCAGCATCGCCTTTATTATTAATCCAATGAACCCAGCATTAGAAAAAGTCGCCAAGTATTTAAGTCTGGAAATAGATCGCAATTTCGATAATCGTGCCGTCGTCGGCGGCCTGCAGCGCATGCTCGAACCTTGGCAAGTCGAAGCGCGCTCGACAGGGGTGCCGGATAACGTGATCGAAGCCGTAGTCGCCAGACTCCGGGATTATCCCACGTTGTCGATCGCCTCGCGAAAAGAAGCGCTCGAAGGGCTCGTGCGCCGCTTGCAATCCGAGTTTCCCGATCTGCCGCTTCCCGATTTGTCATCCCCTGGAACGAAAGAAGTTACAGAAACGGTGGCCGAAGTCCAGCAGGAAACGGACGCCGAACAACACTCCGCAACGACATCAGCGGACGTGAGCCAGGTTGATTCGGAAAAGCAAAGCTCGATGCCCTCAGCAAGTTCGACGAGCACGAAAACCGTCGAAGCCGAAGAAAAGCCCAAAGACGATCGCAATGCCGGGCCACAAGGTCCTCCGGCTGCACTCAACGCCCCGTTGACCAGCATCGCTGGCATCGGTCCGAAATCCGCAAAAACGTTGAAGAAACTGAACCTGGCCACGCTGGGTGATTTGCTCTGGCATCTGCCCCGGCGCTACGATGATTACTCCAAACTGAAAACCATCAACCAGCTTTTTTATGGAGACGAAGTAACCGTGATCGGCACGGTCGAAGAGGTTAACACACGAACGGTGCGCAGCGGAAAGATGAAACTCGTCGATGCCGTCATAAGTGACGGCACCGGCTCGCTGCGAGTGACTTGGTTCAACCAACCCTGGATTGCCGACCGCCTGAAGCCGGACCGACCGATCGTATTATCCGGCAAGATCGATCAATACCTGGGTCACCTGACCATGAACAGCCCGGAATGGGAACTGCTGGAGCGAAAACAGCTCCACACCAACCGCATCGTGCCGATTTACCCGCTAACGGCAGGCGTCTCCAGCAAGTGGCTGCGCCGGGTCATCCATTCCGTCGTTACCCGTCTGGCGCCAAGGATCCCCGATCCGCTTCCCGCATCGATACGCGAGTCGGCCGACCTGATCCCATTGAGTCAAGCGCTGCAGCAAATTCACTTCCCGGACGATTGGGATCACCTGCACCAGGCGCAGCACCGCATCGCTTTCGATGAGATGTTCATGCTGCAACTCGGCGTCCTGCGTCAAAAACAAGCCTGGGAACGCCTCAGTTGTCCTCCCCTGCGTGTGGAATCAGAATGGATCGAGCGCTTCCAGTCCTCGCTGCCGTACGAGTTGACGCCATCACAAATGCGGGCTCTGAAGGAAATCCGATCCGATCTCGAGGCGGCCCATCCCATGAATCGGTTGCTGCAAGGTGATGTGGGATCAGGAAAGACGATCGTAGCTGCAGCAGCTGTAGGGATCGCGGCCAAGTGCGATACGCAGTCCGCAATCCTGGCGCCGACAAGCATCCTCGCAGAGCAACATTACCAAACCCTGCGAGAGATTCTACCTTCCGCCGCCGGGATTCCCGAAGATCGAATCGCGATACTCCTCGGCGCCACTTCGGAAGCCGACAAAGAAGAAATACGCAAGAACCTCGAAAGCGGCGTCATCCAGGTCATCGTTGGGACTCACGCGTTATTGGAAGGTCCGATTAAATTTTCGAACCTGAGTCTCGCCGTGATCGACGAGCAGCACCGCTTCGGTGTCGAGCAGCGGGCCATTTTACGTGACAAAGGCGACAACCCGAACCTGTTGGTCATGACCGCAACACCCATCCCGAGGTCGCTCGCCCTGACCGTCTACGGCGATCTCGACCTGACGGTAATCGATGAAATGCCCAAAGGTCGTATGCCGGTCGAGACAAAGGTTTTCCGGCCGCAAGAGCGTACCCGGGCGCATCACTTCATCAGCAAACAAGTCGAGCAAGGGCATCAAGCGTTCATCATCTTTCCTCTTGTGGAAGATTCGGAAAAGATTGAAGCGAAGGCCGCCGTTAAAGAGTACGAGAGTTTGAGCAACGAGATCTTCCCACAGTTCCGAGTAGGATTACTGCACGGCCGCATGCGGCCGGACGAAAAAGATGAAATCATGTCCCAATTTCGGGATGGAAAAATCGACATTCTCGTCTCTACTTCCGTAGTCGAGGTTGGAATCGACATCCCCAACGCTACGGTCATGCTGATCGAGGGCGCCAATCGATTTGGCCTGGCACAGCTGCACCAATTCCGTGGGCGCGTCGGTCGAGGGGACCAACCGTCATACTGCCTGCTCATTCCGGACAGCGATGATGCTGCGGATAACGAAAGACTGGCGGCCATGGAATCCACGACGGATGGTTTCAAACTCGCGGAATACGATCTCGACCAACGCGGTCCTGGTGAATTCCTGGGAACCCGTCAATCCGGTTTCACGGATTTACACACCGCACAGATCACGGATGTCAAGTTGATCGAAAAAGCTCGCAGAGAGGCGCAGGCCGTTTTCGCCGCCGATCCGACGTTATCACAACCCGAGCATTCTCGGATCGCCGCTGAAATGCAGCGTTTTTGGGGACTTGAGAAGGGAGAAATGAGTTAATGGTTCGAGCCGTCTTTCCTGGCACGTTTGATCCGATTCATTACGGACACATCGACATCGCCCGACGTGCAAGCCGCTTGTTCGACGAGATGATCATCGCCGTGTACGATAAACCCAACAAAGTACTCTTGTTTACGCCCGAGCAACGCCTGGCGCTCGTTCGAAAAGAATTCGAGGACGATAAACGCATCAGTGCGACCATTTTCAGCGGCTTGACGGTTAACTTCTGCAAGGAAGTCGGCGCACAAGTCATCGTTCGTGGTTTGAGGGTCTTTTCGGATTTCGAACACGAATTTCGCATGGCGTTGGCAAATCATCGTCTCGAGCCCGACATCGACGTCGTCGCACTGATCACGAGCGAGGAACACAGCTTCCTCACGGGAAGCACCGTAAAGGAAATCGCTTCGTTCGGAGGCGACATCAGCAGCCTCGTTCCGGATCACGTCGCCAAAGCACTCGACCTCCGCTTCAAAGAACTCGGAGATGACGGTCCGAAGAGGGTTCCGGATACTTCTCTGCTCGATTGAGGCCGGTTGACCGGAACGCAACTTCGGTGTACGCTTCGGCCTGAACCTTGCAACTTCAAGCATGCGGTCCGCATCATCCCGCAATCCGGACCGGAGGAATGTATGGACATCCTACACCTAGTGGATCGATTAGAGGAATTGTTCAACGAAAGCAGACCGATTCCGCTGACCCACAACGTCGTGGTAGACGAAGATCGTATGCTGGAAATCATCGACCAAATGCGAATTTCCATTCCGGATGAGGTCAAAAAAGCGCAGCAAGTGCTGGCACAGCGCGACCGCGTGCTCGCTCAAGCTCAGGAAGAGGCCAATCGAACCATCGCCCTGGCAAAGAAGAACGCCGATGACGTTGTCGCCCGAGACGCCATCGTGGAAGCTTCCCAAGCCAGAGCAGAACAGATACTCGCCCAGGCCAGAGCGGATGCTGAGCTGATCCGCCGTGAGGCGGATGATTACATCGTTGAATCGCTGGGGGCAATCGAGGCGGAATTACTGCGCCTCGTAAATCAAACCCGGAACGGCATCGCCAAGCTGACTGCGGATCGTCTCAGCGTTTCCGAACAGGCACCGGAAATTCTGGACGGCGATTAGCCCAATTTTCACTTCCCCCAGGGAAGAAGCGGCAGTCCAATCCGGATGGGTTTAATCCGTGCCTTGCGCCACGCTCTGCTTGCCGACTTTCATCCGCGCTTCTGCCTTTACCGCCACGGCTTCGAGGAACGCCTTAAAGAGAGGATGAGGCCGATTGGGTCGAGATAGAAATTCTGGATGGAATTGGCAACCGAGCATGAAAGGATGATCTTTCAACTCAGCAATTTCGACCAGACGATCGTCCGGTGAAAGACCGGAAAAGACCATCCCGTGTTCACCGAAGATTTCCCTATAGGTATTGTTGAACTCGAATCGATGGCGATGACGCTCCTCCACCCGGTTGCAGTTGTAGGCGTGTTTGGCGATGGTGCCCCGTTTTAACACACAGGGATACAATCCCAATCTCATCGTGCCGCCCATGTCACCGATTCCGCGCTGCTCGGGAAGCAAGTCGATTACCGGATGCGGCGTATTGATGTTGAACTCCGTCGAATTCACGTCCTCCGAGTCCAACACGTGCCGGCCGAATTCGATCACCATAACCTGCATGCCGAGGCAAAGGCCCAAATACGGCACCTTATTTTCACGCGCGTAGCGAGCCGCTGAGATCTTCCCTTCGATCCCCCGCGATCCGAATCCCCCGGGTACGATCACGCCATCCGCCATTTCCAATTCGGCGAATCCTTTTCCTTTCTCCAACTCCGCGGAATGCAGCCAGATGATTTCGGCCTTTACCCCCGCCGACAACGCCGCGTGACGCACGGCCTCGCGCACACTCATGTACGCATCCTGCAACTCGACGTACTTGCCGACCAACGCAATGCGAACTTTCGGTCTTTCTTTACGCTCGGCGGCAATCATGCGTTCCCATTCGGTCCACTCCGGTTTTTTCCTGGCCTTCAAACCCAGGCGGGTGAGTACGTGTTCTCCCAATCCTTCTCGTTCCAGGAGCAAGGGCACCTCGTACAAGATGGAAGTCGTCGTGAGTGGAATCACGGCACGTGCATCGACGTCGCAAAACAAGGCGATCTTATCGCGTAAATCCTCGCCAACGACATAGTCGGAGCGAGCGACGATCACGTCCGGTTGGATGCCGATCGAGCGTAGTTCTCGCACCGAATGCTGGGTCGGTTTCGTTTTCAACTCCCCGGTTGCGCCGATGCGCGGCAGCCAGGTTGTGTGCAGGAAAATCGTCCGATCACGGCCGATATCCGAGCGCATCTGGCGCAGCGCTTCTAAAAACGGCAGCGACTCGATGTCGCCGACGGTACCGCCAACTTCAACGATCACGATGTCTGCGTTGGTCGTCCGAAACACGAGTCCGATACGGCGTTTGATTTCGTTGGTTATGTGGGGAATGACCTGAATCGTCCCTCCGAGAAAATCGCCTCGTCGTTCTTGTGCGATCACTTCGGAGTAAATCTGACCCGTCGTTACATTACATACCCGATTTAGACTCGTGTCGATAAAGCGCTCGTAATGTCCCAGGTCGAGATCGGTCTCCGCACCATCATCGAGCACATATACCTCGCCGTGCTGGTAGGGACTCATGGTTCCCGGGTCTACGTTGATGTAGGGATCGAGTTTCTGGATCGATACCTCGAAGCCTCGCTCCTTGAGCAATTTGCCGAGCGCAGCCGCTGTGACGCCTTTCCCCACAGAGCTGACAACACCGCCTGTGATGAAGATATATCTGGTCATTGTCGCCTCCGACTGAAGGTATCGTTCTCGAATAGATTCCGCCTTAAAAGGTCGGTGGGGAGACCGATTTTCGGTGATCTCCCCACCGTCGTTGAAATTTCTTTCGCCGTGTGTGTTTTATACATCTTCATGTGCGGACAAGGTCTCCCAAGTCGCTGACTGCCTTGTGCATCTCCAGAAAGAGGAGGCCGAGTTTGGCTTGCTGACGAGCCAGAACAGAGAGCAGCGCCTCGTTTCCCACCGACATCAGAAGGATATACCCGTCGTCTCCCTGGATGTAGACTTCATCCAACATGCCTCGTTCCAATTCACTCGAGATGCGCTTACCAATATTCAACATGCTGGCCGACAACGCAGATACACGCTCTTCCTCCACGCCGAGAGGGAAGGATGATGCGATCGTCAACCCATCGACGCCCACGATTGCCGCAGCTTCGACATCCGGCGTATTCCCTTCAAAGCTATGCAATCTTTCAAGCATCATGTTGTTCCTTGATTTGCTCATCGTGGACTACCTGGTGCTTGACACAACGTGCGGAGTCTACCACATGGAGTTGCGTGAAGCAAGCAATTCGAATTGTCCGGTCCTTTGAACGAACGCCGGACCTTTCCGTTCGCTAAAACCTATAAGTCTTTAACACATCTCGTAGGGGTTTCGTTACTCGATCAATCCCGGAATCAAACGGACGACGACCCTCCCATTTTCGAGGTCCACTTCCCGGATCACCGATTCGATCGCTGGGAGTAAGATTTCCTTTCCCGTGGGATCCCGCACGAGGTACACGTCGTTCGCACCGGTTTCCATGATCTCCTCGATCGTGCCGAGTTCTTCATCCGCCGCTGTTACGACGTGCAACCCCACAATTTGCCAATGAAAGAATTCCCCTTCCGGAAGAGGCTCCAACGAGGCAAAGCGGATATAGATCGTTGCCCCACGCCATTTTTCGGCCGTTTCTCGGTTTGTGCAGCCTTCGATAAACATCAGGAATTCTTTTCTGTGCCGGCGTAGTGTTTTAACGGTTGCCGGCTCTTTCACCTCTCCGAGATAGACACTCACGGAAGGTTCAAGTTTGTAGATGAGTTCAGAATTGGAAGAGACATTCAACCCGCCTCGTACACCGTGGGGACGAACGACGCGCCCGACAGCCAGGAATTCCGGTGGTTGTCGGGCGCTGTTGTATGTAGATGGCCGATCAGAGTCCATGTAACCTAGAGGATATCCAGAGAAACACGATCTCCGCGACGCGACGCCGCGACCCGCAGGAGGGTGCGCATGGCATTCGCCACCCGGCCTTTGCGGCCGATCACTCGACCCATGTCCTCATCCGCAACGCTCAACGTGATCCGTACGTTTCGGCGCTGCGTATACTCCATGACCTTCACTTGCGTAGGATCGTCCACCAAGGACTTGGCAATGAACTCAATCAAGGCTTTCATACCAGGTCATCTTTCTCCCCACTTCGCTGCCGGAACCCGGAGTGAATGGGCTGCTTCGAGCCATAAAAGTTGCTGAACGGACATCGGATGCGCCATTTCATAAGCTTTCAAATCGGGCACGTTCCAACCGTTTGCAGATTATTCTTCCGACGCTTCATCCTTCTCGTCGGCTTCTTCTTGTACTTCTTCGGCTTTCGCTTCTTCGGTTTCCGCTTCAGCCTCTTCTTCCACTACTTCTTCGGTGGCTTCCACTTCACTCTCCGCCTCGTCATCCTTCGCCTCCTCGGCGGGTTCTTCCTTTACCGCTTCTTCAGGAGCTTCCTTTTCCTTCTTTTTCTGTTTCTTGGCGGCACGTTTTTCGGTGAGATCATCCCGTCTCGTACGTGGATCGACCTGCGGCATGGCCGCTTCGGCTTCCTTGAGCAACTTCTCAAGCTTCTCACCGCCCTTGAACCGCTCCCAACGCTCCCATGTTCCGATGGAGCGAAGCGCATCTACGACAGAGTCAGATGGCTGTGCGCCATTCTGGAGCCAGTGGAATAGACGAGCCTCGTCGACCTGAATCGTCGAAGGTTCCGTCCGTGGATTGTAATGCCCAAGAATTTCGAGGAATTTCCCGTCGCGCGGACTTTCCTTGTCTGCAGCAACGATTCTAAAGCTTGGCTGGTTACGAGAACCTACCCGGCGTAATCGAATTCGAACCATTGTATTCTCTACTCTCCTATTTTTATTGATCGCCGCCAATTTACGCATCGAGGGGAGAGGTATGCCAGGAAGGTTAGCATGTATCACCTCACTGCGAATAGCATGCAGCAGCGTCGTTACATTATATTAGAAAGTCCTTTAAGAGCGCCCCTGCCGGCTCTTTTCAACAACCTTTGCATCTGTCGGTACTGGCGCAGGAGCTGATTCACTTCTTGAACCGTCGTTCCCGAACCAGCGGCAACACGTCGTTTTCGACTGGCGTTCAATATCTGCGGATGCTGCCGTTCGTACACTGTCATAGATTGTATCATTGCTTTCGTTCGATTCAGCTGTTTCTCGGCAGCAACCTGGTCGATCTGCGCACCGCCGGTCAATCCACCCGGGAGCATCGACAACACTTTACCGAATGGACCGATGCGTTGGATCATGGCGATCTGCTCCAAGAAATCTTCCAGCGTAAACTCACCGCTGCGCAGGCGATCTACCTGCTTGCTTGCCAACTGCGGGTCCATTCCCGCCTGCGCCTTTTCGACGAGGCCGCTGATGTCTCCCATTCCCAGAATTCTCGAAGCCAGTCGTTCAGGATCGAAAATCTCAAGGGCGTCTCTCGCTTCACCGACGCCGATGAATTTGATCGGTATGCCGGTAACGGCACGCATGGAAATCGCTGCGCCGCCGCGCGCGTCGCCATCCATTTTCGTCAGGATGATCCCCGTGATGTCCAACGCTTCACGAAACCCTCGGGCGATGTCCACTGCTTCCTGACCCGTCATGGCGTCCGCGACGAGCAGGATCTCGACAGGCGCAAGCCGATCGCGGATCGATTTAAGCTCGCCCATCATGTCCTCGTCGACCTGCGAGCGCCCTGCCGTATCCAGGATAACGACGCTCGCCCCTGCGTTCGAAGCGGATTGAAATCCGGACTCACTCATCGCCAACGGTGAGAGATCGGGTTCGTAAGAAACAGGAACCTTGATTTCCTCGCCGAGGATGACCAGCTGTTCGGCTGCCGCCGGGCGGTATGGATCGACGGCGACCAACCAAACCCGTTCTCCGCCCGTCTTCAATAGCCGCGCCAGTTTCGCAGCGGTGGTCGTTTTACCCGAGCCCTGGAGGCCCACCAACATGACGATGCGTGGTTTGTCTCGCGTGAGATTGAGCGCAACGGGTTGCCCCAGAGTCTTGACCAATACCTCCTGGACGATCACGATGACCTGTTGGGCAGGATTTAGTGCTCTGGCAACTTCTGCGCTCAAAGCGCGCTCGCGTACGAGCTCTAGCAATTCTTTTACCACTTTGTAATGTACGTCCGCCTCGAGTAACGCCAGACGGATTTCTTTAAGCGCCGCGTCCACATCCTCCGGACGCAAGCGGCCTCTCTTGGCAAGCAGCCGAAATGTACTCTGCAGGCGTTGGGTCAGAGATTCAAACATATTTCAAGCTTCGTCTGTACACACAAGCCGCCGGATCGGGCTGTCTTTCGACAGCAACCGGCCGGCGGGCAAAATTCCGCTCGATGCCTACACACAAAAACATTGTAGTCTCGAAGATAATCATGGTCAAGGGGCGTTGGACGATGCCCCTTGCCAATCGAGCAACGACAATCCGATCGCCTGTGCTCGTACCGGCGGGGCATCTTCCAATATCACCAACACCAGTTGAGTGAAGCCCAAATCATCGACGGTCGAACACACAAACCAACTCAAACGCTCCTCTGCCGTTCCTGCGATCGCCTGAGCCGTGTATTGAAAGATTGAACCCGAATCATCCGTAAGCGCCATGCGGATTCTTTCGCTTGTTTCGGGATCGATCGCTTCATCCTTTCCAGCGAGAGAATCGACTTCCTGCCAGCGGCCGTTCATGTCTTTCATCGCAGCCACAACTCGCAACGCCGGGAGGTCGCCGTCTGCAAGTACGGCTGCAAATGCTCGTGCGACCTGCAGCGGCGTGACGGTGATATCGCTCTGCCCAATGGCTGCCATCTGCCAATCGCTTTCGCTTGGGCCGACCGCGATGACCGGCACGGGAGCGGTCTCGAGACGGATCGAAGGCGGCCGAGTGAAACCGAAAGCCTGCAGCATGCCGACGAGGCCTTTCGCTTCCAAATCTGCCCCCAATTCGATGAATGCACCGGGGCATGCGGCGCGCAGCGCCTGGCCATAATCAACTTCCTCTTTATTGGACAAGCTCTTCAAACAACGCAGCTCCGTCCCGTCCACGGACACGGCAGAAGATGCACTCGATGCCTGATCTTCCAGCCGCAGCAATCCTTCCGTTTCGGACCAGGCCACGACGAACGGGGCAAAGGTCATCCCGGGTTGATAATGGGCCTGTGTGACGCGATTCAGCAAGGGTGCCCCTTCCCGGTCGATCAAGGATTGCCAGTCCGCGTCCACCCGGTTGGGGTCGTACGACGGCGACGAGACCATGGCCAGGATGTCTCCCGTCGAAGGATCGAGGATCACGATCGCTCCCGTCTCGCCCTGCAGCGCTTCCCAAGCGTTACGCTGCAAGGCGCTGTCGACCGTTAGACGCACATCCAATCCTGCAGGCGGATATCCCGTAAGCAGCCGGTCCCACCAGCCGACGGACAGCGAATACCCCTCCTCCCCGCGGAGCACCTTGTCCATCGTCCGTTCCACCCCGGTCTGACCGTAGGCCAGTGAACTAAACCCCGTTACAGTCGCAGCCCAGGGAGCCGGATAGATGCGTTCGTACGACCCTTGTTCACCGGACGACATCGCCAGTACCTCACCCGTCCGGTCGACGATTTTCCCGCGCAGGTTATATAGTTCGGATACCGCCCTGCGGGGATTATCCGTACGCGCCGTCAGAAGCGGGGCACGATAGATCGTCCACCACCCAAGCAGAACGGCCAGACCCACCCAGGCGGCGGTGATCCAGCCATGAATCGTAAGCAGCGGCCGGGAGAAATTGCCGGCTCCTCCTGAACTGCCCGAAAGTAAAAGGAGAAAGGAGAGTGCAATGAGATTGGTCATCAATGATGAACCACCATAGGATACGAAGGGCAGTGTCACGCCGACGAGAGGCAGCATACGGATGTTGCCTCCGACGATCAGGATCGTCTGAAAGGCAAAGCCGATTGACAGGCCGCCGGCAAGAATCACGCTGAAGGGTTCTTTGGACCTAGCCGCTACCCGAAATCCTCGAGCCACGAGAATCGCGAACAACGCAATCAGACCGAGCCCGCCAAGCAACCCCCACTCCTCTACGATGGCCGTAAAGACGAAATCGGAATGAACGACGGGGACGAAAGCTGGAGAGCCGATTCCCGGACCGCGCCCGAGCACACCGCCGGATGCGACGGCGATGAGTGCCTGTACCAACTGATAGGAACCGCCACTCGGATCGCTCCAAGGGTCGATCCAGGCTTGGATGCGATTCTGTACGGATGCAGAAAACCCAAATCCAATCAATCCCCCGGCCAATATGATCAGGATAGCAGCGATGAGGATCTGTCGTCTGCCCGTAACCAGGTACAGCAGTGCAGTGAGTATGACCAGGTAGAGTGTCCCCGCGCCTATGTCCCCCTGCATGACGAGCAGTGCGACCGACAATCCCCACACGACGACCAACGGGGCATATGCAATCAGCCAGAACTTCGAACGTTCCCCCCACCGGAACGCCATTCGATCCGCCAGATACGAGGCGAAAAACGAGATCAGCAACAGGCGCAACGGCTCGGAAGGTTGAAGGTAGAAGCCGCAGCATCCCAACCAGAGGCGCGGTTCGACGCTGGAAGGATTGGTACCCAACAGGAGAGTCAAGGCTGTCAGGGAGACGCCCACGATCAGCCACAAGTAACGATATCGCCGCAGCCAGCTCAAATCCGCAGGTAATCGGAACACGATCAGCATCGCCCCCACACCCAGAACGAACCAACCCATCTGCCGCAGTCCGAAACCCGGGGCGAGCCGCCAGATGGTCAATACACCCCAACCGCTAAGCAGCAGCCCGACGGGCAGGATGAACGGATCGCGAAGAGGCCGCAGCCGCTGCAGCGAACGGCGTAAAGCAACCGCCGCGATCAGCCACACCGGCAAGACGGAAAAGTGCTGCCAGCGCGAACCAAGCGCATCCGCCGTACGCGTTTTTACCGCGGGCGCAAGGAATAGAGCCAACGATGTCAGGCAGAGGAAAGCGAAAGCGAGACCCAAAAGCAGGGCCTCGCGTCGATCGTTTTCCTCGACCTGGTCACGGAATATAGCGCTCGACAAGAATGCCCAGCCTCCTCGCTGCTTCGGGATCGAGATGTTCCGGATCCGTGAGCACGGTATCCTTCAAAGCGTCCGCACAGTCACATGCACGCGAACCATCCATTTCATCAATTAGATTGTTGATCGCAACCTGTGCGAGCTCCATATTCTCCCTTAGTGTGCGCACGATGCGCTCCACACTCACTGTTTCCTCGGACGTATGCCACACGTCGTAATCCGTCACGTGCGCCATCACGGCATAGCACATCTCGGCTTCCCGCGCCAAAAATGCTTCCGGACATGTCGTCATGCCGATAATGGACATCCCCCAACCACGATACGTGTTCGATTCGGCCTTCGTCGAAAACCGCGGTCCAGGGATGGTAATGTAAGTTCCACCGCGATGCACACGGCCGCCAGCCGACTCGACGCTCGCAGCCAGGGTCTCCGATAAATCCGCACAAAACGGTTCGGCAGCGCTGATATGGGCCACGATGCCGCGGTCAAAAAAGGAACGAGGTCGTCCCTCGGTCCGGTCGAACAATTGGTCGGGTACGACGATTTCGCCGGGTACGTAATCCTCACGCAAGGAACCACATGCACTTACGGCAACGATGCGTTCCACGCCCATCATTTTCAGCGCATAGATGTTCGCCCGATAATTCACCGCTGCCGGCGTATATACGTGCCCGATTCCGTGCCGTGCCAGAAATACGATTCGCTTTCCAGCCCGCTCCCCGACGAACAACCGGGAAGACGGCCTTCCAAATGGCGTATCGAGTTCATGGTATTCCCCATTTTCGAGGCCATCCATGGCGTACAACCCAGACCCACCGATCACACCGAGTGCTGGCGCAGCCTGCATGCTTCCTCCCATGAATTATCAAGGCGATATATTAACATACCTGGAATGAAGTGTCATTGAGTGCTATGCAGAGTCGAGACGGGTAATAAATCGAACCCGAGAGCCTTCCCAATTTCGAAGCGCTTCGCGGAAGCAGATGCCTGGCGGCGGCGTACTCACTCCTGCTCCGGTTTCGTTTCGGACGGGTTCGCTTCAAATCGTGCGATTACTTTTCCGAGTTGGATTCGATCGCCATCCGCCAACGCGAGCGGTTCGTTTACGGGGATGTCATTGATCCTCGTCCCATTTCTTGAACCCAAATCCTCCAGCAGCCATTGACCTTTGTAGAACGCCAGCCTTGCATGCCGCGTAGAAACGGTTTCATCGACGATCGGGATGGTGTTCTCGGCTGCGCGTCCGATGATGTTCTCTTCCTGCAATTTGAATCTGCCGCATTCATCCCCCATTCCTTCGAAGTCGAGATATGCAAGAGGGATTCGCAGTGCATACATGCTGGCAGCCCGCAGATCGCGCCAGAGTATGAGGATCACTCCCGAAATGAACAAGTATAGAATCAATGCTGCGAGAAGCCGCAGCACCAGGAACAGGACATCGACACTCACCGTTCTGACAAGTCCTTTTTCAGAGTGGTTCTGGTCGGTTGATCCCCGGCCGGCCGAGGTGGAAATGGAGGATGATACGACGGCGTCTCATCCGGTGGTCCGTTGGGATCTTCGCCATACACAAGACGCGTACTGGCGATGGTGATCACGTCCCCCGGCTGCAACACATGCTGCTTTGCCTTGCGATCGTTCACGCGCGTCCCGGACGTAGATCCCAGATCGAAGAGAACGAAACGAGAGTCTCGTAGACGCAATTGGGCATGAGTTCGAGATACGTGCGGATCATCCAAAATGAGTTGATTGTCGAGGCGGCGCCCGATGTTGATGACCGGGCGATCCAACGGGAAATGGCGGGAACCGCTGACGATCAGGTACGCACCGATCGGCATCTCCCCTTGTTCTTGGCTGAGATCCTCAGACATTCCTTGCGTGGCCTCGATCAACGTTTCACTGTGCCAGGCGACGACGCGCACTTCGTGCTCGGCCAGGGTCGGATCCGCCGCAATAGCAATGTGCGGCTCGCAGGAAAGAAAATAACCGCTCTCACGTACAATCGATAGCAAACCCGCCGCAAGTTCTTCCCGCAAATCGGGGATTTTCTCTAGCAGCATCTCCACGGCAGTTTGATTGAAGGTCAATGCATATCGATCCGGTGCGAGCAATTTATCCCCCTCTCCATTCCGCACGCCATCACTCATCGCCCGCGCCAACTGCCCCGCCAGCATCGCAGGTTGAATCTGCGCGCCGAGCAAGCGACTCAATGCGCCCTCGACGAGACCTTCTATTCGCTCCTCTAGCCTGCTAAAATGCTCTTTCATACACGAATTCTTTGGTTGGATGTGTATCTGGATTTCACTCGTCCGACTTGCCCGTCGGTGTGGTATCGCCGTTGAGATCCGATCTTCTTATGTAGAGTGGGGTTTCTGCATCGCGTTCATCAGCCGGTTTAGAGGGAGGACTGTATGGTGGTGTGACCGCGGGTGGAACTTCCGCCCCTTCTGCATAGACAAATTCGACATCGGCTAAAGTAATCACGTCTCCGGCGAACAAAGTCTGTTTCTGGACCATGCGTCCATTAACTTTCACGCCTGCCATCGAATCGAGATCGACGATCTGATATCGACCTTCATGGGCTTCTATCTGCGCATGCTTTCGTGAAACATGGTGGCCATCCAATACGAGATCGTTATCGACACGGCGTCCAATCGTGATTACCGGCTTGCTCAGCGGGAAATGTCTGCGGCCTTCTACAACGAGGAAAGCGTTCGTTCTGGGAAGCTCGGACTCGACAACGGACAGGGTTCTCGGATCGGGCGTGATCTCCATCGGATCGGCACTGTGCCATGCAATGACCCGAATCTCACCCTTCTTCAACGTTGGGTCTGTCGCCAATGTGATGTGCGGTTCTCTGGTAAAAGAAAAATTACATTCGTTCAACGCCTTCTCGAGGTTCGTGGCCAAATCATCCTGGATTTCAGGCTTGACGGATTGCAACTCACCCGTTTCGTGAGGATGAATGGTCAATGTAAATTGATCGGGAGCAAAGCGCCGCGAATCGCGATCGACCTTGGCGGTAGCCAAAACTTCTTTTGCGATCTGATGGGAAAGCGTCGAAACCGAAAAGTCGCGCCACGGTAAAAGCTTTACGCTGTTGTGTATCGCCAGTTGGATTGTCTTTGCAAGTGTTTGAAGTTGGTCGTCCATATACAAATTATAAGCCACTGCTCAAATTCAATAAACCCTCAGCACCATAATCTTCCGAACTCTCATTCAATCATAAGCTCAGCCAATCATGCCATATAATACTATACAGATGGAGTTAAAGTGAGGAAATGGACGAAATAAATCGCATCGACCAAGGTGATAATGCCGTCGAGGAGATTGAACATACAGCAGATTGGGCGATCCGAGTCCGGGGTAAAAACCTCGAGACATTATTTCAAAACGCCGCCCAGGGAATGCTGCAATTAATCCAGGCGTCTTCACGTTCTGGAACAAGCCGGTCAAAGACCATCGTGCTGCGTGCGCTCGACAACGAAACCTTGATGGTAACCTGGCTGGAAGAATTACTTTTCAACATGGAAACCCACGAGGTTAATTATTCGGATATCGATGTTCAGAAAGTGGAAAACTGCCGCCTGAGAGCAACGGTGCGAGAAACGCCGCTTGCAGAGTTGAAAAAAGAGATCAAGGCGGTGACATTTAACGACTTGAAAATCCATTCGACCGACGAAGGCTTTATCACCACCATCGTTTTCGACGTCTAACGGGAGGGACGATATGATCCGCAAACAAGATTTTCAGCGTATCAATCCCGTAATCTGGGAGATTCCACGAACGTTCCGCGAGGACATGCGTGTGCCGGTGCGAATCTTCGCCAGCGAGAAGATCCTGGAAGCGACCCTCGGGGATCGGTCGATCGAGCAAGCCATCAATGCCGCGACCCTTCCCGGCCTTGTGAGCCACGTCGTGGTCATGCCGGACGTCCACCAGGGATACGGCTTTCCCATCGGCGGCGTGGCGGCGACGAAGTTGCCCGACGGCGTCATTTCCCCTGGTGGAATCGGATACGACATCAACTGTGGCGTTCGAGTTCTGGCGAGTGGAATTTCCGCAGACGAAGCCGAGCCATGGTTGGACGATCTGGCCGGCGCGCTGTATGCGCATTGCCCCAGCGGCGTAGGCGTGAAGGGCAGCGTCAGACTTACGGCGAAGGCTCTCGACAACGTACTCCGCCAGGGTTCGGAGTGGACCGAACGAAACGGATTCGCCACGCCCGAGGATGTGCTGCGAACGGAGGAACGGGGACGTTTGGCGGATGCCGATCCTGGCTGCGTGAGCGATCGCGCCAAACAGCGCGGCCGGCCGCAGTTGGGGACGTTGGGCGCCGGAAATCACTTCATCGAAGTCGACATCGTCGAGGAGATCTTCCATGCGGAAGCCGCCCAGGCGATGGGTTTGCGGGCCGATTACCTGGCCGTTCAAATTCACTGTGGTTCGCGCGGATTTGGCCATCAGATTTGTTCGGACTACGTTCGCGAACTCCAGAAGGCCGTCCAGCGCTACAACATCCGGCTGCCGGACCGGGAACTCGTCTGCGCGCCGTTGGATTCTCCGGAAGGGAAGCGTTATTTCGCCGCCATGGCCTGTGCAGCCAATTACGCCTTCGCCAACCGTCAGGTTCTGACCCATCACGCCCGCATGGCTTTCGAGGAAGCCCTGGCCGGCAAGGTAGGCGATTGGGATCTCTCTCTGGTCTACGATATCGCCCACAACATGGGAAAGATCGAGACTCACAGCATCGAAGGGGAGGCAGTGACCGTCTGTGTGCACCGCAAGGGTGCCACACGCGCGTTCGGACCCGGCTTTGAAGGGCTGCCCGATGAGTATCGAGAGTTGGGCCAGCCGGTGATGGTTCCCGGTAGTATGGGGACGGGATCATGGGTATTGTTAGGTACGAAGGCGAGCATGGATCTGGCATTCGGCTCTTCGTGTCACGGCGCAGGACGAACGATGAGCCGCAGGCAGGCGAAACGCACCGTGCGAGGCGACCAGCTCCTGGCCAAGCTCGAAAACCAAGGGATTCACATCCGCGCCGGATCGATGCCGGGACTGGCGGAAGAAGCGCCGCAAGCCTACAAAGACGTGGATAGCGTCGTCGACGTCGTATCCGAGGCGGGAATCGCTAAAAAGGTCGCCCGTCTCAAGCCGCTCATTGTGATTAAAGGCTGAGCTGAATCTGGTTTCGGTCGACGAATAGAAAAAGGGCCCTGGTTCAGAGCCCTTATAATCTGTCTTTCCAAAATATGGATGTCAGTTATTCATTCTTCAGGCACCAGCCTCACGAACCGCCGTTTCCCCACCCGCAGCACGATCGCCGTCTTGATTTCCATGGCCTGATCGGCATCCTCGACGACGACATCGCCCAGACGTACGCCTTTTTGTTTGACCAGGCGGCGAGCTTCACTGTTGCTCTTCACCAGTCCTGCATCCCGCATGATTGCCACCAGAGACGATCCCGGTTGGACGGCGAAATCCGGCATGTCGGAAGGCGTTTCTTGCTCCTGAAATACTTTTATAAACATCTCCTCTGCCTGCTGGACCGCATCTTCGCCGTAATAAATCTCGACGATCTCCCGCGCCAGTTTCATCTTCACGTCTCGCGGGTGGGAGTTTCCGGAATTCAGGCCCGCTTCGATGGCTTCGATCTCCGGTGGCGTCCAGCGAGTCACCAGCCGGAAGTAATCTCCCATCGCAGCATCGGGCACACTCATCACTTTGCCATACATGTCTTCCGGCGTGGTGTTGAGCGGGATGTGATTTCCGAGTGATTTGCTCATCTTAACCACACCGTCCGTCCCGGGAAGGATGCCGAGAATGATGGCGATGTTCGGTTTCTCCCCCTTGGCTTCCATCAACTTCCGGGCTGCGGTGACGATGTTGAAGAGCTGATCGGTCCCGCCAACCTGTACGTCGGTCTTCAGATGATAGGCATCGTATCCCTGCATCAAGGCATAGAAGAACTCGTGAAGGAAAATCGGATCTTCCTGATCCCAGCGTTTTCGAAAAGCCTCTCGCGAAAGGAACTGCTGGATGGTGAAATTCGAGGCAAGATGAATCAGATCCCCGAACGTCAGCTTCGACAACCAGGTGTCGTTGTATTCGACCTTGGTCCGCTGCGGATCGAGGATGCGGAACGCCTGGTTGGCGTACGTTTCGGCGTTTTTCTGCGCCTGTTCCGGGGATAACTGCGCGCGCACTTTGTCCTTGTCGGATGGATCGCCGACCAATGACGTGAAACGGCCGATTAAAAAGATGATTTCGTGCCCCAGGTCTTGGAATTGGCGCAGTTTGCGCATCGGCACCGTATGTCCGAGGTGCAAATCGGTCGTGCGTGGATCGAAGCCGCAGTATACGCGCAGCGTTCGTCCTTCCTTCTTTGCTAATTTCAGGCGATTCAATAATTCCTCTCGCATCGATTGTTTGAGATTTTCGTCCCCGTATTCAGTTCCTTGCATCAGCAAATCGGCTTGTTGTTCGAAAGTCATTTCATCCATCGCAATGGCTCCGTCGACATTAAAAAATCAGGCGTGGGCTGACACAGCCCACGCATTGGTTGCTTCTCAGTAAGGAATTTACCCGATAGATCTCCTAAAATCCGCTGGGCGTGTTCATATGAGTTCGCTGGGGCGCTGGCCGCCCTCAGGATAGATATATGTAAATACAACAGCGTGCATACGATCTTTCATCCCGCCGCTATGATACCACAAGACCTCAGTTCAACCACGCAACAACCGTTCGAAATTGGATATCAAACGTTCGACCGCTTCGTCATCGATCCAATAATGAACGACCAGCCGGATCGACCCGTCGCCGGAGGCGCGCAGGATGATTCCCTGCTCTCGCATCGCTTCTACAACCGCGGAAGCATCCATTTTG
>Ga0315554_1000758_pt1 | contig 19077 bp, 16 predicted proteins | sample SalMarSW160370MG_FD_202114 | JGI IMG/M metagenome (GOLD analysis project Ga0315554, IMG submission 202114) | Salt marsh sediment microbial communities from the Plum Island Ecosystem LTER, Massachusetts, United States - Salt Marsh Sediment SW1603-70 ... | reverse complement strand
TTTACGCCTGGGTGAATTTGACGTTTTGGTGGGCATTAATCTTCTTCGAGAAGGGCTAGATCTGCCAGAGGTCTCGCTGGTTGCAATTCTGGATGCCGATAAAGAGGGCTTTCTGCGCTCGGAACGATCGTTGATGCAGGTTTCCGGTCGGGCAGCCCGGAATGTTAATGGTAAAGTAATCTTTTATGCCGATGAGATGACTACATCAATGGATAAAGTAATTCAGGAGGTCAAACGCCGTCGTGAAGTCCAGCAAAAATACAACGAGCAGCACGGCATTACGCCAAAGTCAATTTATAAATCTATTGCTGAGGTTATGTCAGCTACCTCGGTTGCTGATATTAAACCCGCCGAGTTTTCGAGGGAAAAGGAGAGCATTACGGATCAGTATCGGCATAAAATGGATCAGGCTGAATTAATTGAATTGCTAAACCGCGAGATGCTAAAAGCCGCGGAAGCCCTGGAGTTCGAAAAAGCGGCTGAGTTGCGGGATGAGATTGCGAGGTTGACGGGAAAGAAGATAACCAATATTGTTAAATAGCAAATAACAAATAACAAATTCCAAATGGCAAATAAAATTAAAAGTACAAATACTAAACGGCAAATACCTATTTATGACCTTGAGGAGAGAACGTTTCAGTTTGCGAGAGATGTTCGATTGTTCCTGAAGAATCTCCCCTCGACCTTAAATAATCTTGAAGATGGGAAACAGTTGATTCGATCTTCCGGTTCAATCGGAGCCAATTATATCGAGGCAAATGAATCATTAAGTAAAAAAGAATTCATAATGCGAATAAAAATAAGTCGTAAAGAAGCAAAAGAGAGCATTTATTGGTTACGTATTTTATCGGAAACAAATTCGGGCATTGAAGTGGATAATTGTAAGCAGTTAATGGATGAAGCAATTGAACTAAAAAAGATTCTTTCAGCAATCATCGAAAAATCTAAATAATTATCTGGTCATTGTAATTTGGATTTTCGTATTTATTTGAAATTTGTATTTTGTTATTTGGAATTTATATAAAGTTGAGGTTTTAGAATGAAGATTTTGGTTATAGGAAGTGGTGGCAGGGAGAGTGCCTTGATCTGGAAACTGAAGCAGTCTGCTAAGGTGACCGAATTGTATTGCGCTCCTGGCAATGCCGGAACTGCCTGCTACGCTGAGAATGTACCGATCAGTGAAAGTGACTTTGAGAAATTGATCGAATTTGCGCAGACCAAAAACATTGACCTGACAGTCGTCGGTCCGGAGCAACCTTTGGTGGATGGAATTGTTGATCAATTTAATAGTAAGGGATTGAAAATTTTCGGTCCCACGCAAAATGCGGCGATGTTGGAAAGCAGTAAAGCATTTGCCAAAAAGTTGATGTCCGAATACGATATTCCAACCGCACCTTATGATATTTGCAGCTCCCGGGACGACTTGCAAAATATAACCAGTAACAAGTCCTTTCCCTATGTTATTAAGGTAGATGGTTTAGCGGCAGGCAAAGGTGCGCTGGTTGTTCAGAATGAGCAAGACTTGGATCAGGCGGTTAACGATATTTATGAAGCGCATAAATTCGGTACGGCTGCCAATCAAGTGATTGTTGAAGAATTTCTGGAAGGCGAAGAATTATCGGTATTTGCAGTAACAGACGGAACCGATTATGTCTTGCTGTCGTCGGCACAGGATCATAAACGCGCTTTCGACGGTGACCTTGGTCCGAATACCGGTGGAATGGGTGCCTATGCTCCGGCGCCTTTAGGAACGGCTGAAGTGCTGCGAAAGGTTGAAGAATGCGTTATTAAGCCGGTTTTGAAGGGAATGCGTGAGCGTGGAACACCTTATGCCGGCGTTTTATATTGTGGTTTGATGATTAATAAAAGTAATCCCTGGGTTCTGGAATTTAATGTTCGTTTTGGTGATCCGGAAACTCAGGTGGTGATACCCTTGATTGAATCAGACCTGCTGGATTTATTATGGAGTATTACTCAGGGTAAATTGGACGCCGCGACATTCCGGATTTCAGACCGTTATGCCGCCTGTGTGGTACTGGCTTCCGCCGGTTATCCGGGTAGTTATGAAAAGGGTAAAATTATCTCGGGAATCGAACAACTTTTCCAAAGTAATAAGGCGCTGATCTTTATGGCTGGAGTGAAGCACGATGGTCAGAATTATCTGACTAATGGCGGTCGGGTTGCCGGGATCACGGTGGTTTCGAAAAGTCTGAATGATGCCATTCACAGTGCCTATAACTATGTGAAGGTAGTGCAATATGAGGGCAAACAATTTCGCACTGATATTGGTTTTCGAGCTATGCAAAATGGTTAGTAATAAATTGCTTGAGACAAATAAACGAGGTATTTATGGATGAGGCTCGTTTAAGAAAATTACAACAAAGTTTTGGGATTATTGGTGAATCCGATAAAATAAAAGAGATTATCGAGACAATTGACCAGGTAGCTGCTACCGTTATTACCATCTTAGTCGTTGGTGAGAGCGGAACCGGTAAAGAACTGATCGCCGATGCGATTCACCGACACAGTCTGCGAAAACATCAGACGTTTATCAAAGTCAACTGCGGCGCGATTCCCGCTGGAATCCTGGAGAGTGAACTGTTTGGGCATGTTAAGGGCTCTTTTACCGGCGCAATTGACGACCGCAAGGGCTATTTCGAAACTGCCAATAACGGCACGATTTTCCTGGATGAAATTGGTGAAATGCCGCTGGAAACCCAAGTGAAACTATTGCGCGTTCTGGAATTAGGTGAGTTTCTGCCGGTTGGCGGCTCAAAAAGCAGGAAGGTTGATGTCCGCATCGTTGCCGTGACCAATAAAGACTTGAGTGAAGAAATTGAAAAAGGAAATTTTCGGAAAGACCTGTACTATCGCTTAAAAACAATTACAATCTATATTCCGCCACTGCGGCAACACAGCGAGGATATTCCTTTATTAATTGATAAATTTGCGCTTGATTTTGCTAATCGGAATAACATCCCATTTAAAGGTTTTTCACCCAGCGCAATTCATCTTTTAGAAAGTTACACCTGGCCGGGCAATATCCGCGAATTGAAAAACTTTGTCGAGAGTATGATTGTGCTTGAAAAAGGTGAGGTTATTACCAGCAGCATGGTCGCCCGTCGCCTGAATATCGAGAAGCGGGCACCCTCTATTAATCTGCCGGTTAAAATCACCAAGAGTGTTGATCAGGCCGAACGGGAATTGATATTGCAGCAGATCTTAATGATGCGGCGGGATATTAATGAAATTAAAGAAGCGATTACAGGCAATCTTAATGTGGTTTCCCTGGAATCGCCGGCTGCCAGGCATGAGCTTCAGCGCTACATTAATCCACTTAGTGAGCAGCATACTATGGATGAGGAGGTGCGGTTTGAAGCTTCAGAGGAGTATATTGTAAATCCGAATTTGTTGGGGAAAGTTTCACTGGAAGAAGTCGAGCGGGATTTAATTGAGAATACCCTGAAAAAGTTCAATAACCGTAAGCGCCAAACGGCCAATGCCCTTAAGATCAGTGAACGAACATTGTATCGTAAAATCAATGAATATGGACTATAGAATTGAATAGAATTTCTCGCACAGCGCAGCAAATTGGGATCATCGGATTAATGATAATGATTTCCAATTGCTGGTTTTATTCTTTTAAGGGAACCTTGCCACCGCACATTAAAAATATCGCAATTCCGATTTTTGATGATCGAACAGCTGAGTTTAACATTCAACAGGTAGTAACCGATCAGATCCGTGTCGGATTCATTCAGGAAAATATTCTAAAATTGGTCGAAGGGGAAGATGCTCATTCGACGCTCTATGGAACGATTAAGAGTATTCAAGACCGACCACTGGTTTACAAAGTTGGCGAACAAGAGGAGTCGGTGACGGAATACCGCCTGACTCTGAGAATCGAAGTGGAATGGTTTGACAATGTTGAAAATAAAAGCATTTTCAAGAAAGAGTTCACCGGTTTCGGTGAGTATGATCCAACTGGTTCTACCGAACGAACCCGAAGTCTGGCTTTAACCGAATCGGTAAATCAGATAACTCAAGACATTATCAATGCAATCCTTGCCGGGTGGTAAAAGATTCAATAAGTATTGACTCGTTGGAGTAAAAGTCAGCAATTATAATCAGTGCAGTTTAAGGAGAAATAAATTAGCATGAACTGGATTCTCATCAAGGATGTTAAAAATTACGATCAACAGGAAGTGATTCTCAAGGGGTGGGTATACAATAAGCGCTCCAGTGGTAAGATCTGGTTTCTGATTTTACGTGACGGAACCGGTCTGATCCAGGGAATAGTTTTGAAGAATGAAGTTAGTGATGAGATTTTTAATAAATATGCCGAGTTGGAACAGGAGTCTTCGGTAATCGTTCAGGGTTTGATTCATGCCGATCAGCGCTCGCCGGGTGGTTATGAGATTGTCGTGAGAGATATTCAGGTTCTCCAAATTGCTACCGATTATCCCATTGCATTGAAAGAACATGGTGTCGAATTTTTGATGGATAACCGGCATTTGTGGCTGCGATCCCGCAAGCAGTGGGCGGTTCTCCGCATTCGGCACGCTGTCTACTATGCGATTACCGATTATTTGCATCAAAATGGTTTTGTGCGTTTCGATTCACCTTTGTTGACGCCCAATGCCTGCGAAGGAACGACAACCCTTTTTAGTGTGCCCTATTTCGATCTGGGCAAAGCTTATTTATCACAAAGTGGTCAGCTGTATCTTGAGGCGGGTATTATGAGCCTCGGTCGAGTCTACGACTTTGGACCGGTGTTCCGGGCGGAAAAGTCCAAAACCCGTAAGCATTTGACCGAATTCTGGATGATGGATGCCGAAGCTGCGTTCGTAGAACATGAGGAAAACCTGAAAATCCAGGAAGAGCTGATTCGTTTTGTTATCCAATCAATTCTTGATAAATGTGCTCTGGAACTGGAAATACTTGAGCGGGACATTGAACCGCTGAAGAGAGCCGATGCTCCCTTCAAACGAATAACCCATGCTGAAGCAGTCGAGTATCTCCGCAAAAAGGGCTCTGATATCTCGGGCATGAGTGATTTGGGAGCCAAAGACGAGGTCTTGCTGACTAAAAATTCAGATGTACCGATTTTTATCGAAAAGTGGCCGAAAGAGATCAAAGCATTCTATATGAAGCGCGATAATGAGAATCCCGATTTGGTCTTGGGAGCCGATCTGATTGCTCCGGAAGGTTTCGGTGAGATTATTGGTGGTTCTCAGAGGGAAGATAACTATGATCTACTCTATCAGCGGATGGTAGCCGAGAATATGCCTTTGGGTGAATATCAATGGTTTTTAGATTTACGCAAATATGGTTCGGTACCTCACAGCGGTTTTGGTGTTGGTTTGGAGCGCCTGGTGCAATGGATGTCCGGCACAGCTCAGATTCGGGAAACGATTCCCTTTGCCCGCACAATCTATAGGTTGAGGCCATAATGAAGGGCCGGAAGATTATTGCAGTGATTGGTGGCCGTGAGTGCGATGAGACACTATATCAAATGGCACAGGAAGTTGGTCGGCGAATTGCCGAAGGTGGCGCGATTCTCATTTGTGGAGGACGGGGTGGAGTTATGGAAGCTGCCTGCCGCGGTGCTGCCGAAGTAAATGGAATTTCGGTCGGAATTCTACCGGGGGATAATATAGCAGATGCAAATGCCTATGTTACTATACCAATTGCGACCGGTATCGGGCTTGCCCGCAACTTTATTATTGTTCGTTCGGCAACGGCTGCCATTGCCATTGGTGGTCAATATGGTACGCTCTCGGAAATTGCCTATTGTCTGCAATTAGGTGTACCCGTTTTTGGCTTACATTCCTGGGATATTGAAGGTGTCATTCCTGTCGAGACGTCTGAGCAGGCGGTGGATTTAGCCTTGCAGGAGTAAGATGTTGATTCATGCTGAAATTATAATTAGCGGCATGGTACAAGGGGTTGGCTACCGTTACTTTGCTTTACGTAAAGCTAATCAATATGGGATGAAGGGATATGTAAAAAATCTGCCAGATGGGAATGTGCTCTGCGTAGTCGAAGGTGAGGAGGGCTTGGTGAAAGATTTCATCCAAGAATTAAAAACTGGTCCGATGTTTTCCCAGGTTAATACGGTTCAGGTTAATACCTCTACCAATTTAACTGGATATAAAAGTTTTGAGGTCCGCTTTTGAATAAGACGATTCATATCGGGATGGCTCAAATCAATCCAGTCTTGAGTGACATAGATTACAATGTTACCAAAATCAAAGAGTACATCCGCACAGCAGCCATTCAGCAAGTCGAATTACTTATTTTCCCCGAACTGGCCATTACCGGTTATTTGCCGATGGACCTGCTGCTTAAGCCGGATTTTATCAATGCCAATTTAGTTGGTCTGAAGAAGGTTGTTAAATCTGTTCCGCAGGATATGATTGTATTGGTTGGTTTTGCTGATCGGGTTCAGAATAAAGTTTACAATGCTGCCGCAATCATTCAGGGTGGAGAAATTATTGATAAACGGTATAAAACGTTATTGCCGAATTACGATGTTTTCGATGAAAAGCGTTACTTCGAGCCAGCTGTGACAAATAGTCCCGTGCCAATTGAAATCAAGGGCAAGAGAATCTTATTAGGTATTGAAATTTGTGAAGATTTATGGGATGCGGGCTCGGACGTCAAAATTACCGAGCAGCTGGCAAATCAAGGGGCTAAACTTATTGTAAATTTGTCTGCGTCGCCCTTCGAGCACAATAAACGTGATGTCCGCCAACAGTTAATATTTGATAAAATTGAAAAAATTAAAATCCCATTCGTATTAGTGAATCAGGTTGGGGGACAGGATCAATATGTCTTCGATGGTAACTCGCTGGCGCTGGATTCGACCGGTGCAGTGGTTGCCTGGGGCAAGGAATTTGTCGAAGCATTGACCACTTTTGACCTGAATCTGGAGACCGGACAGGCCAGCCCGATGGAATTACCAACGGTTCCCAGAGAGGAGAGTATTTTTCAGGGATTGGTTTTGGGAGTCAGGGATTATTTTCGGAAGACCGAATGCACTAAGGCAGTCATGGGATTAAGCGGCGGGATTGATTCGGCAGTAGTGGCTTGCATTGCAGCTGCGGCTTTGGGACCGGAAAACGTCACCTGTGTCGCCATGCCCGGCGAATATACCGCTGAGATGAGCATTACCGATGCGGAGCAGCTGGCTAAAAATCTCGGCGTCAATTTTTTAAATATTCCGATCAATAAAATTGCCAGGGCTTATTATCAACAACTACAAGAAGTATTCAAAGCAACCTCTTTTGATATTACTGAGGAGAATATCCAATCGCGGATTCGCGGTAATATCTTGATGGCTATTGCCAATAAATTCGGCTATTATGTTTTATCTACTGGTAATAAAACCGAATTAGCATTGGGTTACTGTACGTTGTATGGTGATATGGCCGGAGCGTTGGCGGTGATTTCGGATTTGAGTAAAAGTGATGTTTATGCTCTGGCGCGCCTGATTAATACAAAGAAGGATCATCCAATCATTCCGGAGCGAATTTTTAATCGTTTACCAAGTGCCGAACTGGCTGAAGGGCAGGTAGATCCATTCGATTATGAGATTGTCAGCCCACTGGTAGATTTGATTATCAATGAGCACAAGACCTCGAAAGAGCTGATTACAATGGAATTTGATCCGGCACTGGTAAAAGAGATTATGAAAAAAATCCGACTAGCCGAATTCAAACGCCGACAGGCTGCTCCCGGATTGAAAGTAACCAGTAAAGCCTTCGGTTTAGGACGGCGTTATCCGATCATTAACCATTACGAGGAGTAAAACAATTGAAGCTAGCAAGAAATTTTTACTCAGTCATAACTATTCTGATAATTTCGATTATGAATGTTTTAGCAGCTGACTGGACAAGCACTATCAATGGTGAAATCTGGAATCGGATAAAGAAAGAAAACCAGCGCTATTTTATCACCGGTTTTTTACAGGGACTTGATAAAGCGGAAAATATTATTGATATTACGGCTAGAACACAGAAGCAAAATGAATTTGCATTTACCGAACCTTTTTATGTCCATCAGATGCGCAGTAAGATTCGTGATTATATGCCACCCAGTGATCAATCGGTGGACTTTCTCATTGATCTACTTAGCGCCTTTTATGCCGATCCTTATAATTTAAAAATCCCGTTTGAGGCGGCACTCAGGATTACTTTAGTCCGCCAAAAAGGAGAGGTCGAAAAAAGTGATTTTTGGTTGAAGGAAGCCCGCAGAAATGTCGGAATTAAATAAGGCTGATTTTAAATAGGATGGTTTTAAAATGGATGAATATTCACCTGCCGAAGAGCTTCATCTTGCCTCCCATTTTTATGGTTATTTAGTAACAATTGCGATTGCCGGATTTGCGCTTTTCCTGGTATCGGTTGAGCCAAATATTTTAAGACAATTTCGATCCTGGATATCGGTTGAGACTTTCAATAATTATGTGCTGACTTGGTTTACCGTCAGTGGTATGACTGCCTTACTGGTCTTCTTTATCGGGATTCTGATGCAGTTATTCCGCAGATCAGACCGGCTCATTAATTATATCTGGTACTTCGTGATTTTATCATTCAGTCTCTTTTTCTCGACATTTTTATTAATCATCTGGAGAAGTCGCGGAGAATCAGTTCTGATTATCCGGGTTGGGATTTTAATTATTACGAATATTGCGACATTTCTGGCTGCCGGATTATTCTATGCTATTCATTATACCAGACGTCATAATTTTTTCCCATTAGTGCTGGGAATTCTGGCTGCTACCACAGCCTTTAACTGGTTCTACTTGAGCCTGATCGTAAAAATATCAGTGTTCTGATATAGACTGAAAATAAATTTAGAATGAGTCTGTATGATTAACCGGATCATACAACGAGCGCCGTTATTATTGATTACCGGTCTATACCTTGCCGGTATTCTGATTAATAATTGTCTTCGGGCAAATTGCTATATCTGGTTTGGTTTGGGGATTTGCCTGCTTTTGGTTAATTGGTTGTTTTTCAAACGAAAAATATCTTTATGGCTGACGGCTCTATTAATACTTACCCTGGGTGGATTAAATCACTCCTGGAGTGTCTATTCTGGGCCAAGTCATCTCACCAGGTTTGTTCGTGAAGAACCCGATAGTCTGCGGTCACTGGTTGAGTCGGTAGAAACAAATCCAGATGGGCGTCAGCGAATTGTATTGAATCGAGTTCAGGTCAAACAGGGTGCCTGGCAGTCGTGTCAGGGAAAATTGTTACTAACGGTCAAAAATAGTCAGCGGCGATATTTCTACGGTGACACTCTTTATTTAAATACCCGTTTGCTGCTCCCCTCAGGTAGGCGCAATCCCGGCGAATTCGATTACCGGCAATACCTCAACAATCATCATATTTTCGCCCTGGCATACGTGGATGAAAATGAGGTGAGAATTAGTTCGTCTGCTTCCTGGTCCTTACGGCGTTTTGCTAATCTAGTAAAATATCAAATTCAAGATTTGATTGATGAATCGGTCAAGGGTGAACCCGGTGCAATTCTGAAGGCGCTGCTGATTGGTGTTCGCAGCGAAATTAGTGAACAGACGGAACAAACGTTCATTGACAGCGGAGTTATTCACGTCTTAGCGGTATCGGGATTGCATGTTGCTTACGTGACCCTGGTCTTCTGGGTGATTTTCGGTTTTATGCGATTGCCCCTCAAGCCGAAAGTGATAATGACGGTCCTGGCTTTGGGATTTTATGTATTGATTGTGGATATCAGACCTTCGGTTTTTCGGGCGGTAATCATGGCGTCCATGGTGCTGATTGCCAAAGGCTGGGAGAGAAAGGTTAATATCTATAATTCCATTGCCGCAGCGGCACTGATTCAAACCCTGATTGATCCATTGCAGCTCTATGATATGGGTTTTCAATTATCATTCATCGCGGTTCTTTCGATTGTCTATATTTACAGCCGACTTGAAGTGCTGCTGCCGGAAAGATTGCGTTCAGGAGCAATTTCCCAACCGACTCTGCGAAAAGTATGGCAATTGTTCTTAGTATCAGTAGCAGCGTTAGCGGGGACATTGCCGGTCACGGTTTACTATTTTCATCGTGTCCCAATAATATCCCTGCTATCCAATTTAGTCGTTATTCCATTAGTAGGAATAATTGGTGCTCTGGGTTTCGCCCAAATTATTTTAGGATTTATCTGGAATGGTTTCAACCTTGTTTATGGGGCTGCCGAGTCCTTACTAATCGAGATACTCCGCTTGATAATCCGGAATATTGCCAGTTTACCGGGTGCTTATTTTCAGGTACCCCAAACAAGTCTATTTACTGTACTTTTATTGTATTTGCTTTTACTGGGAATTATGCATTCTGATCGGCAGCGAATCCGCAAGCTAACCCTATTTGGGGCATTGATTTTTGGCAATATTTTCGTCTGGAAAGAGATATTTGTCCCTTTAACACTAACGGCTACCTTTCTTGATATTGGTCAGGGCGATGCCATTCTCTTGCAGCTGCCTTCGAGAAAAGTTGTTCTGGTTGATACTGCCGATCGAACTTATCGGCGGGATTATGCTAAGTTGGTGATTTATCCCTATCTGGTTCGGAATGGAATTCGGAAGATAGATGTAGTGATCCTTACTCATCCTCATAATGATCATATCGGCGGAGCACCATATTTGTTACGTAATATGGAAATAGGGCAGATATGGGAAAATGGAGTTAAAGCTCATTCCGGGATTTATCGCGAAATTCACTGGTTAGCCGATTCGCTTCAAGTTCCGATTAAAACACCAGTTGCAGGGGATATCGCACTAATTTCGAAGAATTGTCGGCTCTATTTTTTGCACCCTTCGGAGCGCTTTTTAGCAGAAGAAGCAAGAAATTATAACAATGGTTCGCTGGTATTTCAATTGAAATTCGGGGAGATCAGGCTGCTTTTTACCGGTGATGCTGAGATCAAAGCGGAAAATTACCTGACTCTCTGGGGTAAAAGATTAAGGTCGCAACTGCTGAAAGTAGGTCACCACGGCAGTAGTACTTCGTCCAGTCAACCGTTTCTCGACTTGATCCATCCCGAAATCGGAGTAATTTCAGTTGGGACAGGTAATAAATTCGGACATCCCTCGGCTATGACGGTTGAGCGTTTGACGCGGTGTGGAATGACGGTTTATCGAACTGACCGGGATCAAGCAATTCAGATCAGGACTGATGGAAAGCGGTTAGCAGTAATTAATTGGAGATAGTTATATTTTCTTTCTTTAATTGGATATTCACTATTTGGTAAAATCGTCTGTTTGCTTAAGTTATCCGCACAAAAGAGAGAGAATTTCTATGCAACGAGTTGCAATTTGCGCAACGGATTTAAAATTCAGACCTCACCATCTTTGGCATGATCGGAGTCTCCTGCTAACCGCCGGAGATTTTAGTACCGGTGATTATAACTGCATGACGATTGGCTGGGGTAGTTTCGGAACGATGTGGTCTAAGCCCTTCATCCAGGTCGTTGTTCGCCCGACTCGCTATACTCACCAGTTTATCGAGAAATACCCAACATTTACGGTTTGCGCCTTTGGCAAGGAATATAACCATGACCTGCAGCTGCTCGGCTCGCGCTCTGGACGTGATGGGAATAAATTACAGCTAACTTCATTGACTCCGATTGCTTCAACGGTTGTTCCGGCGCCCGGCTATCAGGAAGCCGAGTTGATTATTGAATGCCGGAAAGTCTACTCGGATGTTATTAGACCGGAAAGGTTTTTAGATAAGTCTATTGCCAGAAATTATCCTGCAAGGGATTACCACACCTTTTATTTTGGCTGGATTGAAGCTATTTTCGGTTTGGAATTATATAGTGCTAAGACGGAAAAATGAAATACCGAGACTGGACAAGGGTGCAGGTTATCCCGGATTTTAACAGCCTGGACTATCGGGAGTAGCAATTGAAAGAGATTGATATTTCCCAGATTGTGCCTGAAGTAAAACGGTTGTGTATGGAGATAAATTATCGTGCCAGCCAGGATTTAGTAGCTAAGATCCAGGAATGCATACCAAGGGAAGAATCGCCACTAGCCCAGGAAATTCTTGAACTATTAATAAAAAACATTGATCTTGCAGCCCAGGAGCAGCTGCCGATGTGTCAGGATACCGGAGCAGTTATAGTTTTTATAGAACTTGGTCAGGATGTCCATTTAATTGGAGGCGATTTATCCGAGGCAATTAATGAGGGGATTCGGCAGGGATACGCGGCTGGATATTTACGCAAATCAATAGTTGCCGATCCAGTTTTTAAGCGTAATAATACAGGAGATAATACACCGGCGATCATTCATACTGAGATTGTACCCGGCGAAAAAATTAAAATTACATTAACCGCCAAAGGTGCCGGTGCAGAAAATATGAGTGAATTGCGGATGCTGAAGACTGCGGAAGGAATCGCGGGCGTCAAGGATTTCATCGTGGATGTAGTTCGCCGTGCAGGAGGTAATCCCTGTCCGCCAGTAATCATTGGAGTCGGGATTGGTGGCAATTTCGAGCAGTGTGCTCTGCTGGCAAAAAAGGCTTTGTTGCGTCCGCTGAATGAAAAAAATCCCGATTCACGACTGGCATCTATCGAAATAGAGATTTTGAATCGAATTAATAAACTGGGTATTGGTCCGCAAGGATTGGGTGGCAGGACGACCGCGCTGGCTGTGCATATCTTGAGCCGACCATGCCATATCGCTGCGCTGCCGGTGGCGGTAAATCTGGATTGCCATGTTCACCGCCATGCCGCCGTCGTGATTGAATAGACGAAAGGTAAATTTAATAATGGCAAAGGAGATTGTATTACATCCGCCATTACAAATAGCCGAAATTGAAGATCTACAGGCTGGCGATCGAGTTCTTTTCAGCGGAATAATTTATACAGCTCGCGATGCTGCTCACCGGCGATTGGTCGGTCTCCTTGAGGCAGGAGAAGACCTACCTTTTGATATTCGGGGGCAGGTTTTGTATTATACCGGTCCGTCTCCGACACCACCCGGCAAAGTAATTGGCTCGGCTGGACCAACTACCAGCTGCCGAATGGACCCGTTTACACCGATATTACTTAATGCTGGATTGAAAGGGATGATTGGGAAAGGTCCGCGAAGTAAGAGCGTGATTGATTCGATGATAAAGAACCGGGCGGTCTATTTTGCTGCTATTGGCGGTGCCGCAGTAGTTATTGCCAGGTCTATCAGGGAGGTAAAAATCATTGCCTATCCGGAACTGGGACCGGAGGCAATCCGTGAATTAAAGGTCGAGAATTTTCCGGCAATTGTGGCGATTGATACAAATGGTAACGATCTGTTCAAAATCGAGCCACAAAAGTATCGTATAGATTAATAGCAAAAAGCATTTTGACTCAAAATATCAGAGGAGACAAAATAAAAAAAATGAGTGAGATGGAGAAACTGCGAAAAAAAATCTTGGAATATCAAATGCAGGGTAAAATTGGTAAGGCGATTGAGAAATTACAGGAGATTTTGAAAGTTAATGCCGACGCTTATGATTTGCAGGTAACTTTGGGAGAGCTGCATTATCTACAAGGGAATATTAAAAAATCAATTCAAGTCCTTGAGCAGGTGATTAAAAATAAGCCGGATTATACTTCTGCCTTATATCGCCTTGGTATTTCCTATTTCCGGGCAACCCGCTTCAACGACGCAATCCGGATTTTTCAGCACATCAATGAAGTAGAATCGGATCTCTTGATGGCTTCGTATTGGGAAGGATTATGTCATTATCATAAGGGACATTTCAAACAGAGTATCGCAGCCTATCAGAGGCTCACTGACAACAGTCCGGAAGGAACTCCGGGTTATTATCAGCTGGCAGTCGTTTATCAAGTTTCCGGTCAGTATCAAAAAGCCATTCATTGTTTGGAGCAAATTTTAAAAGAAGATCCCAACATCGTGTCAGTCCATTATCATCTGGCACTGTCTCATCTGGGGCTCAACAACCGCGATTTAGCTATTCAGCATTTGCAGAAGGTCATCGAACTCGATCCGGAGCATTGTGATGCGAAACAGCGTTTGCTGGAACTGACGGAATCGGAGGATTTATATACTTTTGAAGTTCCGCCGCTGTGAGAATAATTATTCCTACGATGTGCTTACTTTAGCTGAATTGTTGAACGAATAAATTAAATATTGGAGTATAGCAGATAATGAAAAAGATCCATTTGAATCTGAGCAATCTTGATGAAGTTTTTCCTGACCATTTCACCCCGGAGCAAATTGCGAAGGGCAAGACTCTGTTTTATAAGAAACTGGCAGAAATGTCTCACCGATTTTATGGCGGTAAAATCCAGACCGCACCCAAGGTCGGCGTTTTTGGATTCAATTGGTTTAATGTCTGGTACACGCCGGGAGTTTCCCAGGTTTCGACCATGATCCGGGACGATAATATAAGGTCTTTTGAGCTGTCAAATCGCGGCAATCTGGTTGGAATTGTTTCCGATTCAACCCGCGTTCTTGGTGATGGGAATGTGACTCCTCCCGGTGGTTTAGGGGTCATGGAGGGCAAAGCTTTATTGATGAAATATCTTGGTGGGATAGATGCGGTAGCGTTATGTGTTGACAGTCGTGATGAAAAAGGTTTGAACAGCGCCGCTAAATTGATTGATTATGTCAAGATGTGCCAGCCCAGTTTTGGCGCGATTAATCTAGAAGATATCTCCCAGCCGAATTGTTATCGGGTTCTGGATGTGTTGCGGGAAGAGTGTGAAATTCCAGTCTGGCACGATGATGCTCAGGGAACGGCTTGTGTGACTTTAGCCGGTCTGATTAATGCCTTGAAACTGGCAGAGAAGGAGATCGGCGAAGTAAAAATCACGATGTTGGGAGCTGGTGCTTCGAATACGACCATTGCCAGAATCATCATTGCGGCTGGCGGTGATCCGCAAAAGATCACGCTCTTCGACTCCCGGGGAGGACTGCACCGGAATCGGAAAGATATCAAAGCCGATCCGCGGTTTTATCGCAAATGGGAATTATGCCAGTCAACAAACCCAAAATGTATTACTGATTTTGCGGAATCATGTAAAGGTGCCGATGTGTTGATTTCGCTCTCTACACCAGGCCCGAATATCGTTAAGCCGGAATGGATCAAATCCATGGCTGACAAAGCGATAGTATTTGCTTGTGCCAATCCGGTGCCCGAAATCTATCCCTATGCTGCCAAACAGGCGGGAGCTTTTATCGTTGCGACCGGTCGTGGTGATTTTCCGAACCAGGTGAATAATTCACTGGGTTTTCCGGGAATTTTAAAGGCGGCGCTGATGGTTAGAGCCCGGAAAATTACTGATGAAATGGCCATTGCGGCGGCTAATTCATTAGCCGATTTTGCCGCGAATCGGGGAATCAGTCCGGATGATATTATTCCCAAAATGGATGAGGTTAACATATTTCCCCACGAGGCAGCTAATGTTGCGGTAGAAGCTGTTAAAAGCGGGATTAGTCGTAAAGCTCTGACTTATGCAGAAGCATATCAGTTGGCCAAAAGAGATATCGAATACTCACGCTCACTACTCCGAGCAATGATTGATGATGGATTCATCCAGACGCCTTCGGACGAAATTTTGCAAGAGACTCTGGATTGGGCAATCAGGCAGGTATAAATCCAGTAAACTGTACCAAAAAATTGACATTCCAAAGGTAATCCGGGATTCCGATGGAAAACCCCATTGCAGCATTTAATAACCGAAAATAATAGATAAGTTTATTTTCCGGTGATCACTTTCTTTAAGACTCTTCCCAGTTCGTACAAATCGTAAGGTTTAGCGACAACACCCTTAAAACCATATTGACTAAAGTTTGACATAATCGGATCAGTAGAATATCCGCTGGAGACTATTACTTTTGCGTCAGGATCAATTGCAAGTAGCTGACTGATGGCTTTTTTGCCGCCCATTCCTCCTGGGATTGTCAGATCCATAATAATGGCATCATAGGGTTGGTTTGCTGCGAGACTTTGCTGATACTGCGCAAGCGCCTCGCGGCCATCTTTAACCGCATTAACTTCATATCCCAGGTGGCGGATCATTTCGGCAACAACTTCACGGACGATTTTCTCATCGTCCACCACCAGTACTCGACCCTCTCCGAGCGGTTGTTCCTCACTCACATGTTCATGCACCTCAGCAGCCGCTTCGGTAGCCGGGAGATAGACGGTGAAAATTGAACCTTTTCCCAGTTCAGAAACTACCTCAATTTTGCCATTATGGTTTTTGACAATTGAAAAAGCTGTAGCCAATCCCAGACCACTGCCGCGTTTCTTGGTTGTAAAATAAGGATCAAAAATTTTTGACAGATGTTCGCTGGGAATCCCAATACCTTGATCAGTAATACTGATCTTGACGTATTTACCGGGATTCAAGGACCTAACAATATTAGCCTCAGCAAGATAATTTTCAACCTGGATATTGATAATCCCGCCCTCTGGCATGGCTTGGTCGGCGTTGATGATGATATTATTCAGCACCTGATTGATCTGGCCTTCGTCCGCTTCTACAGCCCAGAGATCGGCAGCTCTTTGAATGATACTTTTTGCTTTTGAGCCTGCGAGAACGAATTTAGCAGACTCCTCGATTAGGTTAGCAATGTCAGTAATCTTTTTAATCGGCAATCCACCCTTTGAAAAAGTTAGCAGTCGCTGAGTCAAGTCACGCGCGCGCATGACTGCTTTTTCGGCTTCGCTCAAACGCTCATTGATTATTTCATCATCTTTGGCATAGATGCGAGCCAGGGATACATTTCCCAGAATGCCGGTGAGAATATTGTTAAAATCGTGGGCAATACCACCCGCCAACATGCCGATTGATTCCAGTTTTTCGCTGCGCAGTAACTCCTGTTCAATCTTTTTATGATCGGTGATATCTTGGATTTGAACTAAATAATTGAAAACTGATCTCTCAGTGTGGAATGGTGCAATCAGCACATTCAGATAAATAGTACCACGGTGGGAATGGGGAGATTGCCAGTTATCAAAATTGATCTCCTGTTCAAATTTTACCGTTTTACGCTGAAATAGATTTTTTTTGGTACTATTTTTCATGATAGCGATTTCGAACAAATTAATTTGTTGAATAAGTTGCCTGTCAGTAATGTCGAGAATATTGAAGAATTCGGAGTTGCACTCAATAAAATTCCCGTTTGTATTATAGAGAGCTATACCAACCGGGGAATCTTGGAAGACCGAGCGGAAGCGCTCCTCGCTCGCCCGGAGAGCTACATCGGCCTGTTTGCGTTCAATTAATACTCCGATTTGATTCGAGATAAATTTCAATACTTCAAGATCGTTTTGATGATAGGCGTTTTGATTAGTATAGCTCTGGACGACGACTGCGCCAAGCACCTCATTCATGAACATAATTGGTACTCCCAGCCAGACTTTTGAAGGAGTTCCAATCAGGTCAATAACGCCCTTAGCAACCATTTTTCTGATATCCTTTTCGTAGACTAGGAGCGGCAGATTCTTTTTAATTATATATCCGGTCAATGAACGACCGGCGGGAAAGGAGGTAAAGCGATCTTTTTGATCAACGAAATAGGGCAGAGTAAGGGAATCATTCTGTTTGTCATAGAGGGCAACAAAGAAATTAGTAGTATCAATAATTTCGCCAAGTGCCTGACGGATAAAATCGAGAAATTGAGACAGATCTGTCGTCTCAATGACGGCATTGGTGATTTGGTAAAGCACATGCTGAACGGCTTCACTCCTTTTCCGATCAGTTATTTCCTGTAAAATTCCCAGAGAGCCAACGATTTTTCCGCTGATTTCATCTTTGTACGGAACAGCACTATCGCTCAACCATTTTGTCTGACCTTTCGGAGTGACAATTTTAATATCAGATTGATAGTAATCAACTTTGCCGCTTTTAAAGAGTTCGGCGGCAGTGTTCTCATCGTTGGGTGCCCCTGAAATATTTACGTGAGATTCTTTGATTAAAGACCTGAGTTTTGTGAGACTCAATTGATTGGGGGAGATTCCCAGTACTTGTTGACAATCCGCTCCGATATAATCATAGCGTTTGGTGATATAGTTCAGCAAATAAGGAATACCGTGGGCATTCTGAATTGCCTGCTGATAGATTTTCTGAGTTGCTTTTAGTTTTTCCTCAGTTTTTTTAAGTGAGTAGAGATTTGCCAGGGCGGTCGCATAAAGGCTCAGAATTTCCTGATCCTGTTCGGTGATTGGTCTTTTATTAATTAGATTGTCAACGCCGAGGATGCCGATGATTTTATTCCCCGCTATAAGTTTGGCAATTGCATGATTCCCGCGCCCGATTGGCTTGGCATCCTTACCGACGAGCACTTCATTTTTAAGGAAAACTACTTGTTGCTTACTTTTTAACATTTTGCTTACCGCAAAATCGGCTACTGGCAATTGAATATGTCTTTCATCACGAATGCTACCGGTTTCGTCCGTGCCATATGAGCCATGCATGGTTTTGAGGTCTTCCGAAAGAAACCACAACCCGATTCGGTTGAATCCTAACTCTTGAATGCCCTGTTCAACTGCCTTTTGACAGAGTTCATCTATGGATTGAATGGAGGAAAGTTGGTTGATAACGTTCAAAATGCGGGTTAGTCGAAAAGAGAAGATTCGTTGATTTTTTTCGCTTTCGCGGAGGGCTTGAATCATCTGCTGGCGCTCGGTAATATCCCTGATAATTGAACCAATCCCAACCGGTTTACCATTTTCATCGTCAATCCGCCAGGTCCGCAGCGAGACCGGGATAACGGTTCCGTCTTTTTTTATATACTCCTTTTCGAACTCCTCGGAATAACCGAGTTCCATTACCATATTAACCATTTTTTCATTCTGCTTGTGCCACTTTTTTGGTGTGAGTTCCAGATATTTCAGCTGCTTGATCTCTTCAGGTGAATAGCCCAGCATATCGGCATAGGCCTGGTTACAATCGAAAATATTGCCTTTGAGATCTGCCATGGCAATACCATCGCGTGAGGTAGTAAATAGTGTCCGATATTTATGTTCACTCTGCCTGAGTGCCTCTTCGGCTAGCTTGCGCTCCGTGATATCCTGTACAGTACCAAAT
>Ga0315554_1000756_pt1 | contig 19114 bp, 16 predicted proteins | sample SalMarSW160370MG_FD_202114 | JGI IMG/M metagenome (GOLD analysis project Ga0315554, IMG submission 202114) | Salt marsh sediment microbial communities from the Plum Island Ecosystem LTER, Massachusetts, United States - Salt Marsh Sediment SW1603-70 ... | reverse complement strand
CGTGCCGACAATATGGATGAAAGGAAATGTCAACAAGGCGACGAGGTAATAGACGATGCTCCCTTTCGGTCTGATGAGTGTCGCCAGCATACGTTTGACTCCATCACTGCCTGAAACTGCCGAGGAGATAACCCATGCCGGTAGAAGCGCAACCGGCAGAGAAAGTACAATAAGACCAGTCAATGGAACGGTGGGAGGGGCTGTGAGCTTCAAGCTTGCGATGTTAATGACTACTGCGATGAGCCATACGGGAAGTGAGAACCTCAAGCGGCGAATGAAGGAACTTTGACGGCGCCCGGGTTGAATCATCCATGTAACGAAAATACCCGCGAGAACAGGGCTGTAGACTCCGATTTTTCCCAGATAGAATCCCAGAATACCGAAGGCTCCGGCATCATGGGGGACAAGATAGATTGCGGGGAACAGCGTTCCGAAACAGAGTGTAATCGACAACAAGAAAAAGGATTCAATGGGATGGATTCTGACCCAACGTTGCAGATGTTGCTTCATGAATTCTCCTTCCGTTCGTGGAAGTTAGGACGCGATCGTCAGGTACTTCATTGTGGCGACACCTTATTTCTGATACTCTGCACTAAGGTGTCTTATCAAGATGACTCGTGATGGCGGTGAGCATGTTGGAAATACTCACCGCGACGGACTCACCCTCCTCAGTGTTATCCACCAATCCGATGCACACATCATAGTCGGGCAGGTATATACTTGCCGCTGCATATCCCGGTGCGTTGCCACTGTGTCCAATTGCAGAGAGCCCGTTGAACATTTGAGGATTGAACTTCACGACACCCAGGCCATACCCGGCAACAAGATATTCTTCGCCCGTGCAGGGAGAATGGAACGTGAGCATCTGGTCCAGAGATGCCTGACTAACCACGGTCTTGTCGTGAAACATCGCCCGAGCCCACTTTGCGAGGTCCTCCGCGTTGCTCCACACCTCGCCGCCGATCCCGCTCACGAACGCCGTTCTGGGCCACGTGGCAAAGTCATCGTACGTTCCGTCCCCGTCGAGATCATACCAGCTGTGTGCGATATTGGGTGGAAGAGCGCTCCCCATTGACGTGAAGGAATGGTCAAGTCCCAAAGGCGACCAGAAACGCTCCTGGTTGACCGCGGAGATTTCCTTTCCGGTTATTTCTTCTATGATCATTCGAAGGAGCGCGTAACCGGTTGTGGAATAGTTCCAACCCGTCCCCTTTGGGAAAAGCGGCTCACGGTTGAAGGTTCGTACCATTTCCTCCGGCGTCCAGACTCTTGATGGGTCAGCGAAGATGGCTTGCCACCAAGTCTCAGTATCTGCAATATCATCCAGACCGCTCGTATGACCGAGAAGTTGCCTGATGGTGATCGTGCTGTCGACATAGGGGAAAGGGGGTAGCCATTGATACAATGAGTCGTCCAAACCGATCCGTCCTTCTTGCACCAATTGGAGAATCGTCGCGGCGGTGAAGATCTTTCCGATACTTCCAGCCGCGAATTGCATCTCCGGTGTTATTGCCGTTGTTCCGCACGACACCCCGCTGACGCCAACCCATGTCGATCCGTCAGGCATGATCACCGCGGCTGATACGCCCTTTCCTTTGAAGGACTTGACTCCGGCATCCAAGGCCGCCTGCAGATCTTCAGCAAGCGTTGGTTCCTTCTGCGGCTCTGAAGGAGCTTCGGAACAGCCCGTGAACTTCAGTGCGACCAAGAACAACACGCCTATTGTTGTCAGCGTCCCTTTCATCGTCATGTTCCATTCAGACTGTGCGTTCGGTACAAGAAGCACTCTGTTTACTTATTGTATTCCAGATCGATCGCCGCAATAATTTCTATGGCAAGCACCTCACCTTTAGCGCCATCGGTCATCACCACAGCACCGGTGCCCCGCGCAGGCCAGCCAATCAGCCAGCAATTCAATCCTGGGAGATTGCTCCCCGGGTGTGTAAACACCAGGTCCTTGCCTTCCCCCATAACAAAGACTCCCAATCCTTCGGAAATGGGCAGACCGAACATCCTCGGATCCAGATCACATTCCCTGTGGAAAAGCTGCTTTGCCATGTCCTGCGAGAGTATCTTGTGTGATCTCCCCTGATACGAAAGCATGATTTCGCTTGCGAAGTGTGCCAGGTCGGTCGGCGTTGTGCTCAGTCCTGCGTGGGCGAGAGCGGTAAGGTGCATGAGCGGCTCGCGAAGAACTCCCTGATCGTCGTGAGGCATTGCCTCACGTTCTTTCCTTCCGGCATCGAGTGGATAGGCGAATGAGCTGTTCTTCATGCCGAGAGGATTGAAAATCACCTCCTCGGCGATCTGCTGAAAGGGCTTGCCCGACACATCTTCCAGGAGAAGCTGAATGACATCGTAGCCGATATTCGAGTATTGCCACTTTGTCCCCGGCACGATTCCGGGTACCGCAGGTTTGTTTAAAGCCGGCGGCTCGCCTTTGAGCACATCGATAAGAGTTGGATATGGCATGTTCTCCGCGTGGTCGAAATTGGTCGTTGGCAAGCCGGCCGTGTGCGACATCAGCCGGCGAAGCGTCACCTTCTCACTTACGGTGAATTCATTTTCCGGCACCTTCCAGGTTTTCAAATAGTCGTTCACATCCGCGTCCAAATCAATGAGCCCCCTCTCCACGAAACTGAGAGCGATGGCGGCTGTAACAAACTTGCTTGTCGATGCCGCTTCAAATATCGACTCGGTCGTTACTGGCGCAGCGGTCTTGACATTCATGGTACCGTAGGCCTTGGCCCATTCCAGTTTGTAGCCACTAACAACGGCGATGCTCACCCCTGGTACTGAATAGTATTCCATCCTTTCTCTGATGTTCCTTGGATTCGCAATCTGGGCGCTATCAGGATGAAACATGCCGGCGGGTGATTTGAATTCAATGAGTCCATTTTCCACCCGTTCAATTCTTTGGTGAAGTACTTGCTCCTGTTGTTGCCGCGAACAAGAGGCAGCAACTATGACGATCATTAAGATCGGGACTAGCTTACGCATCGTCTGTTTCCTTTCGTAGGTGACGGCTGCTGAGCCTGCTTGACTGACGTCCGCCTGCGGGCGCAGAACTTTCAATGGCGCTCACGGGGGTTTATTCATTCAATGTCTGGAGTTCCTTCCTCAGTTGCTCAACATCCAGATCCATGACCCATATATCAAAACTGCCGGATCGGGTGCTGGTAAATGCCAGCCGCTTCCCGTCGGGTGACCAGGCCGGACTTTCGTTATGACCCGGATGCGTGATCGCGAGTGGAAGAGATTTTCCTCCGTCCGCGGGCATGATCCAGAGGCTCAAGTCTCTTCCTTCCATAGCCGCATAGATCAGCAACGATCCATCGGGGGAGAGAGCGAGGTACCGGTAGAAGGCCTCATGATGTCCGGTGATTTGTTGTTTCTCTCTGCCGTCGGAAGAGATTCTCCACATGGTTGACTTTCGGGTCTGTCTGTCCATAAGCGCTATGAGGATACTTTTGCCATCCCGCGACCAGCAGCCCGGGAGCGCGACCATGCCCTCTTCATGGAAGATCCTTGTAACGCCCCCTGTCTTCATGTCGCACACACTGATGGCATATGTCGAAGCTTCCTTGAATGCTACTTGCGACCCGCCAGGTGACCAGCAGGGCAGACCGCCGTTGTGAATGCCTATTGAATCGGGAAGGAATCTCTTCGGGCTTCCTCCTTCCGCCGGGATTATTCGCATGCTGCTCCCCGTGTCTGCATCGAAGACGATGAGGCGACCATCAGGTGACAATGCAGGGTGTTCGGCTATGCCGGAAAAGATCTGTTTCAATTCTTTGTTGTCGGGAGAGATCTTCCATATTCCGTTCTTTCCGAGCGTATCGTCCCAGGAGAAGTGAGAGAACAGGATCGACCTCCCATCAGGTGACCATGTCGGGAAGCCCTCCTGTGCCGGGTCGGAGGTCAGCCTGGTGGCCTCGAACTTGTCCTGTCCCTGCAAACTCATTCCGGACAAGATCATTGCAGCAAGAAGTACGTTGATGTTGAGCGCCTTCATCGTTGTATCCTCCATTCCTGCACTTGTGGCGTGGGTGAGAGCTATGTGATTGAGGATCAGGCGCCCATGAGCGTCTAGCGCGATACCTCCGACCGTTTTTCGAGAGTCCAATCAACTTCATCGGAGCGCCATCGTTGACGATCACCGCAATTCATACCTCTTTTGACGGGGCAATATCCTGTTGTTCAGCCGCGTGGAAGGTCGTAGTCATCGAATGAGGCAGGTGCTCCCTTTCTTGGAAACTACTGATCTCACCCACCCAAAGTTACGCGTTTTCGACAAATGGTCGTGAGGATGGGTTGAAAGGAAATCCTCCCGGAGCAACTGTCGTTCCGAATTGTCAAAGTTGGGAATGACCGCTCGCCGGCAAAATAAGCCTCTCAGCGGAAATCGATTCACTGCTCCAGGAAACCTTGATAGATTTGGCACGTAAGTTTGTTCGAGCGTAGAAACTGCCTGAGCGGGCAGACAGTCTGAGGCAGTGCTGTGATCTCTCTATCGCCTCGGCGCCAGCCGTGGCGATCGCGTGCGTGTTGGTTGAATGGAGGAAACAGTATGAAAACTCTCACCAGATGTGCAGGCTACATGCTCAGAAGGCTCAGCATCATTCTCGGCATCCAGTGCATGATCTTGACCGGTGCGCTTGCTCAAACCGACACCATCGCGTTTTCATCTGATTCATGGGACCTGACAAACGCTGAGGTTGTCGATCATCTTGGACGAACGTGCGTGATCGGCACTGCCTTTCTGAAGAATGTGGAATTCGAGAACGGCGTCATTGAAGTCGATATAGCCGTTGACGTCGCGGGTGGGCGACGCTCGTACCCCGGCATCCTTTTCCGGATACAGTCAGACGACGAGTACGAGCGCGTGTACCTTCGCCCTCATCGCGCCGGATTGTATCCCGACGCGATCCAGTACGTGCCTGCATTCAACGGTGTCGACAGCTGGCAGTTGTACAACGGCGACGGCGCCACTGCAGGGGCGGTCATCCCGAACAACCAGTGGATCCATTGGAGGATTGAAGTCATGGGGACGCAGGCACGCGTGTTCCTCGGCGACGCCTCGCAACCCTCGTTGTTCATCAAAGATCTGAAGCACGGGGTAAGCAAGGGCTCCGTGGCATTGTCCGGTCCGAGGGATCGAACTGCGTTCTTCTCGAACTTCCAATATAAGAAGAGCAACGCGCTTCAGTTTCCAGCGCCCATCGTTCCTGAGCCCGCGCCTGGGATCGTCACCGAGTGGTTGCTGTCGCAGCCGTACAAAGTGGCGCACGTAGACATCGAGAAGCATCCGCGGGAGCAGGGGCTGAACGATCTTCGGTGGCAGGCTGCCCGCAGCGATCCGTCGGGGCTTGTCGATATTGCGCGCTCTGTCAAGCCGTTCGCAGGGGAACCCTCCTGCGTCTTTGCCAAGACCACGATCCGGGCACCGAAAGACGAGGTGAAGCAATTCGCGTTGGGCTACAGCGACGTCGTAACGGTCTTCCTCAACGGGCAGGCGATCTTCAGCGGCAGCAGCGCTTATCGTCAGCGTGACCCTTCCTTCCTCGGCATCATCGGGTTGAACGACTACGTCTACCTCCCGCTCAAGAAAGGTGAGAACGAGCTGATGCTCGCCGTCGCGGAATCCTTCGGCGGCTGGGGATTCATGGTGCAAGATGCGAAAGCAATCTACCAGGACGAACGCCTCACCAAGGTGTGGGAGATACCATGGAAGTTGCGATTCCCGGAGTCCGTTCTGTATGATCGTCAACGGGATGTCCTTTACGTCTCGAATTTCGCGAATGGCGGCAAAGAATTTCTCTCCCGCGTGAAGCTTAACGGTGAAATCGAAACGCTGGAGTGGGTGCAGGGGCTTGTCCGGCCGACCGGAATGGCCCTCCAGGGAGACAGGCTCTTTGTTGTCGAACGCGCCAACCTCGTCGAGATCGACCTCATCTCCGGCAAGATCGCAAAGAAACACCCGATTCCCGGAGCAGGATTTCCCAATGACGTGGCCATTGATCCTGCGGGAAACATCTACATCTCAGATTCGCAGCGCAGTACCGTTCTTCGATTCAAGAACGGACAGTTTGAGACCTGGCTGCAGGGGGCTGAGGTGGGAAATGCAAATGGCCTCTTTGTCGACAAGAACCGGCTGCTGGTCGGAGTCACTCTTGACGGCAGCATCAAGGCGGTTGACCTGAGCGACAAGAAGATCACAACTCTGGTGACGCTGGGAAGCGGCGCGATCATGGACGGGATTCAGCCCGATGGGGCGGGGAACATCCTGATCTCCGATTATAATGGCAGAATCTATCTGGTCTCTGAGACCGGACAGAAGACGCTGCTCCTCAACACGACTGCGCCGAAATATTTCTGCGCAGATTTCGCATATATTCCGGAAAAGGGTTTGTTTATCGTTCCGACACTTGCGGACAATAGGCTCATGGCATTCAAATTCAAGATGCAGAAGTGAGCAAGGTCCGATGCCCCCTGTCGAAGCTGCTGTCGGCGTGACTTCTGGCTTTGCCGGAAGTGACAATCTGGTATGTCGAGGGATTTCCCTTGATTGTGGTTGTTTCTGCACATAAACTCATGCATCCTTGCACCACGTACACACGTAGAATTCCTGATGAAGCTGCTCAAACTCGTCCACTGGAGTGAAGAGGAAGCAAAGGGGAGAGCGAAGGTCCTGCGCGCACGTGGCTACCAAGCCGACTGCAGAAAGCCGAAGGGCCTGAGCTTCCTTCGTGATCTCCGGGAGCATCCTCCGACTGCCGTCGTGATCGATCTCTCCCGACTGCCGATGCAGGGGCGTGACATAGCACTCGCGGTGCGTCACCAGAAAGCAACGAGGAATATCCCCATCGTGTTTGTCGGAGGTTTGCCGGAGAAAGTCGATCGCGTGAAAAAGAGCTTGCCGGATGCCGTCTTCACGAGTTGGCAGAAGATTGGAACTGCGCTCAAGCGGGCGGTTGCCAATCCTCCCTCGAATCCGGTGGTCCCGTCTTCGCCCCTTGCTGGCTATTCTGGGACCCCGCTTCCAAAGAAACTCGGCATCAAGCCGAACTCCGTCGTAGGGCTGGTGAACGCCCCGAAGGGCTTCGAGCGTGCACTTGTTCCGATGGTCAAAGGCGCAAGGGCAAAACGATCATCGCGCGCCGCGGGTGACGTCGCACTCTGGTTCGTTCGATCGAAAGTGGAGCTGGCCGGAGCGATCGGCCGTCACGCCACAACCATCGGCGCGGGAAAGCTGTGGATCGTGTGGCCGAAAAGGTCGTCGCACCTGGCGATCGATTTTGGTCAGCAGGAGGTGCGGGCGGCGGGACTCGGGGCGGGGCTGGTCGACTTCAAGATTTGTTCGATTGACGAGACTTGGTCTGGATTGCTCTTCACGCGCCGCAAGCTGAAATGACCTTGGTGCCATCTGTGCCGCCAGGCCTTTCGCGTGATAGGGTCTGAGCGCCCGTCACGGTGGGCCTCGCGGCGAACGTCTCACTCCACCATCGGGTCAGAAAGGAGCGACGGATATGCATCTCTCTCGAATAAGGTTGCTCTCGGTCGCGCTCGTTCTTTTTTCCCTCTTCTCCTCGAAGTTGCTGGCTCAATCGGAGAGGGCTTGGGAGACCGCTGAGGGATTGGTGAGTGACATCTACAAATCCATCTCGTTCGATTCCACCGGCCCAAAGCCGGACTGGGAAAGAGTACGCTCGATGTTTATCGACAACGCCGTGATCGTTCTTCGCGTGACTCGTGACAGCACCGCCGTTTTCTCCGTGCAGGGCTTCATCGACGACTTCGTCAATTTCATTGAGCGGTCTCCGGCCAAACAGAAGGGGTTCACGGAACGGACCGTCCGGTTGAAGTCGATGGTCTTCGGCAATATCGCCCACGTTCTGGTGTTGTATGAGGCGCACCTACCCGGCATCGGAAGACCGCCGCAGCAAGGCGTCGACAGCTGGGAGCTGCTCAAGAGGGATGGTCGTTGGTGGTTCGTTGCGGTGACCAACGAGATTCCAACCAAGGATCGTCCTGTTCCGAAGGAACTTCGAGAGTAACGCGCCAACCATCCTGACTCACGGTCGCACGGGGCGGCCGCTGAGAGCAGCATTCTTTTCACACATCAAGATGCATGGCAGTTCTGTTTGCTGTACATTACACTTTGTTCTCCGTCGCTAAGAACCCAGGGAGGGTATGTGGAACGCGCTTGCAGAATACTTGTCGGCCTTGCTATCTTCTTCACTCTCTCTCCGCGCGTAGTCCCAGCCGGCGAATTGCTGAAGCCCGTTCGCACAGACAAAGCCCCCGTCATCGACGGCAAGCTCGACGACCCGCTCTGGCGAATGGTGACACCGGTCGGAGGCTTCAAGACGTACTCGCCGGACTACGGCAAAGACATGTCGGAACAGACCGAGGCGTATGTCGCGTATGACAGCGAAAACCTGTACTTCGCCTTCCGCTGCTACGACCGCGAACCGGACAAGATCAAGGCCGCCATCACAAGCAGGGACAACAACAGGTCTGACGATTGGGTGTGCGTGAACCTCGACAGCTTCAATGACCAGCAAGCCCTCTATTGTTTCTACGTCAATCCATTCGGTATTCAGAGCGACAGCCGGTTCGTCCACGGGAACGAAGACCTCGCCGCCGATATGGTGTGGTACAGTGCCGGACAGATTGATGAGAATGGCTACACGATTGAGATGCAGATCCCGTTGAAGAGCATCCGATATTCCGATCGGGAGCCTGTGGAGATGTCGGTGGTCCTTGAGCGGAGGATCAGTCGGCGATCGGAGCAGGGAACCTATCCGCCCCTCAAGCCCGAGCGCGGCATGGCGTTCTTGACGCAAGGGATGGGGATGGAGTTCCGTGGATTGAAGCACTACACGCTCCTGGAGATATTACCGGCGGTCACCTATAGTCAGAAGTACAAGTCCGACCAGGGGGATCTCGTGATTGACGAACGCAAGGGTGACGGAAGCCTGACGGCAAAGTACGGCATCACCTCGGACCTCATCCTCGATGGGACGTACAATCCCGATTTCAGTCAGGTGGAGGCGGACGCGGGCCAGGTCGATGTCAATCTGCGTTACGATCTTTTCTTTCCGGAGAAGAGGCCGTTCTTTCTGGAAGGGAGGGAGAACTTCACCATCGCGGCGACGGGGGCTTCCGAGCTCGATCCCATTCTGTCGATCGTCCATACCCGGACAATCGTGAATCCTCTCACAGGTGTAAGACTCACAGGCCAGGTCGGCAAGGGACACAGGGTCGCGTCCATTTACGCGATGGATGAGCTCCCGCCCGATGAATCGGCTTTGTTCGGATCGTACGCACATTTCCTCATCGTTCGCTACAGGCGCGCGCTCCAGGAGGACAGTTACATCGGCGCCATTTACACGGATAGGGAGATGAGGGGTCATTTCAACCGGGTTGGTGGAGTGGACGGGCTGAGCCGCCTCACCGAGTCGAGCACGCTCGAATATGATGGCTTGCTTTCGCTTACGAAGGGGGACGCGAAAAGCTCTCAGGTCGGCGGGCATACACTCGGCCTGCGGTACTTCTACAATACACGAGACGTTGACTACGACCTCTCCTTCAAGAGCGTCTCGGAGAATTTCGCTGCTGAGGCCGGCTACATCACACGAACCGGCATCCTCGGCTTCTCCGCGCTCGCCCGGCCAAAGTTCTACCCGCCCTCGGAATTTCTCCGAAGGATTCAACTGGAATTGTTCTCCGGCCAGACGCAGGATCGATTCAGCAGGCTCTGGGAGACATTGAACTACGTTAGCCTCTCAAACCTCTTTCCGGGAAGTCTGAGCCTGAGGGTGAAGTATTCATATTCCACGGAGATCTTCCTTGGGAATCGTTTCAAGACGGGTGGATTTCAGATCTCCGGAGGTGGAATCTTCTCCAGCCAGTTCTATATGAACCTCTCATACTGGAAAGGGAAAGCGATCTACTATTCCGCTGTTCCGTACCAGGGTAGGTCTGATCGTGCGACGGCGAGCCTCATCTACCAGCCGTCCGATCAGCTGGCGTCCGAGCTCAGCTTCGTCTACTCCGATTTCTTTCGCGATGCCGACGGCCAAAAGATCTACGACTACCCAATCGGTCGTGTTAAGCTGACCTACCAGCTCAACAAGTACCTCTTCTTCCGGGGAATCACGGAGTATAACAAGTTCAAGCGGCAGCTCCTGACCGATTTCCTCGCCTCGTTCACATACATTCCCGGCACGGTGGTTCATCTCGGATACGGCTCGTTGTACCTGAGAACCAAGTGGGAAAACGGCAGCTACGTCGACAACGATCGGTTCCTGGAGACGCAACGGGGTTTTTTCTTCAAGATGTCCTACCTCTGGCGAATGTGAGGGAATAGGTAGGAAGTATGCAAGTAACAAGTAGATGAGTAAGAGGTAAATCACGTATCAAGGTGGTAAGAACAGGACAATCGGACGGAGTTGAGCATGAAAACAATAGGATTGGTTGGAGGAACAGGCTGGATCTCGACTGCCGAATACTATCGAATCATCAACGAGGAGGTCAACAGGCGGCTGGGCGGAATGAAGTTCGCGCGGTGTATTCTGTACTCTCTCGACTACGGCGAGATTGACGAGCTGCACAAACGGAAGAACACAGATGGTGTGCGCTCCCTGCTCCTCGATGCTTCGAAGAAGCTTGTGAGTGTCGGTGCCGATTGCGTTCTCCTCTGTGCCAACACGATGCACATGCACGCGGAGAAGGTGCAAGAAGCAATCCCGGTTCCTCTGATTCATATTGCAGCGGCAACAGCCAGGCAGATCAAGACAAGAAACTTGAAAACGGTCGGATTGCTGGGAACGAAGATGACGATGGAGCAGGACTTCTACAAGAAACGGCTGAACCAGGAGGGGATCGCGGTGCTGGTCCCGGAGCAAGAGGAAAGAAATTTCATCCACCAGACGATCGACAGCGAATTACTCAAGGGGGTTTTTCTTCGGGAGAGCAAGGAGCGTTTCCTGGAGATCATCCGGAGGCTCCAATCTCAGGGGGCAGAGGGAATTGTGCTCGGCTGCACCGAGATCCCCCTCCTCGTCAAACAAGAGGACCTGGATTTTCCTCTCTTTAACACCACCATCATTCATTCTCTGGCAGCAGTCGACTTTGCGTTGGGCGAGAGTTGACATTCTTCATGCCAGTTGCTCATCTTTCGCCGCGGTGTCCTCTGGCTCTGCGCGACGGAGTCAAGAAAAAAAGAGTTGAATCCCGGCAAAACTCTTGCTTAGATTGAAGATGACTTCGATGACCCTGGAGATTTGACCGGATTTATTTTAGGTTCGAATGATACGCCCGTTACTCAGCCAGAACTGGAAACGCATCAGGCGATCGCCCGACCTGCAGCGCAACATCGGCTCCAACGCGATTCTTGGTCTGATGCTCCTCGTCTTCTTCCTCAATATCCTGACGGTCGGGCTGATGCTGGACCGGATCTTGAAATCTGCCGTTCCGGACCGGGATCCCCTGACCGTTCTGAACGGGCTGTTGCTCTACTATTTTCTCACCGATCTTCTGATGAGGTTTTTCTTTCAGAAGGTCCATACCCTCTCAGCGAAACCGTATCTCATCCTGCCGGTGAAGCGGGCTGCGCTGGTCCATACCTTGCTGGTGAAGTCGATCCTCAGCTGGTTCAACTTTGCACCCTTCCTCCTGATCGTGCCGGCAGTGTTTTCTGTCGTGAGCAGGGAGGCATCAGGAGTGGCGACTGCTTCGTGGTTTCTCTCTTTGGTCGCTCTGACGTTGACCAACAGCTACATCAACAATTACCTTCGCCACCGTTTGACGACGAATCCGATCGTGCCCGGTGTAATCATCGTGATGCTCGCGGGTCTCCTCGGCTTGGAGAAATACGACGTTATCTCTCTTGCATCGGCTTCATCGGCATTGTTCCAGCTCGTGATGGAGGTGCCCGTGCTCGTTCTGGTCCCGATCCTGTTGCTGGCATCGGCGTACGAAGTGAACTTTGCCTTCCTCTCTCAGCATCTTTATCTCGATGAGGTGGCGAAGCTCAGGAGAAGCCGATCCGCGCGGGACGCCTTTGCCTTTGCGCAAAGGTTCGGCGTGGTCGGTCGCCTGGTCGGTCTGGAGGCCAAGCTGCTGGTACGCAACAAACGGCCGAGGACGATTCTCTTCTTCACGGTTGCGATGTTGTTCTACGGGTTCTTCGTGTACCCGACGACTGTTTTTGCGGCCATGGATTTCATGCTCATTTTGGTAGGGATGATCGTTCTGGGGATGTTCGTCTATTCGTACGCGGTGTTCGCCTTTAGCTGGGAGTCGAGCTACTTCGATGCGATCATGACGAGGAACATCGACATACGAACCTATCTGCGCGCCAAATATCTCCTGATGGGCGTCGTGACAACCGCGGCGTACCTCCTTTCGCTCTGCTACGGCGTGTATGGCGTGCGGATCGTGCTGGTCAACACGACGCTCTTTCTCTTCACGATGGGCGTCGGTGCGTTCGTCATGCTCTACCTCGCAACGTTCAACAGAACGAAACTCGACCTCGGCACGACCATCTTCAGCCAGCAAGGCAGAACGGGCTTCCACTACGCGGCGTTCTTCATCGCCATCGGCGTGCATTTGGCGGTCTTCGTGCCGGTGAGATTGGCATTCTCCAGCGATGCGGCGTTTGTAGCGCTGGGAGCAGTCGGACTCACGGGTCTCCTTCTGCACCGCCGGTTGATCGACCTGCTCGGGCACCAGTTCGAGAAGAGGAAGCACGTGATGGTCGCAGGTTTTCGATCGACGTAGCGCTGTGCAGCGATGAACATGGCGAGAGAGAAACAGACGATGATCCAGGCAAAGAATCTCACAAAGGTCTATGGCGGCGTGACCGTTCTTAACGTCCCCGAGCTGAGGATCGACCGCGGAGAGCGCTTCGGGTTAGTCGGCAACAATGGTGCAGGAAAGACGACTTTCTTTAGCCTGGTCCTCGACCTGATCCGGCCAGACAGCGGCGGAGTGATCTCGGGTGGCCGATCGGTCTTTCAAAGCGACCATTGGAAGCAATACACCGGCTCATACCTCGATGAATCCTTTCTGATCGAGTTCCTGACGCCGGAGGAGTACTTTGACTTCGTCGTCGGCCTTGACGGCAGACAGGAGGGGGGTGTGCGAAAGGCCGTGGAGCAGTATGAGGATTTTTTCAATGGGGAGGTGCTCGGAAAGAAGAAACTCATCCGGGAGCTTTCGAGGGGGAACCAGAAAAAGGTCGGGCTCGTCGCCGCTCTCATGACGAATCCGGACGTGATCGTGCTCGACGAGCCGTTCCCTCATCTCGACCCGACGAGCGTCATCCGGTTGAAGAAAATGCTGAAGGATCTCGCGGCACGCAAGGAAGTGACGATGCTTATTTCCAGCCACGATTTGAATCATGTCACGGAGGTCTGCGACCGCATTGCTCTGCTTGAAAAGGGAGTCATCCTCAGGGACATCCAAACGACTTCGGACACCGTGAGAGAGCTGGAATCCTACTTTGCGGCTCAACTGGAGCAATGAGGCGCATTCAACCCCGGCGGGCGTTCGGCTGACCGGCACGCGCCGTCATATCAGCATAGGGAGAGAGATATGAAAAAATCAAAGCCAACCAAACGGATTACCGGACTGCGCCCGCTGAAAAAGGTCCCCCTCAGAGCGCAGACCGGCGAAAACATCGTCGAATTCAACAGCTACATGATCACCTACAGCAACAACATGCCGGGCAATCTGATGTCCACGTGGCGGGCCGGGATGACCCTTATCAGCTGTTATAAGGATACGCAGTTCGTCGGTTCGATCGGTTTCTATCCGGATCCTGCCACCGCGCCCCCAAGCTATATGGATCCGAACGGCGTCATCGTTCTGAGCTATCCCTTGAGCAGTTTTAACGGGATCCTCGCACTGCTGCTCCATGAGAAACCGTTGTATCTTCTCTTGGTAGAGAAGGACCAGCAGAACAATCCGCTCAATCCGCCGGTCGGAGCCGTAGCCACCGCCACGGAGTTGGTCGGCAAGCACGACGTCTGATGGCAGAACGACGACGGTCACGGAGCAAACCATGACAAACCGCCCCCGTGGTCCGTCACAGCATAGCGGGTCCGCGGTTCCTCAGGGGGACTGGTCACTTGTCAATCGGCCTTGCTCAACCATGCGCTCGGGCGGAGGTCGTTCCGCGCATGGAAATCCGCGGCGATTGCAGAGAAAGACATCGTCGCGGGCTCTGAGATTGGAGTGGCAAATGATTCCATACAAAGTGGATTTTGGTCAAGTCCCGTGGGAATCGCCGGTGAGAGGCCTTCGCTTCAAAGCAGTGCGGCAGGCAGGTCGGCAATTGCGTATGGTAGAGTACACAAAAGAAATGGAGCCCCACTGGTGCGAGAAGGGGCATATTGGGTACGTCCTTGATGGAACGCTCGAGATTCGATTCCCCGCGAAGGTTTGCACCTACGCTGCAGGCGATGGCGTCTTCATTCCAGCCGGCGCTGAGCACAAGCATATGGGAAAAGCGCTCACGGATGTCGTACGAGTCGTTTTCGTAGAAGAGGCTTAGCCGGCGCAAGTTCGGAATGCATCTTTGCGGTTGTTGAGGGTTTTCTTCCTGCACGGCGAGTCTATGATGAAGGAAACCTTCAGCCATTTTCCCCGTTTGTATCGCCCTCCCTCGTTTGCAGATTTGACAATGGCGTCCGCTGCCGGGCGCGCAAAGCGAAATCGAACCGAAGACTTTTTCCCCAAAAGAACTTACATTCTCCTCATCAGAAAAGAATTCAGCTCTTGTTTGATATCCCCAGGAGGCCCTCATGGCAAACGTTATGACCGACACGCACGAAATCATCACGAAGCCCAAAGAAATCGTCTTTCAACGGAAAGCTGAACACGTCATCGAGAATCTGAAGAAGCGAAATATCTCCGCGATCTACTGCCGCACCTGCAAAGAGGCGGTGAGCGAGATCCGCAAGCTGATCCCGGACGGCTCCACGGTTGCTCTCGGCGGTTCCGTCTCCGTTATCCAGTCAGGCATGCTTGACGTGCTGAGAGGCATGAACATCAACTTGCTCGATCGGTACCGCTTGGGGATTACGAGCGAGGAGGTCGAAGAAATCCTCCGACAAGGCATCGGGGCGGATGTGTTTTTAATGAGCAGCAACGCCGTCACCGCGGACGGCAAACTCGTGAACGAGGACGGGCGGGGGAATCGCGTCGCAGGGCTCATCTTCGGTCCGAAAAAGGTGATCCTGATGGTCGGGGTCAACAAGATCGTGCCGACGGTGGAGGACGGGGTCGCTCGCATCAAGAACATCGCGGCCCCCTTGAACTGCATCCGCCTGGGTGCCGACACGCCCTGTGCGCACACGGGCTTCTGCGATGACGCCAATTGCCATGCGCCCGCCAGGGTCTGCAGCCAGATCGTCATCACCGAATCGAGCCGCGCCAAAGACAGAATCACCGTTGTCCTCGTTGGTGAGGAGCTGGGATACTAGGACAGTTGTTTTTCCCGCCGCATCGCGCGTAAGAATCCGAAATCGCTTCATCATCTCACAACAGCGTGAGGGAAGAAATGAAAACGATCATTCAAGCGATCAATCTGTTCTTCATCGTCTCACTGTCACTGGCGTTGGGAGGTTCTGCTCTCTACCAGGAAGTAACCGTCGAGGGGACCGACTCTGACGCCTGTACAAGCATCATTGTCGGCAAAGCCGCTTCTGTCGATGGGTCGACGATGACCTCTCACTCCTGCGATTCCCAGACCGACAGAACGTGGATCAGTGTTGTTCCACACGAAAAACACAGTCCGAGCGACTCAGAGGCTGTTTTCATGGAACCGAAGCGTCGCAAGGGACCCCAGGACACCGACGTGATTCCCGCAGGGGAGATTCCTCAGGTACCCGAGACGTACGCTTACATCAATACCGCCTACCCCGTTATGAATCAGCATCAGCTTGCGATCGGAGAAACGACCTTCGGTGGGAAGAAAGAACTGAAGAGCGATGAAGGCATCCTCGACTGCCCCGAGCTCTACCGGATCGCGCTGGAGAGAGCCAAGACGGCGCGGGAGGCAATTCACATTATTGATGAACTCACGAAGAGCTACGGGTACAACGACTACGGGGAGTGTTTCACCTTCGCCGACCCGAATGAAGCCTGGCATTTTGAGATCCTGGGACCAGGGGCCGGCAAACTGGGCGCTGTTTGGGCTGCCGTCAGGATCCCCGACGACCACGTTGGCGTCTCGGCAAATGCATCGAGGATCCGTCAGATCGACTTAAAAGACCCCGAGAATTACATGGCGTCAGAAAACGTCTATTCCCTCGCCGAGGAAAAAGGCTGGTGGAGCCCCGAGAGCGGTCAGCCGTTTGAGTTCTGCTACGCCTATGCGAACAGGAATGGCATGTACAGCAGAAGAAGGGAATGGCGCGTGCTCAGCACGGCTGCACCCTCGCTGAAGCTCGATCCCAATGCCGAAAATTATCCTCTGTCCGTCAAGGCCGAGAAAAAGCTCTCCGTGAAGGATCTTCTGGAGTTGTTCCGCGACTACTACCAGGACACTGAATTCGATATGACGAACGGATTATGGTCGAAGGACAAAGCGGGGAAGGCCGTCAAGAGTCCGGTCGCGAATCCCTTCATGAACAATAACTACAAGGCATTGTTCAATGTGAAGAGCGAGAGGACGATCGCGTGTGCCCGAGCGACCTACGTTCAGGTAACACAATCGAGAAGCTGGCTGCCGGATGCGATTGGGGGTGTCGTCTGGCTGGGGTATGATAACCCCGTTATGACTCCGCACACACCTTTCTACTGCGGCATCGAAAGCATGCCCGGGAGCTATATGGTTGGCGGGCGTGAGAAATTCAGAAGAGATTGCGCCTGGTGGGCGTTCAGATCGGTGGGGCAACTCTGCTATCTTCGGTATCAGGAAATGGTGAAGGATGTCGAAGCGGTGTGGCAGGATATTGAGAACAAGGCCTTTGAGAACCAAGGGGAGTTCGAGAAGAAGGTCGCTGAGGTCTACAAGACCGACCCTGCGCGAGCGAAGAAGATGTTGACAGAATACAGCCAGAAGATTGCCAACGATGCCGTCGCTCGGTACTGGCAGCTCGGCGACGATCTGTGGACGAAGTATACGTACAAGTTCTAGTGCTGTCCCAAGTAAATCTTCTGGTGTTTTCGACACACGAAGAGACCCCATGCCCTTCGGGTGAAACGTCCCCTCTCCTTTTAGGAGAGGGTTAGGGTGAGGTTGAACTGATTGAACCCCCTGCCTTCCGCTTTGCTGCCTCAAAGCGGAACGCGTCCCCCTAAGAGGGGGACAAGCTACGTTCGAACAGCTTGGTCAGTGTTCCCTCTCCTCTTAGGAGAGGGCTAGTCCCAAAGGGATCTGGCGAAGCCATCCCTTCGGGACATTCGGGAGGAGAGGTCTCTCCGAAGGACTTCTTCGGACAAGAACACAAGAATATTCTTTGGTGATGGCACTAGGCCTGCAGAAGTCTCATGCGGGTTCTGGAATAATGCTCTCTACGACGCGGAACGCTTGAGCCCTTGAGGACCGTTATGCAGTAGGTATCGCCCAACTGCGTTGACTGACGGAGTCCCGTGCCTTCAAAGACAGCCCTCCAATTCACCTCTAGACTGGAACAGTCCCACAACAGGTTGTGGGGCGGTCACTTCGGGGTGCCGATATCGGTAGCTCAGAAGCTGGTTGATGCCGGCTCGCGCCGGGTCGTCTGTTCGATCAACGGCTCGCCGGAATACCAGTGTGCCCTCCTGCCCCACGGCGACGGCTTGTATGTGGTAAGCGTCAATAAGAAGCTCCGCTCTGCGCTCGGTTTGTCGTTCGGAATGGCGGTGCATGTCAGTCTGCGAAAAGACGAAAGCAAGTACGGTTTGCCCATGCCGGAGGAACTGGAAGAGTTGCTCCGTCAGGACAAGGAAGGCCATCGCCTGTTCCACTCTTTGACGGCCGGAAGACAACGAACACTTCTGTATACGATCAACTCAGCGAAGAATACGGAGACCAGGCTCACGAGGGCTGTCATCATCATACGGCATCTCAAAGCCAACGGCGGCAAGATCAACTACAGGCAGTTGAGTCAAATGTTGAGAAAGCGATAGTCTGAAGGTGGCCGGGAATTCATTCTGAGTCTACAAAGTCGTGCACTAGCGTTCGGAGGAATCCGTGAAGATTACCAGTAACACCATCTTGATCACCGGCGGTGGCACGGGCATTGGGCTCGCTTTGGCGGAGGCGCTCACCAAAGCAGGCAATGTCGTCCTGATCTGCGGCCGACGACCTGAAAAACTGGATGAGGCGAAACGTCGAGTACCCGCGATCCACGTTCTCCCGTGCGATGTTGCCGACAGCGGAGGGAGGCAAGGTCTCTTCGATTGGGCGACGCGGTATTTTCCGAGCATCAACATTCTCGTCAACAACGCCGGCATCCAGCGTCAGATTGATCTCCGGACGGGAGCCAAGGATCTCCTGGGTGGTGAGGATGAGATCGAAACGAATTTCCGAGCGCCCGTTCATCTTGCCGTCCTGTTTATTCCGCATCTTATGAAACAAGAGAGTGCTGCGATCGTCAACATCTCTTCCGGTTTGGGCTTCGCCCCTCTTGCCTTCATGCCTCTCTACTGTGCCACCAAAGCCGCAATGCATTCATACTCTCTTTCCTTACGCCACCAGTTGAGGGGAACATCCATAAAGGTATTTGAGATCATTCCGCCGACCGTCGACACGGAACTGGACAGAGGAGCAAGGGCACGAAGAGGTCAGGAAGATAGGGGGATCAAACCCGGGGAGGTCGCCGCGGCAACCCTGCAAGCATTAGAGGCGGACAAGTATGAGGTGGCGATGGGGAGAGCTCAATGGCTCGTCACGGAAGGGCGGAAGGAGCCCGACGTACTTTTTCAGAGGATGAACGGCGGTTAGCGAGTGCTCGTGAGCGCTCTTGAGCTCCGCGCGCTGTGCCGCTTGTCTCTCATCTGCTCTCCCTCGCAGCAGTTTCGTTCTTCATGCCGTAAAGAGGAATCTGCCCTTGCTGTCTCGTTAAAGGTCCTTTGTCCCCCGGACCCTGTGGCTGATCCCGCCGTTTTCCTT
>Ga0315554_1000755_pt1 | contig 19122 bp, 17 predicted proteins | sample SalMarSW160370MG_FD_202114 | JGI IMG/M metagenome (GOLD analysis project Ga0315554, IMG submission 202114) | Salt marsh sediment microbial communities from the Plum Island Ecosystem LTER, Massachusetts, United States - Salt Marsh Sediment SW1603-70 ... | reverse complement strand
GCCTTTGCCGACATCAGGGAGATATCCCAACAGGACTTCTACAAGGTGCTCCTTCTGACGGTCGCGGGTGTGTTCGTCGTCATGGTGCTCCTGCTGCGTTCCCTTGTAGCGCCGACCTACTTGGTGCTGACCGTGTTGCTGAGTTACGGCTCCACACTGTCGCTGACGGTGCTGGTGTTCCAGGTGCTCCTGGGGCAGGGGGGCGTGAACCTGCTGCTTCCCACCATGGTTCTGGTGCTACTCCTGGCCCTTGGCGCCGACTACAATATCTTCCTGATGGCGCGGGTGAGAGAGGAGACGGCTGGCACCGACTTCGTCGAAGGGCTGGTGCACGCGACCTCCCGGACCGGCGGTATCATCACGTCGTGCGGCATTGTTCTGGCCGGCACCTTCGCCACCATGGTGCTGTCACCCATGCTGATGATGCTTCAGATAGGAGCCAGCGTCGCGTTTGGTGTGCTGCTGGACACCTTCGTCATTCGCGGAATGCTCGTGCCAGCGATTGCGAGGCTGCTGAAGAACTGGAACTGGTGGCCTTCGAAGGGGTAGCCTTTGGGTATGCGGGGTAGGCGAGGACGCGAACCCTCTCCCGTTCCGATTCAGAGCGGTCGCGCTGGCCGCGCAAATACTGGAGGAACAGACATGGAGAAGAGGATTGTTTCCACAGAGGATGCCCCGGCGGCTGTGGGGCCTTATTCGCAGGCGGTGATTGCCGGAAACCTGGTGTATACTGCCGGGCAACTGGGGCTGGACCCGAAATCGGGCCGGTTGGTGGAGGGGGGCGTCGAAGCGCAGACGCGGCAGGCGCTGAACAACTTGCAGGCGGTTCTGGCGGCGGCTGGCAGCAGCCTGGAGGGCGTCGTGAAGACGACAGTGTTCCTGCAGGACATTGGCGATTTCAAGGCGATGAACGGCGTCTACGCCGAGTTCTTCGGCAAGAGCCCTCCGGCCCGTTCGGCGGTTCAGGTGGCGGCGCTTCCGTTGGGCGGTCTGGTGGAGATAGAGGCGGTCGCTCTGCGGGCGTAGCGTAGCCTCTGGGCGGACTCTTCACCACAGAGGTTATTCTGTGCTCTCTGTGCCCTCTGTGGTGAATCTGTGTCGGCTTTGGAAAGCCGACCTACGATTATTCCCCAGCCACGGGGCGCCCGCCGCCTTCACCCTCTCGGAACCGCGTCAGTACCGTGCACCACTCCGGGAGGAGAATGCGGTTGCCCTCGGCCATCTCCCCGATGGCGATAGGCTCGTCCGCCTTGGCTCCGGAGGTCGGGAAGACGGCGATGTCGGTGCCCTCCTCCGCGTAACGGCTCTCCACAAGCGCCATGCCAATCTGCCGGTCGCCTACCAGGGTGCAACTGGTGACGCGCCCGATGTATACGCCGCGCTTGTTGACCACTGGCTCGCCGCCGCGAAAGGCGCGCGTCTTGGCGGCGTTGACGCGGAAGCGCACCACTGTCGTGGTCACCGCCTCGGCGTGGGCCATGGTGGCTTCGCGGCCCACGAAGAACGGCTTGTGATACTTGACATAAGGAGCGAAGCCTGCCTCGATAGGCGTGATGCTATGCTCGCCTGCCAGTTCGTGCCCGTAAAGCGGCAGCCCCGCCTCGATGCGGGTCGAGTCGCGGGTTGCGAGTCCGGCGGGCTTGATGCCGAAAGACTCTCCTTTCTCCAGCAGCAGGTTCCACAGCCGAACGGCGTCGTCCGGATGGACGAACAGTTCAAAGCCGACAGATTCTCCCGTATAGCCGGTGCGGGACACTACAATGGGCATGTCCGCCAGTTCCGTCTCCAGCAGTTCTGTGCGGCGGATGTGGGCGAGGTCGGTGGCCTGGTGCGCGTCTTTCGCCAGCGTTTGCAGAATGGCGAGGGATGCGGGCCCCTGCAGCGCCAGGTCCACGCGGCAGTCCTTCCCCCAGCACGGGTCCTTCAGGTCGCGCAGGACGGTCGGAGCTTCCACTTTCAGGTAGGGGCGGGCGCCATCAATCATGACGCTGGCCTCGTTCACGGCATTCAGCCACGCCCAGTCCTTTTCGGCGTTGGCAGCGTTCACGACCATCATGAACCGCTGGCGGCCCGTGCGGTAGACGATAATGTCGTCTATCACGCCGCTATCCGGGTCCAGAAGGTACGAATACTGTGACTGGCCTATCTCCAGCCAGTGGGCGTAGTTAGACGTGACAACGTCCAGGAAGGCGGCAGCGTGAGGCCCTGAGGCTTCCAGCACACCCATGTGGGCCACATCGAACAGGCCGGCAGCCGTGCGCACCGCCGCGTGCTCCTCGCCGACGCTGGTGTACCAGACCGGCATTTCCCACCCTGCGAAGGGAATCAGTTTTGCGCCGCGCTTTTCATGCTCTTCGTAGAGCGGCGTGCGCCGCAGCGGGAGGTTCTCCCCAGGTTCCCAGGTGAACTCCGGCAGCGATTTGGCAGGAGCGATAGGCGTCAGGGACTTCTGACCCACGAAGTAGGGCTTGGTCACATCGAAGCGGGCTTCGTGGCCCGCATGGAACAGCGCCAGCCCGCTTGATTGAGGCTGCGCGTCGTTGTATATGGGAAGCCCCAGCGAGCGGCGCACCGCAACCCACCCTTCACGCCCGGCGGGAGTTGCACCCGCATCTGCCAGCGCGCTCCACGCTTGCTCTACGGCGGCGGGCGCGCCCACGATGAGGAAGCCGTCCTCGCCGTCGTCCAGGCGGGCGACAAGCAAGCCCTTCTTCGCCACAGCGATTTCGACGGCGGCTCCGCTCTCCAGTTCTGGGCACGCCAGCGCGCGCTCAATCACGGGCTGAGCCTGAGGGCCGTACAGTCCCAGGGCAAGCAGCGGCGCGGGGTCGGTGTTCTCGACGGTGCGGTCCTCCACCACAACCGGGCCTTGAACCTTCCGGAAGATGTCCTCCCGGTCGAATACGACGTAGCCATCGCTCAGCGCGCGGAACCAGTCTTCCACCTGCTGTGCGTTGACGCCGTGCGCCAGCACAAGGTACCGGTCGCGGCCTCGCTCGTCTTGCGGCTGGCGCAGGACAAGCACGTCGTCCATGAGCAGGCCGTCGGCGTCCAGCAGAAAGGTGCGCGTCAGTCGATTGGGCTGTAGTTCTGCCAGGTTGGCTGTGCCGGTTTCCTGCAGGAACGGTCGCGCGCGAACGCCGCTCACCTCCAGGGCGCTCATGGAAGTCTGGTTTACCAGCAGCGCCCCCTCGCGGAGAGCCGAAGCGATGGTTGCGCCTTTTTGAGCGGGGGGCGGGGTCAGCGTCACGGTGACGGTGCGGCACGCGGGCACTTGGTAATGGGGATAGGTGGAGCGCCTTTCGGCAGCGGGGTCGAACCTGGCCGCAAACTCGTACACTTCCTCCCGCACCTGCTGCAGGACGGGCAGGGTCGCCTTGCCACGGGGCAGTTCTCCCGAAAGGCCGGCGTAGTGGAACGGCCGGATGTCGGCAACGACGCGGTGAATCCAGTCGGCAATCTGGGCCATTTCAGGCTCGCGCATGCCGCGCTGGGTGACCCACGGCGTGCCCAGCCGAATCCCGCTGGCGAGGGCTGTGATTTCGTCGCCGGGGATGGTGTTCTTGTTCACCACGATGCCGCAGAGTTCCAGCAGCCGTGCTGCAACCTCGCCTCGCAAGGGATAACCTGTGGGGGACTTCACCGACCGCAGGTCTACGAGCAGCAGGTGGGTGTCTGTGCCGCCGTATGCCAGCCTCAGCCCGCGTTCCTGCAAGGCGTCGGCCAGCGCGCGGGCGTTGGCCACAATCTGATGCTGCAGGGCCTTGAACTGAGGCGTCTGCGCCAGTTTGAAGGTGGCGGCCAGAGCCACGAACTTGTTGACGTGGGGGCCGCCCTGCTCGCCGGGGAACACGGCGCTGTCCACGCGGAGCGCGTGCTCCTCGTCGGTAGTGAGGATGACGGCGGCGCGCGGGCCGCACAGCGTCTTGTGGGATGTGAAGACCGTGACGTCGGCGATGCCTACCGGGCTGGGGTAGTCTCCGGCGATGGTCATCCCCGCCGTGTGCGCGATGTCTGCCATGAGGACCGCCCCAACGGCATCGGCAATCTCGCGGAAGCGACCCCAGTCCGGAGCCCAGGGATAGGACGTGTACCCGGCGATAATCATCTTGGGGCGCTGCTCCATCGCCAGTTGCAGGATGGTGTCGTAGTCCAGGCGCTCGGTCTTGGGGTCAACCGTGTACGAGACGATGCGATAGCGTTTGCCAGAGCGGTTGAACTCGCTGCCGTGGGTCAGGTGGCCTCCGTGCATCAGGTTCATGCCCATAACGATGTCGCCCGGCTGGACGAAGGCTTCGTAGATGGAGTTGTTGGCGGCAGCGCCCGAAAGAGGCTGGACGTTGACATAAATCTGGTCAGTCCGGACGCGTTCGTTGGCAAAGCAGGCTGCGGCGCGGCGCTGTGCCAGCGTTTCGGCGAAGTTGACGTAGTCCGCACCCTTGTAGAAGCGCCTGTCCGCATACCGGCGGTAGTACGCCAGTTGGTGGTCGTAGTCCAGCAGCAGGTCTTCGTCGTCGCGCGTCATGCGCAGGGGCGGGTATCCTTCGGCATAGATATTTGAGAAGACGGAGCCGAGGGCTTCCCGAACGGCGGCGGGTGCCATGCTCTCGGAAGGGATGAGAATGATGCGTCTTGCTTGGCGTTCCTCTTCCAGTTCAATCAGGTGGTGAATGTCGGCGTCGAGGTCGGCGAGACCTCCTCGGAAGATGAAATCGGTGCTCATAACGTCACTCCTTCGTGCCGGTTCCTGCGGCCAGGGCTTTCAGAACGCTGACTTGGCGCGGCAGGTCGCGCTCGGCCCAGGCCTTTTCCACGAGAAGATAGATGCCGCCGCTGGTGAGCGATGCCCCGCCCGGAAGGATGGCCTGGTCCGAGGCCAGCAGAATCTCCGTCAGAGCGCGAAGCACAGGGTGCGCAACGCGCTCTGCGTGCCCCAGGTCGGACCAGAAGAAATCGTCCGAGGATGGGCAATCGCTGGCGGCGAAAAGGGTTCGCGTGTTTATCAGCGCCGCATCGCCTAGGTCGCGCAGGTAGCGCGCGAAGCGGCGAGGCCCTGCCGACTGGAGCAGCGACGCCAGAAGGCCGTCAGGCCCATCGGCCAGCAGGCGAACCCGGCAGGCAGTCTCCCGCTCCAGATGCTTCCAGCCTTCCGCGCCCGGGTCGCCAATGATCACTAGTTCCGCGGAACGTTGGGTCATGAGATAAGTGACGGCCGCGATGTTGTGCCTGACGGCAGGGACGGGCAACTGCGCCAGGTTCTGCGAGAGGGAATTGCCTGTACAGGCGGCGAACAGGGAAAGGTCGCTGCCGGTGAGCAGGCGAAACAGCGTCGCCGCGGTGGGCGGAAAGACCGTCTGAGGCGAGACGTGGCCGCGCAAGTCCAGCGGCGCGAAACCTGCCATGATATCGGCGTCGGAAATTCGGTTGGCCCATGTCTGGCCTCTGGAAGCGGTGGATGCCAGGCGCAGCAGGCTCTTGGATGTGAGCAGCGCGCCACTTCCCCAGCGGACGAGGAGCACCAGACTTTCTGCGGCCACGTGCTTCTGCCAGTCGTGCGGGTAAGCCGTCGTGAAGGCGTCGAGGGCGAAATCGCTCGCAGCGCGAAGCCGCACAAGGCTGTTTGCGCTGTCGGCCAACAGCAGAAGGGATGCCCCCATGTCGCGGGCCGAATGCGCCAGGCGGAGGGCGATGTTCTGCCGGGCCAGACCAAGCGGATGCTGTGCAGGGAGTCGAAGGTCAGCCTGAGGCCAGGCTTCCAGGCAAAGGGTGAATGGACAGTCCGATACGGTGTTCACGATATGTCTCCAGCGCGCACAAAGAAGGTGGGCAAATCCTCGACAGAGGCTGGAAGCCCACCGCGTCTTGCAGGTTCGGGGTGGATTCTAGCACGCCGATGGCGGTTTGTCAAAGGAATGGGCCGCTTCTGACTGTTGCGCCAAATTGCAATGCCAAATATCCAATACCCGACACCGTTGGCGCTTGATGGATTCCCGTTTTGCGAGTATGATAGGCATTGTTAGCGTACGCTTCGGCAGAAAAGGAGGACAGACCATGACGGCGATTTCGATGACTCCCAATATCTACTGGATTGGCGTGAACGACAGAACCACCGACCTCTTCGAAGGGCTGTGGCCGATTGACCAGACGGGCGTATCCTACAACGCCTACCTGATTTGTGACGAAAAGACGGCGATTATCGACCTGGCGAAGGCATTCAAGTCGGATGAGTTCCTGGGACAGATTTCGCAGATTGCGAATGTGGAAGACATCGACTACATTGTCATCAACCACATGGAGCCGGACCACTCCGGCCTGCTCTCGATATTCCGGCGACTGGCTCCCAATGCCGTTCTTTTGGGCACGGAGAAGACGCAGGATATGCTGAAGGCCTTCTACGGTATATCGGAGAACGTGCGCGTCGTGGCCGATGGAGAGACGCTGTCGCTTGGCGAGCACGCACTGCAGTTTGTGTCGACCCCGTTTGTACACTGGCCCGAAACCATGATGACGTACGAGAAGAAAGAGAACATCCTGTTCTCCTGCGATGGGTTTGGAAGCTACGGCGCGCTGCAAGGGGCCATCTTCGACGACGAGGCCGCCGACCTTGAGTTCTATGAGCGCGAGGCGCTGCGCTACTACGCCAACATTGTCGCCAAGTTCAGCGGGCCTGTGCTGCGCGCCATCAAGAAACTGGCAGACGTGCCCGTGAAGACGGTGGCTCCATCCCACGGCCTCATCTGGCGGGCACACCCGGAGCGCATCATCCAACTGTACGGGCAGTGGGCGCGCTATGCCACGGAGCCGGCAGAGGTGGGCGCGACTTTGATTTACGGCTCCATGTACGGGAACACGGAGCGGGTGATGAACGCCGTTGCACAGGGCATCTCTCAGGAAGGCGTGCCTGTGGAGGTGTTCGACGCGGCGCGCACCCAGGTGAGTTACATCCTGTCCTCGCTCTGGACCAAGGCGGGCGTCATGATAGGCGCGCCCACGTATGAGGTCGAGTTGTTCCCTCCTGTGGCGCACGTTCTGGACATGGCGCGGCGCAAGCGGATTCTGAACAAGAAGGCTGCCTGGTTCGGCAGTTACGGATGGAGCGGCGGGGCGCTGCGGGAATTGCAGCAACTCATCGAGCCGCTCAAGTGGAACCTGCTGGAGACCATGGAATTCCGTGGCGGGCCGACGCCGGAGGATTTTGACGCGGCGAAGCAGTTCGGCGCTCGCTTCGCCCAGGCACTGAAGGGGGAATCGTCTGCGTAGGATAGGCTGGCAGCCTGTCCATGCGGGACAGATTGGCAATCTATCATAGGGGCTGCTGCCCCGCCCGAGGCTGAAGCCGTCGCGCTGTGTAGGTTGGGTTGCCAACCCGACCGTGTGCGCCCCACTGGACAGATTGGCAATCTATCCTACGGGCTGCTGCCCCGCGACATGCGGCGTGCCCCCATCATCCGAACAGGTTGTCCAGTACCATCATGACAACGAACCCGATGATGAGACCCGCCGTGCCGACCTTGGCGAACCCTTTGCGGTGGGTTTCGGGTATCATCTCCTCACTCACGACGTACAGCATGGCCCCGGCAGCGAAGGCCAAACCCCACGGAAGGAGCGGCTGCGCCACGGATACTAGCGCTGCGCCGAGAAAACCGCCGACGGGCTCCACCATCCCCGACAGCAACGCGTAGAAAACCGCTTTCGGGCGCGAGTAGCCTTCGCGGATGAGGGGCAGGGCGACGGCAAGGCCCTCCGGCATGTTCTGAAGCCCGATGGCGATGGCGAGAGACACGGCCACGCGAAAGTCGCCGCTGCCGAAGCCCACACCGACGGCCATGCCTTCGGGGAAGTTGTGGATGGTGATGGCGAGAATCAGGAGCGTAATCCGCTTGAGCCTCGGAGAGGGCGGGCCCTCCGGGCCGGAGATGAAGTGGATGTGGGGCACGACCCTGTCCATCAGCGCGACGAACGCTGCACCCAGGATAACTCCCGCAACGGCAACCCACACGTCGCCGATTTCGATGGCCGGGACGAGCAGGCTGAACGCAGTGGCGGCAAGCATCACGCCCGCCGCAAAGCCCAGCAGACCGTCCAGCAGTTTGTCGCCGATGCGGGTGGTGATCATTATGGGCAGCGCACCCACGCCGGTGGCTACCCCCGTCCCGATGGTTGCCAGCAAGCCCCAAAGGATGACGTTTTCGGGCCGCAGCAGTGATTCCATGTCACGCTCCCAGAATGTCTGACCCGATGAGGTTGTCCAGGGCTCAATCCGGTTTTGCCCTGACTGGCGACGATGGTATCATAGACTGAACAAGATGGCAAGGAGGCGCAGGAAGTCATTGCGCAGCGAAGGGTCTCGATGCTCCGCTGGCAACAGGTCGCTGGCTGCCAACGATGGAAACATCCTTGTCGAGGAGAACGAAAACGAAATGCCACTGCAGAACATCTTCATGCTCATGCTTCTCGGCACCATTTGGGGCGCGTCATACCTGTTCATCAAAGTGGCGGTCGCCGACATCACGCCGCTGACCTTCGTGGTGCTGCGCACAGGGATTGGCGGTGTTGTTCTGACCTTGCTCCTCTGGCTGCGGGGGCAGCGGCTGCCGAGGGGCAAGTTGCGGGGCCCGCTGGCTTTCATGGGCCTGTTCAACACGCTGGTTCCATACGCCCTCATCAACTGGGGCGAGATGCACATCTCGAGCGCGCTGGCCGCTATCCTGACGGGCACCATGCCCCTGTTCACCGTCGTTCTGGCCCACTTCTGGGCGGACGGTGAAAGGCTGGACCGCTTCAAAGGCGCAGGCGTCCTGATTGGATTCCTGGGCGTCGTGGTGCTTCTGGGGCCAGACCTTCGCGGGGGCGTCACCCACAGCCTGCTGGGCGATTTGGCTGTTGTCGGCGCGGCTCTGAGTTATGCGATTGCGGCGGTGTTCGCGCGCCGAAATCTGAGCGGGCACGAGCCGATGATGATGTCCGCCGGAATGCTGCTGACGGGATTCGCCATGGCCGTACCCGTCGCCTTCGCGTTCGAGAAGCCGCTGTCGGTGACGCCGTCGGCGCAGGCATGGGCAGCCACGGCGGCCCTGAGCGTTGTGGGCACGGCCCTGGCGTATCTGATTTACTACTGGCTCATTGATAAAGGCGGGGCCGTGCAGGCGTCGCTGGTCACCTACATCATCCCGGTGGGCGGCATCTTCTGGGGCTGGCTGCTGCTGGGGGAGCAGATTCACTGGACATTCATCGCGGGGATGGCGAGCATATTCCTGGGAATCATGGTCTCCAATCGCTTCCGCATTGTCCGCGCTCTGCCGGCGACCGACCGTACCTGATGCAGCCCCTCGGCGTTTCTGCTTCTGAGACGGAACGTTATTTTACTGGATAGGGTCTGGTGCATGAAAAGGCTTCTGGTGGGTGCGGTTGCTGTCCTCGTTGGCTTCATCGTGCTGGCTTTTCCTTGCTACGCGAGAGCCCCTCGCGATGACGCCGCTTTGGCAGCACCCGTGCAGAATGGGCTGCTCACGGGCTATGTGCGCGATCTTCTGACGGGACAGGCCGTGCCGAACGCCTTCGTCCATCTTCGCGACAGGCCCGACGGCGTGTATACCGACCGCAACGGCTACTACCAACTCTCGGTGCCTCCTGGAGAGTGGGAACTGGCGGTGATTGCCCCGGACTACCTTGCCATGTCCAAGGCGCGGCTCAGTGTCTTGGCCGGAAAAACGCGCCAGATTACATTTGACCTGGTTTTGGCGAACCCTTCCCCTGAGCAAGATGAGATTCTGTTCCACACGCTGGTCTCGCCACCGGAGCAGAACGGAGCCGACGAGCCGGTGGTGAGCGGGGTTTCCGCCGCGTCCGTGCCCTCGTCCATTCGGGTTCTCATGCCGGACGGACAGGTCGTCGAGATGGATTTGGACGAGTATCTGAAGGGCGTGGTCCCCAGCGAGATACCCGCCTATGCTGGCATGGAAGCGCTCAAGGCGCAGGCCATTGCCGCGCGGAGTTACGCCGTCACCTCGTGGAACCATCCGGCGGAGGGCGCCAACGTCTGCACGACACAGCACTGCCAGGTGTGGGGGGAAACCCACTACGCGCGAACCGACGAGGCAGTGGAGGCAACCAGCGGCATGGTTGCGGAGTACGGCGGGCAGACCATTCGCGCCTACTACTTTGCGCACTGCGACGGTCACACGCGCAACAGCGAGGACGTATGGGTGCAGGCGCTTCCCTACTGCCGCAGCGTGGAGTGCGTGTGCGGGTTCGATTTCATGTGGGGCCACGGCGTGGGAATGTGCCAGCGAGGCGCTATGGAGATGGCCGACCGGGGCTTCACCTTTGACGAAATCCTGGAACACTACTACACGGGGGTCTCCATCTACGGCTGGGAGCCGGCGCCCACGCCCACGCCCAGCCCGGTCATCACCATGACCTACGTCCTGACCGAGGGCTGGAACATGCTGTCTCTGCCAATGCTGCTGTCCGATGCGAACGCCGAGGCAGTCTTTGCGCCCGTCGCCGGTAAGATTGACTTGGCGATGCAGTACGACGCTTTTGAGTCGTATGCGCGATGGAAGGTCTTCAACGCCGTTTTGCCAGACCAGTCGAACATTGAGCAGATTGATGCGCGTTACGGAATCTGGCTGCGGGCTACGGAAGCGTGTACGCTGACCGTGTCTGGCGAGCGTATCCTGACGGCCACGGACGTCCCCCTCAACACGGGCACAAACCTTGTGGGATACCCATCCACGACGACGCGCCCTATTGCCGAGGCCTTATCCTCTATCGAGGGAAAGTACGTCAGAGTGTACACATACAACGCGGCTGGCGTTCCCTCGCCGTGGCTGCTGTTCGATTTCACGGCTCCCGCGCTCGCCAATACCCTCACCGCCATGGTGCCAGGGTCGGGCTACTGGATTGACGTCACCCAACCCTGCGTGTGGAGGGTGGAGCCGTAGCAGCCCTCGCCGTCAGTTGGCGAGGCTCTCCAGAACTTCCTTGCCGTGGTCGGCTGGTTTCACCTTGGTGAAAACCGTGCTGATGCGGCCCTCTTCGTCAATCACAAAGGTTGTCCGCAGTACGCCCCAGTAGGTCTTCCCGTACATCTTCTTCTGCGCCCATACCCCATACTGCTCCAAGACCTTGTGGTCTACGTCGGACAGCAGAATGAAGGGCAGGTTGTACTTGCTCCGGAATCTCACATGCTGCTCCGGCGGGTCTGGGCTGACGCCCAGGATGACAGCGTCCTGCTCTTCATACTGGGGGTAGGTGTCTCGGAACGAGCAGGCTTCCGCGGTGCAGCCCGATGTCATGTCTTTGGGGTAGAAGTACAGAACCACCTTCTTGCCGCGGAAGTCGGACAGCCGCACGGTGTCGCCGGAGTCGGCAGGCAGAGAGAAATCGGGAGCGAGGTCTCCCACTTTCAGCATTTCAGACATAGCGTTCCTCCAAAGTCAATTTCACCCTGATTGTAACGCCGTCGGTGGAGGCACGCCATGACGTGGGTCATATGCGCATGGTGTGGAGAAATAAGAAGGCTGCCGCTTCTGCGACAACCTTTCAGGAGGCGACGGCGGGATTTGAACCCGCGATGGGGGTTTTGCAGACCCCTGCCTTGCCACTTGGCTACGTCGCCTGACAAGAAAAGGAGCGGAAGATGGGATTCGAACCCACGACCCTCTCCTTGGCAAGGAGATGCTCTACCACTGAGCCACTTCCGCTCAGGTGCCGAAGCCCAGAATTGAACTGGGGACCCCGTCATTTTCAGTGACGTGCTCTTCCAACTGAGCTACCTCGGCATCCTTGCCTACATTCTACCCAAGAATCGTCGTGTTGTCAAGTGCCGCTCGCGCCGGACGCAGAATCGTGCGCCAGGCTCTCGGCGCTCTCGATTTCCAGCGGGGGCAGGTCCTCCAGCGACTTCAACCCGAAGTACTGCAGCATCTCGAACGTGGTGCCGTAGAGGATGGGACGCCCTGCTTGTTCCAGCCGCCCCACTTCTTCGATGAGGCCCCGCGACAGGAGCGTTCTCAGCACGCCGTCGCAGTTCACGCCTCGGACTGCCTCGATGGCCGCGCGGGTCGCAGGCTGGCGATACGCGACGATAGCCAGCGTTTCCAGCGCAGGCTGCGAAAGCCGCCCCGACGGCTCCAGGCCGAGGAACTGCTGAATGCACGGCGCGGCCTCCGGAGCACTGACGAGTTGCACCTGCAAGCCCCGGCGCTGCACGCGCACGCCGCGAGTCTGGAGTTGCTGCTCCAGCGTGCGGAGGATGTCCTCGACAACATCGGGCTCCATCTCCAGCGCCTTCGCTATCTGGTCGGCTGTGGTGGGGCGATCGGCCACGAACAGCAGGGCCTCCACCAGCGCGGCGGTCTTCTGTTGCTCCTCAAGTGCCGAGGCCATTTCCCTTTCCGTTGCCAGGATTCTCCCTCCATGCTATAGTGTGGTCAAACCGCTTTTCGGGAAGGAACATGCGATTCCGACGCAATCTAGGCTTGGTGCTGCTTGGAGTGCTCGTCCTGCTCGCAGCGTGTGGAGGCGGGGCGTCTCCCCGAACTCTCCCGTGCGGCCAGCTGCCTGAGATCCCCTACTCCGAGGACCTGGCGCGCTCCCTGGATGCCCGCCTTTCGCCCTATCTTCAGGGGCAGACGGGACCTATCTCGCTGCGCACCACCAGTCAGGAACTGACGTCGTGGCTCGCCTATGCGGAGCGCCAGTGGCCCGGCGTTCCGCTGCGCGGCACTACCGTATGGTTCTCGCCTGGATACGTTCATCTCAGCGGCACTGTCTCGCGGGTCACGCCGTTCGCGCTCCATGTGAAACTGCACATGCGGGTCTGGCTGGAGGGCCAGATTGTCCAGGTCGCCGTCGAAGAGGCATGCGTCGGCCGGGTTGCCCTGCCCGGCTGGCTGAAAAGGCTGGTGCAGCGCGTTGTCAACGAGACCATCGTGGACGCCGCGCCGCTCTTCCGCTGCACAGCCCTGGAGGTCGGACAGGACACGCTGTTCGTCGAGGGCGAAGTACGTCCCTAGCCCGGCGTCGGCTGCCCCGGGTTTGTGGCCTCCTCTTCGGTATCTGATTCCGGCGGAACCACAGCCTTCTCGGCCTTTTCAGGCTCGAAAACGGGCGCGGCTGGCCGAGGGGCTTGCGGCTCGACCCTTGGCGCTGGCGCGGGAGCAGGCTTGCGCTCTATCGGCGGCGGCGGCGCGTGCCGCACCGTGATGATGACCTTGCCCAGTCTCAGCCCCATTTGCTCTTCCACAACCTGGCGCGTCACCTGGGTTATCTCCTCCGTCTTGGAGGGGATGTTGACGTTCTGGACTGTCTGCACTTGGATGTCCAGGCTGACCTTCTTGCCCTTGGCGGTCACTTTGGGCTTGGTGGACAACACCTGGGGCAGTTGGTCTAGGTGGTACTGCAGGCGCTGCGCAACGGAAGCCACGGCCACCTGGGCCTCGCCGCCGCTGATTTGTTCGACGCGCACGGTTTTCTGCACCTTGCGGCGGAACTCCAGCCAGAGCAGCGCCAGGCACAGGACAATCACGGCCAGCAGCACCAGGGTCATGATAACCCAGCCGGTGAAGTCGGAAGCGTAGTTGTCCAGATTGGTGACGAGGTTCATCCACGCTTCGAAGGACTGGCTTGGCAGCACGATGGCCGCTGCGCTGAACAGGATGATTAGAATCAGGAGAATCACCACGAGAACGCGGTTGAATATGTTCATGTTTCTGCTCCTTTCCGAGTGATGCTGTCGTGAGGGACGTTTCCCTCTGGTCTTTTCTGTCTCTGACATTCATTGTACTGCACGTGTCCAACTTGTCAACTGCGGGGCAGCGTGGTATGGTGTGATGCGACTGAATTCGGAAAGGAACCCGTAATGCTGCGAAAACCATCGCTCGCCGTCACTGCAATGTTGGCCCTCGTCCTGCTCAGCGCCTGTGCTCCGTCGACCGCTGTGCCCGCGGAAAAGACCCTGGTGGCGGTGAGCATCGCCCCGCTGGCCGACTTCGTCCGTCAGGTGGGGGGCGACCGCGTGCAGGTGGAGTTGCTGGTGCCCCCGGCGGCCAGCCCCCACACCTACGAACTGCTGCCTTCGCAACTACGTGCGCTGAGCCAGGCGCGTCTCCTGGTACTGAACGGCGTGGGCCTGGAGTTCTGGAGTGACAAGGTTGTGGCTGCTGCGGACAATCCTGACCTGCTGGTGGTGGACACCTCAGTTGGGCTGGAAATCCTGGCCGGGGACGAGGACGACGCCTCCGGCAACCCCCACATCTGGCTGAGCCTTCTCAACGCGATTCACCAGGTGGAGCGCATACGGGATGCGCTTTCGGAGGTGGACCCTGTTGGCGCAGCGGTGTACAACGACAACGCAGAGAAGTATATCGCCCAGTTGGAGGCCCTGCACGAGGAGTTCCTGCAGCGGGCTGCCGCTTTCTCCAGCCGCCAGATTGTTACCTTCCACGCAGCCTGGGATTACTTCGCCCGCGACTATGGCCTTGAAGTGGCCGCCGTCGTGGAGACGACCCCTGGCAAGGAGCCGTCCCCTGCCGACATCCAGGCTGTTGTGGAGACGGCGAAGCGAATCGGAGCCAAGGCCATCTTTGCCGAGCCTCAGTTCTCGTCCAAGGCGGCGGAGGTTATCGCAGAAGAGAGCGGCGCCGAGGTGCTGTTCCTGAACCCGATGGGGTTCCCCCCGGATTACAACTACATGGACATGATGCGGGCCAACTTCGACGAGGTGGAGCAGGCGCTGAAATAGGCGCTAGCCGGAGAGCAGGCACTCTCCTTCGACATCGGTGAGCCCCATCAGTTGCAGAAACCGTTCGGCAAGTTCGGCCTGGGCAATTCTCTTGCCTCCCTTGTAGGGAATGCGCCCGCCAGCCATCGTTGCGTGCCCGCCCCCGCTTCCACGGCCCTGCACCAATTCCTGCATGACCGTTCCCGCGTTCAGACTCTCGTCGTTGGTTCTGAGCGACAGGACAAGCAGTTTGTTGTGCGTCCCTGCACACAGCACCCAGCGCGCCCCCCGAAGCCGCATCAGGAGGTCGGCGACCTCGGCGGGCATGTCGGCGTGCTGCAGTTTGCCCAGAGTGGACACCACCACATCCTTGTAGATGCGTGCTGCCCGCAAGGCCCGTCCCATCACCACAAAGTAGTCCTTGCTCAGTTGGGCGTTCTCAATCTCGCCGATGAGGGGCAGCTCGGCCCGTTCGTGCAGGTAGAGGTAGGCCAGGGCGTCGGAGCGCGTGGCGCCACGGCTCAAGCCGAGGGTGTCCGACTTGATGCCGTAGAACAAGGCCGTGGCGAGGCGCGGCGGCGGTTCTTCGCCCATCGCCCACAGGTAGCGCGTCACGATGGTGGCGGTGGCCCCGAGCCGCACACGCACATCTCGAAACGGCACGGCCTGCCCGCTGGGGTGCGGCGGATGGTGGTCGATGATGGCCAGCGGAACGATGGAGGGCGGCAGGATGTTGTTGCCCGTGCCTGGCTGAGCATCTATCAACACCACAGGCCTCCTCCAATCCAGTTCGGCGGATTCCGCGTGGTGCAGGGGAATCTGCAGCAGTTCCACCATGGCGCGGTTCTCGGCCCGGCCAATGATGCCGCTGTACACGATGGTGGAGCGGATTCCCGCCGCGCGCCGAAGCAGCCACGACAGCGCCCAGGACGCTGAGATGCCGTCGGGGTCGGGGTCGTTGTGGGTCAGGATGATGGCCTCTTCCTGCTCGCGCAGAAGGCGCAGCAAGCGTTCCACGCGGCGGCGGACGGTGACGTATCTTGGCGCACTGCTGCGCTCTGGGGCTTTGCTCATGTTCCCTCCAGGTGTGTCCCCAAGTGCCTTGCGTGGGGGAATTGTAGCGTGAGGCCGGAGAGGCGTCAAGCCGCTGCGTTGGCAAACGTTAACGGACGAACGGCGCGAAATGTGCTATACTGTTAGGTGACATAACGGGTGCATGGACAGAAAGGCGATTGGAGATGGCGAGTCAGAGTCTGCGCCTCTCGGTGCAGGCGAAGGCGCAGGTGAGCAGGCAGCTGCTTGAGGTGCTGCAGCGCAGCAGGCAGGTTTCGCGCGCGTCAGTGCGGGGGTATCGGGCGCGGGCGGTTCGCCGCGCGGTGGAGTGGGTGCGCGCGAGGCGGGGGTAGGGTGTGGGGCGTGAGAACTTCAGGGACAGGCCGGCGAGGGCAGGTCTTCTGCTTCCCAGCTAGTGACGAAGCCGCTGCCACAAAGCGTGGCGCATAGGCCACCACGCAAGTGACGAGTGAACCCACTCCCACCCCACGCTGTCCCAATAGGTCCGAAATCTCAGAGGGTGCTGCGCGAGAGTGGTCGGCTTCACGCGCTGGTCATGCCCGCTAGTGACGTGAATTCGCTTGGGTTCCCAAGTGACCACTCCAATGTCACCTCATCTTCCCTGCTACCCAATCAACGAGGTACGCCAGTAATGAATGGGTGACCAAGATCATATCTTCTACTGCTTGTTGGTAAACCTCGTCGCTTACAAGTCTGTCGTCTGGGCCAACATAAGCTTCGATTACCCACTCTTGACCTGTACTATCAGGACGAACTGCGTTGAAGAAGTGTTCCTCTGAAAGGTGAACATAGCCGGAGGTTTTCTTGTACACATCTTTGAGCCAAGCGTACTCGCTCGACAAGACATCCTGAAGGTGGGCATCTGTCATCTTCTTGCCAGTTCGATCTTTGAGTTGCCGGATTGTCTTGCCTTGAATGACATCCACCACAAATTGACTCTGATTGCATGCCAGGAATGCGGCACGAAATCGGAGCAAGTTGTCGATTTGAAGGCGTATCAAGGGGGCAGCACACAAGAGATTTCCCGCGCGGATCATGTTAGCGAACCCAAAGACCAATGACAGTGAACGCTTCAATACCATGAATGCATAGATGTCAATTGCTTCGATCCTAGAGGGCATCCTCTCGGCTATGCTGAAATGGGAATGCTTGCTCTCCTCTAAAAATGTAAGTCTCTCTTCCAGGCTTTGTTTCATGTACCTTCTCCAGACATGGGGGCTGCTGCCTAGCTGCTTACCGGCTACATTTCGCTAGGCTGCCAACATGCAAAATGCCCCTCGAACGGTGATGCGAGGCAGTGCTCCTCCACCTGGTTCCTAGTATAGCCTACACCCCTGCTCAGGTCAATGCCCTCGCCGCTCAACCATCACACCTGGCCCGTCTCGCAGCGACCGGGCCAGAAACCATCCCTTCCCCTCCGTGTTCTCTGTGCCCTCTGTGGTGAAATGAACCTGAGCAAGACGACGGAATCACTTGTGGGTAATCGCTTCCCCCAACGCATACCCGCAGCAGGTATCCCGAATTGACGAAATCCGCATCCTGGCCTATAATTCAAAGCAACATAGGAACAGGGGCAGAGAAACGCCTCGGGGTGTCCTGAGGCGTTTTTTGTGTGGCTGGCGCATTGCCGCCCGTCACGCCCCGCTCACGGGGATTTCACCAGGATTTCACACCCAGACCGGCCAACCTGTGGTACATTGGCTATGCGAGAAGAACGAGAGGGAACATGCAGACGAATTCATCAACACGAGAAGAACAGAGCAGTGCACGAACCGGACGAGGCACCTGGATTGCCGAGCGCGTTTCCGATTTGTTCAGCCCACCGGTGCTTTCCGGCGGGCTGGCCGTGCTGCTCACGCGGCTGACCACGCCGACCTGGGTCGCTGCGCTGAGTTGGAGTTCCCTCTACGTGGTCGTGGCCGACCTTCTGCCGCTGGCCTACCTTCTGCGGCTGCTTCGGAAAGGTTCGGTAAGCGACCTGCACGTGCGTGTGCGGGTAGAGCGCGTCCGCCCGCTGATTGCCACGGTCGCCTGCATGGGGCTGGCCCTGTTCACCGCGCTGCTGTTCAGCGCCCCGCTCACCCTCCGCGTCTTTCTTGGGCTGAGCCTGGTGGAGGGCGTTGTGCTGACCATTGTGACGCTGGTCTGGCAAATCAGTTTCCACGCCGCCGCGGCGGCATCGCTGGTGGCAGCTTCGGGCGTCATCTACGGTCTGACGATTGCCCTGGTGCTGGTGCCCATCCTGCTGGTCGTGGCCTGGGCGCGGCTGCACCTCAAGCGCCACACCGTTGCGCAGATTGCCGCAGGGATACTGGTGGCGGCGACCCTCTTCGGCCCCGTCTTGGCGCACACACTATCCTAGGAGCAGACCTCGACGACTCTATGACGCCTTCAACCTTCGGCAAAGCGGACATACACATTCACAGCGTCTACAGTGACGGCGCCGCAGACATTCCAGCCATTTTGGAACACGTCTCCGCGCACACAGACCTGGACGTTATCGCCATCACCGACCACGATACCCTGGAGGGAAGTCTCCGCGCCCGCGACATGGCGCACCGCTACCCCGTTGACGTCATCCCAGGTATGGAGGTCTCTTCCGCCCACGGCCACATCCTGGCTCTGTTCATCGAGTCGCCTATCCCGCCAGGGCTGCCCGCTGCCGAGACCATCGCCCGCATTCACGAGCAGAACGGATTGGCCGTTGCAGCCCACGCTGTGGAACCCTTCTCGACCGGACTCCTTTCGCCCCGCCCTCGTCTGCTTCGACTGCGGGACGTGTACGCGGTCCACCTGGACGCGCTGGAGGCGTTCAACGCCAGCCTCACCATCCCGCCGATTGCGTGGTTGGGCCTGCTCGCCGCTCGGCACCTGGGGGTGGCGGTGACGGCGGGCAGCGACGCCCACTACCTGGGGACCATCGGGCTGGGCGTCACCCGCTTTCCGGGGCACACCGCGGAGCATTTCTGCCGCGCCCTTGTGCAGCGCGCCACGGAGATTGACGGGGTGCGGTATGCGCTGCGGCATTACGCCGGGCATCTGTGGTACCGCCGCTTGAGCCACACGCGCCCCGGCCTCTGGGCCAGCCGGCACTTCGCGCCTGTCTACATGCAGGTCAGCCACTCGTAGGGCAAATTGGCAATTTGCCCGCGCAAGATGCCATCTTGCGCCACACAGCGAGGCGCCCGCCATTCCCCGCTGCAACAACAAAGGCCCCGACAACAACGCCAGGGCCTTGTTCCGCGGTTTCGGGCTTCGCCTAGTGGAACATGAGATATCCTACGCCCATGAGGGGCGCCAACAGGATTGCCAGGATCAGG
>Ga0315554_1000754_pt1 | contig 19123 bp, 15 predicted proteins | sample SalMarSW160370MG_FD_202114 | JGI IMG/M metagenome (GOLD analysis project Ga0315554, IMG submission 202114) | Salt marsh sediment microbial communities from the Plum Island Ecosystem LTER, Massachusetts, United States - Salt Marsh Sediment SW1603-70 ... | reverse complement strand
CCTCCGATCGGAATTGAACCGATGACCCCCTCCTTACCATGGAGGTGCTCTACCAGCTGAGCTACAGAGGCAGTTAATTCTTTTTTATATATAGAATTACGCTAAAAATCGCCGAATATATTACACTATTTACCCGGTTTTGTAAAGGTACCTCACCCCCATATTTCAATTTAATCACAAAAACCTTGACAAACAATCGATTCAACCCAAGGATAATGGCAAATAAGGAGAAAACTGTGTCCATCCGCATCGTCGAGGTATCTGATTCCAGAGAAAAAAAAGACTTTTTAGGCGTGCCCTACCGACTCCATCGCCATCACAGCGGGTGGATCCCCCCGCTGTACCTGCTGGAGAGAAATTTCATCAATCCGCATAAAAACCACCACATGGCCCACGCGGACACCCTCTGCCTGGTGTCCTACACCGATGGTCTGCCCAGCGGACGGATCATGGGCCTGATCAACCACGAGCTCAGGGAGGTGGAAGAGAAAAGGCAGGCCCGTTTTTGCAGCTTCGAGAGCATCAACGACGAACAGACCGCTTCAGCCCTACTAGCTGCCGCCGAAGCCTGGGCAAAGGAGCGGGGAATGACCAAGCTCATCGGCCCGATCGGATTCACAAATCAGGATCCTCAGGGGTTCATCATCGAGGGATTTGAGGAACGGCCGGCCCTGAATACGAATCACAATTACGCCTATATTCCCTCCCTGCTGGAGAAAGCCGGTTATTCCAAAGAGTTGGACTACCTCACCTACAAGATCCCTGTCCCCGAAAAGGCTCCGGATCTGTACTACAGACTGGCACCGAGGGTGCTGGAGCGAAATAGTGTAACACTCCACGAGTTCACGAAAAAAAAACAAGCCGCAGAATACCTGCCGAAGATGTTCCGGCTGATGAACGAAACGTACAGAAATCTCCACGGTTTCGTGGCCTTGAGCGAGGAGGAGATCGAAAGACGTAGCGCTACCTACAAGCTGATGATGACTCCGGAGTTTTTCAAGATCGTGCTCGATGAAAAAGGAGATGCGGTGGCATTCATCTTCGGAATCCGGGATATCACGGAGGGGATCCGAGCGGCGCGGGGCAGGCTGGTCCCCCTCGGTTATCTCAAGATCCGCTACAATCAGAACCGGGCAAAGAGATTGGATCTTCTTCTGGGGGCGGTCAAGGAGGAGTATCGAGGTCGGGGACTCGACGTGATGATGGTCCTGGCCATGTTGAAGAGCGCCCAGGCCGACGGCATCGAGTACGCCGATAGTCATCAAGAGGCGGAGAGCAACACCCTGGTCCAGGCGGAGGTCAAGCGCATGGGCGGCATCGTTTACAAGCGGCACAGGATCTATCAGAAAGCGCTGTAGAGCGCATTCCACTATCCGGACAAAAACCGATTTTTAGCCCAAATCCGCAGAGTGTTGAAACCGAGTGGTCACTTTCTCATCGCCGACATCCTCAACAGAGCAGAAAGCGGCCGCAACGCCGTATCCTTCTGGCAACGACGGATGAATCTGAATCACTGGACCCTGGCTGAATACCGAAACGCCATGCGGGTAAACGGCCTGCAGATCAATTACCAGGAAGACATCACCCGGCTGATCCTGCACGGCTACCGCCACGCCCGCATCTGGAGCAGGACCTTCCTGGCTCAGAGCCTGATCCCTGCACTGATGGGCTACACCTGGGGCAAGGCCATGGCCGCGGTCAATTGCCTTCTCCTCCTGACGCTCCGCCGCTACTTCCTCTTCGCAGGCGAGAACAGTAAATCATAGCTCACCTTTCGGAAAGCGGGTACGCTTTCAAAACATAGAATGACGCTACCGCCTCATCCCCCGCTGTCGGTTATTACTCGAATCACCGATAGAACAGCAGCAGGGATCCGCCGTACAGGCGCCTGTCGGACAGGTGCAGCTTTCCGGCGGAGGACTGGCAAGCTCCACCTGCGGCTCTACCCGCAGCGGCGTTCCCCGCCCCTATGGCCTCTGGAAAGCCCCTCTCCTCCTCCTTGGACAGATGGATGATCAGGGTTCCACCCTCGGCCAGGATCCGCCGCGCCGCGATCAGCTGCAAGACCTCGAGCTTGCCCCTCTGCCGGAACGGCGGGTCCAGGAAGATTCGATCGAAGCAGCACTTGACCCGGCGCAGGTAATGCTCCACCGGCAGGAGATGCAGCTCGGTCTGCTCCCGAACGAAGCCCAGATTGCGCTCCAGGACCGCGCGCTTGCCCCGATCCTTCTCCACGAACACCACCGGTTCGGCTGCCCGGGAGGCCGCCTCGATCCCCACCGACCCGCAACCGCAGTACAGATCGAGGAAGGAGCAGCCCCGTATATCCCCGAGCACGGCGAACAGGGATTCCCGCATCCGATCCATGGCCGGGCGGATCACCCCCGGGGGAACGATCAGTTTTCTTCCTTTATAAACGCCGCCGGTTATCCTCACCCCAAAGCTTCCTGCATCTCGAGCACCTCCCTCAAGGCCCGGTGCTGTGGATCCAGCAGCCCCGGATCCCCGGTCAGGATCTCCCGGGCATCCTCCCTGGCCAGCAGAAACTGATCCCAGTCGGAGAGCAGGTCGGCGATCCCGAAGCGGGGGAATCCGGATTGTCTCTGACCCAGGAACTCCCCGGGCCCCCGGATCTTCAGATCCTGCTCAGCGATCTGGAATCCATCCGTCGAGTCCTTGATCGCCCTGAGGCGGGCGATCCCCGTCTCCGTGAGATTGTTGCCGTAGATCAAAAAGGCGTAGGACTGCCTATCTCCGCGGCCCACCCTGCCTCGCAGCTGATGCAGGTTGGACAACCCGAACCGTTCGGCATGTTCGATCACCATACAGCTGGCCGCCGCCACATCCACGCCCACTTCGAGCACACTGGTGGCCACCAGGATATCGATTCGACCCGCGGCGAACTCCTCCATGACTCGGATCTTCTGCTCTTCGGCCACCCGGGAGTGGATCAAGGCCAGACGAAGATCGGCAAACACCCCTCGCTTCAACCTCTCATACATCCGCTGCGCGTCCTTGAGATCGAGAGTCTCGGATTCTTCTATCAGGGGATACACGAAGTAGGCCTGGCCGCCCCTGGACACCTCCCGGCGCACTCTGTCGTAGACCTTGGCCTCGTTTCCCTGACGGGCTAGATGGGTGATCACCGCTTTACGGCCCCGGGGCAGGGTGTGAATCTCCGAAACGTCCAGCTCTCCGAAAGCACTGAGGGCCAGGGTGCGGGGAATGGGAGTGGCGCTCATCAGCAGCAGATCCGGATGATCCCCCTTGGCCATGAGAGCCTGGCGCTGAGCGACACCGAAGCGCTGCTGCTCGTCCACCATCACCAAACCGAGCCGCTTGTACCGCACCTCCTCGGAGAAAAGAGCATGGGTGCCGATCAGCAGATCGATCTCCCCGGTACTCAAGCCTTCCAGCAGCAGACGCCGCGGGGCGCCTTGAACATGGCCGGACAGGAAGGCTACCCGAACGCCCAGGGGCTCGAGCAATCGCGCCGCATTGTCTCCGTGCTGGCGGGCCAACAGCTCCGTGGGCACCAGCAGCGCCGCCTGTTCCCCGGCCTCGATCACCGAAACGGCTGAGGCCAGGGCGACCAGGGTTTTGCCGCTGCCCACCTCTCCCTGCAGCAGCCGTGCTCCCGGATGGGGAGCGTACAGATCCCCCTCGATCTCCTGCAGGACCCGCAGCTGATCCGCAGTGAGGGCAAAGGGAAGGCGATCCAGCAGGGCTTGCTTCAAGGCGCCCGGGGGGCGACGGCGGGAGCGTTTGCTGGAAGCGCGGGTGAGCCTGCTTCGGCCCAGAGCGATCTGGTAGTGCAACAGCTCCTCGTAGACCAGGGTCTTTCGGGCCCGGGCGAGCTGCTCCATGGACTCGGGAAAATGAACTGTTTCCATGGCCCGGTGCTTGGACAGGCAATCCCGGCTTTCCCGCAAGTAAGGAGGAAGCTCCTCGCTCAAACCCGGCTGGACGATCTCCAGGGCTCGGCGCATCAGCTGGCGGATTGCGTTTTGGCTCAAGCTTTCGGTCAGGGAATAGATCGGCAGAATCCGGGCATACTCCGCCCGCTCGCGTCCCTCTTCATAGGCTTCGATTTCAAAATCACCGGCCTGAAGCCCGCCGTTGCGTCGTTGGAATCGGCCCCAGACCCAAAACCGCTTTCCCGGTTGAAGAATCCCGGACAGGTAGCCGCGCCCGAAACAGAGCAGCGCCGCTCTACCGGTCTCATCTTCAATTATCACCTTTAAGGTCTTACGGTGGCCTCTTCCGATCCAGGCGCGGGAGCGGACTCGAACCAGTACGTTCACGCGATCGGCCCGTTCCGCACCGGCCAGGCTGTCCCGGTGGCGACGATCCTGATAGCTCTTGGGGTAGTGCCTCAGCAGCTCAGCCAGGGTTCGAATACCGAGACGCTCGAGGCGACGGCGAAGCACCGGTCCGACGCCGTGGAGCTCCTCCACTCCCTCCCGGTACTCATGCAGATGCATCGCATCAGATCGGCAGATTGTAGAAAAACCTGACCAGCAACCCGAACAGAAATCCGCCCAGAAGGCGGATAACGAAGAGAAAGGCGATTGTCAGGTACAGGTACTGACGATCCGAAAGCGGCTGACGTACGGGGAAGACACGGCGCACCAGGGAAACCGCCGGATCGACCATGAACCCTAGGGCGCCGCTGATCCGCGAGCCCTGTGTCGAGAACAGGACGAGCAGGATTGCCCTGAGGAGGGCCAGGATCAGAAACAGAACCAGCAGGAAGGCAACGGCCGACCAGATCGCACTGGTGACGACCCCCAGGAAGATGCCGAGGGATATCCTGCCGAAACGCCCGATCGAATCGATTATCCTGAGGCTGATTACGAGGGTGAGAATCGCCGCCAGCGGAGTGAAATCGAACATCCCCTGCCGCAGGAAACGAAGGCCGGAAAACAGGGACAGATACGGATCGGTAACCCGGATCAGCAGTTCCCATGGCCTGCCGGATACGGATCCCTGGAACCAGGACAGAATGATGCGCAGGGACAACAACAGAATGTAGAAGTAGATAACTGCAGTCAAAAAACGCCAGAACGTCAAATCTTTTCCTCCCCTCCTATCCGTCTATAACGGCAGAATTCTATAGAAACGGGATTGCTCGAAGATTCCGGATTCCGAGCACGCCTCACCAAGCGCCTTTCTTGCCTGCTCCTCCCTGGCCACATCCACCAGGACGTACAGGTCGGAAGGCTTGCTGGGATCTTCCCATTTTTGATGCACCGATTCAATATTGATGCCGCTCTCAGCCAGACATCCGGTAACCGCCGCCCAGATGCCCGGTCTGTTCTCGGTTATGAAATGAAAGAAGTAGCGATACTCCATCTCCTGATCCGCATACAGCTCCAGAACCCGGCCGGGATCGAAAGGATAACCGCCGCGGCGGGAGTGCAGGACCAGACTCTGCACCAGATCTCCCAAATCCGAGGCGACTGAAGATGCGGTGGCGTTCGCCCCGGCCCCCCGGCCCAGAAAAAGCGCCGGCCCCAGGAAGTCACATTCCACGAATACCGCATTGACCTCGTTTCGCACCGAGGCCAGGGGGTGCTGCGCCGGGACCAGGGCGGGAAACACGCTGACGGAGGGCTTGCCGTCGATCAGCCGGGCAGAGGCGATCAGCTTGACGGCAAAGCCTGCCGAAGCGGCGAACTCGATCTCTCCGGGGGTCACCGCGGTGATTCCTTCACAGAGAATCTTGCGGTAGTCCACCCAGCCGCCGAAGGCAAAGGCGGCCAGAAGACTGATCTTATGGGCCGCATCTCCACCGCCGACGTCCAGGGTGGGATCGGCCTCGGCGAAGCCCGCCTCTTGAGCCTGTTTCAGAGCCTCTGAAAAAGGCATCTGCTGCTCACTCATACGGGTGAGGATGTAGTTGGAGGTCCCGTTCAGGATACCCAGTACCCTGTCGATGCGATTCCCCACCAGGCTCTCCCGAACAACCTTGATGATCGGGATTCCCCCTCCCACAGCGGCTTCGAATTTCAGCTCCACCTGTTTCGCCCGCGCCAGGGTGAACAGTTCGGCACCCCGGAGGGCCAGGAGCGCCTTGTTCGCCGTGATGACGTGTTTTCCCGCTTCGATCGCGGAGCGAATGATCTCATAGGCGACCCCCGTGCCGCCTACCAGCTCGACAACCACCTGCACTTCATCGTCTTCGACGATGCGGCGATAGTCCCCTACCAGCAGCTCCGGGGGAACCAGCTTTTCGGCAGCGGCGGTATCGATCTCCGCTATCCTGGCGATTTCCACGGAGGTGCCCATCTTGCTGGCAAAATGCGTTCCGTTGCGGCTCATCAATTCGTAGAAGCCGCGGCCCACCGTGCCCAGACCGACCAGACCGATCTTCACTCTTTCCATACGTCCTCCACAAGCGGGTGTTCACGAACCTCCGCCAGAACTCGATCCTCCGCCGACAGTGTGATGTGGGGAGAGGCCTTGATCACGATATCCCCGCTCCCCCCATTGCCGCGGATGTGAAAATACACCCCGCAGTCTCCGGGTTTGCCTACTATGAAATCCCGCAGGCGCAGGAACTGTTCCTCATTGACCCCGGCGGAGGAGAAGCGTACGTGAACCGCCCGGGCGGCCTTTTCCTTCAACTCATCAGGATCGAGCAGGGACTCGACCAGCAGCTTGGGTTCCCCCCGGCTGTTGTCGATTCGCCCGCGTACCACCACCACGTTGTCCCCGAGCAGCCGCTGTCGGGATTTCTCATAGACCTCGGAGAACAGCACCAGCTCAACGGTGCCGCGGAAATCCTCCAGTTGGGCAAAGGCCATGCGTCGACCCGTCCTGGTGGTTATCTCCTTGATCTCCTTCAGAATGCCTATCACCGTATAGGTCCTCTGGGTGGAACAGGCTCTCAGTTGGCTGAGATCGAGATTACAGTGATTTTGAATGTGATTGCGGTATTTGTCGAGGGGGTGGCCGGAAAAGTAAAAGCCGAGGTTCTGTTTCTCATGGGTGAGCTTTTCGAGAGCCGGCCATGGATCGCAGGGCTCCATGATCAGAGGGGATTCCTCCTCCTCCAGGGGATCGAACAAAGTGGTCTGACCGTACTTCTGAATTTCCTTGTAGCTGTTCACGGTTTCCAGGATTCTGTCCAGATTGTGAATCAACACGGCCCGACCGGTTCCCAGCCCGTCGAACAAGCCGCAGCGAGTCAGGGTCTCCACCACCTTGCGATTCACCGTTTTCAGATCCAGGCGTTTCAGGAATTCCATAAGGTCCTTGAACGCCCCGCCCTGGGTTCGCTCCTCCACGATATGATCCACCGCCGCGCTGCCGACGTTCTTGATCCCCCGGAGTCCGTACACGATCTTGCCGTCCCGCACCGTGAACTCCTGCTCGGACACATTGATATCCGGAGGTAACACCTCCAATCCCATGGTCCGGGCTTCAGAGATGTACTCCGACAGTTTATCCGTGGAATTGATCTCGTTGGTCAGGTTGGCTGCCATAAACTCCGCCGGGTAGTTGGCTTTGAGGTAGGCGGTCTGATAGGCCAGAAGGGAGTAGGCCGCCGCATGGGATTTGTTGAAACCGTAGCCGGCAAAGGGCACGAGAAGCTCGAAGATCTTTTCCGCTTCGGTGCTGGAGTGACCCTTGGCCGCCGCACCTTTTAAGAATTTGACCTTTTGCCGAGCCATGACGTCTACCTTCTTCTTGCCCATGGCCCGGCGCAGGATATCCGCCTCGCCGAGTGAGTACCCGGCAACCTGACGGGCGATCTCCATCACCTGCTCCTGGTATACGATGACCCCATAGGTCTCCTGGAGGATCGGCTCCAGTTCCGGCAAGGGGTACTGGATCCGCTTTTTGCCGTTCTTGGAATCGATGAACTGGTCGATATACTCCATCGGCCCGGGACGATACAGGGCATTCAAGGCGATCAGATCGGGGATCGAGGTCGGCTTGGACTTCCTCAGGATCTCCTGCATGCCCTGGCTTTCAAACTGGAAGATGCAGGTGCTGCGCCCCTCACCGAGAAGTTGAAAGGTAGCCGCATCGTTTTCGGGGATTCGATCGATATCTATGGTCACCCCGCGCCGCCCCAGAAGCTCAACGGTGTTCTTGATGATGGTGAGGGTCTTCAGGCCCAGGAAGTCCATCTTCACCAATCCGCAGTCTTCCAGGTAGTCCATCGAGTACTGGGTGGTGACAGTCTCGGTCTTCGGGTCTCGATACAGGGGAACGTAATGGGTCAGTTCCTGCTGGCCGATCACGATCCCCGCCGCGTGGGTGGAGGCATGACGATGCAATCCTTCCAGCCTCAGACTGACATCGAGAAGGTTCTTGTAGTTCTCTCCCTTCGAACTCATCCGGGCAAGCTCCGGATCCAGCTTCATGGCGGTTCGCAGATTCATCTTCGGCCCCATCGGCACCCTCTTGGCGATGGCGTCGGCTTCGGCGTAGGGGAAGTCCAGCACCCGGGCAACGTCCCGAATCACGGCGCGGGCCTTTAGCGACCCGAAGGTGATGATCTGTCCCACCCGGTCGCTTCCGTACTTGCGCAGCACGTAGTCGATGACCGCCGATCGTCCCTCATAGCAGAAATCGATATCGAAGTCGGGCATCGATACCCTCTCCGGATTGAGAAAGCGTTCAAACAGAAGTCCGTACTTCAGAGGATCGATATCGGTGATCTTCAGGGAGTAGGCGACAAGAGATCCGGCTCCGGAACCCCTGCCCGGGCCTACGGGAATGGCGTTTCCCCGGGCGAAGTGAATGAAATCCCAGACGATCAGGAAGTAACCCGTGTAGCCCATGGAGTTGATCACGGACAACTCGTAATCCAGGCGCTCTCGGATCTCCCGGCTCGGGTCGGCATACCGCTCCTTCAGCCCGCGATGGGCCAGCTCGGAGAGAAAACTCTCCAGCGTGTAGCCCTGGGGAACTTCGTAGTGCGGCAGCAGCGGCCCCGGGAGCGGGATTTCCAGATTACACATCTCGGCGATCACCCGGGTGTTCTTCAAGCTTTCGGGAAAATCAGGGAGAGCCCGGGACATCTCCTCCTGGCTCTTGAAGTAGAACTCCGGGTAGGCGAACTTGAGACGCTTGCCCTCGCTGACCTTCTTACCGGTGCCGATACAGATCAGGACATCCTGGGCGTAGGCATCCTCCTTGTCCGTATAGTGAATATCGTTGGTAGCCACCAGGGGAATACCGGTTTGTCTGGACAGCTGCGACAAGCCGCTGAGTATGGTGCGCTGCTCCGGTATACCCTGATGCTGGGCTTCCAGGTAGAAACTGCCCCGGCCGAACAGCTCGTCATAGAATCGAGCCTTTTCTGCAGCCGCCTCCATCTGGCCGTCCAGGATAAGCCGCGGTATTTCCCCGCCCATACAGCCGGACAGAGCGACAAGGCCCTGGTTGTGGCTCTGGAGCAGTTCGTCGTCGATCCGGGGTTTGTAGTAAAAACCTTCCACGTAGGAGAGAGTGGATAGCTTCAGTAGATTCTGATAACCGGTTACATCTTTTGCCAACAACACGATATGGTAGTAACGGGTCGTGCCTTCGCTTCCGGATTTGCTGAACCTCGAACCCGGAGCAACGTAGAACTCCGAGCCGATTATCGGCTTGATCTCCTGTTTGCAGCACTCCAGATAGAACTTCAGACTTCCGAACATGTTGCCGTGATCGGTCAGGGCCAGGGCGGGCATTTTCAGAGCCTTGGCTTTGGCTACCAGGCTTTGGATGGAGGCTGCCCCGTCAAGGAGAGAGAAATCGGAATGGTTGTGAAGGTGTACGAAATCTGACATGTTGACTGCAGGCTGTGTTTTCCGCGCTTCCCGAGCTTTCGGATCGATAGTATCACGTTTGCCCTGAAAAGGAGAAGCTCTATCGAGGGCGCTTTACAGGAAATCCAGGCTGCGGATGTTGATCTTTCCGACAAACCAGCGGAACAGGCGAAGGGAGGTGGCGGCCCGGTAGTGACCTCTCGGCGTATCCTCCACTTGATCGGAGAGGGCATCGGCCAGATCACGAAACAGGGTATCGATGAGTTTTGACTGTATAGGCAGACTGGCGTTTTTCAAACGCTCCTCCAGAACCGGCATGCGAAATACCGGGTCTTTGAGTCCACCTATGCAGAAGTGCAGTGCTTCGATACTGCCCTTGGGGAAACGGGCCACCCCGACGAAGCTCAAGGAGGTCGTGAATCCCGCACCGCCGTGGACCTTGCGGGTTACCGCGAAATCCCACTCCTCCAGGGGCACCCGGATCCGGGTAAGGATTTCACCCGGGCGCAAACCCGGCAGATTCCGTCCGTCGAAAAACTCACCCACTTCCACCCAGCGGGTCGAACCTGCGGTTCGCAGCTCCAGCTGGGTATCGATTACGCTCAAAGCCGGCAGGCAGTCACCCCGGCAGGCCCTCAGGGCGATATTGCCGCCCAGGGTAGCCAGGTTGCGCACTGAAGGGGTGGCAATCGCCGAAAGGGTTTCAAACAACACCGGGGGAAGAACGTTGCGTCCGATACTGAGGATCCTGGACAGATCTAAAACCGAGCCGATGTCGAGGTAGCGTTGCCCCCGGGAGATACGATTCAGCTCCTGAACATTACCCAGGTAGATCAGCTTCTGCGGCAGCTCCAGCAGGCGGCCGCTCCCACGCTGGGCGTGCCTGGCTATCTCGGTTCCCCCGGCATACAACAGCGCTCCGGGATTACGGGTGTACAAGCGCAGCGTTCCCCCGAGGCTCTTGGGACGAAATACCCTAACTTCTTTCAATACGCCTTCGGCCATACCTTCGTTTCCTGCTGCTTCGCTCGATAACGGACCTCACGACACCTCTGTAGTTGCCGCAGGCACAGAGGTTCCCCGACAGAGATCTACGAATTTCCTGTTCCCGTGGTTCGGGGTCGGTCAACAACAGCGCCGCCAGTGCCACCTGCATTCCCGAGGAACAGAATCCGCAGCGGTACACATCACCCTCGGGCAGCCCCTTTCGAATATCCGCGAAGGATTTGAGGCTGAGGATCCCCTCGATAGTCACGATCTCGGCGTCGCTGAGGGCGAAAACGGGGACCAAACAGGAGTTGACGGCCACGCCGTTCATGAGCACCAGACAGGCGCCGCACTCTCCGCGGGCACAGCCTTCCCGGGTGCCCTTCAAGCCGAAGTCGTTACGAAGAACATCCAACAGTCGGGAGCCGGGATGGCACTGAAGCAGCACCGGCCGTTCATTGAGCGTGAAGCGCAGCTTGATCACGTTTCCAGGCACTGTTGAATAACCTCCCCGGTAATCGGCACTTGATCCACGTACAACCCCGTAGCCTGAGAAACCGCTGCCGCATAGGCTGCCGGGATCCCGAGGTAGGGAAGGTGTTCGAAACCCTTCATGTCAGAACCTTGGCTCTCCACCAGATGGATCTGGATCTCAGGGAGCTCTATAGCGGCGGGAACCAGATCGCTGTGGGAACACGCAGGTATCCCGATGGCAGACGGCGCGGTATAACCGGGCAGCCGAATCGAACCCAGACAGCGAATGATCTCCCCCTCCAACACGCCCAGCATAATAGTTCGATTCCAGACGGTTCCCGTTTCGATTACCATCCAGACACCCCTGCACGTGCTCTGGAAGGTTACCGGATCCAGTTCCACTTCAACGACCGTGGCGGCCCAGGAGGGTTCTGCAACCGCTTCCCCGGCCCTCCCCCTGCGCCGTCCCGCCTGGCCGGTTTTAGCGGGGTGCGGCCGGTATGCAGGGAGACTGCGGCGCACCTCGATCGGCGGGGTCTCGTCCCTGCGTTTACGCTGGAGGACTCGGCAGCACTGTTCGAGCAGCGGCAAACCGACAGCCACGACCCGGGACAGGATGGTGGGGCCCGTGTCGGGTACCTCCAGGGTATCCACCGTCTGCACCGTTACCTTTCCGGGATCGAGTTCGAGAAGCTCCGCCGCTCTGTGAATGAGCATGGCGTGGATTCCCATTCCCGAATCGACCAGGGAGGTGTAGATCCGAAGCCGCCGACCCTTCTCTAAAACGAGTTTTATCGCACAGCTGTTGCGAGCCGCCTCGGTTCCGTGCAGATCCGCCCATTGTCCGTCCTCATCCTGTCGGGCAACGGACAAACCGATTCCCCGCAGAGGATAGGTCCCCTGATCGATGGTCCTCCGACGCTTTTTTACCGCAGAATAGGCCGAGTATTTGCGGATGAAGTCCGACAGGCCGGTAACTTCCTCCAGCACTTCCAGTGCAGAGGCCGGCGCTTCCCTCCTCCCCTTTTCCACCAGGTTCTCTCTTTTCCAGCTGTACGAATCCAGCTGGGCGACCTCTTCCAGACGGGAGCTGTGCAGCTCCGCCGCAAAAACCGCCTGAGCCACCCCTGATGCCCGAAATGGGCCGATCGGGGGAAAGTCGGTTGCCACGGTACGCCCGGTCACCTCCAGGTTCTGGATCTGGTAGGCCCCCCAGGCGGAATGCACGGCCCGATACAGGGCTTCACTGTTTTTTGGAGGATAGCAGCCCCCGTCCATGAAGATCTGCACCCTTACCGCCATCGTACCTCCCTCCTGATCCAGGGCGGTTTGGTGGCGGATGAAAAACTGCGGACCCTTGGGAGAACAGAGCAGATCCTCCTCCCGATCGTAGACCAAAACCACAGGTTTTTTCGCGGCGTAGGCGAGCAGACTCGCCTGAGCGGCAACCAGAAACGAGTACAGAAGTTTCCCCTCTGTGGTGTTTCCGATCGCTGCCGCCACGACCCTGACCTTTCGCGGCGGCAGATTCAAACAGCGGGCGACCGCCGACTGCAGACCGAAGGGATCCTGGGTGGCGGCATGAATCGTCAGGGTTCTCCCGTCCCAATCAGCCACCGCGCCTTGGGTATCGGGAGAGTAATGTTCCTGCCGGGCGGTTCGATACTCCCCCTCCACGATTTGTTCGGCCAAACTGAAGGCCAGGTCGACATCCCCGTGAGCCAGGTTGATGATCTGAGCCTCCTGATACGGACCCGAGAGGTCTTTGTACTCGATGGGGGATTCCTCCTTGAAGGACAGCTCAACTTCGGTGGAGATTTTGGCCAGCACCTCCGGGTTGGGCCCGCAAAACAGCAGCAGCGGCTCTCCCAGGTAGCGAACCCTGGATTTCGCGAGGATGGGCAGCGAGTAACCGGAGTAGGTAAGAACACTCGGACCGGGGATATCCCGATGACCGACGCAGAAGTATCCCCGGGGCAGAGCCGGTTTTCGAACAGCGGTGAGGGTTCCTTTCCGAAGGGGTGAACGGAACACGGTAGCCCGCAGAGACCGTTTTGGAGCAATATCGTGAATGAATGGTTGCATCACTGCCTGAAAGCTTTATTCTACTTTCGCCCGCTCGGCGTGGCAATAGGGAGGGGGGAAGTGCGGATTATCGCTTCTTGTAGAAGCGGGCGCCGAGTTCCTTGATCGCGGCAATAACCAGCTGCACCTGTTCATCCTCCAAATCCGGATAAATCGGCAGGCTGATGGTCTCCAGGTAGCACTGCAGTGCCACCGGATAATCTCGTTCCCTTAGTCCGTAGGTCCGGCGGTAGTAGGGCATGATGTGCAGGGGAATGAAGTGTACCGAGACGCCGATGCCCCGTTCCAGCAGGGCGTCGGCAAACCGGTCCCGATCCACCGTAAGCCTGGGAAGGATCAGGCGGATCTGAAACAGATGCCAGGAGTGAGCCGGGTCGCCGGCTGGCAGTTTGAGGTAGTCCAACCCCTGCAATCCCGCCGAATAAATGCGGGCGATCCGCTCACGAGCCAGATAGAACCCTTCGGCTTTTCGCAGCTGGACCCGCCCCAGACTGGATGCCAGATCAGTGAGATTGTACTTGAATCCCGGCTCCCGAACCTCGTAGTACCAGGAGGCGTCCCTGGAGGTATAGCGGTTCCACACGTCCCTGTCGATCCCGTGCAGCCGCATCATGCTCATACGGCGGGCCAGCTCGCCGTCCCTAGTTACGATCATGCCCCCCTCCCCGGTGGTAATCGGTTTGGTAGCGTAGAAGGAATACACGCCCATGGCCCCGAGAGTTCCCGGTGCCCGCTCCTGGCCCTCGCGGGGAAGACAGTGGGCCGCATCCTCGATGACCGTGGCGCCTCGGACCGAGGCAAGGTCCAGGATCGCCTCCATGCGGCAGGGCAGGCCTCCGACGTGCACCGGGATCACAGCGGCGATCGAGGGATCATTGTGGAAAGCGCGCTCCAACCGTTCGGGACTGAGGTTGCAGCTGTCCTCATCGATATCCACGAACAGCGGATCGGCGCCCAGGTAGCGGATCACCTCGGCAGTGGCGGCAAAAGTGTAGGGGGAGGTAACCACCTTGGCGTTCTCCCGCACACCGGCGGCTTCCAAACACAGATGAAGCCCCGAGGTGGCCGAGTTGACGGCCAGGGCGTGCTCCACCCCCGCCCGGGCGGCAAACTCCCTCTCGAACTGAAGCGTCACCTCCCCGGTTGTCAGCCAACCGCTGCGCAGCACCGACAGCACCGCCTCCTCCTCTTCTCGATCGATCGAGGGGTGATAAAAGGGGATAAACTCAGTGGGCCGGCTCATCTTCCGGTACCCGGAGGGTGGGAACGATCTCTTTGAGGGTCTGTCGAAGCGCCGTTCGGTTGCGGTATACCTCCGGGTTCCGAGCATCGTAGAAGCAGATCGGCTGGAGCCGCTCGATAACGCCCTCCAACTGTCCGTTCAGAGCGTAGTGGCGGTCGAGTTTGAGGATCTTCGGGTACTCCGTGGATTTGGCCTTGTCCCCGTTGCTCCACAGGCTCTCCATCAGCTTCTCACCGGGGCGAAGACCCGTGTAGACGATCTGGATCTCCGTCTGCGGCTCGTAGCCGTAGAAGCGTACCATCTGCTCGGCCATCTCCTTGATCGATACCTGTTCTCCCATATCGAGCAGATACAGGCCCCGCGGCTTCCCGACCCCGCCGGCTTGAAGCACCAGGCTTGCCGCCTCCGGGATGGTCATAAAGAAACGCTTGCTCTGCGGATCGGTGACCGTGACCGGCCCCCCTTTGAGGATTTGGCTGCGGAACAGCGGCAGGATACTGCCTCGGGAGCCCAGAACGTTGCCGAAGCGCACGACCAGGAAAACCTTGCCCGGGTTGTCCTGGCGCAGCACCAGCTCTTCGGCGATGAGCTTGGAGGCTCCGTAAACGCTCCCCGGATCAACGGCTTTGTCCGTGGAAACCAGTAGGAAGCGCTCCACCTCCGCGGCCAGGGCCGCGTCGATGATATTCCTGGTCCCGAACACGTTGTTTTTCACGGCCTCCACCGGGTTGGCCTCCAGCATGGGCACGTGTTTGTGAGCGGCCGTATGAAACACCACATCCGCCCGGGTCCGCTCGACTATGTAGTGCATGAAGTCCCGATCCTGCAGCTCCCCCAGGATCGGCACAATCGTGGCCCGCTCTCCGACACCTTCCTCCTGAAGCAGACGCAGTTCCCGTTCGATCTCATAGATGCTGTTCTCTCCGTGCCCGAACAGGAAAAGCCGCTCCGCTCCCCCGGACAAAAGCTGCCGGCTGAGCTCGGCTCCGATGCTGCCGCCCGCTCCGGTCACCATGACTCGCCTGCCCCTCAAATAGGCCAGGCTCTTTTTCAAATTGACCTGGATGGGGTCTCGGGAAAGCAGATCCTCGGGATTGATCTGGCGGGCCTGGATCAGGTGGGCTTCCCCGTCGAGGATCTGGGAGATCCGGGGTACGAAGCGTATGCGCACGAACCCGGCTTGAACCAGGAGCCGGTAAATTTTCTTCAACTGCTCCCGCGTAGCCCCTGGGATGGCGATGATCGCCTCGTCGGCGGGCGTGGTCTTGAGCAGCTCGACGACCTCCTGAATCGGACCGAGAATGGGGATAGAATGGATGCGGGAACCGATCTTCTGCGGATCGTCATCCAGAAAGGCAACGACCTTGCCGAAGATCCCCTTTTTTCGGATTTCCCGGGCCAGGGTGATCCCGGTGATGCCCGCCCCGATTATGTATATTCTGTTGTCGGACCTGCGCGGAGTCATAGCTCTTCTAGATTGTCGGCGGGCGTGTCGGGCGGTTTAGATTTAAAGTTCGGCGCCTCACCGCGAGGCCGGCTGGTCCATCGCCTTCTCCAGGGCGTCGAAGCCGAAATCGATCAGGAAGGAATCCTCGTACAGCTCCAGGCGGATCCGTGCCCGTCCCTTACGACGATCGACCTTGACCACCCGCCCCTCCATCCCCATCAATGGTCCGGAAATCACCCGGATGCGGTTGTCCTGATCGAAGTACACCCTGGACCGCTGTACGACCTCGCCATAGGATAGAAAGTGGAGAAGGATCTCCCGATCCCGGGCACTGAGAGGCTCGATATGCTGATTGTCCTTGAGATAGCGCAGGAAACCGGAGATCCTCTTCAGCGCCCCGTAAAGCGGCGGTGGAATGGATTCAGCCTGCAGAAACAGGTATCCCGGGAAGATCGCGGCCAGCGAGTCTTTCCACTCCCCCTGGCGACGGATGCGAAGGGCTCTCCTGGGCCAAAACAGCCGCTGCGCCGGAGCCCGGAGAACCTTGTCCGCCTGTTTTATGTACTGCTGCTCTCTACCGGTACGAACTTGAATAACAAAAAAGGCCATAGCGGATATCAACTACGGTATCACGTTCCCTTCTGGCCTTTCAACGCGTTTGCACCGATAATGGGGTAAACTGCAATTCTTCGGAGCCGTCCATGAAACTCAAAGCAGTAGTGCTGCAGCTGCTGATCCTCTCCTCCTTTGCCTGTTTTGCACAGACGTTAATGGTCGTGGCCACCGAAATACGGGATGGAGAAGAGCTCAGCCGTCCCTTCGCCAGCCAGGAAGGATTGATCGAGGGGCTGTTTGATTCGGGATTCGTGAGCTTCGACACCGGGCTGTACGCACCGGCGGTGAACTGGGGGACGATGGATTTCCGGGAACCTCTGGACATCGCCCGACAGGGCCTGGCTCAATACCTGCTGGCCGCCGAAGTGAGGTCGATCACCGAAGCCCGAGATCCGGCCGCCGAACAGAGCGACACGGGGGAGAGCCCTGTCCGAGGGCTGCTTAAAATCGAAACATCGGTACGCTACTATCTCTTCGACGTCAGGAATACGGCGCGCCTCGGCGAGGGAGAGCTTTTCGTCGACAACGGAAGCCCTGAGACCCTGGAGCTCACCTATACGGAGTTCCTCTACTCCGTGGGTCGGGATATCGCGGGTCGGAGCATCGATCTGATGCGAAAAACCACGGAAAAACCTTGATGTAGGAGCGCCGCAGCAGGCGCCGGCAGCCGCGGCGCCCGGGGTTCAGCCCCCATTTCGCTTTTCTCTTTTTCCTGCTATACTGTTCATTCAGGGGTTGATTTAGCCGATGTAAGAGAAGAGGGACTATCTCCTACCATGCGAAAACGTAGACAAGTTCTGCCTTTCATCATGCTGTGTCTCTGCACGTTTGCGGCCCACGGCCAGCAGAGCCAGCAAAGCTGGCAGGGAAACGCAGCTGTTGCACGGAGCGGCGAGTTCGCCGCCCCCGGCTTGTATGCCGCTTCCAACGCCTTTCCGGAAAACACCACCATCCTCGTGCAAAACGCCCAGACCGGACAGAGTGTCCGGGTAATGGTGACCCGGCGAATCAGGGGCACGGCAAGTATCTTTCTGCTCCTCTCCGAAGAGGCGGGACAACAGATCGGGCTGACCGGATCCCAGGTGATCCGCGTCCGGGCCAGCGTGGTCGGTACCCCGGACACGGATCTGGGGGATTCTCTGCGGGAAGAGGCGTACAGCAACGACCCGGATCTCAACCCCGCAGTCAGCGTCACCGAAGAGCAGCTGCTGTCCGGACCCGCGGAGGAGGAAGTGGCGGTGGTCGAGGAGCCGGTGGAGATCGCCCAGGCTACCCCGCCCGAGCCTGAGCCCGAAGCCGAGACGGTAGCGGAGCAGGAGCCCCCCGAGATCGCCGAGAAACCGGCCGCAGCACCCGCTGCAGCACCGGCAACACCGGCAACACCGGAGGAAAAACGCCTGCAGGAACTGGCCGACAGAATCCCTCAGAAACAGCTGTACATGCCTCCCCGGCAGCAGGAGGTCTACGCTCTGGCTCCCGAACCGGGCCCGAGCGAAGAGGCGGAGGAGGAAATTGCAGCAGCAGAGCAACCCGAAGAAGAGGTGGAGGAAGCCGAGGAACAGCCGCCCACCGAAGTGATAGCAGAAGCTGAGGAAGAGCTGCCTGAAGAACTCCCGGAAGAGGTAGTCGAAGTCGCGGAGGAGGGACCACCCCGGGTGAGCATGGTCGAACCCGAGGCGGAGGAAGAGCCGTTGGAGGTCGCCCTGCCGGGTCCGGAGGCGGCCGAGCCGGAAAAACCCAGCCCTGAGGGAACCCGGTTGCCGGCTCCCGCGGAGGAGACGCCCCTAACGGTGGCACCGGAAGAACCGCCTACCGGCGAGATCGAGGAAGCCGTGGCCGCGGAGGAAGTCGTTGAGCAGCCTGTCGAAGAGGCGGCTGTCGCCGAAGAGGAAGAAGCGGTGGTAGAGGAACAACCGGTGGCAGAGGTCGCCATGGCCGAAGCCGCTGCGGAAGAACCGGCGAAGCTTTCCGAGACGCTGCCCGCCCGGACCTACTTCGTGCAGCTTGGCGCCTACTCCACCCGGACCCTGGCGGAGAAGCTTGCCGGGGATCTCACCCAGAGCTACTCGGTAACGATCCTTCCGGCCGGCTCGGGAGGCAGACGCTTCTACAAGGTGCTCGTCGGACCGCTGAACGTGGATGAGAGCGGCACACTGCTCTACCAGTTCCGATCCCGCGGTTTCAAAGATGCCTTCATCCAATACGTCGAGTAATCTCAAACCCGAACAGGTAAAACAGGAAATCCAGGAACTCTGCGAACGACTCAATCGCTATCAGCACGAGTACCACGTGCTCAGCCGTCCCAGCATATCCGACAGGGAATACGACCGCCTGTTCGACCGCCTCCTGGAGCTTGAGCGGGCTTTCCCGGAGGCCAGGCGGATTGACTCGCCCACGCAGAGAGTCGGATCGGACCTGACCCACGAGCTTCCCGAAGTCCGCCATACGATCCCCGTCTTGAGCCTGGACAAGGCCTATACGGCGGAGGACCTCGAGGCCTGG
>Ga0315554_1000753_pt1 | contig 19140 bp, 18 predicted proteins | sample SalMarSW160370MG_FD_202114 | JGI IMG/M metagenome (GOLD analysis project Ga0315554, IMG submission 202114) | Salt marsh sediment microbial communities from the Plum Island Ecosystem LTER, Massachusetts, United States - Salt Marsh Sediment SW1603-70 ... | reverse complement strand
GAGCGCGAACTCGAAGTCACGCCCGTCGTGGGCCGGGACGGCCATGATCGCACCGGTCCCGTAGGTCATCAGGACGTAGTCGGCGATCCAGACCGGGATCCGCGCCCCGTCGACCGGGTTGATCGCGAACCCGCCGGTGAAGACGCCGGTCTTCTCCCTCTCGGCCGACAGGCGGTCGATCTCCGTCTCCGCCGCGGCCTGCCGCTGATAGGCCACCACCGCGTCGCGCTGTTCGGCGGTCGTCAGCCGACCGACCGACGGGTGCTCCGGGGCGAGGACCATGAACGTCGCCCCCCACAGGGTGTCCGGCCGCGTCGTGAAGACAGGGATCGGGTCGCCGGACTCGGTGGCGAAGACGACCTCGGCCCCTTCGCTCCGCCCGATCCAGTTCTCCTGCATCTTGACGACGTTCTCCGGCCACTCGGAAAGCCTTTCCAGATCGGCGAGCAGGCGATCGGCGTAGTCGGTGATCTTGAAGAACCACTGCTCGAGCTCCCTCTTCTCCGGCGGGGTCCCGCACCGCTCGCACGCTCCCCCGACGACCTGCTCGTTGGCGAGCACCGTTTCGCAAGTCGGACAGTAGTTGACCGTCGCCTTCTTCTTGTACGCGAGCCCGTTCCTGTACAGCTCGAGGAAGAGCCACTGCGTCCAGCGGTAGTACTCGGGCAAGCACGTCGTGACCTCGCGGTCCCAGTCGAACTGCACGCCCCAGGCGCGGAACTGCTCCTTCGACTTCTCGATGTTCCGTTTCGTGTAGGTCCACGGATGTGTGTCGTTCTCGATCGCGGCGTTCTCGGCCGGTAGACCGAACGCGTCCCACCCCATCGGGTTGAGGACCTTCAGGCCGCGCATGATCTTCTCGCGTGTGATCAGGTCCCCGATGATGTAATTCCGGCCGTGGCCGACGTGTAGGTAGCCGGAGGGGTAGGGGAACATGTTCAGGTAGTAGAACGTGTTCTCGCGGGTTGTCGTGTCGACCCGGAAGAACCCCTTCTCGGACCAGAAGTCGCGCCAGCGGGCCTCGGTGACGGTGAAATCGTACGGTTCGATCCTCTTCACTGTCATGCTACTTGTCACCTCGTGCCAGTCGTTCGGCCGCCTCCAGCACATACCGGACGTCCTTCTCCGTCGTCATCTCGCAGTAGACCCGCAGGATCGGTTCGGTCCCCGATGCGCGGAACAGCAGCCAGCCGTCCTCGAACCGGAGCTTCAACCCGTCGAGCGTCTCGACCGAGCGGACCGCGTGTCCGGCGAACTCGTCCGGAGGGGAGGCCTTCAGTCGGTCGACGATCGCCAACCGTTCCTCGACGTGGAGATCGCGGCGGGCAAACTCCTGCGGCCCGAATTCCTCATGCAGACTGGCGACCAACTGGCTCGCGGTCCCGTCCGACGTCGCCAGGATCTCCGCAAGAAGGAGCGAGAGGTAGACGCCGTCGCGCTCCGGGATGTGACCGCGGATCGCGTAGCTGCCGGATTCTTCTCCGGCCATCAGGACGTCGCCCTTCACGATGTGCTCGGCGGCGTGCTTGAACCCGATCGGGATCTCGATCACCTCGAGGCCGTAAGCCGCGGCCATCCGTCGAACGAGGTCCGACAGGTTGAACGAGACAACGATCGGGCCGCGCCAGCCGAGCTCCTCGACGAGGTAGCGGAGGAGCAGGGCGTAGGTCCGGTGGGCGTCGATGAATCCGCCGTTTTCGTCCATCGCCGAGACGCGGTCCCCGTCCCCGTCGGTGACGACGCCGATCGTCCGGAGGCCGGTACCCCGGGCGTCGATCATCGCAGCTCGGAGCGGCCCGAGGTTCTTCTCCAGCGGCTCCGGGCCGTGGCCGCCGAACGTGACGTCCACGGTCCCGCGGATCTCGGTGTGCGGGACTCCGGAAGCCTCCAGGAACCGGGCGACCAGCCCCTGCGCCGAGCCGTACATCGAATCGATCACGACGTGGATCGGGGACGCCGTCAGCCGGTCCCGAACGATCAGTTCCTCGACCCTCGCCATGTACGGCGCGATCAGATCAACGCGTTCAACCAGACCGGGCACGACGGAGGGAGGGCGATCGGGGAGCCGCCGTTCGACCTGTTGCGTGATCGACCCCGCAGCGGAGCCGCCGTATTCCGCCTTGATCTTCAGTCCGTTGTACTCCGGGGGGTTGTGGCTGCTCGTGATGACGACGCCCATTGCGGCCTGCCTGTGCACGACGGCGTAGGAGACGGCCGGGGTCGGGACGAACAGATCGGAGACGACAACCGGGATCCCATTCTGCTGCAGGACGGCGGCGCAATGGAGGGCGAACGCCTCGGAGAGGAAGCGCGTGTCGTAGCCGACGACGACACCGTGCGACGCGTCGCGGCAGATGGTCCCCCAATCGGTGTAGATCGGATCGGAAGCGCGGACGTCGGATCGGAGGTAGTCCGCGATCCCCTGGGCTGCCCGTGCGACGTTGTCGAACGTGAAGTCCCTTGCGATGAGCCCACGCCAGCCGTCCGTCCCGAATCTAATGCCTTCTGCGCCGCTTTGAGCCTCCATGCCGCTCTCCCTTTCGCGCGTGCGATTTCAGGTTGATCCTCTCCACGTTCTCCGGAAGCCTCAAGTCCTCCCGCTGCAGCAGCTTGCGGAGGAGATCGTACGGGATCGACGTCTCGATCCAGATGGCGTCGATGTCGACGACGCCGTTCTTCACCGGGATACGAGCGATCGCACGTTCGAGCGCCGCCTTGTAGTTGGTCAGCATCTCCTCGCCGTCGAACGCGGGCTGAGTCGCACTCGTCTGCTCGGTCTCCATTCGACCCTCCGTCAAACCGCTTCGCCTCATCGGCGTCCGAACGACCGGATCGCCGGACATCGAAGAGGGGGTCCACATCCTTCGGAACTCCAGATCTGGCCTGCCTTGCGGATCATACCACAGGGGTCATGACGGTGTAAAGGGACGGCGCTCGCGGCGCTCGAGTGGAGGGCCGTTGTGGAGCGGAAAACGGATGTGCTACAATGCTCATCCAGCCTGAGGGGGAACGTGTGAAACAGCTTATCATTGGGATTCTCTTTCTTCTTTGTCTCGGTCTCTTCATCGTCGGTACGGTCGCGCAGGAGGGTCCGACGGGGCTGAGCCGCTTGGACCCAGCGCTTCGAATCCTCGTGGTCGATGCGGCACATCAGGGGGAGACGCCCGTTTTGGTACAATCGTACTTCGATGCGGAGCGGTACGCGGTCCACGTGTCGCCGGAGACGGGGGAGGCGCGAATCGGAGTCCTCGTGAAGCTGGCGCGATCGTTCTTGGGACAGAGCTACGCGGGGTTACCCGTCCTCGGCAGCACCGGAAGGATCCTCAGCATGGACGTCACGGCATTCGAGCTGATCCGTCTGCTCGACGAGAAGGACGTCGTCTACATCGAGCCGGCGTGGAAGGCGGCGCCGCATCTCGACGTCAGTCTTCCGGCGATCGGGGCGGACGAGGTGCACGCCCTAAGTCCGGCAGTTCTCGGCGAGGGGGTGATCGTCGGGGCCGTGGACACGGGGATCGACTACTCCCACCTCGACTTCCGCTACGACTCGAACGGGGACGGGATCGAGGAGTCGTCCCGAATCCTGGCGATCTGGGATCAGACGTATGGCATCTTCGGCGTCCGCTACACGCAGGAAGAGATCGAGGGCGATCTGGCCGGGGGATACGGGGCGGACGCGGGCTCCGTTCGGCAGTCGGACCGGGACGGCCACGGGACGCATGTCATGAGCATCGCCGCGGGAGACGGCTCCTCGTCCGAGTACGGATTCATCGGCGTCGCTCCGAACGCCTCGATGGTGATGGTCAAGACGACGTTCTACACCTCGGACATTCTTCAAGGCGTTGAGTACATCTTCGACGTGGCCGATTCACGCGGCCTCCCCGCGGTGGTCAACCTCAGTCTGGGCGGGCACGAGGGGCCGCACGACGGGACGAGCCTGTTCGAGCAAGGATTGGACGAGCTGACGCTGGGACCGGGCCGGGCGATCACCGTCTCCGCCGGGAACGAGGGTGCGCTGGCGATCCACGCCTCGTCCACGCTGTCCGGAGGATCGATGTCGTACGAGATCGATCCGCAAGACACCCAAGTGGAACTGAGCGTCTGGTATCCCGGTGGGTCCCGGTTCACCGTCACGATCACTCCTCCCGGAGGACCGCCGATCGCGGTGCCATGGGGAACGGAGACCGGCGTCGTGAGCACTCCGGCGGGCGCGGTGCGCGTCGACAACGCGTGGGCCGGGGTCAACCCGAACAACGGAGACAACGAGGTGTTCGTCCGGCTGTACGGGCTGAGCGACCTCGCTCATTGGCGGATTGCGGTCGGCGACACGGGCGGCGGCGGGCGATTCGACCTATGGATTACGAGCGGGACGGCGTCGCTGATCGGCGGAGACTCGGCGGGGACGATCGATGAGCCCGGGAACGCGGACAACGTCGTCACCGTGGGGGCGTTCACCACGAAGGCGACGTGGCCGTCTCAGAGCGGATACCAGGACTACACAGCGGAGTACACGGTCGGGACGCTCGCGTCGTTCTCCAGCCGGGGCCCGACGCGGGACGGTCGCATCAAGCCGGAGCTGGCGGCGCCCGGAGCGTGGATCTGCGCAGCGTTATCAGCGGACGCAGGATGGCAATCGGCGTTCGTCCATCCAGACGGCGTTCACACGGTGGAGGCGGGGACGAGCATGGCGGCCCCGCACGTCGCCGGAGCGATCGCGCTGATGTTCTCCGTCAACCCGGACCTGACGACGACGGAGATCCGCAGCATACTGACGTCGACGGCGGCGCAGGACGGCCGTACCGGCTCCGTTCCGAACACCCGCTGGGGATGGGGGAAGCTCGACGTGGCCGCGGCAGTACAAGAGGTCATTCAATCGAGCCCCGCGCCACCACCCCCCGAGGCAGAAGTCCCGGTGATCGGAATCGGCGCGAATCCGGTGAGCGACATTGCACAGTTCTCGTACTCGGTCCCCGAGGGCACGACGACGGCGGCGCTCCGGATCTACGATGTCGCCGGGGCGCTCGTCTACGAGGCGGCTGTCCCTCCTGCCGGGGGGAACGTCTCGTGGAACCTGCGGACCGCCCAAGGCGAGACGCTCGCCTCGGGCTTGTACTTCTACGTCCTGGTGACCGACCGCGGCACCTCCGAGGTGGGGAGGCTGGTGATCGCCCGATGACAAGGTGTCTACGAGTTCTGCTCCTGTCCGCGATCGTCGGGGCGATTGCTCTTCCGGTCGGTGCGTACGAGGGAGTCGGAGCGCTCTTCTCCCTCGGGTCGTCCGGAAGGGGCCTCGGGATGGGCGGCGCGTTCATGGCGCTCGCCGACGACGAAGGATGCGCCCAGTACAGCCCGGCGGCGCTCGGTTGGTACGAGGGGATCGGCATCACGTCGCTCGTCGCGAGCGGATTCGGCGGGATCGTCCACGGAGTCGTCGGCTTCACGATGCGGTACTTCGGTGTGGACGCGTTCCTCCTCGACTCGGGGGCGATCCCGACGGACGTCGGGTCCTTCCGGTACGCGAGCCAGGGGCTCGTCGCATCGGTGGGCGTGCCGATCGGGCCGGTTGCGTTCGGCGTTAGAGGACGCGTCCTTCGGGTCTCTTCCCCGACGAGCGGGACCGGCTGGGCCATCGATCCGGCGATCCTCGTCGCGATGGACTCGATCCGCATCGGGATGATGTTCGAGGGCGCCCTGTCGGGGCCGGTCGTCTACGAGAGCGGCGCCGAAGAGGAATGGGGCCCATCGATCCGCCTCGGGGCGGCTTTCACCCTCTCCCCGTCGGCGGACGTCCTGTGGAGCACGTCGCTCGAGGCAGCGGGGCTCTTCTCGGCGTCGCCGCACCTTGCAGCCGGGTTAGAGGCGTGGATCGGCGGCCTCGGGGCGCGGGTCGGGTTCGACGGCCGCGGGCCGACGTTCGGGCTGTCCGTCCGATTCGCAAGCCTCCAATTCGATTGGGCGTACGCGATGAGAAGCGACCTGGGTGACAGCCATCGGGTCTCGTTCACGTTCCGGTTCTGATGAGGGGAGCGCCAATCGTCGTGACAAACGTCAAGCGGTTCGTCCCGTGCGTTCTCGTGTGCGCGGTCGTCGTCTTCGCCATCGGCGCGGCGGCGCAGGAGGACGAGACCTACTCCGTGCAGCTCGAAGGCCGAAAGACGTGGACCCTTCGATATGGGTTCGGCGACGCGCTCGGTCTCGCGGCCTCGGGGCTGGTCGCGGGCGAGCTGACCCTCGACCAGTCGCTCGCGGTCGACGTCACCGCGGAGGCGCTGTCGATCCTGTCCGTCGAGGCGCACTTCGATGATCAACAGGCGGACAGCCTACAATCGTTGGCCATCCGCCTCGACACCGATCGGCTGGACGGGGTGCTCGGCGACTTCGTCGCGAAGGGGATCGGAGGGTTCGCGGCGTACGGCAAGAAGATGAAGGGGCTTCAGCTCGAGTACACCCTCGGTGACGCCGTGGTGACCGGGGTCGCGTCGAAGCTCGAGGGCGTCTCCGAATCGAAGACGTTCATCGGCGAGAAGGCGCACGATGAGGCCACGTATTCCGAGTACACGACGACGGATCCGCCGAAGCTTCAGCCGTACAAGCGGCGGATCGACGGTCTGTACGCCTATCCGCTCACTGTCTTCTACGTCGAGGAGTTCAGCGACGTGCGGCTCTCGTTCGATGCGTCGGAGACCCTCCGGAGCGTCCTCACCCAGTACGGGTTGAGCTATCTGTTCGACGTGCTGGCCGAGGACGGATCGTTCGCGCTGGAAGAGGGGGAGTTTCGGGTCTTCGGGGAGGAGGAGCAGGTTCTCGTGCTCAGCGCGGACGCGATCGACCTCGTTCGCGATCGGCTGGAGGCGGCGATCGACCTGTACAACGAGGCGAACGATCTGTCGGGCGACGACGCCAAGGAGTACCCGTTCAGCCCGAACACCGCGTACGAGCTCGTGTTCTTGGAGACGGTCGCGAGGCGCGTGCGCCTCTCCGTGGACGACGAGCAGCATCCGATTCTCGATGCCGTCCGGCACCGGTTCTACGATCTGGGGCGCGGGGGCGTCGTCGCAGGATCGCTCTCCGTCGAGGTGAGCTCTGACGGCGTCGCGTTCGAGTCGATCACGGGCCCCGCGTACGACGGGTACAGCGTGGACGTCTTCTACGAGGCCGGGATCCTTGAGGTCGACTTCCCGGAAGCCTTCTTCACGGACGAGAGCGCGATTCGAGTGAACTTCGACTACAAGGTGACCGGCGGGGTGTTCATGCTCGGCCTGTCGATCATCCCGGGGAGCGATCGGGTCAGCGTGAACGACACAGTCCTCAAGCGCGACGTCGACTACATGATCGACTACGAGATCGGGATGCTTGTCCTGCTCATTGAGATCGAGGAGACGGACGTGATCCGCGTCGACTACGAGCGGTTCAGCGGCGGGGTCCTCGGAAGCGCAGCCGACTACGCGACCTATTTCTACGGCCTGGCGTTCGATTGGCCGATCTCCGAGCACCTGTCGATCCAGGCGAGCCTCCTTCAATCGGCGGAGGACCCCGGCTCGGTCACCGATCCGGACAGCGTCAAGACGATGCCGAACCGACACACCGTCGCGGGCATCTCCGGGACGATCGCGCTCGACGGGTTCGACGCCGACTTCCTCGTCGCCTACAGCGTGGACCGATTCCCGTTCGACGACAACGCGCGGATCAACCGACCGAACGAGATCGCTGCGATCGCTGCGACCGAGGAGTACGTCTTCTTCGGTCATCGAAACGGGTTGACGATGAGGCGCGACGGGGAGTGGGCAACGTACGGGACGACTCAGGGGCTGGCCGGGAGATCGGTCCGGGCGATCGCGGTGGGGGACGAGACACTGTTCATCGGAACGAATTCCGGGCTGACGGTCGTCTCGCTTCGCGGCCTCTCGCCGCTCGATCGCATCGGGAACTGGACCAGCTACTACGCGGACGAGGAAGAGGGCCTCCCGAGCGCTTCGGTCACCGCCCTGTTCTTCGCCGGCGGGGTCCTGTGGGTTGGGACGGAGTCGGGGCTCGCGTCCGTGCCGCTCGAGGAGATCGACGATCCGGAGGCGTGGAGTCGCTACGATCAGCAAATCGACCTCGGGGCGGTCAGCGCGCTGGCCGGCGACGGCGAGACGCTGTTCGTCGGAACGGAAGAAGGGCTCTACCAGTACTCGCCGATCACGGAGGAGTGGGCGCGATTGCAGGGGAGCGCGGGGCTCCGTGTCCGCGACCTGTCGCTCTTCGACGGGACGCTCTACGTCGCATCCGATCGGGGACTTCGAAGCTACAGGGACGGGATCGGGACCGGCTGGTTGGTGCTCGGGCAAGCGGTCTACTCCGTCGAGGCGGCCGATGGTTTGATCGTCTTCGGGACCGAGGCGGGATTGATCGACGCCGCGGACGGCGAGGTCCTTCTCGCCGGCGCGGCCGTCACGGCCCTGGAGGAGGACGACGGCAGGATCTGGGTCGGAACCCGCGCGAACGTCGACTACGAACTGACGATCTGGGCGTACGGGGACCCGCTCGAAACGTACGCGCCGAGCGAGACCGGGATCGGCGGCCACGATCCGTTCGGGTTCGTCGACGCCGTCGCCGAGGAGCACACAGCGGAGGGGTTCATCGAGCGGGCTTCGTTCCGTCGCGCCGCGGACGGGTTCACCCTGTCGGCGACGTTCGAAACCCTGTCGCCGTCGTATCGATCGATCGGCAGCACGAGCCGAAGCGATTCGACCGGCTGGGATCTGGCGGCGACGTGGGAACTCGGCAGCGACGCCGACCTGTCGATTTCCCACGGTTACGACATCGTCGGCCGGCTAAGCGAGGAGCCCGAGACCAGAATGGTGAACGACCTGTCGCTGCAGTGGACGTTCGGGCCCGTCCTGGCGCTGAGCGCTCACATGGAGTCGTCGAACGACGATCCGGGTCACCGGGGGGCGGAATCGACCGATACTTCGTACCGCTTCTCGCTCCGCGATCGGTTCTTCGCGGAGCGGCTCGACGCGGCGATCTCGTGGAGCGACGGGTACACGTGGAGCTACGAGCTGGGAGCTCCGCGACGGGGCACCAAGCTGTCGTTGAGCGCAGAGGCGACGATTCTCCCGTCGTGGTCGGCGCACCTCGAGTGGGCGCGCCCGATCCGCACGGAAGATGGGGCGTGGAGCGGCAGCGAGAGCCTGACGCTGAAGACCGACGGGTCCTGGGGTGGCACGAGCGCCGATTTCGCTGTCGATTACACGTTCGGATGGAAGCGCTCGATCCCAGGCGGAAGCGGCAGCCGAGATCACGAGGTGAATCTCGATGTGGACATCGCCCCGCTCGAGGCGTTCGATTGGAGGATCACGCCCGGAGCGATCCTCGGCGCTCGCAGCGACGAGTCGTCCCTCGACATCGATGGTCGGTTGACCGTCCGCGGCCTGCGGGGCAACCTGTCGATCCAGGGGACGCTTCGAGGAGGGCTGAGCGGGCTCGGAGAGCCGGTCGTCAGGGAGAACGAGAAGCTCTCTCTCACGGCGACCTATTCCGGAGTCGAGGCGCTTCGCGGATCGCTCTCGTACTCGATCGATCGGCAGGTGGCGATCTACGAGGAGAAGCGGCAACGGACGATCGGTCACTCGCTCTCGGGCCGCTTGACGTGGTCCCCGGGCGCCGTTCAGCACGACGAGCTGACGCTCACGTTGACGGGGAAAGGGACGTCGAAGGATAGGCAGATCACCGCGAGGGTCGAGAACTCGTATCGCCTCGACCTGCAGGAGTGGGTGGAAGGCTGGTGGGCGAACACTGCGGAAGAGGCGATGTATCCGGCGCTCGATCTTCGCGTCGAAACCGACGTGAACTACCGGCTGAGTGGCGGTGAATCGGACGTCGACGCGACGATGACCGGACGTTTGAATGCCGCCTTCTCGCCGACGTGGAGCGCCTCGTTCGGCGTCTCCTACCTCGGGGGGACGGACTCGACCGGGACCTTCTATCACAGCCTGCTGCTCGATCTGACCGTCGCGATCGACTTCTAGCGGCCGAATCGCCGCGCTAGCCGCCCCCGATCGGAGGGAGGATCGCCACGGTATCTCCATCGCTCAGCCGCGTCTCCGGACCATCGAGGAAGACGATGTTCCGCCCGTTCAGAAGGACTTGGAGGTAACCCTTCGCGACGCCGTCTCGGAGCTTCCCGACGAACTCGGGGGCCTCGCGAGCCAGCCCGGTCCAAAGCGACTCGATGGAGCTTCCCGCGGGGACGGAATGCTCCTCCACCTGGGATTCTCTCAACCGGCGCAGCCCGCCGAACACCTTGAGGGTGACGCGGATCGGCTCCGCGCGAGCTTGCACTCGCCGACTCGGGTTCATCGACGATTGATACCTCCTCAGGAACGTCCTCGCAACCTCTTCTTCGTGGCGTGCCGGAGACCGGCGTTCGCGGATCGCCGTTGGTCCTCGTTTCGCGGGCCGGTATAATCCGGGCCACATCTCGACTGGTTGGGTGGATCATCGATGGAAAAGCCAAGGGTCCTCGTCTGCAGCGCGTGGCCGTACGCCTCGGGCGTCCCACATCTGGGGAACCTCGTCGGCTGTCTGCTGTCGGGGGACGTGATCGCCCGCTACTACCGCCTCCACGGGAAGGACGTGCTCTACGTCTCCGGGACGGACGCGCACGGCACACGGATCGAGTACGAGGCGTTGCGAGCCGGCATCACGTCAGAGGAGCTGGCGCGGCGCAATCACGAGAGGATCCGCAAGATCATAGACGGGTTCGGCATCCGCTTCGACAACTACACGACGACGATGACCGAGACGCACAAGCGGTTTGTCCGGGAGATCTACCTGGAGATGGAGAAGAACGGGTACATCTTCACGAAGACCGAGCAGCGCGCCTACTGCCTCTACGATGAGCGCTTCTTGGCCGATCGACTGATCTCCGGAACGTGTCCGAAGTGCGGCTCTCCCCGCGCAATGGGGAACCAGTGCGACGCCTGCGGCTCCATCCTCGAGCCGGAAGAGCTCATCTCCCCGACGTGCGCGTTCTGCGGCAAGCAGGAGATCGAATTCCGCGACACGACGCACTGGTACCTCGATCTCACCAAACTCGCTCCCGCCTTGCAGGCGTACGTCGATTCGCGCGACTTCCAGGGGAACGTCCACCTGTTCACGCAACGGATGCTCGATGAAGGGCTCCGCCCCAGGGCGATGACGCGCGACATCGACTGGGGGATCCCGGCGCCGTTCGAAGGGGCCGACGGGAAGGTGATCTACGTCTGGGGCGAGGCGGCGCTCGGCTACGTCTCCGCCGTCGTCGAGCACTTCGATGGGGACGAACGATGGAAGGCGTTCTGGTTCGGAGAGGACGTGCACCAGGTCTACGCGCTGGCGAAGGACAACATCCCGTTCCACACGCTCATCTTCCCGGGTCAGCTGATCGCCTCCGGGCGGGGATACCATCTCCCCGACCAGATCGCCGCGACCGAGTACCTTAACTGGATCGGCGGCGACAGCTTCTCGAAGAGCCGCGGCGTCGGTCTGTATTGCGACGACGCGCTCGACGTGATGGACGGGGAGCTCTGGCGGTTCTACCTCCTCTACAACCGTCCGGAGGGGCGCGACACGAACTTCTCGTGGGAGGAGCTGGAGAAGGCGATCAACGGCGTGCTGATCTCGAACGTCGCCAACCTGATGAACCGCGTCCTGTCATTCGCTCAGACGCGGTTCGATCGGATCGTACCGGACGTCGACCCGGACGGAGAGGTCGTCGATCGGCTTCGCGAGGGGATCCAGGCGTACGAGAAGGCGATGGATGGGGCCCTCCTCGGCCAGGCCCTCCGCAGCGTCTGCGACCTGGCCATCTTCGGGAACGAGTACTTTCAGCGGAAGAAGCCATGGGAGACGTCCGACGCCGAGGCGGTCGCCGGGGCGCTCCATCTCGTCAAGGGGATGGCGGTCCTCCTCCTTCCGCACATGCCGCGATTCGCCGCGGCGGTCCTCGGGGTGATGGGGATCGAGGACCCGTCCTGGGACGATCTCGACGTTGTCCTTCGCGGCCGAGGACTGAGCGCGGCACGCGTCCTGCTGGAGCGGATCGAGATCGATGAGGTGCGCGCGCGGGTCGAGGCCCCCCACGGGGCGGCGGGGCCGGAACCGGGGCGGGAGACGCTCGCGTTCTCCGACTTCGGGCGGCTCGATCTCCGCGTCGGACGGATCCGATCCGCGACGGATGTGGCGGGGGCCGACCGGCTGCTCCGTCTGACCGTCGAGCTCGGCGGCGAAACGCGGGACTGCGTCGCGGGGATCAAGGGGAGCTACGCCTCCGAGGATCTCGTCGGGAGATCGGTCGTTGTGGTGGCCAATCTGGAGCCGCGGACGATCCGCGGTCTTCATTCCGAATGCATGCTGCTCGCGGCGCAGGGAGAGATCCTCTCCCTGATCGTCCCGGATCGTCCCGTCGAGCCAGGAACTCCCGTTGTCTAGCGCTGTTGAAAAGGGCCGGAGCGACTGCTAGAATCTGAGGCGAATTGGGGTGCTGAATCGATGTACGCAGTGATCGAGACGGGCGGGAAGCAATATCGGGTGGAAGAGGAGACGGTGCTCGAGCACGAGCGCCTTGACGGGTTCGAGGTCGGCCAGACGGTCGAGTTCGACAGGGTCCTTCTCCTCGTCGAGGACGGGGCGGTCCGAGTCGGTACGCCGTACCTCGCGAACGTTGTGGTGAAGGGCGAGATCCGCCGAGACGCGCGGGGCCCGAAGGTCATCGTCTACAAGTACAAGAGCAAGAAGGGATACCGCCGGAAGTCCGGCCATCGGCAGCCGTTCATGGCCACGGCGATCACGGCGATCGAAAGGTAGCATCGGCGTGGGAGAAGCGCTCATCCATCGGGACGATCGTGGCAGGATCGTCGGCCTGACCTTGAGGGACCTCGGCCCCTCGACCGTGGCCGGGACGAGCGCCAATCACCTCCTGCAGGCGGCCTCAGCGTCCCTGTCGGAGTACCTCCACGTGCCGGTCGCCGGTGCCGATGAGGTCGACGCGGACTTCACGATCGATCGGAGCGACATGCATCTGGATCGGGAGATCGACGCGGTCCTTGAGACGCTCATCATCGGGTTGCGGATGCTGGAGCGGGAATACCCGTCCGATCTTGTCGTTCAGGATCAGGAAGCGACGGTCAGGGTCGAGGTGTGAGAAGGAGAGAAGATGGCGCATAAGACGAGCACCGGATCGACGCAGAACGTCCACGACAGCCCGGGGAAGCGGCTGGGCGTGAAGCGCTACGGTGGGGAATGGGTGAACGCGGGGACGATCATCGTCCGGCAACGGGGAACGGTCTTCATTCCCGGGAGGAACGTCGGACGCGGACGCGATTTTACCCTCTTCGCAACGGCACCGGGGTACGTCCATTACGAGGATCGGGGCAAGAAATACGTCAATGTGCTTCCCTCCCGTGGGGATTGATCTGCCACGGATCATCCTGACTCGCGAGCATGTTTATCGATGAGGCGACCGTCCGCGTTCGCGGGGGATGCGGCGGGAGTGGAACGATCCATTTCGTCTCCAACCGTCGCAATCCGCGGGGCGGCCCGGACGGCGGCTCCGGCGGGCCGGGGGGGGCGGTGATCCTCCGCGCGTCGCCGAGCGTGTCGACCCTCTATCCGTTCCGGAACCGACCGCTCTTCGCGGCGGGGGACGGACTCAACGGCGCGCGGGGCACTCGCCACGGGGCGCGAGGCGCGGACCGGGTCGCCCTCGTCCCCGTCGGGACGTTGATCCGCGACCCGGCCACAGGTGAGATGATCGCCGATCTGGCCCGACCGGGCGACGAGGTCGTCGTGGCTCGCGGCGGAGAGGGCGGGCGAGGCAACAGCAGCTTCGTCACGTCGACACGTCAGGCACCGCGGATCTGCGAGCGCGGACTCCCGGGCGAGACGCGCACCCTGAAGCTCGAGCTGAAGCTGATCGCCGACGTGGGGATCATCGGCTATCCGAACGTCGGGAAGTCGAGCCTCATCTCGGCGATCTCCGGGGTGAAGGCAAAGGTCGCCGACTACCCGTTCACGACCATCGCTCCGAACCTGGGCGTCGTCGACGTCGACGGCCGGCACCAGTTCGTCGCGGTCGACATCCCGGGACTGATCGAGGGTGCGCACGAAGGGAAGGGCCTGGGCCATCGATTCCTGCGCCACGTCGAGCGGACGCGATTGTTCATCCACATGGTCGATCTCGCCGCGCTCGACGGGCGCGATCCGGTGGAGGACCTCCGGCGGATCAACGAGGAATTGACCTCGTTCAGCCCGGCATTGGCCGGACGCACTCAGATCGTCGTCGGAAACAAGATCGACCTCATCGGCGACGAAGGCGTGGCGAACGCTCGCGATCGATTCCAGGCCGAGGGGATCGAGATCCACCCGATCTCCGTCGCCACGCGGACGGGGTTGCGGGAGCTGGTTCTCCGGACGGACCGAGAGCTGGAGCGGCTGAAGGCGGAGAATGCGGACGGAGTGGCCCTTCCCATCCGCCGGAAGGTCTATCGATTCCAAGGGGAGACGGGGTTCCGAGTCGAGCGAGACGGTAGGGAGTTTGTCGTTTCGGGCGAGGGGGTCGAGAATCTGGTGCGGAAGCTCGTCCTCGACAGCCGAGACGCGATGGACTATCTGAGCGATCGGCTGGAGAAGATGGGCGTGATCAAGGAGCTGCGGAAGCGCGGCTACGCGGCTGGCGACACGGTGAGAATCGGGGAGGCCGAGTTTGAGCTTGAAGGGTAGAGTGGGCCTCTTTGGGGGGACGTTCAATCCCCTCCACAACGCGCACATTCGGGTGGCCCGTATCGCCCTCGAGCAGTGCGAGCTGTCGAAGATCCTGTTCATTCCGAACGGAATCCCGCCTCACAAGGGTCCGCTCAGGGGGATCAGCGGAGAGGATCGCTACCGGATGGTGCAGGCCGCGATCGCCCGATACGAGGGGTTCGACGTGTCCCGGATCGAGATCGATCGGGAGGGACCGTCCTACACCATTGACACGATCCGGACTTTGAAGGATGATTACGACCAAGGGGTCTGCTTCATCGTCGGAGCGGATCGCCTGTTGGACATCACCACGTGGAGGGAACCGGAGGCGCTCCTTCAGAGTGTGCCTTTTGTCATTGCGCCGCGTGAGGGAGTGGCGGAGGACGCGTTCGACCTCTCGCCGTTCGACGCCGCGCTGGTATATCCTCTCGACATGGAGGAAGTGGACCTTTCGTCGTCGTGGCTGAGGGAGAAGGTGGCGCACGGCGAGGAGATCGACGAGTGGGTTCCGCCCGAAGTGGCGGCCTACATCGCGGAGAACGGGCTGTATCGGAACCGGGAGCTGACCGGGGTCCGTAGCACATCGCGATAGGAGGTTAGAATCGACAGCAGACGAATGCGTGTCAACGATCGGATCCGCGTGCCGGAAGTCCGCGTCGTTGACGACACCGGGGAGAACCTGGGCGTCATGCCGACGGAACAGGCGCGATCGCTCGCCAGCGAGAAGGGACTGGACCTGGTCGAGGTGGCGCCGCAGGCGAACCCTCCCGTGTGCAAGATCGTGGACTACGGCAAGTATCACTATCACCAAGAGAAGCGGGAGAGGAAAGGAAGACACCGTTCGAAGCTGAAGGAGGTCAAGTTCACGATCAAAATCGGCGAGCACGACTTCCAGACGAAGCTGAAGCGAGCTCGCAGCTTCCTCGAGAAGGGGGACATCGTGCGGATCAGCATCTTCTTCCGCGGACGGGAGATCGTCCATGCGTCGCGGGGGCGCGATTTGCTGAAGCGGGTCGAGGAAGAGGTGAGCGACCTCGCCCGGGTGGAAGGCCGCCCGACGGCCAGGGGGAAGATCTTACAGATGATGTTGGTCCCCACCCAGCAGAACTAGACGCGCAACGTAGGAGGGTATGACGTGCCGAAGCAGAAGACGCATTCAGCGGCGAAAAAGCGCTTCAAGCGTTCGAAGGGCGGGAAGCTGTTTCACCACATGTCGAACTACTTCCACAAGAACATGAAGAAGCGCACGAAGTCGATTCGTCAAGCGCGCCGCGGGAAGGAACTGACCGGGGGACAGGAGAAGACGATCACGCGGATGATTGGGAAGTGATCCTCGGCCGACAAGGAGAAGGTCATGCCACGAGCACGTGGAGGGAGCAAGCGGAAGGAGAGCCGGAAGAAAATCATGGCTCTCGCGAAGGGATACAAGGGCAAGCGCGGAACGTCGCACCGCATCGCCAAGCAGGCCGTGATGAAGGCGCTGCGGAACAGCTACATCGACCGACGGCGCCGCAAGCGCGATTTCCGTCGGCTGTGGATCACCCGAATCAGCGCCGCCGCCAAACGGAACGGGACCTCTTACTCGGCGCTTATCGGGGGCCTAGAGCGGAAGGGGATCGCACTCAACCGAAAAGTCCTGGCGGAGATCGCCGTGCAGGATGCCCCGACGTTCACCGCACTGGCAGAACTGGCGAAAGAGGAATCGGTCAAGGAGTAGAGCGTGGTCTCTCAGGGAATTCGGGGGCGCCGGCCGTCCGCTCGCGTTTCCGTTCGCCGAATGTGCGGGATCACGGCCCGAAGGCTCACGCCGCTGAGCTCAGCCGCCGTGGTCGGTTGACGCCCCGATGATCGCACGCGATCGAGCGACGGGCCTTCCTTGATCGTCCCTCTTCGCGGAGAGCGACAGGACGGGAATGTGGAACCCCAGAGAAGTCCGAGGGGCGAGGCTCCGGAGGTTCATGCATCGAGCCGCTTGCGCCTCGGCGTGTCGGGGATCCGCCTCACCGGGCACCACGGAGTCGATCCCGCTGAGCGCGTGCGCGGCAACCGCTTCGTGGTCGACGTCGAGGTCGAGTGCACGGCCGTCGAGACGGACGAACTTGCGGATACGATCGATTACAGGGACGTCACGGGCCTCGTTCGCGAGGTCAACCGCCGGCAGTCATTCAACCTCATCGAGTCATTTGCCGGCGCGATCGCGGACGCGCTGCTCGCGAGATTCCCGACGATCTCCGAGGCCGTCGTGCGCGTGTCGAAGCTCTCTCCCCCCGGCCTGGGCGATGTCGACCGCGCGGAGGTCGAAGTCACGCGAGGGAGACGATGAGCGAGACGACCGTCTTCCTCTGTCTCGGATCGAACGTCGGAGATCGGCACGGTCAGATCGCCGGCGGCGTCGTCGAGCTCGAGCGGAGCGGCGTGACGGTGGAAAGCCGTTCGTCGGTCTACGAGACGGAGCCGGTCGGGGTCGAGGGCCAACCGTGGTTCCTCAACCAGGTGATCCGTGGGACGACGCGGCTCACGCCGATCGGGCTGCTGGAGGTGTGCAAACGGATCGAGCGCCTCTTCGGTCGGGAGCCCGCCCGGGTGCGCTTCGGACCGAGGACCCTCGACATCGACATCCTCCTCTACGGGGACCGGGTGATCACGGACGACCGATTGACAATTCCGCATCCGAGAATGCACGAGCGCCGATTCGTGTTGGTCCCGCTGGTGGAGATCGCTCCACGGCTCGCCGATCCTCGGGACGGAAGAGAGTATGCGCAAATCCTTGAACGACTCGATGAGGGAAAGAAGGTGGCAAAATCGTCGCGAAACGAATCCTGATTTCGGTGGACGGCATGGACCAGGAGGAGAAACGCACCCGCGTCGCCCTCCTCGAGGGGGACCGGCTGATGGAGATCTACTACGGGCACCCTTCGCAAGAAAAACTGGTGGGGAACATCTACAGAGGACGCGTGGAGGACGTGCTCCCCGGCCTGGGCTCCGCATTCGTCGACATCGGGGAGCGTCGGAGCCTGTTTCTGTCGCGAAACGAGCTGAACGACCACCTCCTCGATGAGGCCGGCGTCAAGCCTTGGCAGAGCGACGTTCCGATCACCAAGATCCTCCGGCAAGGACAGACGCTCACGCTCCAGGTTCGGCGTGAAGGGATCGGGAACAAGAACCCCCAGGGGACAACGAAGATCAGCCTGCCCGGCCGCTTCTGGGTCTACCTCCCGACCGAGGAGCGGATCGGTGTGTCTCGGCGCATCGAGAACGTCCGGGATCAACGGCGGATCCGCAAGATCGCTCGTGCACTGAGACGGCCGCACGAGGGGATGATCGCTCGCACGGCGTCGAAGTGGGCGAGCGGCGAAGACCTCGAAAGGGACTTCAGGCTCCTCGTCGAGACGTGGGACAGCGTCAAGGCGGCAGCGGACAAGGCGTCGAAGCCGCGCCTCTTGTACAAGGGGATGGGGCTCGTCCAGACGGTGCTCCGAGACCGCCTCGATCCGGACACGGAGTCCGTCATCGTCGATTCGCCCTTCTTCCGGGAGAAGATCCTGTCGTTTCTCGACTACATGCAGATGTCGAAGTACAAGGATCGGATCCGCACGCACGAAGGGAAGGAGGCGCTGTTCACAGAGTACCGCGTCGAAGAGCAGATCCAGAAGAGCCTGTCCCGACGCGTTCCCCTCGCCGGAGGCGGGTCGCTGGTGATCGACGAGACGGAGGCCCTGATCGCGATCGACGTCAACACCGGCGGCGACGTTCGTCACCGAAACCAACACGCCGCGATCCTCAACACGAATCTGGAAGCGGCGGAGGAGATCGCTCGGCAGCTTCGGCTCCGGCAGATCAGCGGGATCATCGTTGTCGACTTCGTCGACATGGAGAACCCGAAGGACGTGAACCGGGTAGTCGAGAAGGTTAAGGCCGAGCTGAAGAACGACCGGGTCTCGGCCGACTTCGTCGACATGACCGCACTCGGCCTGGTGGAGATCACGCGGAAGCGGCAGGGGGAGAGCCTGGCCGACATGCTCGAGAACGCGAAGTTCGATGCGTGACGCAGCGCTTCATGCTGCGTCACGTAGGAGTCTCGTCCGATGCACGAAACCCTGGATGGACGGCGGTGCGATGAGTCGCTTACGAGTCGCTCCCATTCGGGCGAGACTCGTGGTACAATGACGTTTCGCAGGCGCCCGTTGGTTGGGTTCGGCGTCTGCGAAACGAGAAGGGCGATTAGCTCAGTTGGGAGAGCGTTCGGGTCACATCCGAAAGGTCGCAGGTTCGAGCCCTGCATCGCCCAAAGGGGAGGGGACAGCAGATGCTGTCCCCTCCCCTTTGGGCTGTGGATGTGGGGTAAGAACCTGCGAAGCCGAGGACAGGAGTTCG
>Ga0315554_1000751_pt1 | contig 19163 bp, 8 predicted proteins | sample SalMarSW160370MG_FD_202114 | JGI IMG/M metagenome (GOLD analysis project Ga0315554, IMG submission 202114) | Salt marsh sediment microbial communities from the Plum Island Ecosystem LTER, Massachusetts, United States - Salt Marsh Sediment SW1603-70 ... | reverse complement strand
GTTTGGATAATTTATTTTTGGTCAAAACAAATTTACCAACTTTATTTGAGGGATTCTTTTTTATTGTTTTGGACAGATATGACTTACCAAGATGTTTTTACTTGCAGCGTTTTTTTTATTAGTTGCAAGTATACAATCTTTTGCAAAAGATTCCCTTTACGTTGCTGCCTTTCCTCCGGGAAATCTTAATACAGTCATTAACGCAGATACCCTAGCAGGAGGTGAAAGTGCACACATTTATGTGCTTTCTTCAGACACCACTTATTTTATAAATGAAGAAATCAGGATTAAGGATTTGGATCTTATCGGGAAAATTACCCCTGATGGATACCTGCCGGTTATTGCGCCTTATGTTAATCCGGATGGAAGCACCCCCGGTAATGTTGCTTCTACCCCTGGTGGTCATAGCTATGTCCATTTCAAAAATCTTTATCTAATTGGTACACGTTTAGATGGTACTCAAGTCACCCAACAATGTGTGAGTGCTAATGGAGATACCTGCAGATATATTATGGAAAATTGTATTTTTGAAAATTTCGGTTCAACAGGAACGCCCAACATATTGAATACCTGGAATGCACTTGGTACGGATATTTTTGTTATTCATTGTTTATTCCGGAACAATCAAAGTGATATTCCGCAGAATCCGGGTATGAACTGGGCAGGTCCCGGAGTAAATGCTATTGACACAATGTGGATACAAAACAGCACTTTCTTTGTAATGGGCGGTAATATTGAGGGCTCAGGTTCATCAATGGGTTATTTGCATTTTGATCACAATACCATGTTCATGCATACCAAATCTTCTCCTTTTTCAATGGAGCAAATGCATAATGCAGATATCACCAATAATATTTTCTATGGCGTATATTCGGCAGGTTTGGATTCAAATCACGCATATAATACGGGTGTTTACAATGCGAATTTCTTTAGTCCCCCTGGCGTTCTTACAATGGATACACTTGCAAGTCAATTAAAAGGTCCCCCCTATAACGTTACAGAAGAGACAAGACACCTTAACGCAACAAATAATGCTTATTATTGGCCGACTGCAATTATGGATAACTTTACTACGATGAATGCTGATCCGGATACATCAACAGGACACTACAGGAATGTCGGTGGTAAAATACTTGCCCCGACCTGGGTTGCTTACAGACCGGGAACGGAATATCTTGCAGACTTGCCAAACTTTAATATTGGTGCTGATAAGAATATGAATGTAGATCCCGGTTTCGATGCAACTTTAGCTGAATCCGCTGCCGACAGTATGGCCAGGTTTGTGAGAAGTATATGGCAACATCAGGGTAGTGGAGTAGGTTCAAGGCCATTTGTAAATCCGGGTAGTCCTATTAGTCCGGCATCATTAGCAGCTACTGCTGACCCGCCATTTACGGGGAAAGCAACATATGATGGTGTTCCGGCTGATTGGAAAACCACGCAAGGTTACCCTGTAAAAGAAAACTTAAGATATTCTGATGCGACGTTAAAAACGGCTGATAACGGGAAACCGCTTGGCGATGATACCTGGTGGCCTGATCTCGTAGGTGTAAGACAGGTACCTAATTCAGTTCCGACAAAATATACTTTGAGTCAGAATTATCCCAATCCGTTTAACCCGACTACAAACATTAAATACAGTATCCCGCAGAGCGGTTTTGTTACACTCAAGGTATATAATATGTTGGGTCAGGAAGTTGCTACATTAGTTAATCAGCAGCAAAAAACCGGTGAATACAATGTAGATTTCAACGCTTCGAATTTGGCAAGCGGTGTCTATATGTATAGAATTCAATCAGGTAATATTTCAATTACAAAGAAAATGATGCTTTTGAAATAATACTTTAAGAAAGTAGTTGTTTAAGTTGTCCTATTAGCAACTTATGATGACGGGACAAGGGTAAATGTGAGCAATTCTGATGACCCTTGTCCTTCTTTTACAGATTTATATTTGAATGAAATAAAATCTTTTTAGTTCAAGTATAAAGTTAATTTAATCTTACTGAACAATTTGATTTAAATAAGCTTGCATCTTATTGATCTTCGATATCAAAGTTTAATATTCAATGATTTTATTCAAAAATTTTTTAATAATCGGGGGAACTTTCAGTATTATCCCCTGCGGTTTTTATTCGAGTGAAGTTAATTTTATAAAGGAATTACAATGAAAAATTTAACACATGGAAATCAAATCATAAGTATAATATTTTCCTTTATAACTCTCCTATTCATTATATTAATTATTTACTTGCAGAAGCCAGCTAATGCGGCTGAATCGGAAAAGGCCAGGGAAAAAACAGATTTCTGTGATAACTGGAAATTTCATCTCGGAGATATTAATAATGGTCAGGAAATAAAATTAAATGATTCATCCTGGAGGACTCTGGATCTCCCCCACGATTGGAGTATTGAAGGTAAATTCAGCCAGGATAATCCGGCAGGCGTTGGCGGGGGTGCACTCCCGGGAGGAATCGGATGGTACAGGAAATCCTTTTCTATGAATGAATCTGAAAAAGATAAACTTATTTTTATCGATTTTGATGGAGTGTACAGAAATAGCCAGGTCTGGATTAATGGTCATTATTTGGGCATACGTCCTTATGGCTATAGTTCATTTAGATATGAACTTACACCCTATTTAAATTATGGAAGCAAAAAAAATATTTTAGCGGTTAAAGTCGATAATTCTGAACAGCCAAATTCACGCTGGTATTCGGGTTCAGGGATATATAGAAATGTTTGGCTGGTAATTACTAATAAAGTTTATATTGATCATTGGGGCACTTTCATTACCACACCTGAAGTACATAAGGAAAATGCAAAAGTCTTAATTAAAACAACAATAAGAAATTCTACTAATCAGAATCAGAGTGCAACTGTTAAAACAACTGTCCTAAACAAAGATGGAGAAAGTGTTGCTGAAATAGAAACTCCGGTTGAGATAATGAAAGATTCCGTTAATGAAATTAGTCAGGAAGTCTCTGTTAAAGACCCTGAATTATGGTCTATTGAGAATCCTAATTTATATAAAGCTGTTACAACAATTGAGTGTGATAATAAAACATGTGATGATTACACTACAAATTTCGGAATCCGGACATTTTACTTTGATATTGCCAAGGGATTTTTCTTAAACGGTAAACATTTAAAAATTTATGGAGTATGTGATCATCATGATTTGGGATGCCTTGGAGCAGCAATTAATAAACGAGCTATTGAACGCCAACTTGAAATTTTAAAAAATATGGGATGCAATGGTATTCGAACCTCTCACAATCCCCCCGCTCCTGAGCTGCTAGACCTATGCGATCAGATGGGTATTGTGGTCATGGATGAAGCATTTGATATGTGGAAAATGAGGAAAACCAAATATGATTATTCACTGGATTGGGATAAATGGCATAAGCGTGATCTCGAAGATATGGTTTTAAGAGATAGAAACCATCCCAGCGTTATCATGTGGAGTATAGGAAATGAAATTAGAGAGCAGGGAGATACAAGCGGAATAACTATTGCAAGGGAATTGGCCGGTATAGTTCGTACACTTGATACAACGCGTGCAGTTACTTCAAACTGTAATGATACTAAGACTTCAAATTATATAATCAAATCAGGTGCTTTAGATATAGTCGGGTTTAGTTATCATAGAAAAGATTATGAAAATTTCCAGACTAATTTCCCGGGTCAGAAATTGATCGGATCGGAAACTACCTCTGCATTAGAGACTCGTGGTCATTATGATATGCCGTCAGACAGTATTCGCGTATGGCCTACAAGATGGGATAGACCGTTCAAAGGTGGTAATCCAGACAATACTTGCTCTGCATATGATAATTGCCGGGTTCCATGGGGTGCAACCCACGAGGAAGCTTTGGAAGCAGTCAATAAGTATGATTATGTCGCAGGTATGTTCATTTGGACAGGTTTTGATTACCTTGGTGAGCCAACACCTTATTGGTGGCCTTCACGAAGTTCATATTTCGGTATTATTGATCTCGCCGGTTTTCCAAAAGACGCGTATTATTTATACCAGAGTGAATGGGCTAAAAAACCGGTTCTTCACATTTTCCCTCCATGGAATCCCGAATGCTGGACGACTGTCAAAGATGGGAAACCGAATTGGAAAAAAGGTGATTCTGTTGATGTATGGGCATATACTAATTGTAATGAAGTTGAATTATTTCTTAATGGTAAATCTCTCGGTACAAAGAAAAAGTCTAATGATGAATTACACTTAATGTGGCGTGTTCCTTACGAACCGGGTACGCTTAAAGCAATCGGACGGAATGACGGTAAAGAAATTTTAGTTACTTCCGAAAAAACTGCAGGAAGTCCTGCAAAGATATCACTCAAACCTGATAGGAATATAATTTCAGCCGATGGCAAAGATTTGTCTTTTGTTACAGTAACTGTTATGGATAAGGAAGGTAATATGGTTCCCTATGCTGATAATTTAATTAATTTTAAAATTTCAGGAGAAGGAAAGATTATAGGTGTTGATAACGGTTCCGAAACAAGTCATGAACCATTTAAAGCTGATTACAGGAAAGCATTTAATGGTATGTGCCTGGTTGTAATTCAATCTGATATTAAAAAAGGTGAAATTACATTAGATGCATCAGCCGAAGGTTTGGAGCATGCTTCAGTAGTTATAAATGCACAATAGTTCTTTAAGAATTAAGAAGTATATCTGTGTGCAGATTGGAAAATATTTGTGAAAAAGTTTTTATCCATACTTTTTGCGGGGATTCTTGTCTTCTGTAATGCCTTCCTGATTAAAGCTCAGCCAAATAATGAATGGAACAACAAACCGGATGTTTTTCAAATAAATCGATTGCCCGCACATGCAACTCTTATTCCCTACTCAAATATTTCGGAAGCTTTGACCGGAGATATGATTCCATCTCCATTTTATCTTTCATTAGAAGGCACATTGAAATTTCAGTTAGTTACAACTCCCTCACAGAGGGATACCGCTTTTTATAAAGATAGTGCTGATGTAAGCAGCTGGGGAAATATTGTAGTGCCTGGTAACTGGGAAACTCAAGGTTATGATCATTCTATATATACTAATGTAACATATCCATGGACCGGGGTTGAGAATCCTTCTCCTTCTCAGGCTCCAGCAATTTATAACCCTGTTGGTTCTTATCGTAGAGATTTTACATTCCCCGGTTCTTGGACAGGCAGGAAAATATTTCTCTCTTTTCAAGGTGTTAGTTCTGCCTTCTATGTATGGATAAACGGCAATTATATCGGTTATAGTGAAGACAGTTTTACTCCAAAAGATTTTAACATAACAAATTATGTGAGGCAGGGAAATAATAATATTTCAGTTCAGGTTTTCCGCTGGTCTGATGGAAGCTGGCTGGAAGATCAGGATATGATCCGTTTAAGTGGAATATTCAGAGATGTCTTTTTGTTTTCAACTCCTTCTGTTCATATAAATGATTTCCACTATACAACTGATTTTGATCAAAGCTATACAAATGCTACTCTGACAGTAAATGCCGATGTTAAAGATTTATCCCAAACATTACCTTCCGGTTATTCTATTGAAGCCGGATTATATAATTCCGGCGGGAGTCAGGTAACCTCCCTGCAATTAGGTACAGCCTCTTTTAGCAACGATAATGAAGTTGAATTATCTCAAAACACAACTGTATCAAACCCGCTTAAGTGGTCGGCAGAATTTCCTAATCTTTATACTCTTGTATTGGTTCTCAAAGATGCCGGTAATAATATAATTGAAACAGAAAGCTGCAAGCTGGGATTCCGGAAGTTTGAGTTGAATGGGGGACAAATGAAAATAAACGGGGTTCCGATTCTATTTAAAGGTGTAGATCGGCATGAAATTGATCCTGATAAGGGTAAAACAATGACTTATGATAGAATGGTTCAGGATATCACTATACTTAAACAATTTAATATTAATGCCGTTCGTACAAGTCATTACCCTAATGATCCGAGATGGCTCGACCTATGTGATAAATATGGAATTTATCTTATCGATGAAACCAATCTTGAAACACATGGAGTCAGAAATATTGTACCCGCAAGTGATCCTCAGTGGACTGCCGCTTGTGTAGACAGAGTTAAAAGTATGGTTGAAAGAGATAAGAATCACCCAAGTGTCTTGATATGGTCCTTGGGAAATGAAGCGGGGAGTGGAAGTAATTTCCAGGCTATGGCCGATTGGGTACATCAGAATGATCCCACGCGGCTTGTTCATTATGAAGGATATAACCAGGTCGCAGATATTAATAGTGCTATGTATTCGTCAGTTGAAAGTATTGAACAATACGGTGCATCAGGAAATACTAAACCATTTATCCTTTGTGAATATGCCCATGCAATGGGGAATAGTGTCGGCAACTTATATCAGTACTGGGATGTAATAGAGAAATATCCTAATCTTCAGGGAGCATTCATCTGGGATTTTGTAGATCAGGGTTTGAGAAATTCTTCAGGCGGATTTTCTTACGGAGGTGACTGGGGTGATAATCCTAACGATGCCGATTTTTGTGCAAACGGAATAGTTAGTGCCGACAGAACTCTTCAGCCGGAAATTTATGAAGTAAAAAAAGTTTATCAGAATATTAAAATTGATAGTATAGATTTGCTTAAAGGCCAGGTTGATATTAAAAATGAATATCTTTTTACAAATCTTAATTCTTTTACAGGGACATGGAAACTTAAAGAAGATAATAAGACAATTAATAGCGGTGCATTAACATCCACTGATCTCAACATTCCTCCGCTCACAAAAAAAACTGTCACAATCGATTTTGGAAATCCAACTTTAAAACCAGGAACTGAATATTGGTTGGATTTGAGTTTTAAATTAGCTGCAAATGAGCTTTGGGCAAATGCTGGATTCGAAATTGCATCCGCTCAATTTAAAATTCCTTTTTCTGTACCGGCACCTCCTTTAGTCGATACCTTGTCTATACCTATACTTTCATCCGCAGATTCTGGAGATAGTATAGTTGTGAGTAATTCTGATCTTCATCTGGTCTTCGACAAAAATGCCGGTACAATTTCTAAATATGAATATGGAGGTATAAACTTATTAACAACCGGTCCGGTTCCGAACTTTTGGAGAGCACCGAACAGTAATGACCGAGGCAATGGTATGCCGGGCAGATGTAACACGTGGAGAAATGCAAGTCTGAACAGGACTGTCTCTGGAATATCAGCGAAAAAAATTTCGACAAACCACATTCAAATTATTGTAAACTTTAATTACCCTTCTGATACTAAATCCTCCGGGAGTGTTATATATGATGTTTATGGTGACGGAAATATAATTGTTTCGTATACACTTGACCCGGGAAGTCCGCAGCTCCTTGAAATTCCTGAAATTGGTATGCTCTGCCAGGTACCTCCGGAATTCAGCAATGTAACCTGGTACGGAAGAGGACCAAATGAAAATTACTGGGACAGGAAAACCGGTTCTTACATTGATGAATATAAAACAACTATCGACAGCATGTTTGTTTCATATATACGTCCCCAGGAAACAGGAAATCGAACAGACATCAGATGGATGAGTTTAACAAATAATTCCGGCATTGGATTAATGGCTATAGGTATGCCTGATATTGAGTTTAATGCTTTACAGTATACTCCATGGGAATTGGAAAGCAAGGCTCATCCGTATGAACTTACAAAAAACAGTTCTATTGTACTACGATTAAATTATCACCAGATGGGGATTGGCGGCGACAATAGCTGGGGTGCACGCCCTCATCCCGAGTTTACTCTTTATTCAAATAAAATCTATACTTATCATTTTAGATTATTACCTGTAAACGGTTCTCAGAATCCAATGGATTTAAGCAAAACAGTCTTTCCTGGGCTTTCAACAATAAAAGTTCCAAACCTCGTTGGTTTAAATCAATCTGTTGTTGATTCTGTAATAGCAGAGAACGGTCTTTCAGTTGGGAGTATTACAAAAGTGCTAAGTACAACAGTAGCTGCTGGTCTTATTATTAGCCAGGTACCGGAAGCAGGTAATGAAGTACTGACCGGGACGGCTATTAATCTTGTAGTTTCAGCAGGACAAGTTGAAAACATTGCACTAAAGAAAACTGCAGGCAGCGACAGCCAGGAAAGCTCCAAAGGAAATACCGCGGATAAAGGAAACGATGGGAATATATCTACACGCTGGTGTGCAAATGACGGTAATATTAATCATTGGTGGAAAGTTGATCTCGGTGCAATATATCAAATTATTGGTACTGAAGTTACCTGGGAATTTGATGGGCGGAATTATAAATATAATATTCAAGTTTCTACGGATAATTCTACGTGGAATACCATTGTAAATAAAAATGATAATACAAATACCGCTCAAACACAACAAGATATTTTTACACCTGTTTCAGCAAGATATGTTCGAATAAATGTTACAGGTCTTCCTTCCGCTACTTGGGCAAGTTTCTGGGAATTTCAAGTATTTATTACTTCTGAAACTGGCGTTGAAGAAAGTGAAAACTTACCGGCAGAATATAAATTATACCAAAACTTTCCAAATCCTTTTAATCCAAGTACTAAAATATCATATTCTCTTAAAGAAAAATCGAAAGTAGAATTAATTGTTTATGATATACTTGGACAAGAAGTAATTATTCTCTTAAACAAAACGCAGAATGCTGGAAAATATTCGATCGAATTTAATGCAGAAAAATTAGCTAGCGGAATATATTTCTACAGATTAACAGCGGGTAATAATATATCAACAAGAAAGATGGTTCTGCTGAAATAATATATAAAACAAAGAAAAATTACAAAACTATTTTTTAGTATAACTTTTAAAATTTTAATATAGAAGAGATATGCAGAAATTATTTACATATTGTTTCAGATTCCTTTTACTTTCATTATTGTCTTTTCTTTTATCAAACATATCCTGCAGCCAGAAAAGCTATACTCTGACTAATGATGGAATCAAGTTAAAATCCGGTGATAATATCTTACAAATTCATGTTGTTAATAATAAAATCATAAGGATTCGTTTTTATCCTGAGAATTTAAGAGATGAAAGAAAGAGCCTTGTTGTTATAAATCCTAAATTAGAAAAAGTGAATTGGAAAGCGGAACATAGAAATGATCAAATTGTCTTAACAACTTCATTGCTTAAACTAAATATTAATTCTGAAACATGTAATATAGTATTTCAAGATCCTGCCGGTAACGTTTTGCTTGAAGAAAAAAACAGAAATATAAAACCGGCTGTTGTGTTGAGTGAAAACACTTATCATGTTCAGCAGACATTTCAACTTTCCCCTCAAGAAGCTTTGTATGGGTTAGGACAGCATCAGGACAGCATTATGAATTGGCGCGGGCATTCGGTTGACCTGCAGCAGCTTAATACCAATGTTTCTATTCCGGTAATAGTCTCAACAAAAGGATATGGAATTCTATGGGATAATTATTCACTTACAAAATTTAATGATGACCAAAACGGAATGAAATTATGGTCCGAGGTGGGAGACGGTATTGATTATTATTTTATAGGTGGAAAAAATATTGATGAAGTAATTTCCGGATACCGGAAGCTTACAGGTGAGGTCCCAATGTTCGGTAAATGGGGTTATGGTTTTGTTCAGTCAAAAGAACGCTATAATACACAAAATGAACTTCTAAATACTCTAAAAGAATTTAGGAAGCGTAAAGTCCCTATCGATATGATAGTCCAGGATTGGTTTTACTGGAGTCCGAATCCCTGGGGTTCGCATCATTTTGATTCTATAAGGTATCCCAATCCTAAATTAATGACAGATGAAGTCCATAAAATGCATGCAAAAATTATGATATCTGTCTGGGCTAAGTTTGATTCTACAAGCACCAATTATGAAGAGTTCAAATCTAAAAATCTTTTATTAAAGCCTACATCTATTTTAGAAAATCCGCTTCAGCAATATTATGATCCTTACAACCCTGAGGGAAGAAAAATATACTGGAGGCAAATCAGAGATTCATTATATGAAAAAGGATTTGATGCATGGTGGCTTGATGCTACCGAACCGGAAATGGCGCATGCCTGGACTAAAACCGAAGTTGAGGCAATGAACAATTACTTGGGAACAGGTGCAAGATATTTTAATACCTATCCTTTAATGACGACAACTGCTGTTTACAATGGTCAGCGTGAGGAGACTTCCGATGAGCGTGTTTTTATCCTTACGCGTTCAGCATTTGCCGGGCAGCAGCGTAATTCTGCTGTTACATGGTCCGGCGATATTTATGCATACTGGAATATATTCCGGAAACAGATTTCAGCAGGATTGAATTTTTGTTTTTCAGGGATCCCGTATTGGACAACAGACATAGGAGCTTTTTTTGTTACTTTAAGCGACGGATGCAAAGATGATTCCTACAAAGAACTTTTCACAAGATGGTATCAGTTCGGTGCTTTCTGTCCTATTTTTAGGGTACATGGAACGAATACTCCGCGTGAAATATGGCAATTCGGTGAAAAGGGAACATGGGCTTACGATTCACAGCTAAAGTTTGACAACCTCCGTTACCGGCTTATGCCTTACATTTATTCAACTGCCTGGAAAGTAACGAACGATGGTTATACAATGATGAGAGGTCTAGCATTTGATTTTCCGAAAGATGAGAAAGTCTATAACATAGATGATCAATATATGTTCGGACAGGCTTTTCTTGTAAATCCAGTAACAAATTATATGTACTATCCATGGATTGGACCCGATGAAGGTGAGCCGATCCCGTCTGAGAATCTTTTTACTAATGAGGGTAAAAAAGGAGGATTAACTTCCGAATTTTTTGAAGGTACTAACTTTGAAAAGAAATATGCAACATTAACTGATTCTACTCTAGATCATAACTGGGGAAACAGCTATCCTTTAAATGGGATGACTTCCAATTATTTTTCAATTAGATGGACGGGAAAAATACTTGCCGGTGAAACCGGCCAATATAAATTCATCACTTCTGCTGATGATGGAGTGCATTTATGGGTTAATGGAAAATTGTTAATAGATGACTGGAATGTTCATGCTACGGAAACTCATTATAAATTGGTCTCACTCGAAAAAGGGAAAATATATGACATTAAGTTAGAGTATTTTGAAAATGCGGGCGGAGCTAATGTTAAATTAGGCTGGCGGCCTCCATCTTACCAACCTAAGAAAAATATAAAACTACCGGAAAAAGCAAGAAGCGTTTATCTTCCTAAATCAGCAGGCTGGATTGACTTCTGGACAGGAAAAATATTTAAGGGCGGGCAAACAATAAAAACTCCTGCCACTATTGATATTATGCCTTTGTTTGTAAAACAAGGATCAATAATTCCAATGGGACCGTTCATTCAGTATTCAACTGAAAAACCCGCGGATCCTATTGAGTTAAGAATATATCCGGGAGCTGATGGAACGTTCACTTTATATGAAGATGAAAATGATAACTATAATTATGAAAAAGGAGTTTATGCAACTATCGATTTTAATTGGGATGATGCAAAAAAGACATTAACAATTTCAGATAGAAAAGGAAAATTTCCCGGGATGTTAAAAGAAAGGATTTTTAATATTGTTTTAGTAAAAGAAAATCATGGTACCGGTGTAAAAATCGTTTCTCAGCCTGATAAAGTAATTAATTATAATGGAACTAAAGTCGAAATAAAGCTATAGTCTATTTAATATAAATAGTAAAAAGAAATTTTTGAATTAAGTCTAGGTATAAAAAATTTTATATTCAATTAGAAAACTATATTTCTGTTAAAGGATTTTTTATTGTGAAAACTCTACTAACTGTTTTTACTTTTTATTTTTGTCTTACATTCCTTATTTACGGTCAATCAGATAATACATCAATTAATGAACCCCCTCATATTGAAAAGCAAGGTACGGCTGCTCATCTCGTAGTTAACGGAAAACCTTTACTGCTTTTTGCAGGCGAATTGCATAATTCCACCTGCGGCGGTTTTGATTACATGAGACCCGTATGGAAAAAGCTTGCGGGAAAAAATCTTAATTCTGTTATTGCTACAGTTTCATGGGAGCTTATCGAACCTGTTGAAGGAAAATTTGATTTCGCTCTTGTTGACAGTATAATAGCTGGTGCAAGAAAAGCAAATCTTAAGCTTGTATTGATATGGTTTGCAAGTTTTAAAAACGCAAGTTCGGTTTATATCCCTTCCTGGGTTAAGAAAGATTATAAAAAATACCCGAGGGTAAAAGATGAGTTCGGAAAACCGCTGGAGATTTTATCTACTTTTGGAAAAGCCTCTTCTGAAGCGGATGCTAATGCATTTACTGCTCTGATGCATCATATCAAAGAGATTGATGCAATGGAGCAGACAGTTATAATGATGCAGGTTGAAAACGAAATGGGAATACTTGATAATTTAAGTGACACTCCCGGTAATGCCAAAAGAGATTTCTGCCCTGAAGCAAATGAAGCTTATAACAACAATGTTCCTAATAAACTAATGAATTACCTCATTGCTCATAAAGACGGTTTATTTCCCGGACTTTATAAGGATTGGAAAGCAAACGGTTTTAAAACTTCGGGAACATGGGAAGAAGTTTTCGGGAAAAGTGAATTCAGGCCAGAAAAGAAAGACTGGCAATTTTATTCTTATTATACGGAAGAACTTTTTTCGGCATGGAACTATGCAAGTTATGTCCAGAAAGTTGCCGAAGCCGGAAAAAAAGAATACTCTATTCCTATATATGTAAATGCCTGGTTAAAACAGCCTTTTAGTTACTGGCCTGGAAAATATCCTTCCGGCGGGCCTTTACCGCAGGTTCTTGATATTTACCGTGCTGCTGCACCCTCTGTTGATTTTATTGCACCAGATATTTATATGAATGAATTTATTTTGGCATGTAAAGAATTCACCAGGAGCGGTAATCCGTTATTTATACCTGAAACAAGAGGCGGAGAAATTGGTGCAGCAAGGGCATTCTATGTATTTGGAGAATACGGTGCAGGCTGCTTTTCTCCTTTTGGAATTGATAATGCCAGGTTTGCTAACAATGATCCCTTAGATGAAACATATGAAGTATTGCAGAAGATGTCGCCAATAATTCTTGAAAATCAGGGTAAAGGAACGATGAAAGGAATACTGGTGGATACTGCTGCACCAACCCAGCAGTTTGAGTTAGGTAATTATAGGATTGAAGCTAGACTTGGTGGGAGAGAGAAAACGGATATAGCCGGAGGTCTCATTATAAAAGTCGGCGAAAATGAATTCATTGTTGTAGGTAAAGCGTTCGATCTTTTATTCTTTCCAAAAGATGATTCATTTCGTATTGGTGTAGATAAAGTGGATGAAGGTACTTTTAAAAATGGAAAATGGATTCCTGAAAGAAGATTAAACGGGGATGAAGTCCATGCCAGCACCTGGTCAGGTACCGGTCTCAAGTTCCCCGGAAATAAAGTTAGCATTCAAAAGATATCAATATATCATTATAAATAAATAAGAATTTTAATAATCATAAATTAAATCATAAGGATACTGCATGAGCACCATAAAAATTTTTCTGCTGTTTAGAAACATTATGGTGATTTTACTTTTTATCATACCTCTATTAACAAATACATTAGCACAAATACCGGAGCATTCACCGGATAAGAACCAAAAATTATTAAATGAACCGATCGACATCAGCGGGGATTTCCGGAACTTTTCAAATACATATTATGTAGCCGACAGTCTTTCTGCTTTTGATCCTGTTTCAGGTAAAGGAGAAATTCAATATAAACGTTATGAGTATTTTACCCGGCTTGCTTTTAATAATACGCTCGCTGTGTTAAGACCGGTTCCGCCGAATGAATTTCCGGCTAAGGAATATGCTTCTTCACCGTCTCTCCCGTTTTACATGCAATTTGTTTCGCCTCGTACAATACGCATTCATGCGACGTCGCGTTTCCAGATCAGACCGGATGATGATTCACTTATGATTGCAGATGGAAAAATTCCATCCGATAGAAAAGCCTGGTATTACACAAAAATTGAAGGCGGTTATCAATATATAAGTGAATATGGTTCTGTTACGATTTACGAATATCCCTGGCGGATTGAAATTCATGATGCCGATGGAAAGCTTCTTACGAAGACAATAAATATTTCAGATAATGCGAAAACTTTTACTCCCCTTCTGCCATTTTCATTTGTACGCCGTTCTTCCGATTATTCAACAAGTATGGATGCAGTATTTTCATTGTCCCCCGGTGAAAAAATTTTTGGATGCGGAGAATCTTTTACCCAGTTCGATAAAAGAGGGCAGAAAGTGGTTTTATGGACAGATGATGCAAATGGAGTTCAAAACGAAACTATGTATAAGCCGATCCCATTTTTTATGAGCAGTCGCGGCTATGGTATTTTTATGCATTCTTCAACTACTATTACTTGTGATTTTGGAAAATATTACAGTGGTATCACTTCAATTATGATTGGTGATGATGAAGCAGATTTGTTTGTTTTTCTCGGCAAGCCCAAAGACATTTTAAATGAATATACTAACCTTACCGGAAAAGCGGCAATGCCCCCGCTCTGGTCATTTGGTTTTTGGATGAGCAGGGTAACTTATTTTTCGGAAGCTGAAGGAAGGGATGTAGTACATAAACTAAGAGAAAATAAAATCCCTGCAGATGTGCTTCATTTCGATACCGGCTGGTTCGAAACAGATTGGAGATGCGACTATCAATTTTCAAAAACACGGTTTAAAGATCCTGTAAAAATGATGAGCGATTTTCTCAAGGAAGGTATACATACCAGCCTGTGGCAGCTGCCTTATTTTGTTCCCAAAAATTCATTATTCCCGGAAATTATAAAAAAAGGACTTTATGTTAGAGACAGGAAAGGGAATTTGCCGTATGAGGATGCTGTTTTAGATTTTTCAAATCCCGAAACAATCAATTGGTACCAGGGTAAAATTGCAGGACTTCTTCGCCAGGGTGTTAGTGTAATTAAAGCAGATTTTGGTGAAGCAGCACCTCCGGACGGAATTTTTCGTTCGAGCCGGACAGGATTTTACGAACATAACTTATATCCTCTTCGTTATAATAAAGCCGTTGCAGATATTACAAAGAAAATAACGGGTGAAACAATTATTTGGGGAAGAAGTGCATGGGCAGGGAGCCAGCGCTATCCTGTACATTGGGGTGGTGATCCTGCAAATACAAACTCTGCAATGGTAGCTACTCTTAGAGGCGGATTATCATTAGGAGTTTGCGGATTTTCTTTTTGGTCAAATGATATTGGCGGATTTGTAAGTAAGAAACCGGAAGATCTATTCCGGCGCTGGACACCTTTCGGTATGCTTATTTCACATACAAGGGATCACGGAGAACCTCCGACAGAGCCATGGGCATATGGAAAAGATTTTATGGATGCATTCCGTCTTGCGGATGATATGAGATATGAATTGATGCCTTACATTTATGCTCAGGCAAAAGACTGTACAGAACGCGGTTTGCCTATGCTGCGGGCTTTATTTATTGAATATCCTGATGATCCCGGTTCATGGCTTATAGATGATGAATATTTGTTCGGCTCAGATATGCTGGTAGCTCCGCTATTCGAAGATGGTGCAAAACGAAATGTTTATCTTCCTCCTGGTGAATGGATTGATTACCAAACGGGAAAGACTTATTCTGCAGGCTGGCATAATATTAAAGCAGGAAATATTCCTATAGTTGTTCTGGTAAGAAATGGTGCTGTTATACCGCATATAAAACTTGCACAATCAACTTCAGAGATGGATTGGTCTAACCTGGAGCTTACCGTTTATTCAAAAGACTCTGATAAAGCTGATGGATTAATATGCTTACCAAGTGATCAGGTGCTTCATAAAATTTCTCTTATTAAAAAGAAAGGTGCATTCACTTTAGAAAATGATCCTTATAATGGAAAAGTAAATTGGAAAGTTAAAATTCAAAATTAATTATTCTAATTCATAGAATTGATGGATATGTATGATGGTATAGAAAATCAATAGTGTGAGATGTTTTTAAATGATATTCTTTCTAAATGAGGCTTAAATGAGATCGGTTTACATTTTCTTTAAAGTTATTATAAAGTTTTCTTCAATACTTGTGCGAAATGTTCCTTTTATTCTTTTTTTATTAATATTTATTTCACGGGTATATGCTCAAGGTACGACAAACGTTGTTATTGACAGTGCAGACACAGGTCGATTCTTTGATGGCGTTGGAGGATTAAGCGGGGGAGGAGGAACATCCGCATTACTTAAAAATTATCCTCAACAGCAAAGAGACGAAATACTGGATTATCTCTTCAAACCGAATTATGGAGCAAATCTTCAGATTTTAAAAGTTGAAATAGGGTGCGATGCAAATAGTACTAACGGTGCGGAAGCAAGTCATATGCGTTCAAGAACAGATTCCAATTATAACAGGGGCTACGAATGGTGGCTGATGGAACAGGCAAAGCTTCGAAATCCAAATATAAAATTATACGGATTGGAATGGGGAGCCCCTGGCTGGTTCAACGGAGGATTCTGGTCGCAGGATAATATAAATTATATAATTGGCTGGATAAAACATGCGCAGTCAGATCATAATCTGCATATAGATTATATTGGTGGTTGGAATGAATCGGGCTGGAATAAAACATGGTATGAAAAATTAAAAAAAGCGCTTATAAAAAATGGTTTGAATACTAAAATAGTGGCTGCGGACAGCTGGTGGGATGTAGCTGATGACCTGACAAGTGATTCCACTTTTCGTGCGGCAATAGATATCCTGGGTACGCACTACCCATGCGGGTGGATGGCTCCCGAACAAGCTTGTACTGATAATACTTATACACCTAAGGCAGAAAAATTGAATATGCCGCTTTGGGCAAGTGAAAGCGGAACTCAAAATTATGATGCCGGGGCTGTTCCTCTAGCACGCGCATTTAATCGTGATTATATAGACAGCAGAATAACTGCATATATTAATTGGACTTTAGTTGCCGCATGGTACAGCACTCTGCCTTATTATGGAGACGGTCTTATGCTTGCGGATCAGCCGTGGTCTGGTTATTATCATATCGGTAAAAGTATTTGGGTAATGGCTCATACCGCTCAATTCACTAAGATAGGCTGGCAATATTTGAACAATGCCTGCGGATTTCTCGGGGGAAACCGCAGCAACGGCAGTTATGTAACTCTTAAATCACCCGATGGTAATGATTACAGTACTATAATTGAAACTATTGATGCATTATCCTCTCAATCTGTTATCTTCACTTTATCTGGAGGATTTTTTAAAGATACTTTACATGTCTGGTCGACAAATCTTAATTCATCTGATGAATCCGGTTACTTTGTACACCAGGAAGACATAATTCCCGATAGCGGTAAATTTAGTATTTCATTGAATCCCGGATATGTTTACACGATAAGTACAACAACCGGACAAAACAAAGGGGATGCAGTTTCACCGCCCAGTTCAATTATGAACTTACCTTATGCAGAAAAATTCGATGAATATTCTCCTGGTACAATTCCAAGGTATTTTGATAATATTCAGGGAGCTTTTGAAGCGGATAGCTGTAAAGGTGATCGCCGTGGAATCTGTATGCGACAACAAATTAATCAGCCTCCTATAATGTGGTCAGGCGGATCTCCTACTCCACCCCTTACTGTTGTAGGGGATCCGGCCTGGTCTAATTACCAGGTTGGCATTGATGCTTTATTAGAACAGTCGGGTTATGTTGAACTAATTGGTCGTTTAAGTACACAAGCCGAGGCTTCACCTGGTTCATCCCAGGGATATCATTTGCGGCTTGGGAACCTGGGAACCTGGGGTATATTTAAAGAAGATATAAAAGGGCACGATACACAACTAGGTACAGGCACGGCATCATTTGGTTTGAATAAATGGCACCGTCTTTCTCTTTGGTTCAGGGCAGATACAATTAAAGCGTTTATTGATTCAATATTAATTAAAACTATAATCGATGAAACATATGGTTCAGGGCAGGTAGGAATACTTGTAAGCAAATGGCAAAATGCGGAATTTGATAATTTTGAGGCTACAAGTACAGGTTCGGAAAGCGGAGCGTGGATAAACATTGATGATGCAACCCAAGGCCGTGATATAAATACTTTTAATTATATTGGTAGTGGATGGCAGCATTGTACGTCATGCGGATCAGAACTTTACGATCAAACTAATACCTGGGATAATTCGCCGGGTGATTATTTGCTGGTAGCATTTAATGGTACACAAATCAAATTTTTCGGAGTGAAGGATCCGCGACACGGCATTGGGGCAGTATCAATGGACGATGGCGATGAAACTAATATCGACTTTTATTTTTCCACACGTAGTGGTAACCAATTAATGTGGACAAGCCCAGTACTTACAGCAAGCAATCATTTTTTCAAACTTCGGGTTACGGGTAACAAAAATCCTGGCAGCACCGATTTCTGGGTTGTTCCAGATAGAGTAGAAATATTGTCAACTTCTGTAACCGGAGTTAAACAAACAGTTATTATTCCTGTCAGCTATTACTTATATCAGAATTACCCTAATCCATTTAATCCGAATACACTAATTAGCTACCAAATACCTGTAAGCAGCCAAGTGACAATAAAGATCTATGATATCCTTGGAAGGGAATTAGAAACTCTGGTAGATAAAAGACAAAGTCCTGGAAAACACAATATCTATTTTGATGCGGAGAAATATTCAAGTAGTGTTTATCTCTATACGATAAATGCTGTTGGCATTAATGGCGAGGTATTTAATTCAGTTAAGAAAATGATTTTTATAAGATAATATCATGGGGAACTATTATGAAAGCAATTGAAAAACTAAAACGAATAAATAAAAATATCTGGTTTATTCTAATTTTTATTTTTGCCGCGTTATTCTATTTGTATAATATAAACTTCAGCAATATATGGATTGATGAAGCATTTACAAAAGCATTGGTAAAGCATTCATTCGGAGATATAACAGGATTAATAAAAAGTGATTTTCATCCTCCTCTTTACTTCTATGCGTTGAAAATATTTGTCACCATATTTGGTATTAGTGATTTTACAATAAGACTATTTTCAGTTTTAGGTGTGCTGGCAACTATAGTATTAGGATATCTTATTGGACAAAAAGTATTTGGAAAATCCGGGGCGCTATATTTTTGCTTGTTGTTAATATCTTAA